>Ga0315284_10013181_pt1 | contig 11765 bp, 10 predicted proteins | sample YL17G09_16_MG_FD_203696 | JGI IMG/M metagenome (GOLD analysis project Ga0315284, IMG submission 203696) | Sediment microbial communities from Yellowstone Lake, YNP, Wyoming, USA - YL17G09_16 | ecosystem: Environmental > Aquatic > Freshwater > Lake > Sediment | place: USA: Wyoming | collected... | reverse complement strand
TCGTGACCAATCTGGCCGGCTCGCCGCAAGAGCTTTACGATGAGGTCTATTGCCAACGAGGGGACGCCGAGAACCGGGGGGATATCTGGGGACGCCTTACTTATTTCGGTTGCGAATTGAGTATGCTGTCCCGAATGGCGGTCCGTTAAGCGTTATGGGACTGTTTCTCGCAATTACTGAAGGTTTCAGACTCGAATTACCGAAATCACTGAAAATGCCGTCGTTCTCATGTTCTTCGACAGGGCAAGGTATTCGCCGATTCATACGTTCGCTCTCGTCAATCCAGTTTTTGTGTGCCCACAAATCCCTTAACGGACCGCCATTCTATGCTGTCCCCAGATATCATCAGATCACGGATGGCGGCCTCTCCGTGACTCCCGAATTTCCGGATAGCGTCGCGGGGCCGTCATTCGATGCGGCGATTGGCTCGGCACGCCTTTGCCATCGTAAGAGCTGCCGAACCTCCTCAATCGTGCGGCACCGCCCGCCGAGATGCAAGATCGCATGGCAGTTTGGGCACACCGGACGTAAATCCTGAACCGGGTCCACAACGTACTCACCGCGACATTCGGACAATGGTTGAACGTGATGCACATGAATGTACCCATCGGCTTCAGGGCCGTACACTGCCCCGAAGCTGAAACCGCAAATGGATCAGGCAGTGCCGTGGGCCGCGATGCAGCGACGACGAGCCTCCGGATTGCGTTCATAGGCATTCACCAACACCTGGCATCTCGCCCCCTCCCGGATCGCGGCTGAGGCGCCGAGTTCGTCGGGTAACAACTCAATGGCTCCATCCGAGAAGACTCCGAGTTGCGTCAGCGCCTCGATCACAGGGCGACGCAGTATGAAGGCAGTATGGCCGCTGGGGACATCCCGCTTATCTGCCCACCCGGCAAGTACATAGAGCCAGAACCCCTTTGGCGCTTCGCCGATCCTCAACAGCTTGGCAACACGGCTGGCCAGCGTCCCGTATTGCAGGTTGACAGCATTTCCGTTGGCGTAGCCGACTTCCTTGGCAAGCTGAGCCCAGGTGGCCGTATGGGCTGGAGCGTGAAAATGGGCTCGCAACAGGGTAAGATGATTCTCTGGGATGCCCTCGGATAGAATCACTTGGAAGGCTCTGTAGTAGGCGTCGCTGCTGCCGAACTCCTCGTGGTTCATGGTCATGTCTCTTTTCCCACCGAACAATGACTATACGCACTGACAGATCGAACGAAACCAACGCGTGGGTTAACATGGATTCCCACCACCCTACCCACGTGAGAGAGCACCTGATACCGCGATTTTCCCTGGACCCACTGGTTGCCCAGCAGTGTGTCCTCACAACTCGTGCAACCACTCAACGACTGAATTACGAAGAGGGGGAATTCTGGGGACGTCTTACTTATTTCGGTTGCGAATTGAGTATGCTGTCCCCAGATATCGTCCCCAGATATCGGCTATCCCGCCCACTTGCCCTGTTCGATGATTCTCGATGCATGGATCACCGACAGACTCTTGTTGACCAGCCGTAGCCAGTCAGACCGTGGTTAATGCCCGCTCCACCTCTGCCGGAAACTCAACGAGTATGAACTGGCTCAGATGGTAGAGGTAATCTTCCCCGCTCTCGTCCACGACCCGAAGCAACTCATCCTTGGCCGCCTCTTCATCAGGAAGAACTTCGTAAATCTTCCGCACAATCAGCGACGCCTCGTGATCGGTATTATCAACACACACAGCGAATTGTCTCTTAGGGGTATCCATCTTACTTAGTCCAGGTAACATTTGATCTTCACGTCTTTGCGGCCAATGCCATGCGCTTCATACCAGTGCATTTCAACCCGCCTGATCTTGCCGTTAGGAAGCCTGATCTGCGCTATCCCCTTCAGTTTTCTCCACCGACCGGATCCATAAACCTTCTGCAAATAGGCCAAGCCACGGATGTTCGTCCCGACCGCAATGACCTCAACCGCTTCGATCTGGCTGATAACATCAAATTTCACGCTAACAGCTTATCAGATACGTGATGCCAAGACAAACTTTTCTGTGCCGGTCAGCTACTGACGAGGATATCTGGCGACGCCATACTTTTTTCTTCGCAGCGTTGGCACATTACGGGAGGGGAGGAAATGGGCTTCCACTGTCGCAAGGCTACGCCGTGCGCATGGAAGACTCCAGCGGGATCAGTCTTGGCGCCTGGCTTTCCTTTGTTTGAGTCTGCGGAGGAATTTGAGGTCTTCTTTGTCCTTCGGGCGGCCTGCTGCCTTCTTCATCTGGATCAGATCGTCGAGCGAGGCGAACCAGACAAAGGTCCGGCCGAACCTTGACTTGACTTTGTTCGCCCAGACGCGCTCGAAGGTGGTCCCTTTGACGAAGGGATGGATATCCGTCTCGACGACGTATTGCCGGATGAGCAGCTTGTTGGTGAGCAGGTCATCGACGCTGACGTCCGACATGTCGTACCCGAACGCCTTGAGTGCATCGCGTGTCCGCTCGGCGTTTCGAGGCGTCGGTTCAACGAAGATATCGATGTCCAGGGTTGCACGGGAGTACCCGTGAACGGGAAAGGCGGTCGCGCCGATAATGACGAACCTGACCTTATGTTCTTTTAATAATTTGAGTAGTCCTTCGACTTCCATGTCGTTTGCGCAGGGCGGCCATCTCATGGCTCTTGCGGAGCATCATCTCAAACCGTTGCTGAGTCGTCAGAGACGCCAGATAATCCAACTCGAACTCGATTTCCACACGCTCGTTGTCGGTACGTGTCTTCAGTACAGCCATCGACTTCACCTTGACCGGTTGCTTCGCCATCCGGCCTATCGGCTCCGAATGTCTCGATATGGCCCCAGTTCAATCTCATTCCACCTACCATCATCGGCAGATATGATACACTCCGGCCAACGCGAACGTCAATGGTGAAGTGGCCGCTTGCATTGGGGGGCGGTTTCGGCTATAAGGGTTGGCTCTTTCGGAGTTTCGGTGGCATAGAACAGGCAGTGGAATTCGGGGCATGATATGCGATATAGCCAGATGCTGATCCCGACGGTGAAGGAGGTGCCGGCGGAGGCGGAAATCACGAGTCATAAGCTGATGATCCGGGCGGGTCTGATCCGCAAGGTGGCCAGCGGGACGTACACGTATCTGCCGCTGGGGTGGCGGGCGCTCAAGAAGATCATCCAGATCGTGCGTGAGGAGATGGACCGGGCCGGGGCCCAGGAGATCATCGTGCCCTGCCTGCAGCCGCTGGAATTGTGGCAGCAGACCGGGAGAAATGTGGATTACGGGCCTACCATGTTCCACCTGACCGACCGACACGGACGAGAGAACGTGCTCGGCCCGACCGCCGAGGAGATCTTCACATTCCACGCGGCCGCTGAGCTCAACTCCTACAAGCAACTGCCGGTCAACCTGTATCAGATCACGCCGAAGTTCCGCGACGAGTTTCGCCCGCGGTTCGGCGTCCTGCGGTCGCGCGAATTCATCATGAAGGACGCGTACAGCTTCGACGCGACGCCCGATAGCCTGCACAAGTCGTACATGGCGATGTACAACGCCTATTGCCGGGTCTTCACTCGGTGCGGCCTGGAGTACGTGATCGTCGAGGCCGAGTCCGGCGAGATGGGCGGCACGGGCTCGCACCAGTTCACGATCCCCTGCGAGTCCGGCGAGGACACCATCGTCTATACCGCCGACGGCTCCTACGCAGCGAACTTGGAGAAGGCCGGCGTCGATCCATTGCCCAAGGAGCCCGGTCGCGATGTCCCGCCGCCACAGGACGTGCATACGCCGAACGTCGGCACTATCGAGGCCGTCTGCGCGTTCCTCAAGACCCAGCCCAGGGACATGATAAAGACACTGATTTACTCATCGACTGCAGGCGAGGCAGCCAAAGAGATAAGTGCTGAGGTTGCCAAACATGACGGACGACGTGTCATCACCAGCAAGGCCTTTCCTATAGTGGACTATGCTGTTTTGGTCCGCGGGGATCACGAAGTCAATCCGGAAAAACTGCGAACCGTAATAGGACAATCAGTTGCCCTTGCGGATGAGGCCACGATTCTAGAGGTCACCGGCGCGAAGGTCGGCTTTGCGGGTCCCGTGGGACTGGCCGGCCGGGTATTCAAGATGATCGTCGATCACGCGGTGGCCGCGACGGCCGTTGGTGTCACCGGCGCGAACAAGACGGACTATCACACGAAGAACGTCGTTCCCGGCCGGGACTTTCCCCTGTCGGGCGACAATGTCACGGTCGCCGATGTCCGTCTGGCTCAGCCCGGCGATACGCGTAATGGCGTCCCCCTGCTGTTCAAAAAGGGCATCGAGGTCGGGCAGGTCTTCAAGCTCGGCACCAAGTACAGCCAGAAGCTCGGGGCCAATTTCAAGGACGAGAGCGGCGCCCTGCACCCCTGCCTCATGGGCTGCTACGGCATCGGCATCAACCGCATCATGGCCTCCGCCATCGAGCTGTACAGCGACGAGAACGGGATCGTCTGGCCCATCTCCATCGCCCCGTTCGAGGTGATCGTGACGCCGGTGAACCAGGACGACCCCGACGTGGTGAGGGTCGCGGAAGAACTGTACCGCAAGCTCGAGGAAGCCAGCGTGGAGGTGCTGCTGGACGACCGCGACCTTCGAGGCGGCATCAAGTTCAAGGACGCCGACCTGATCGGCATCCCCATACGAGTCACTGTCGGCAAGAAATCCGTCGCCGAGGGCAACGTCGAAGTCAAGCTGCGGGCCCAGGCCGAGAGCGAAAAAGTCGCCATCGGCAAGGCGCCGGAGAAGGTCATTGGACTGCTCAAGTCGCTGAAAGAAAAGGTGAGTGCATAGAAACCATCGGCAAGCTCGCGCTTGCCGCTGCCACCCGGACGTTTGGATTGGCTGCCTGCTCAGCAGCCTGGAAAGGTATAATCATGGGTGGCACGGGCAAACTTGTTTGCCCGTGGGGTCTCGACTGGTTTAGGCCCGACCCAGTCAGCACCGTCAAACGAGTTTGGCGGTGCCACCCGGCGCGTGGCGGGGGCAAAATGACACAGCAGGTGTAGGGTGTGCACCGCACACCATACCTTTGTCTGGTCGATGGAAAACGGTGTGCATGGCACACACTACAAAGGAGAAGACCGATGAATGGCAGCAGAGTATCACGCAGAAACCTGATTCGTAACGCCTCGCTGCTGGCGGCGGGGGCAGTGGCCGCGAGGCTGACCGGCAAAGCGGCAGCGGCGGTCGATCTCGACAAGGTCGAGACGGTCGCCACCAAGGGGCGGATCAACCAGTCGGTGAGCCAGTGGTGCTACGGCAAGTGGTCACTCGATGAGCTTTGCCAGGTCTCCAAGAAGCTGGGGCTCAAGGCCATCGATCTGCTCGGACCGAACGACTTCGCGACGGTGAAGAAGTACGGGCTGGTCGTGTCCCTGGTCAACAGCCACTCGCTGACGGACGGCCTGGCCGACAAGAAGTTCCACGAGGCCTGTCTGGCCAAGCTGCGTGAGACGATCGACGCGACCTCGGCGGCGGGATTCCCCAATGTGATCTCGTTCTCGGGAAATCGCCGGGGCATCCCCGACGACGTCGGGATCGAGAACTCCGTCGAGGCCCTCAAGAAGATCGCCGGTTACGCGGAGCAGAAAAAGGTCACGATATGTCTTGAATACCTGAACAGCAAGGTCAACCACAAGGACTACATGTTCGACAAGACCGCCTGGGGCGCCGAGGTCTGCAAGCGCGTCGGCTCCGAGCGGGTGAAGATCCTGTACGACATCTACCACGCCCAGATCATGGAGGGCGACATCATCCGGACGATCCAGGCGTACAAGGACTACATCGGGCACTATCACACGGGCGGCAATCCCGGCCGCAACGAGATCGACGACACGCAGGAGCTTTACTATCCGGCCATCATGCGGGCCATCGCCGAGACCGGATTCAAGGGCTACGTCGCCCACGAGTTCATCCCGAAGCAGGACCCGCTGGCCTCGCTGACCTACGCCGCCCGCATCTGCGACGTCTGAAAGGGCGCCGGGGAAATCGCGGCGGGGACCATACGCAGTTGAGTTCTGATGCCGGACCCGGAGCGTGCTGTGGCTGGAATGAGTAAGAGTGCAAAGATTCTGTCGTGTCTATTGGTGATGGTCGGCGGAGCCGGCACGGCTCATGCCCGATTCCTGACTGCAAAAGAGGCCCGCGACTTGCCGCGCGCCCGGATCGGCTGTTATCCCAGCTCGACGGTGGGCACGCGCTACCCGGACCCGTTCCACCTCGGGCCGCACTCGTACGGGTACAGTCCCTGGGAGCGCAACGGCATCGTTTATACCTGTCGTGGCGGTCATATCGACATCACCCACCTGCGCAAGGCCTGCGACTGGACAGCCTACCTCGCATACCGCATCCAACAGACCCTGCTCAAGGACGGGACCAGGTTCTCCTATCGAATGCACGAGCCCTCGAAGCATCACCTGCAGTTCGAGTACCCGCCGGGCTGGGCGTCCCTGCCCCGGCAGACGCGGGAACGAATCGCCTCGGATGTCGCGATCCAAATCGCCGAGTACTGCACCTACACGGGTATGGTCTGGCACGAGATCCTCACGTGGTTCGGATACAAGGCCATCGGATTCTATACGGAGTACCCGTCCGCCTTCTCCTGGGAGGACGTCTACTCGAACCTGGTGGGCTGCCGGCTCGCCGGGGAGGCGCTGCGCGATGCCGACCGGGACTTCAACAAGGCGATGACGGCGGCGATCGACGGCCAGTTGCAGAGGCTGGGCGTGCAGCCAAAGCCCGCGGCGTGGCAGGCCGGGCAGGCCGTGCGGGGACAGTGGTTCGTCGGCGACTTCCTCTTCTGCGACATGGTGAAACGCAACTTCGATATCGGCTGGGACGACGGGCTCGTCACTCCCTGGGTGGTGCCGGGGATCGCCGGGTGTGGGGACGAGACGCCGTCGATCTATCCTGCCCCGGACTTAGCGATCCTGAGCGAGTACCAATTCTCCGCGAAGTTTGAAATCGAGCCGCGGGAATGGGAGCGCAAGGGAATCCTGCGGATCCTTGCCCAGTCCGACCCCCGGCAAAGCAGCCGCATCGAGCCGGCGAAGCACTTCGGCCCCATCATGGAGTACATCCGGGCCCAGGCGATCCGCCGGTACGGCCCGTACGTCGATGACCAGACCCTTCCATCGAGGGCGACGCCACAGGCCCCCACTGTGAGGCCAGCCAAGACCGCAGACGCCATGGTCGATTCCCCGCTCCTGACGCAAGCTTCGCTCGGAATGCAGCCGCAGGGCGCCAGCCGGGAAAGGCAATCCGGCGACATAAACGGCAGATGCAGACTCAGTACCGCGGATCTCCTCACTTTCGCGCACTTCTGGCTTCGCGAGGAGCCATAAGGATGCGTAAGGAAGTGGAGTTCTGCAAAATGGAAGTTGGGCTTATATCATTCAAGGAAATCGGTTCCGGGATTTCCTTGAATAATCCGCCTCTTTCCAGGATCGTTGCAGAACTCCGCTAAGGGACACAGGTCAAATGATATGTGGGAACTCAAGGAGCCCAGACCGGTCAAGCTGATCGCAGGCATTCTTGCCTGTGACGAGCGGTGCATGGCGGCGGCAAGGAGCTGTCTGGAATCGGCTCTGGGCTCGATCGACCTCGCCAGCGATATCTGGCCCTTCGATCAAACGAGTTACTACGCGGATGAGATCGGGCCGAGGATACTCAGGCAATTCGTCTGCTTCGCGAAGCTCATCGATCCCGGCGAGTTGGCCGACATCAAGCACCGGACGAACGCCATCGAGCGGGAGCTGGGCAAGTCGCTCGTCCTGCCCGTGCCCCGGCCGGTGAACCTCGATCCGGGAATTATCGAGCCCTCAAAGCTTGTCCTGGCGACAACCAAGAATTATTCTCACCGTATATACATCGGCAAGCAGATGTATGCCGAAGTGACGCTGGTGTTCGACAAGGGCGTGTGGCGGCCCCTGCCGTACACGTATCCGGACTATCGCAGTCCGCGATACTTCGACTTTTTTGCGAGGGTTCGAGGCCGGCTCTTGGAGCAATTGAGGGCAATGGCCCGGGAGTAATGATGCTGATTCTATTGGCGATAGCTTTGCTCGTCGGTTCCATGACGTTTTCGGCGGCACTGACGGCTATGGCCAGGAAAGCAGCCCTGCGCGCGGGGCTGGTGGCACACCCGAAGGCGGACAGGTATCACCGCTCCGTCATCCCGCTCGGGGGCGGCGCGGCGATCTTCCTGACGCTGGCGACGTTCCTGATCGCGGCCGCGGCCGTCATCCGGTTCCTTCTCGCGCCGGGGCATCTCGGCTGGCTGACGGAGCGCGTCCATTTCGACCCGGTGGATTTTCTGCGCAGGTCCAATGAGCTGCTCGCCATTCTGCTCTGCGCCACAATCCTGTTCCTCGTGGGCCTTCGGGACGACAAGCGGGCCCTGGGGCCATTCGTAAAACTGCTCTTTCAGTTCGCCGTGGCCTTCTTAGCCGCCTGGCTCGGCGACGTCCGCGTGGAGTTCTTCATCGACAGCACAATCGTCACCTCCGTACTCTCGGCCTTCTGGATCGTCCTACTTGTCAACGCGTTCAACTTCCTCGACAACATGGATGGCGCCTCGGCCGGGATTGCGGCGATTGCCAGCGCCGTCCTGCTCGCCGCCGCGGCCTTCAATGGGCAGATCTTCGTCGGCGGCCTGGCCATCGTCTTTATCGGGGCGCTCCTCGGTTTCCTCGTCTTCAACTTTCCGCCGGCCTCGATCTTCATGGGCGACGCGGGCTCGCTCGTCGTCGGCTTTTTCGTCGCCCTGCTGACGCTTCGCACCGATTATTATCAGCAGGCACAGAGCGGCTCCTGGTATCCCGTCCTGCTGCCGCTGATCGCCGTGGCCGTGCCCCTGTACGATTTCACCAGCGTCACCCTGCTGCGAATCAGCCAGGGCAAGAGCCCCTTCGTCGGCGACACCCAGCACTTCTCGCACCGTCTCCGGCGGCGCGGCCTGACGGACCGGCAGACCGCCCTGACCCTGTATCTGGCCACCCTCTGCACCGGCCTGGGAGCGACGTTCCTCTACCAGGTGAACCTGATCGGCGCGGTCCTCATCGTGATCCAGACGTGCCTCATCCTCGCCATCATTGGAGTCTTCGAGACCACCGTTCGCAATGACCCGAAAGACAGCTAAAGCCGAGATTGCCGGGGACAGGCCGCTGAGGATTCTCGAAGCCATCCTGCTGGGGTTGTGCCTGTGTGTCCTGGCGCTTCGCGTGACGTACACGGAGGCCCCGACCGTGCAGATGAGCTCCTTGCTGCCGACCAATCTCGCCGACACCCTCTACAGTCTGACTGTGTCCAGCCTGTTGATCTTCGCGTTCCTCTTCTGGCTCGCCGTGCGCGTGTATCGCGGCAGGTTCGCCTACCACGTTACGGGCATGGAATTCGGGCTGGTCCTGTTCGTCCTGGCTGCGGCAATCGCAGCCGTCGGCGCGTCGGACAAGCGAGCAGCGATCAATCAGACCCTGATGCTGCTGGGCCCCCTTTTCGCCGCCCTGCTGCTGGTGCAGATCCTGAACACGGACCTGCGGGTCCGACTGGCGCTGGCCGTGGTGGTCGGCCTGGGCGTCGTCTCCGCTTACCAGTGCGCCGAGCAGCTCTTTGTGAGCAACCGGATCACGATCGAGCAGTACGAGGAGAACCCCAAGAGCCTGCTCGAACCGCTGGGCATCGAGCCGGGAACGTTCCAGCAATTCCTGTTCGAGCATCGGCTCTACTCCCGCGGCATTCGCGGCCACTTCACGACGAGCAACTCTGCCGCCTCGTTCTCCATTCTGGCCTCATTCGCCGCCCTCGTCCTGCTGCTCCGCAGGCGCGCGGACCGCAAGGCCCACCCCGACAAGCTCTCTCCATCGCTATTGCCCGTATGTGCCGCGATCATGGTCATCGCGGGACTGCTCCTGACGAAGAGCAAAGGGGGCATCCTGGCATTTGCCGCCGGACTGACCCTGTTCGCCGGGCTGCTGGCCCTGAGAAGACAGCTTGTCGCGCACAGGCGCCTTGTGTTGGCGGTGCTCGTGCCGTTGGTCCTTCTGCTAAGCAGCTTGGTGGGCTACGTCATGGTCAGTTACGGCCTCAAACATGGCTCGCTCCCCGGCGGCAACTCCATGCTCGTCCGGTGGCAGTACTGGACCGCCTCCGCACGCATGTACGCGGATCACCCCTGGACCGGGACCGGGCTCGGCAACTTCTCGAATCACTACCCGCACTACAAGCCGGCCCCGGCGCTGGAGTCCGTTTCCGACCCGCACAACATTGTGCTGAGCCTGATGACCCAGTGCGGCCCGCTTGGCCTGCTCGGCTTTTTCGCGATGATCTTCGTGCCCCTGTGGCGGCTCGTCACGCGCGCGGGCGAGGGCCTGCTTGCTGACAGCGAACATTCACCGTCGCCCTTCCGCAAGCCGGCGATGCTGATGCTGTTCGTGGTCTGGGGCTCCCTGATGGTTCTGCGGCCGATCCTGATCCCCACCACATCGGGCGGCGGCGTGGAAATCCTACTGTACGAGATCATCGCACTTTACATCGCTCCGGCGGCCGCGTTCCTCATCGGCTTCGTGCTGATCACGGCCCCGCTGGAGCAGACGCTTCCGCCGCCGTCCCGCCTTGGCCGGACGATCCTGCCGGCGGCCATAACCAGTGCGATTCTGGCCGTGCTGTTGCACAACCTCATCGACTTCGCCATCTTCGAGCCGGGCGTGTGGATGACGTTCTGGGTTGCGATGGCCTGCCTCGTCGCGGCAAACTCACAGCCGCGAGCCGATGCCCCCGCGGCCACGCAAGTGTCGTCCGCATGGCGAGCTGCCGTTGTCGCCGGTGCTGTGCTTCTGGCGGGAGTGTACTACTTCTGTGTGTGGCGGCCGGTCTGGAGTACCACGGTTAAGATGCAGGACGCTCTGCATGCGGCGTCCATCGGCCAGTTCGATCAGGCGCATAACGATCTGGATGCCGCCTTCGCCGTCGATCCGCTCTCCTCGGTCACGGCCAACCTCAACGGCCGGCTCTACCTGCAGCAGTACGAGATGGCCGGACAGAAACAGCCGGTGCTGCTGGAAAAAGCCGCCCTGTGCTTGCGCCAGGCCATCGAGGCAAACCCGGCGGACTACAGGAACTATGAGAAGCTCGCCCTGGCGTACAGCCTGTGCCAGCGATGGCAGGATGCACATGACTGGTATCTCAAGGCCGCCGAGCTGTACGGCGGCTGCGAGCGGCTCTGGTTCAAGCTGGGCCAGGCGGCCGAACAGATCGGCAAACCTGACGCCGCCCTCGGCTACTATACAAAGGCGGTCCAGATTGAAGAGAGCTACCAGCAGCAGTTCCGGCGGATGTACCCCGGTCGGGAAAAAGTGATCAGCCGCCTCGGCGACAAGGACTTGGCCATCGCCAGGAAACGGATCGAGGAGCTGTCAACCCAGGCGGGGCAGAACTGATACAAATTCAGACTCATCCTCGCACGCCATGTGTCATCCTGAACACAGCGCAGCGGAGTGAACGTTCTGGCCATGCGGGATGGTCCGCACGAGCAGGCTACGAGACTTTCGCCATCACCTCTTCGGAGATATCGAAGTTGGCGTACGCATTCTGCACGTCATCGTGATCCTCGAAAGCCTCCATGAGCGAGATGACCTTCCGAGCCGTATTCTCATCCGCGATGCTGACTGTCGTCTGAGGGATCTTGGAGACTTCCGCCGTCTCGATCGGAATTCCCTTTTGTTCCAGGGCCTTCTTGAGTCCCTCGT
>Ga0315284_10013180_pt1 | contig 11765 bp, 16 predicted proteins | sample YL17G09_16_MG_FD_203696 | JGI IMG/M metagenome (GOLD analysis project Ga0315284, IMG submission 203696) | Sediment microbial communities from Yellowstone Lake, YNP, Wyoming, USA - YL17G09_16 | ecosystem: Environmental > Aquatic > Freshwater > Lake > Sediment | place: USA: Wyoming | collected... | reverse complement strand
TGGAACTGCAAGACGACTTCTGGAATCTTGTCATCCCACAGATTGGTATCGACTACAGCCACAGGATTAAGTGCAACATAATCCTCATAAGTTGTAGGCATGGTTTACTCCTGTTGTCATTAGACGCTCTGTTTCTGCAGGGCGGCTAGATAAAGATCATATTCTTTGTTGTATATATCAAATTCACTTTTTGCGAGTGCTTCATTAGCGAGTCTTAGATGCGCCTGCGCACTTTCGATCTTTGATTCTTCTTTCTTGGGTGGGGTTGGGCCAGTACCACCTTTACCAAATTCGCTGGCGGCATTCTTTTTGACGCTCACCAGTTTTGCGCTGAAATTACCGAAGACTTCTTTTAGTTTGTCTTCTTCAGCTTCTGGTAAAAGCCCTTCAGCCTCGAAAGGCGCAAGTTCAGGAAATTCAGAGAAGATCAGTTGAGCGCGAGTCTTACCGCGCTGCAATGTTTCAACAAGTAAAGCTGTCTCTTCCTCTTTAGTTTCCTTTACCTTGACTGTCTCTTCCAACTTGGAAAGGTTTGTTTGCCATTCCATGGATTTCGACTGTAATTCTGTCAAGGCGCTTTGGGTTTCATTGAACTTGGTTTGCAGTCCTGCAAAACGATCCTTGGGGTATAGTTCGCCAGCCTTTACCTTTTCATCAACAAAAGTGGTTGGGTTTACCAGTTCGCCTTTCGAGATCTTGCCTTGCAGTTCTTCGTATTTATTTTTATATTCTTGGGCCTGTCGCTGAAGTTGTTCTACAGTGGTGTCTGATGCTGAACCAGAGCCACCAGTAGAAGCCTCATCGAGGGCTTTTGTTGAGTGTGTGAACATTATTTTTCTCCTATATAAGTCCTGCTTTTTTATCTTCATCCCAGGCACGTTTAGTCATTTCTGGAATGTATTTCATACATTGGCGCAGAATTGCCGCGCGTTCTTCCTTGGTTTTTGCGTGTCCACGCAACTTCAAGGCGCTAACCGCTTGTGCTTTATTCTTAACTGGGAAGCGTCCACCAGAGAGGGTTGCGTGTTCTTTTCGATCATTTGGTGTCACTTTTGCTGACATTCGTTTTATCTCCTGCTTTCACAGAAGTTCCATTGGTATTTTGAGGATTTGCCCCCAGGGGTTTCACAGGCTCAAGAATATCCTTCTCATTTTTGATCTTGTCCATCTCTTCTTCTACATCCTGAATATCTCCGAAAAGACCCATGATGTGTTCGTTGGAACCAAGTTTATTCTTTGAGCGAACTGCGGCTTCAGTAGTTAAAGCTTCCCGATCGCGTGGTAACATGGGCTGCCACTGTATAATGAAATTGGTTTCGATCATGTCTGCTGTAATATTGTAAAGTTTTTTATCAGCCATCATGATCAGAAGAAAACGAGCCATTTCCATTAGACCTTGCGTGAAATACAGTCGTTCAAAATCTGCTTCAGCTACAAGCGGAGCCATTCGTACAGCCAGGGTGAGGGAACTTCTTTGTGAACCTTCGTCTTCACCATCGGCTACTGCGGGATGATTAGCTTCTCTGCGATATATTTTATAAAGTTCTTCAGCAAACTTATTCATTGTTTCTGAAGCTGATTTGGTCATAATAGAGAACATATCTGGTTGAGCTTCATTGCCAATACCAGTTCCCCCACCCAGGTCGAGCACAGGTCGATTATCGCCAACAGTGATTGGTTTGATGTTGCCACGAATATTACGGACTGCTACGTATCCATGCGAGTCATCTGAGACTGCATCACCTATATCAGCCATTCGTAGATTAAGTTCTCTGATAACACCCTTGATGGTTTCTGTAATAATGGAATCGCCTATGAAGCCATTAGTCCTAATGTGTGGAATGTACACCATAGGAACAACGCCAAATGGATTTTCACCCTCTTGTTTTATAGTGGAATCAGGAAAAGTAATCACTTTTCCGTTGATCATGATCTTGTATGTTTTCTTTGCCCAGTGTTCGATGTAATAGTATTTGCTTTTTTCGTCTTCGTATGGAGTTCTTACATAGCCATAAGCTATTGCGTCAGACATGGATATTTCTTTTACGATCCAAGCTTCACGTAATCGCCAGTAATTGGTTCCATCAGGAATACCTATAAATTCCTTTGGACTGGGAGTACTGATTTCTATGCGTGTGTCCTGTGGAAGCCATTTTGCTGCGATAACAGAACCGCCTAAATATTGGGAGTTGATACAGTTGGTAAGGAAAGCCGCGCCAAAAGCATTATCTTTGAATAGGATTTTGAATGCGTCTGTGATGACTTCGCCTTTTTTCTTCTCGTTTTTCTTGAGATCTGGCAGTAACTGGAAGGGAAGACCACCAAAGCGAATCGAATCAACGCCTTGACCCATAACGGTCGCGGCATGTTTATGGCAGGTGCCTTTTATCGGATTTATTTTGATTGGAAACTTTTCGATTGTTTTCCCCGTTTTTGTATCTACGATTACTGCACTTAGAGGTACGCCTTTCCACCAATCTTCCATTTCTTGATAGAAAATTTGTTGTTCCATCCATGCAGTGTAAGGGAAACCCTCAACATCTTGCAGGTTGAATGTACTGATCGGGGAAAAAACTGAAGTTGCAAATGTTACTGACATGAAAATAGAGCAAGCCTCCGATTAGTATCATCTTCTGCTATGCTCTATCTATAATCTGTACTTCGTCAATATAATAGTGTCTATTTTCTCAAATGTCAAGACTTTACTTCAAATCCAATGTCTTCATTCTTGAATTGCATTTCGCCAATGTTGTCTACCCAAACTACTTCCATTGGCCCAAATGGTGTGGTGACAGTTCCTGTATGTATTCCGAACTGCCCAGCAAAGGGACCTCGCAGGATGGTACAACGTGTGCCATATACGGCAATGCGCTCAGGTGTGACATCTTCTGGCCTGATTTGTTCTGCTTCTTCTTGGGGATCGAATTCGTCTGACATTTTTCACCTCATATTCAAATACGATATTGCACAATAAACAATAACAAAATCTTGAAGATAGATACATCCCAAAAACATAAATGCTTTCACGATTATGTCCATTTGGACATTTGCAATTTAGCGGGGTGCCAATATGAATCATCTATGATTTCTCCGTTCTCTATCGGGGGAACGTAATTCCCTGTCCTCTTCTTGGATCTCGCCGCGTTCCTTCGCCACGATTATTTCTGACAGGATTGCCGCGCTGATTGATAACTGGCTCAGTTTCGTCGCCATCATTCTCGTCATTGAAACTGAATTCCCTACGAATTTCAAACGCAGCCATAGCCAGGACCGCAACACAATCCTGCGCAAGTTTACTATTAGGGTTTTTATCTTTGATGTAATCATAGTTTTTCAGTTGTGAACTTACGCTTTTCATTAGGAACTTGGGCCAGGCAAAATGTCTACCTTCCAAAGAAAGACGTAAAGCCATGAGATAGGTAATCTTTTGTTGAGAGGCAAATGAGCATCCTTCAATACCTCTTTGCAGGAAACCCTTATCCTGGTCATAGAAACGGTCAAAATTTATCAGCTCGACTGTATTCTTTTGCGTACCTGTGTTATCGACATAGGTGTGAAGTGGTTGGTAATAATCCATCCATTCCAACATCTTGTCAATAAAGGGCATTATACTACCGCCACCATTTCCCCACCAGAATGCAACCATTGGGACAAAGATCGGTTTATTTTTAGCTTGAGTTACATCGAAGACCATTAAGGTAGGCGCATTACGTGCGGGCGCGGCACCAGTGCCCGGGTCGCCAATAAGAAAATAGCTACGTCCTTTGACCCTTGGCATTCGCATGTGCCATACACCAAGCACTGGATTTTCGATAAGAATACAGTCGCGTTGTTTCTCTCGATAAGCTTTAAGTGCGGCTTCTTGAAGGATCTCGCTTTCACAACCTTCCACAGTACGACTTGCAAAATACTCACCACGTCCTTGCTGTCGCTTACCAGTCATGAAGCGTTCATGTTGCTCTTCTGGAATGCGTTTCAAAGCCAATTTGATTTGTTTCGGAGTAGTATTTTTATTTGCGGCTGTATCAATATTAAAGACAAGACCATCTTCAGTATCTGCCAATGCCATATCATATAATTGCCAAAGTTCAATGTTGTCCCAGGGATTGGAAATTAGGGACATTCTTGCAAGAAAAGCACGACCATCCGCGGTAACACCTGTCAGACGAGTTGCAAGATTGCCTACAATCTCATTCAAATTATCTATCAATCCTGCTTCTTCAATATTGATCCAGTCACCACGATAGGACATAATATTGGTAGCATCCCCCTTTTCACCTGTAGATAGAAATTCAAGAAGACTTTCAATTCTTCGATCGCCTACCATATAGGCTATCCTTATACTTGGATTGGGCCTAGTTGGTTTTGCAATAACAAAATCTTCAAAGGGCGTATCCCTGAATTGTTCGATCAGCGCCTGGTGCATAAGACCAGATTGTTTGGCTGTAGGTGCAACACTTAGAAACTTAAAACTTGGTGTTAATACAGCATGGTAGGCGGCTGACATTGCTATACCAAGAGTTTTACCAGTTGAAATACCTGCGATGGCAACAATAAAACTTTGACTTGCCATACACATTTGTTCTTGCCATTTTTGATCTTCTATGAAGTTATAGTCTAATTGCCACCCTTTTTTTTGACCAGGTTTTCTAAACCAGTAGTCGAAGAATATATTTGGTTCAGAAACTGCCGCTGAGAGAATTTCCATCTCAGCGGCAGTCATGACATGTACTTGATCGTTCATTTATTATGTGCCAGAAACCGTTTCTTGGAATTCCAGAGTGTCATCAAGTTGTTCCACCACTCTGTAGCATAATTCCAACGTTCCAGTGGAATAAGGATCGGTTTGTTCGAGAGATAGTTGTTCTCGAATTTCTCTGTTTCCTCTGCCAGAAAGAACACACTAATTGTGCTTTCGTTTCCTTCCACTTTCACAGGTTGAACCCCATATGCCACCATAGTCTTGATCAATTCAGCGCGGTCGATATCGCGTAATTGAAGTGTAGATAGATCTATATCCTTATAGTCTGGATTGATTGAGATTATGAAGTTCATATTTTTCCTTATGCGTCATAATGACTGGTCGGCTTATCATTTGGGTCGATGAAATTTGTTTGAGAATATGCGGATTTCTGATCCGCAGTATTTAGATTTGCTACAGCATGATAAGTCAGTTCACGTTGCGGTACTGGTGCAGGTCGCATCTTGGGAATAGATGCTGGAAGCGGACTGTTTAACGGTTGATTCTGATAGGAAGATGATGGGCGCGGATATGTGTTTGTGGGAGAAACTGGGCGTGGTGTTGCACTGTAGGGTTGTGACGTGTTTTTCATAGATGCGCCAAAAAGAAGTTTCTTCAGAAGTGGAAAGATCACAATCGCAGAAGCAGATAGAGGTTCGCCAATCAATGAAAGTATGGCGATTAAAGTACGGAACATTTGATGTCCCTTGATCTCGGCGGCAGACAGTCCCATTACATTGATGTCTACAATGGCACCGAAGCGCATAATATCTGTGGACATAGCATCGAACCAGGTATCATAGTAAAGAGCGACTGCACAGGCTGTGCCAAGGGCAGCAAGGATCCTCCAATCGACCTTATTTTGAAATGCGTGAATAGTGCCGCCAATTAGAACAGTTAATACCGCTGTAGTGCTAAGACTAACAGCAAGGGCGAATATCCACTGGCTGGACATGTGATCGATCGTAACTTCACCCGTATAGACATCAACCAAAGCCAAGCTGATAACTGATGCAAGCACAACGAGATTCAAGATAAAGACGACCAGATATTTGCCGCTGTCCAACATTCCATTAAAGATTTTGGTACCTTTATTGTCGGCCATGATATGCTCTCCTATAATATGTTTAGTTCAAAATGTTTAAGATTTACATAGCCGCCATCATATAGACGACCCCAATGATCTCCTTCGAGATGAAATGTTTCAATAACCCAAATATCTGTATCGCCTTTGCCAATCTTGCGAATAGATTGCTTATCTTTGTTCATGGATGACCAAACAGAAATACGGTCATCTATCGCGGTTATCATTGCTGTGACATTGTTCGGTATTTCATCGTTGCTGGCTACGTTTTGAAGGAATGTTTCAATTGTCCAGTAGATCAGATCTCGTTCTAGAGCTTCTACCTTATCGTACATTCTTGCAGTCCATCCATGACTTGAGATTGTCGTAATAATGATAGATGCGTAGAAGTTTTTCTTGATCCAACTCAGAAACAGATTGTTATCCAGGAACTGTTGTGATGCTTCAGAATCGGTAACGGTTGCGCATGGAACATAGTCATAAAGTCCGTTGTCTGTAATTGCTTCTATGATTCTACTGGTCAGACTTTCCCTGTCAATAAATGTTGCTGATGAGGCACAAAGATGAAGAACCAATTTTCTTTCATGTCCCATACGAGATTGGATAAGAGAAAGGAAGGACTGGATATAGTCTTCACCCGAGTTCTGATGAGGGATCATCAAATAAAGATCATTGGTATTCAGGACATCCAGGCATTGCTGTGCCATGTTTGCCAGTAGTTCGGCTGTATCATAGAACATTGCCAGCATGGGAACAGCTTTTATGGATGATTTTGCTGCAATTTCTATTGCTTTTAGACCAATGGGACTTCGTACAAATATGATCACTTTTGCTGGTTTTAGACGCGCCAGATCTTTAAGTATTTCTGGACTATCAATGACCTGTTTCGCGGGAACAACAACCGACTTGTTCATTAGATCTCCAAATTTAGCAGTATTTCTTCAAGACTCTCAGCCAATCGTCTAAGGTTATTTGTGTTCTCTTCAATGTGAAGACATAATTGAGATCTTCCGTTTACTTCTGCAGGTGGTTTATTCCCTTCAACAGCTTTTGGTACTGGGATCAGCGCAGAGTTCAACTTTAATCCCAATTCAGTAGTAAGAGCTTGCAGACGTTTGATGGTTCCATCCTGCATCTGAAGAGCAATTGATATTTTTGTGCTTTGGGTAGAATCTGTAGGTATCATATTTGTCTCCTATCTCTATATCGCACTTATACCCTAATATCTGTGAATTGAAAATAGGTGAATCCTTGTTCTTTCCATGCGCGATCCACCCATTTTTTGACTTTTCGGGTAGTTTCCCGATCCCGGGTGTAATGGTGAAAAAGACAGACCAACTTGGTCCCATCCCCTACATAACACTTTCCATTACGGATCACTGGCAGTTTTTCCAGATAAGCGGCTTGATTTTCCTTACTACAGAAAATTGAACTCGCAGCACAGTGGCACCATCCATCCATTGCACCAGTAAATAGGGTATGTCCTTGAATATACTCATCACCACGAAGAAGGACATTGAATACTGCCTGGTCGTGCTTTTGAGCTGGCAAACGCCGTACCGACTCTTCATATATGCGAGTTGCCAGATATATGATTAAATCTGCAGTTCCTGCAAAGCTTCCTGCATTATAGACCAGGCAATTTCTCATAGTCTCATATTCTTCGGGAATGGACACCTTTAGATTGTTATCAGTCCATGAATTACCCTCAAACAGAATTCCTTCTGAAGCCACGATCAATTTGAAAGGACTATCAAAACTATCTTCAAGAAAATGCTCAGGATTACTTTGAAACACGATATCGCCTACATCTGCAAAGATCACCCAGTCTGTAGGATTGAATTTCATACACAGGATGGAAAGATCATTGAAACGGTCGATGACTACTTGTCCAGTATCAACTGGGCATGGATGAACTATGATACCAACATCCAACATACTTTTGATGGTCAAAGGACTGCATTCATAAGTCAGTAAATGGACTTCCCCATCGAAGCCAGTTAGCACCAGGGAACGCCACCAAAGATCGATTTGACTCCATGTATATCGGTAAACTGCGCCTACTACTATAGTTTTCATCGTACCTCCACGAATGTTTTCTTGCGTCTTGCTTCAAATTGCAGATGTCCAGGAAATACTTGTTGTAAAAATCTGCCTTCCATATTGATTAGCGGCAATATTCTGGCAATCAATGCCTTGTAAGATATTACGTCATTTTTATTAGGGACATCCTTTATCATTTGCTCAAAAACGCCATGATATCTAAGGACCAGGTTCATATCGTATTCGCCAATCTGATCGAAGAAAGGTTCATTATTCTTGATACCTGCTACATGCCAGTGAGTAGCGTAATTCAGCATTTCCAGCCAAGTATTGTTGATTTTTGTTTCAATATTGGTAGTAACGTAGGTTAGGTCAATTCCTCTAGTATCCACATTAAAGCCAGGCAGGAAAACGAGAGTCCATATCTTCGGATTTTGATGTTTGATATTGGGCAGGGCAATCTTTAGGGAACCGCAGGATGAAGCCATGTCTACTAGAGCTGTATTTGGGTTATAGCGTTCATTCAGGTAGTCAAAGTATTCCTGTGAGTTTCCACGCAGGCACTCACGGCTAATATAGAGATATTCACAGTGAACATCGGGATAAAGTGCCCGAAACATCTGGTAAAACATATGCCCATCGCGGGACATGAATAGAAGTTTTTGGATCGAGCGTCTTTCCACATATTCACGCAGAATGTGACAGGCAGCCCACAATAACGGAATGTTGAGTTCTATCTGCAGGGTATCCAGTTTTTGAAGATGACTTTCATCAACAATTTGTTCAAGTCGATTTTGTCTTGCCCACCAACTAAGATCCTTGGAGTATTTCATGTATTCCCTTTCCAACTTGGAAAGGTCTGTGTTTGCGGGTCGAGTTCGTATTCCATATTGAGTAGGAATTGTCAGGTCGGTATTTCGATTGTCACCACAGTGGGAAATAATTGTTCCCTTAAGGGATTTCCAAATTTCGCCTTTGTGTTTTCCATAACAGGAAACAAAGATCTCGCGTGGTGCCCAAATTTCTGCCTTTTGCATGAGCCTCAATAGTTGCTCTTTGGATAAATACATGTCAGAGACAATGATATCGTCTGGATGTAGTTTGGCTACATTACGTTTTATTGGAAATACATTCTCAATTTCAAGTTGCCATTCCAATGCGGCAAATCCTGGACAGGAACCATACATGCTTTCGTAACTTGCATAAATATCATTGAGGCTATATTCGACATTTCTATTTTGAAGAGATCTTTCTGCTTTTTGTCGGCGTTCAACAAAATCTGGAATTTGGAGAAGCTCGCCCATAATTTCATGTAAATGTGTGGCAGTTCCACATTTACGACCGATCAGTGTATCAAACAGATCCCAGGAATGTCTCATTTTTGAATAACTCCTGCCCCACACCCATCCTGACGGACAAGTTTTTCACCACCTTCGATATAGTTATTCAGTCCGAACCAGGATGGATTATTCAGGGATATCCATTTGAGCAATGCCATATGCACCCCACCTTTTTTTGTGGTATCAAATTCCTGTGCAAAGACACTGATATCGTGCATAAAAATCAGACCGCCTTTCTGAAGGACTGGATACCACAAATCAAGTTCTTTCAAGGTGTGTTCATATTGGTGAGAACTATCAATGAAGATCATCTTGGGATCACTTTGAAGATATTGTTCTGCCGATTCGGGCATATCAGGATCGCTTGAGTCGGCAACTTCCAAATGGACGATATTACTCAATCCAGAAATTTGGATCATGGTATTAGTGAATTTAGTCACTTCAGGGTCGATATCTATGGAATATAGGGCATGGGTCTTACCCATCCTTCGCAGTGTCCATCCAATGAGAAGACTTGACCAGCCAGCATAGTGGCCACACTGAACAATTCGATCAAGGTTATTTCCTTGAATGAAACCAAGCATTTCGCTCATCATGGGAATACTGCATTCGCCAATGAATTGACGACGTTCTGTTTCCTCGAAGAAATAGACCATGATCTGCCATTCTTCCTCGGTGAGTTGAGCATACATATCTGGTAGATAATCGTTCTGGTCAAACCAGAGGAAACGGTTTTGTGAACATCGTTCTTGAAAATACTTCAATCTATGGTTCATGGTTTATATCCTATCAAACGGACATTAGGCACCTGATAATTTCCAAAAGCCCTATTTTCTTTGAATTCTTCAAAGTTATAGATCCAGAAGGGACGCTCGCTAGTCGCAATGTCAATGCCAGCATATCCTGCTCTGTGCATATCTGTATACAGGGTAACTGGACTCCATCCCCACTTATGGGAACCATAGGGTGCGCCTCGCGTATAAATAATGGACAAGGCGATCTGAACATCAATCTTTTTCTCGGCATAGTCTTTCATAATCCCTGCAATATCGGGCACTACTACAGTCAGGGATCCATCAGGCTTTAGAAATTTCAACCAGTAACGTAGGGATGGAACATATTGATCTTCAGGAAGGTGTTCAAGAGTATGAATACAATAGAATTCATCAACTGTGTTTGGTTGGAATATCTTTGACAATCTATCTGCACTGGCAGTGATGTCATCTACGATATTAGGTTCCATGGCTTCATGGATATTGATACTGATAATTCCATCTCTGTGGCCTACGCCACCCAGGTCTACGATCATCTTAGTCATTTACAAATTCCTTTATCCATTCATTTTCAGGCCATACAATAGAAGCTGACTTCAACATTTCATCAAAGAATGCGAGCATTTGTTCTGGTGATGTAAAGCGCAGTCCTATGGTAGCTTCCTCATTTATCTTGAGTACGGCAACCACATATTTTTCTCTGATATGAGCTTCAAAAACTGGCATTCCCGGAACCACAGTTGGATTTCTAATGCTCATGATTCCTTCCTCGCCAATAATTTTAGGCGCAATTCCATGGGTCTTACAGATTTCACTCTAAACCTACTTCCACGGATCTCAAGGATCTCACCTTCTCGAAACCAACCGCCATGTTCAGGCCATTTAGCTTCTTCTTCAAACATCTTACGCTTTAATTCTTCTTCATCTTTGGCATCGACTTGTACGAAATTACCATTTCCAGTGTCCATATATTCTCCTATTATTCTATGAATTCCTTTACCGAAGTTTCTTGATACCCATATTTGTTTAGGGCTTCTCTGTAGGGTTTCGACTTATCCCGATTGTCTGAAATGTAATATTTCATGGGAGCATCGCTTTAGATGGATCAATTAATGCGAGCACCTTAAATGATAACCATTCATCATTGGGTATATTCAATCCACGCGGATCTTTTGGATTTGGGTTATGCACAATTTTTCCATAGTATCCACCACCTTGGAATACCACAGCATGTCTTACACCCTGAAACATGGCAGATTTCACAACGAGTATTGCATATCCTTTGGGGACTGGAAATGAACCAAGTTGATATTCGATGATTTGCAAATTGAAATCATCGAGGTAATTATTCCAGTCATCAAGCCATGAAGTGTGTTTATTCGTATGAAAGTTTGGAATCTCATTGATTTCTAAGATGGAGGCGATACAGGCTCCCAAACAATCACCTTCTTTTGCGTCAATAATTTTTTGATATATTAGTTTCATGAAAATTGTTTCCTTATGGCGCGTGCCGCCATGATCGATGAATATCCGAGATATGGAAATAGATGTTCTATGGCTGATTTTCGTTCTGTTTTACGAGCATCCAAGTTGGAAAGTGCGCGGGAAATGGCATTGAAAAGCTCTTTGGGGTCTTCCACTTGTTCTGCGATATCAGTGTAATCCCAAAAACGAAGTCCGAAGTTCACTTTCTTGCGGAACCAGGGCGCGTTCAGAAGAATGACCGGCCATCCAGTGACCAAAAACATGTAGGCAATACTTGAACTATCGTTGATCAGCAGGTT
>Ga0315284_10013179_pt1 | contig 11766 bp, 13 predicted proteins | sample YL17G09_16_MG_FD_203696 | JGI IMG/M metagenome (GOLD analysis project Ga0315284, IMG submission 203696) | Sediment microbial communities from Yellowstone Lake, YNP, Wyoming, USA - YL17G09_16 | ecosystem: Environmental > Aquatic > Freshwater > Lake > Sediment | place: USA: Wyoming | collected... | reverse complement strand
AAAATAATTATAAAAATAAAAAAAATGGAATGAAATGTGAGACCAGATATAACCGATATACTGAATTTCTAAAACAATATAAAGATTATTTTAATGATAAAAATTTTGATTGTATTTGGCATAAAAAATTTAAAGAGTTAAAATATTTTATGGATAAAAATAAAAGAAAACCATCTTTAACTTCTAAGAATGAAGAAGAACAAAAATTAAATTCTTGGTTATCAAACCAAATCCATAAATATAAAAATAAAACACAAGGGATGAAATGTGAGACCAGATATAACCTATGGACTAAATTTCTAGAAAAATACAAACAATATTTTGATAATGATACTTCTTCTGAATCCAATTCTTCTTCAAAAAAAAAGTCTATGAAACTAACTACAACTGTATCTTCTTCTTCAACAAAAGAAAAGAGAGAAAGAAATAAATCAGAACTATCAGAACTACATCAAAAATATAAAACAATGAATTCACAAAATCTTCATAAAGAATTCAATGAAAATCCAAAATTATGGGAAACCTATCACACAAATTCAGAAGAAAATGAAAAATCATTTCCAGAAGAAGAAATACCTCGTAATCGTATTATAACAGAATTAAATAAAATCAAAACAAAAAGAAGTAAAATAGTTGTAGATATGGGTTGCGGAAAAGCTCAAATATCAAAAAATTTTAAAGAAGATAAACGGTTTACATTTACTAATCTGGATCATTATTCATCAGATGATACGATTATATCATGTGATATTTTGAATACAGGTTTAGATGATGACTCAACAGAAATATGTATATTATCTCTCGCAATGTGGGGTTCCAATTGTAAAAAATATATAGAGGAAGCGTATCGTATTCTTGAATCAAATGGTACTTTATATATAATTGAACCAACAAAAAGATGGTCTGAAAAAGATGAACAAGGAAATATAATAAATGAACATGGAATTAAATTAAAAAATTTATTAGAAGAAAATAATTTTCGGATCGATGAACAATATATTGAAAAATTCTCTCTATTCATTTGTAGAAAATGTTAATATTTAACATATAAAACTATTTTCATACATTTTTTTCATTATATGTAACGTTTTAAAAGTTTTCATAAATGATTCATTGGATAATTCTTGTTTTTCATAATCACGACCGCAAATATGAAGTCTAGATATAATAGGAGTAACATATTCATGAGAATAAAATTTATTACCAGGACAAAGATAATTTGGATTATGAACTCTCTCACAAAATGGAGAATAAATACTTTCTAATAAATCTAAATAATGTTCATTTATATCTTCTCCATTTGTAACTTCTAAACTTAATAATAATTCAATTATATTTTCTGGATGATTTTTTTGATATGACCCCATTTGTCCATTACCGCTCCCAAGTAGTATTTTAATTTTTTTATAAATTTTAATTAAACCATCTTGATAAACATCAATTGTAACTTCAAATTCATATCCAATAATAATTTCAAAATGTCTAACCAGTTTTCTTGTATTATCCAATTCAAGAAAACCGACACAATTATCATATTTTGGTTCAATTACAAATTTAGAGTTCATTGTTGTGTTAATAAAAAAATAAGTATTTATTTAAATTCAATTTTAAAATAATCCCATTTTAAGAGCTTTCCCAATAAATTTATTTTCCTCTTCTTTATTTTTTTTTAAATATTCTTTCTTTTTTTTATATTCTTTTAAAAGTTTTCTTTTAGTAGAACTACTAATAGATTTACTTCTACTACTTCGTTTAGTCTTAATTCTTTTATCATATCTCAAATTTATCTTTTCACGAATCATTTTATTTAAATAGCTTATAGGAAATAAGTTAATATATCTACTTCCTATATAAGCATATCGTTCACAACATTGTTTATTACTAATTTCTAATCTTGTGCATTGTTTTGGAATAGCATAATCAAATAATTTACAAATATATAATCCAGTAGGAATATATTGAGTATATATTCCATATGCATTTATTTCAGAAGTAATTGGTGTTAATAAAAAAGGAAAAGAATGTATTGCTCTATGTTTAATAAACTTATTTTTACATATATCTACCACATTACTAGAATAAATATTATGTTTTTTGGGAATATTATCTTCATCTAAATGAATTTGTAATGTTGGAGTAAATATTAGAGTTAACGTATATAAATAAATATCATTTAATATTGGTTTGTCCATATAATTAACTTTTCTTTGTAAATGAATGCGATTAATTTTTCCATGTGTATGTATTGTATCTTCAAATAAAAAATCAGTTGTACCAATTTGTTTAATATCCATTATATTATAATCAGCACCAAATTCTTGTGAAAATGTATGTAAAAATTTTAGTAAACGCTCATTATCTTCATATTCATAATCAGTTATATTTCCACAATAAACATTATTTCTTTCTTTTACTTTAATTAATGTTTCAAATGGTTCTCCTTTTATTATTCTATTTCTATCATTTATTACATCATAAATTTGATCATTAAATTCAAAACATCTATCAGATGATATAAAACATACACATTGATCATCTTTTTCTATTTCACTAAGAGTTACTTCTGGTATTAAATTATGTTTTAGTAATTTATTTATATATAGTTGTAAATCAATATGTATTAGTGTAGTTTGAACATAATCTTCTCCTTTTGCAAAAGTAAATTCTTCACTAAAAGATCTAAAATTCCTTCTTATAATACATAATCTCCAAAGTCCTAATTCGCTATTAGATTTATATATCCAAAAACTTTCTTCAGAACCATTTAATAATGATTCTGATTTAATATTTACAACAAGTTGATATCTAATATCTAATGAAGTATATCTTATTGCTGTAAATTTATAATTATCAATAATTATAAAAGGTTCAACTATTTTTCTCTCAGATGAACTAGATTTAGAACTAGATAATACAGTTTTTCTTTTTGACATTTATATAAAATAATATTATTATTTGTATTTTTTATAAAATTATAATGATTAATAATAATTACAAAAAACGTTCAATATAATTATTATTACTTGATGTTAAAAATATCAACTTTATTACATTTTTAATTTTATGTTCTTATATATTTCAACCAAATACATATTTGTTATTGTGAATATTCAACAAGATATGTTTATGCATATATTAATATAAAAAATTGAATTGTTTTTATAATACTTATAATAATAACACAATATAAGAATGTCAATTGTTGAAGTTGAAGATGAAATTAAACAAGAAATTAAAAATTGTGCGAATGAATTTATTGAAAAAGAAATTAAAAATATAGAAAAAGAAAGAAAAAAATGTAATAATATTTCAGTTGCATTTAAAAGTATAGGTGAATTTGGTGAAGAACTAACAACAACAATTTATCCAAATTCACTAGGTTCAGCAAGCAAAGGCGGTTGTTCATTTGATAATTTTGAAATAAATGCTGAAATGGAAATTATAAAAGCAAGAGAAGTTAAAACTTGTTGTCACATTCAATCAAAAACATGTAATAGTTGTAAAAAGAAAACTCCATATTATCAAGAAAAATGCAGTTTTTGTAAAAATGATACCTTTACAAAAACTTTTGACTCAAGATTTAGTATTAATGCAAAGTCTCACTTTAAATATAAATCATTATTGAGTGAATACATGTTGTTTTACGTGAAAGAAGTGGATTACACAATTATAATATTAGGATTTATAATAAAAAGTGATAATGTTTATTTTAATAATTACCTAAAAAATCAACTGGATAATTCAGAATCTAATAGTTGTAATTTAATTCCTTTTAGCTATGACTTTTATTCATGTGGTCCAATAAAGATACTTGAATTAGTTTATGATTTATCGGGAAATTTATTAAGTGAATATATTGATATATTTAATAATAATAATTTAGATTTCAATACAGAATGTTTAACATTTGACGAAAAAAAAAAGTATGATATACCAGATGAAAGAAAAACTATACCTTATAAAGAAATTGAAGAAAAATTAAAATTACGTCCTAAAAATTTTAACAAAATTAGAGGAAATACAACAAGATTATAATTTACTTAACAAATTTTCACTAAAATATTTAGTATCTAACTCACAACCATAAAAATTTCTTTCAGTATTTTTACATACTAATGCAGTCATACCACTTCCCATAAATATGTCTAAAATATTATCATTTTTATCTGTAGAACAATTAATCAATCGTTCAATTAAACTATATGGTTTTTGAGTTGGATGTGTTTTTTTGTATGTTTTGTCATAAAAATTTATATCATCCCATACATCAGTTAAGCCTTGTATTACATTAAATTTATAAACATAGTCGTCATATTTTTCGGTTATTCCTCCAAATAACTCATCTAATTTATTCCAATCTTCTCTTGTAGGATATTGTAGATTTTTTTGTTTTTCTCCTGCAATAGATGACCAAGTCCCTCCTCCATTTATTGCTTTTCCCAAAAATGTATTAATTTCTTGTGAAGTTTTTTTTGTTTCTTTTTGTTTTTTTCGTAAAATATTTCTTATCAAATGTCTTGATTCTTTATGAAAATAAACAATATATTCAGTTGCTACTGGAAACATTTTTAATTTATTACTTGTTCTACCAGCAACACTTCTCATACCTTTATTAATAGTGATATGTTGTCTATAAGAAAATCCATATTTTTCGCAAATCGGTATTATATAACTTAATTGATAAGGAAATCCAAAAATCCATAAAGAACAAGAATGTTTAGATACTCTTTCTATTGATTTTATAATATCTTCAATCCATTTTAAATAATTTTCAAAACTATTCCATTTATTATCCCAACTTTCTTTAACAACCATATAATAAGGTGGGTCTAATATTATAGTATCAATAATTTTATCATTTATCTTAGATAAATATTCTAAACAGTCAATATTATATATTTTATTTTTTTCTATATTTGTTATATTTGGATTATCTTGAATAACAACAGAACTAGAAATTTTATCATTAACTATATTATTATCTAAAATTTCATCATTATCTGAATCTTCATATTCTTCTAAAACTATTATTTTTTGAATCTTTTTTTTTAATAATGTTTTTTTTTCAACTGAATCGTTCATTTACTAATATATACATTATTAATTTATATTATTTAAATCAATTTTTTATTATCCAATAAGAAATACAGTAGATATAAGTATTATTTATAAAATATAAAAAATATTATAAATATGAAAAAAATAGTGAAAATATGGGTTGTTCTTGTTATTATGTTATATTATTTTCTTACTTTTTATAAATTTGTGTAATAATTATTATATTAGATTTTATATAATCAATTGCATCTTTTTTCCATACATTATTTTGATTCTTACATAATTCCAATATTTCTTCATATTTATTACTAAAATCAGCTATTTGTTCTCTTGTCAAACCATCTGCAATATACACATCAATTAAATAATCAATCAATTCCAAATTACTTCTACATTTCTCTCTTGAAGATGGAAACCACATTTTTTCAGGATTTGTTTCGTATTTATCCATGTCCATGTTGTATTATAACAAATTTATAGTTGTTATAATAATAATTCAATTTTATCTTCTTATTTTAATTGTATATCACAATCTGAAAAATCAATGTGTGTATTTGGTTTATGTCTCTCTAAATCTTTATACGCTCTGCATTCCATTTTATAATTATCTAAAAATTTTAATAATATTTTATAACAATCATCAACATCCGCTTTTTTTATCATAATGATATTAGTAACATCAGTTAATAAAGGTATATCATCATAAGTGTTACAAAAATAATTTAAAATACTACCATTATTTTTTCTATCTTTATTATCAATTATATATTTTGCTATATTAAAAGCAGCTTCACTACTTCTAGTAGTTTTTAATTTTTTAAATAATTTAAATTCTTCATCATCAATTAATTCTTGTTTTAATCTTTCTTGTAATAATTTTTCTTCTCTTTTCTTTCTTTTTTGTTCTCTCTTTTTTGCTTTTTTTCTACGAGTTTTTACATTTTTTTCATATCCTCTTAAAAATCCTAATAATCCATATCCACTACTACTACTGCTTCTACTGCTTTTACTACTTCTACTACTTTTACTGCTTTTATTACTTTTAGAACTACTACTAAACATATAATATAATAATATTATTTGTCGTTAAATAATACTATTATATATTATCTTCTTGTATTACTTCTTCTTGTATTACTTCTTCTTGTATTACTTCTTCTTGTATTACTTCTTCTTGTTTTACTTCTTCTTGTTTTACTTCTACCTCTAATTTTTATAAAAAATTTTTTATTATGAAATTTATATGTTTTTCGTCTTTTATGAGATTTTTTTTTAGAAGTTTTTGATTCAATAGAACACGTTGATTGAAGATTTTCTATTAATTCTTGTAATGGAAATAAATTATAATATCTATTTCCTATATAAGTATATGATTGTGTGCATTCATGACTAAGAACCTCTTCTATTAAACATTGACGCGTATAATCAAATAATTTACATATAAATATACCAGATGGAATGTAATGTTCATATATACCATAAAAATTAATTTTTGAATCAAATGGTATAAGTAAAAATGGAAATATATGAAATAGTTTTCCACATATATTTATTATATTTTCAGAAAATTCATTTTCTGATATATTATGTGTTTTTAATTGCGTAATCATTACATATAATAATATTCTGTTTGTTTTTGAATTTGGTAAATAACTTTTTCTCTCTAATTCTATTGAATAAATATGTCCGTTTGATTTAATTATATTCATAAAAATAAAACTATGTTTATCTACATATTTCACATCAATTATATTGTATTGTTCTTTAAAATTTATTGAAAAATCCCTTAAAATCTCATTTACTCTTGGATTTTCTTTTCCGCATGTAAGTTGGTCATCTATAATTTTAAATGGTTCTTCATAAATAGGTCTGGATTCTTCATCATTAATAATCATATCTATTAATGGTACTTCATCTTCAAGCTCATCTGGAAATGGTTGATTACATCCGTTAAATCTTTCAAAACAAATACATTTATGTTCTTCAAGATCAAATTCTTCAATACGAATATTATGAATATTTTTATTAATAAATTTTTGAAGTTCTAAATGAATAAGTGTAGACTGAACATAATCTATTCCTTTATCAAATGGAGTAAATATACCTTGAGCTATACGAGTTCTTCTTTGATCTGAAAATATACAAAGTCTCCATAATCCTAATTCACTATTGGATTGATATACCCAAAAGTCTGGATATATTTTAGTTTCTCTCGGTTCATTTAATACATTAACTTTTATTTTAATTAATTTTTCATAATTTTCAGTTAATCTTGTCATAAATAAAAGAGTAAATTGAATATCATCAATAATAATAGATAAATCCATATAATACATATGGATTTATATTTCAGCAATGGTCAGATACCAGTGTTGATTTGAAATGCGCCCTTTAGGCGCATCTTATTTCAAATCTTCACTGGTTTAAAGTAACTTATAAAGTGGTGTTTCTATAAATTATTTAAGAAGAAGGTAATGGAGCCAAACATAATTTTACTTCACCCAAACTAGCAACATTATATTTGACAACCAAAGGCAAATCATTTTCCAAATAAACTTCTATTTGAGAACAAAGATTTGTGCATTTAATAAAATAACCTAAATTTTTGAGAGAAAATTCACCCTGAATAATCTTAGAAGAATCTTGTTTCACCAAAAATTCCATACTTCCATCCAATTCTGCACGAATAATTTCAGCTGAAGCAAATTGACCGCAACATTTAAATATCAATTCGTTTCCAACCGATTTGATTTCTATTTTATCCGAAATACAAGAAAGGTCTCTAATAATTTTTTGGAAATCAGAAGAAGGTAAATTAATAACAGAAGAAAATTTTACATCTGGATATTCCAATTCTTCATGTTCTGGTTCAATTAATCTCAACTTTTGCGTCTTACATTGTTTAATATCTCCATTTTCAAATTTGAGAGAAAGATGAGATACAACACCATCTACATAATCTGATTCTTCAATATAAATAGTTAATGTATCATTATTATCAATAGAATTAATTAATTTAAATAAATGAAACATATTCACACCAATAACAATCTTTTCTTTTTTACATTCATAAAATTCAAAATTTTGAGAATGTAATAATAAATGTGCTAAAATAGTATGAGATTTATCCATATTAATAATTCTGATTCCATCAGCTTGAAAAGTCATATTTGTTTCCAATAATATATCTTTTAATGAAGTCATTAATATTCTAAAAGGAGCAATTTGAACTGTTTTTATAGTTAAAACATTAGAATTATGTTGAGACATATAATATTTTAGTATTAAATTCTTTAAATAATTACAACTCATTATTCATTTAATATGTATCAACAGTAGCAGAATTAGATAAATTAGTTGCATTAGTAGGAATTGAACCAAAATGGTCGGATGAAACATAATTACCATTATATCCAGTAATATTATTTCCAACTCCTCCTTTCATACTTTTTCTTTTTCTTGACTTACGAGAACCAGTAGATGATAACTTAACATAACCAAATTTACCTTTTTGAAAACCATATCCATGTTTTATCAATCTTTTTTCTTTTAAAGCAGTAAAATGTTTATTTTTACTCACTAATCTACCATTCTTATTTCTAAATATATCTTTTTTTGTTAATTTACCATTTGTTTTATAAGCAGTTCCATTCCAAACTTCTAATCTTGAACCATATAACTTTTTGCAACCATGTTTCTTATCTTTTTTAGAAGGCATATATAATTACATAGAAAATAATAATAATTACAAGTTTCTAAAATTTATTTTTAATAGGGCCTAATATACCTCCAGGCTGTCCTTCTGTTCTTCCTTGTCTCTCTATTCTTCCTTGTATATCTATTCCTTGTCTTTCTAATATTATTCCTTGTTTTCCTATTATTCCTTTTCTCTCTATTCTTCCTAAAAATGTGTTAAATCTTATAAGTCTTTGAGGTTGTATAAATCCATATTGTGTTCTTCCTCCTAAAGAATATAAAATAGTATCTACATTTCTTCTAACTTTTGTATGTTGAGCAATAACATCTTGATTAGAATTATTTATTACTTTATATTTTCCGGATATATCACAACAACTTCTTTTTTTTGAAGAAAATAAAAAAATATCATTCATATTTTTAATTCCAATATTTTTACTCATATATTTTCTCTCAGATTTAATATTCTATTTTTGAATTTGGAGATTTTTGTTTACGAATTTTATTATATTTCTTTGAAATTAATTTCTTTTCAGGGAAATCTTTTTTCACAATTATTTTTCTCTCTTTTTTTACAAAGAGAGAAATATCCTTGTTTGCAATTTCATTTGTCCAACAGAACACATAAATTTGATATTTCACCAATTTTTGATTCCATTCTTCAATCTTTTCTCTCAGTTTTGCATATTCTGTATGTTCCTTTTCCAAATTTGGTGATCCAATATATCCAAATGTTTTCTTTCTCTCTTCAGTTGTCATAGAAATAACTTCTTTCATAACGCTTTTCAATCCATATAATTTATTCAGCATTTTCTTTCCATATATAACATTTTCTTCTGCAATAGACAAGTTCATTTCTAATTCATAGAAATAAAACTCATCATTATTCATATCTTCAATATTCATGATTCTTTGTAATTTTATAAAATACTAATAAGTTAAAAACATTTCAATTTTATTTATATGAACAAAGTTCATATAAATAAAATAATGACTCCAAAGGAGTCCAATTTTTTATTATTGATGTATCATCAATCATAAAAAATAAAGAAGCGAAGCTTCCAATTTTATTTATATGAACTTTGTTCATATAAATAAAACAATGACTCCAAAGGAGTCCAATTTTATCTTTTTCCACTTCTTGTCTTGTTTCCACCTCTTGACATGCTTCTAAACTGTTTTTTTATTTTTCTTTTAGTTTTATTTCTATCTAAACTTTTTGGTCTACTACTATTTTTTGTATCACTTTCATTTTCAAATCTAGATAATAATACAGCCAAATCAATCTTTTGTTTATGACTTAGATTACTAGTATCATTTTTTTTAAGTTGTCTATATGCAAGTTGTTTTAAAGTAGGTCTTTTTTTTAAACTATTTAATTTGTCTCCTAAATTTGATCCAACTTCTCGTTGTGCTATTAGTATTAAATATTTTTTTTTAATTTTATTATTACCAATTTCAGAAATATAATCTAATGCATTTTTACCAGTTACATCACGAATATGTAAATCAGCACCAGAATTTATCAACAACTTTGCAATTTCGGTATTTTCATATTGAATAGCCCATATCAACGCAGTATGACCTCTATCACCATGAACATTTATATTAGCTCCAGCATTAATTAACAATCTAGCAATTTCTATATTATCAAATAAAATAGTCCATATTAATGCAGTATTACCTCTATTATCACGAATATTTACATCAGCTCCAGCATCAATCAACATTCTAGCAATTTCTACTCTATTATGTCTAATAGATTCCATTAATGCAGTATTACCATTATTATCACGAAAATTTAAATTTCTACCAGAATTTATTATTCTGTTTACTTCTTCTATATTATTTGTTCTAACTGCTCTTATAAGTTCACTCATATATAATAATAATATTTTATTATAAACGCATACTAATAATAAAGCTTTCTTTAAAAAATTGTGGAAAAATAAATTTATGTTTATTAATAATAGGAAGTTTTAAAAATAAAAGTCCTAAAATAATTAGAATAATTCCAAAATAACCAATTATTTCTGTTAAAATTAATGGAACAAATCTTGATAACTCATTAATAATATTATTGAATTATATATAAAATTGAATAATTTAAATAAACAATGATAAGACTATTATGAGCATTATGACGACAATTGATGATACAAATCTCTCCAATAAATACCAACAAAAGACTGATAAACAGCATATATTAGATAATCCGGATACATATATTGGTTCTGTTGAAATTATTGAATCAGAACAATTTGTGTTTTCTTCAGAAGAAACAAAAATTAGAGAGAAAAATATACAATATGTTCCTGCTTTATTTAAATTGTTTGATGAAGGTATTGTAAATTGTAGAGACCATGCAATAAGAATGGCAAAAGCAGTTGAAGAAAAAGTGGAAAATTCTATTAATGTTTCTTATATTGATGTTATTATTGAAGAAAAAGATGGAGGAATTATTACAATGTTAAATGATGGAAATGGTATTGATGTTGCTGTTCATCCGGAAACACAATTGTGGATTCCTGAAATGATTTTTGGACATCTAAGAACATCTACTAATTATGATAAAACAGAAAAGAAAATTGTTGGAGGTAAAAATGGGTTTGGATTCAAGTTAGTTTTGATTTGGTCTATGTATGGGTCTATTGAAACAGTAGATCATATTCGTGGATTAAAGTATTTTCAAGAGTTTAAAGAAAATTTGAATATAATCAATCCTCCAGTTATTACAAAGCATAAGGGAAAACCATATACAAAAATTACTTTTCGTCCTGATTATGCAAGGCTAGGTTTGGAAGGATTAACAGAAGATATGGTTACTCTCTTTAGAAAGAGAGTCTATGATATAGCTGCAGTTACAGATAAAAATTTAAAAGTTAGATATAATTCGCAATATATTCCTGTAAAAAATTTTACACAATACATTGATTTATATATTGGTTCAAAAGAGGAAACACCAAGAGTATATGAAAGTGGAGGAGATAGGTGGGAATATGCAGTTGCATT
>Ga0315284_10013178_pt1 | contig 11766 bp, 10 predicted proteins | sample YL17G09_16_MG_FD_203696 | JGI IMG/M metagenome (GOLD analysis project Ga0315284, IMG submission 203696) | Sediment microbial communities from Yellowstone Lake, YNP, Wyoming, USA - YL17G09_16 | ecosystem: Environmental > Aquatic > Freshwater > Lake > Sediment | place: USA: Wyoming | collected... | reverse complement strand
CACATGAATAGAGTCTGCTAGTTCGCGCTGTGTCAATCCCGCAGGAACCAGAAATTCTTCCAGAAGCATTTCGCCAGGATGGGTAGGAGCACGATTTGTAGGAATGCGAACCATAGTAAATACCTTTACCTACCTGTGATAATCTACGATTTCGACTTCGGCAGGGCCTTGTTCAGTCCAGTTGAAGCAAATACGATGCTGGTTATTGATGCGGATACTGTGTTGGCCTTCTCGGCCTTTTGATAATGCTTCCAACCGGTTTCCGGGGGGTACTCGCAAGTCATTCAAGGATACTACTGAGTCGAGCAAATCCAGCTTTCTGGATGCAACATTCCAGAGAGAAACAGGGCAAGATTGTCTAGCTGCTTTAGTGCTTTCCCCATTGAAGACATCTTCCGAGCCTGCGTCTCGAAAGGATTGTATCACGCTCATATAATAGCACGATACTCATGCTATTGCAAGAGGGTACAGCACTCCTCGCGCAGCAAACCCGGAGGGTACGGAGGGAGCAGCACCCTTTATGGTAGCAGCGGCGGGACTGGCGACTAGCCGAGGCGGCCTTCGCGAAGCATCCCCGCGGGACAAGCCGCCAAAGTGGTTGCGCCGAAGGTTGGCAACCATCAGCCGTTTCAGTGGCATAAGCCACTGAAGAGCGCCGAAGACAACTCCTTCTCGATTATCGCTCCACTTCTGGAAACGCGCTTCGCTCCCTCGCGGACGGGTGCCCAGGGCCAGCGAGACACCTCTCCGGGCGGCTGATGCGGGAGGTTGGGCCGCTCATCATGATCGTGGCGCTCCAGGTGAAGGAGAGAGAAATATGATTCCTTACCTCGGTAATGGTGACTACTGCCATGCTGCTGGTAGCCAGCGATGAAAATGTCGCACCCCAGCATGTTCCTGGCGCGGTCTTTGCGGTTGTCAAAAATGATGAAGGGCTGTTCTCCAAAGGCTACGGCTGCGCTGATCTAGAGACGCGCACGACTGTCATGCCCCTCCTTGCCCTCAACTCCTCCACAATGGACACGCTCGCCGAGGTGCCGATGCGCGTGGCTCCAGCTTCGATCATTTCCAGGGCAATGGATAAGTTGCACACCCCTCCGGCGGCTTTGACGCCCATCTGCGGGCCAACTACGGTGCGTATCAGGCGCACATCCTCCACCGTCGCCCCCGCAGGGCCAAACCCGGTGGAGGTTTTGACAAAATCAGCTCCTGTTTCAACTGCCATCTGGCAGACCAGCCGCTTCTGGGGATCCGTGAGGTAGCACGTCTCCAAAATTACCTTACAGATCACCCTGGCTGGCCGGCAGGCTTGCACCATGTCGACGATTTCCTTGCGCAGGAGGGTGGTATCTCCGGCTTGCAGGGCACGCAGATTGATGACCATGTCGATCTCACCGGCTCCGTTCTGGATGGCTTCGCGCGTTTCAAAAGCCTTCACTGCGCTCGTATTTTGACCAAGGGGAAAGCCTATCGCCGCGCCCACTCGCACCGGGCTGCCTGCCAGGAGCCGCACGCAGGTTGTCACTTCTGCTGGGTTGACCGCCACCATCGCAAAGCTGTAGCGGCGGGCTTCATTACACAGCTTTTCAATGTCTTGCGGGGTACCAAACGGCTTTAGAAAGGTATGGTCAATCATTCCGGCCAGGGTCTGGGGGGTCAGGGTTTTCGTAATCATGGGTTCACTCTTGATGGGCTAAAAACTCTAATACTTCACATTCGGTGGGCAGTGCGGGGATGGCCCCTTTGCGAGTGCAGGTGAGTGCGCCAACCGCTGTGGCATAGCGCAGGGCCGGGCGCACCACGTCTGGGCTGACCTTTGCCAGCGAGCCGGTGCGCTCCCGTTCGGGCAGCAGGCGAGCGATCATGGCAGCCATAAAGCCGTCGCCCGCGCCGGTGGTTTCGACCACCTGTACCGGGCAGGCGGGTAGTTCGATCCAGTAATCGCCGTTGGTGGCAACCGCCCCCTGCTCACCCCGGCTGATCACCAGCAGCTCCACGCCCTGCGCCAGCACAGCCTGCGCGCCGAGATGCAAATCGGTCTGGCCGGTGGCGACCTGCCATTCTTCCTGGCTGATCTTGGCAAGATGACAGAAGCGGAAGCCGTCCCGAATGACGGTCTGGGCTTGCTCAATGGAAGGCCACAGCATAGGGCGGTAATTCGGGTCATAGCTGATCATCAGTCCGCCGGCGCGCGCCATGTCTAGGGCTTTGCGCTGGGCCGAGGCTGCGGGTTCATCGATGAACGAGATTGAGCCGTAGTGAAAACAGCGTACTCCTTCCAGCAGTTCAGGGCTGATCTCTATGGGCGAAAGGAGCATATCTGCCCCCGGGTTGCGGTAAAAGCACAGGTCTTTGCGGCCATCCTCCCACACAGCCACAAAGACCATCGTGGTGCGCGCCTGTGGGTCAACCAGCAGGAAGCGCGTATCCACACCATCGGCCTCCAGGCTCTGCCGGAGAAAGACCCCAAAGGGGTCATCGCCAATTTTCCCGGCAAATCCGGCAGAGAGGCCCAGGCGCTGCAAGGCGACTGCCACATTGGCCGGCGCGCCGCCAGGCGCTTTGATAAATCCCTGCGAATCTACCAGCGAGACATTCGCTTGCGTGGACACGAATTCAGCCAACAACTCGCCCATACACACAACATCAGGCATAGTTACCTCTGAAGGGGGAAGGATACTTTTTATTTCGATTTCTAAACCTTTACCATGGCGATTTTTAAGCAGCTTTATCATATTTGAGTTGTTACGACCCCGGTTCTGAGTGGCCTAACGGATGGGCTTCGCGAAGCACCCCCGGAGGGGGCTGCGGCAGCGGCGGGACCGGAGCCAGCCTCGCGCACGTCCAAGCCTTTGAAGAGGCGCGTGATCCATACCGCAAAGGGGAGCGATCCGCACAGGTAGCCGAGCAAGGCGAAGCCGAGGGTGTAGAGCAGGGTGAGGAGGTTATCCATAAAAAAAATAAATCCTCCGGTTGGAGGAATTATAGCGTGGAAAAGAGGAATGTGCTCAACTTACAGCCCGTGTTGGGCAGTTCCTCATCCTGAAGAACAACCGTAGTCATCAAGAACGTTCTTCAATTGATTGACAAGTATTGGTAAATCTTCCTGCACTGTTCGCCATACCACAGGCAAGTTCACACCGAAGTATTCGTGAATGAGCTTGTCTCTCGTTCCTGCTACCTCTCGCCAAGGTATCTCTGGATAGGTGTCTCGTAAATCTTTGGGAATATTCCTTGTTGCTTCGCCAATGACTTCTATGGCTCGGATAACGGCATAGATTGTTCTTTCGTCCTCTGCAAATTCTTCAAAACTCATTCCCTCCACAAATCGTAGTGCCTTTTCTGCGTTCTCCAACATATCCCGAATGTAATCCAGGTACACACGCTGATGGCTCATATTGGTCGGGCCTCTTCCAAAATGTATTTCCCGATGAAAGGTTTCAAACTATCCTTCATTACCAAATCCACTTTCACGCCTAAGACGTCACTCAATTGGTTTTCCAGAGCCACAAATCTAAACAGCGTAGGTATTTCGTCGAAGGTAACCAACAAATCCAAATCGCTATTTCCCTTCTCTTCCCCGCGCACAAATGAGCCAAACACTTCCAGGGTGCGTACATGATACTGCTCTCTCAACGTTGGAAGCAGTTCCCTGATCTTTGCTAAAAGGTCGTCAAGATTTCTTGATGAATTGTTCATAATCCTTATTATACAGCAAGTCGCCCCTTGTTCCACAGATTACCTGTCCGTAGTTTGCACGGAACTACCTTATGCGGCTGGGTATTGGGCATGACTTGAAACGCGTGGCCTTGAATCCGGAATTTCCGTATAAACTGGCCAGCGTGGAGGAAGTCCTGGCGCTCAAGCCAGAACTGTTACCACCCGAATAGCAAACGTACCTTTTCCCTTTGAGAAATCAGAACTCCGCCACGAACCCGGCTGGCGGGGGCGGCGAAGCATTGTCTGGAAAAGAAAAAACAGCCGCGAAAGGGGACACTTCCACAACTGTTTTCCTGCTGATCATCAATTTTCAATCAATTTCCCCATCCTCCCTTGACACTGAGGTTAATCGGTGGGCAGACAGATTAAGAGATTTTCTTAAGGGTAAGAATATCCTCGTATTGATGACCAGGTTCTGAAAACAATCGAGCCAAAAACATGAAGAGGTGGTATCGAAAGTGCGCAAAGTGCGTCTCGACGATACGAGTGTCCGAGGCTGGTTCCATAAACTTATTTGGTTTCTTCCTGGTTCCTTTGTTCCAGTCGCAAATAAAAATACGATAGTGATTCGCGACGTCAGGCTGCGGGATAAAATTAGGCAGTGGAAGGTCTATTTGTCGGAAATACTCGCGAGGTGAGACGTTGATGTAGCGGAAGTTAAAGTGAGCGAAACCATTGCGGAGTGTGCGGCAAAGCTCTTTTGCGCTATCAATGTCGACGATTGGGACAACGGTATTGAACTTCCAGAACCGGGCATGTGATGTTAATCCTCTGGGATCTGGGTTGTTAGGCGTAACGATGTGCGCAAGCTCTTCAAAAGCTGCTGGCTTCGAATTGTAGTAGTGCCTAAAGTTTTCATCGATTGCAAGCACTCGCCATGAACAGGTGAAGGCACTGGCAAACGCTTCAACATCGGCATGGACAGTATTCTCTGGATACCAGTAGCTCCCGTCGGTATCCTGCCTTTCAATACGGGGAAATGATTGTTTAGGTGTTGCGGAGAGGTAATGGTCAAAATTTGCGCGAGCGTCCTCAAGTATCTTCCGAGCGCCAGAAGTCAAGGTATCCATATCAATGTATCCTTTGCGGTAAAGTAAACATACAAGATGTCTGCCCAACGGATTGGCTTCGCGAAGCACCCCCGGAGGGGGCTGCGGCAGCGGCGGGACTGGCGACTAGCCGAGGCGGCTTCCAGCCGCCATCGGCTGCTTCGGCGACATGAGTCGCCGAAGATAACGCCTTCTCCATTATCGCGCCATTTCTGGCAAAACGCGCCTGCGCGCGAGCAGCGGAGCCGCTATCCAATGGAGCCGGTGTTACTAGAATGTACCTGCGTTGGGGCGTGCCGGGTGGTATCCTTTGTGCGACAACGTACGGGGGATGCCATCCGGGGCAGGAGCATCCGGGTGGATGGCACTACCGGTAGGATCGCGATCATGTAACCAACGAGGTTCGTAGCCACACTTTTCGTATCCAGGTCCCTTTAGGCACTTATATTAGTATCTATTAAGATTCCACTATATTCATTACAAACCCATTCCCACCTGGTGACCCGCTTAAACAAAGTTAACATTTTATTTGGATTTTGAATCAAGCATATTTTCAAAGTAGATTCGAGTTGTTCAACAATTGCTAATTCATATTTATCACCGAACTGTACAGCAGTGGAATATTCATTATTTGTCATAGTAAAAGGATCCCCTAAATTTTGTACACTTTTTATTTCGACATAATTAATTTTATCCTTCCACTGTACTTCTAAGTCATATCCCAGGTTACTCTTACTTACATCAGTAACTTTTACCACATTAACCATTTTTTCAAAAAAAAGAGCAACATTTTCCTCAACGCTTTTCCATTTTTGGAAAGAAGGTCTTTCTCTAAAAGTGACAGGTCGACTATATGTTGAATTTTCCCTCTGATTAAATAATAAACTATCCAAATCTGAAGAATCATAAATTTCTATTTTAGAGTCAAATTCAGAGTTGACATTATTCTTCATTGTTGCATTGTCTGAAATATTGAATGTTCCAGTTGAGTAGTCATATAGATTAAATTTCTTTAGCATCCATTGTAAATCTTTTTCATCATCGACCAAATTACACATGGTTGCATAAAAAGTGGGAAGCAATTTATCACTCGATTTAGAACTTGAAATACTCTTGCAGCCGTTTTCAAATTCCAATAGTTTTGAATTAGTGATTAAATCCCTTTCATCCTCATTGAATCCAAATCTATATGTTCTTATTAATTCTGCGAATATTTTGGCTCTACTTTCCAGAGAATACTCCAAATTTCGGCTTTCTAAAACAATCAGTTTTAACGACATTTCTTCAAACCCCATTTTCTTTAGAAATACAAGCAAATTGGGAATTTTCCTTTCTAACCTTTCACTTATCCCCAATATCTTATTTTTTACGCATATATTTATAAAGTCTTTTTCTTCAATCCATGCTGGCTGTAAGCAAATTCTATTTTCATAATCTTTCGCAACTAATTTTGGTAATTTCTCTAAAAGCGTATATTGCAATTCTTCGAATATATAATCACCCACTTTTTTGCCTCGAAATGAAGCTAATTCATCTTTATTAACATCTGAAAGTAATCGAACAACAAAGTTAGGATCATTTTCTTCTTTGATTATTTTTATTAGCAAGTCAACTATAATCATTACGCAATATTTGATTGCCAATAAAGTCTCATCATCAATAATGACTTTTGTTCTTGATGGATCAGTTGAAAAGTCACCATTCATTTTCAAGGGCAAGTTAGTAAATTCTTTTGTGGGCATAAATGAATGAATAACAGCTTCATCATTATCTATCTTTATAACTTGATTATTGGAATCGATTTGAAATGCAACTGAACATTTATTGGCATCATTCAGGATCAACCAACGATTATTTTGATCTTCAGAATTAATGGATGCAACAACCAAATTGTTATTAATTGTTTCTCTGCCTATCTTATAGATATTAGAATGGTTGTCATAACTGAAACTAATCTCTTGGATTCTATTTAGGAAAAGCATTGATGTGGAATTAAAAATGCTCATTTCTGTTGATAGTTTGTCTGAATCTACTTCAAATATAAAAATTGTTGAAAAACCTTTATTCCATAGTTCTTCTAAATAGGCGTTATATTTATCTTCAATAAATTCATGTGGAATTCGTATTAGTGGGACATTATGTGAACCATTAACGAGTTTTTGAGATAACTCTTTAGAAAAAGTAAATTTCATCTCTCCACTAATAATATGTACGCACTTGGCATAATTCACAATAGATTTAAATCCAATCCCTCGGAAACCAATAAAACTACTTTTTCTTTGCTTGGTCGAAACTCCACTTCTACATATTGAAATTACATCATCATCGTTAAATTCTCTGCCGTTATTGGCAATTATGTATGTGGTTTTATTTACTCTTTCAATGATAAATTTTGTTGATAAAGCGTCATCGGCATTTTGCAATAATTCAATAAGCGATCGCCCCTGATAACTCTCAGATATATATTTTTCCATGCTTGCCAAGTCAGCGAGTAATAAAGGAGAACTAATAGCTTCTCTAACAAAACTAGCTTGAATTTCAAGTATGATGTTTTTACTCATTTTTGTCCTTTGTTTTATAATCAACTTGATGTGACATATACCCTGATTTTATTTGTAATTAATGCAATCTCTTCTTCATAGAAAGTACATTCAAATGTGTCATATCCCAAAAATTTATCTTTAGAAAGATAGCTATTTTTGGTGCTAATGATTTCTCCATCACTGTTATACAGATTAACATTCACTACTACTGACTGATCTAAGGGAACTCTGGATAATGAATATACCTCTCCGAGAACGGAAAGTTGATTAAATCCGGTCTCCGTTTTTATTGAAATGTTATCGAGTCTAACTCCTAATTTTTCTTCGAACATATCTAATCTTTCTATCGATTTTTTTAATTTTGCTACTATTGTTCTCTTGTCCGGCTTTTTTCCCCGTTCTTCCACATCACAACTAATAAGTTGCCATTTGCCATTATCTAAAATAAACAGTGCATCGTAATTGTATCCATTAGTTTCATCTGTCACAGAAAGCCCTGTTTTGTATTTATCTTTGATGCCTCCGCAGGTGGAATCAAGAAAAATAGCCCCCGCAGTCTTAAATGCACCTGCAATTATGGAAGTATTTGCAACAAGAAACCCTGTTAAATAAAAATCTTTCCCGAATTGGGCATTATTTTCATTTACTACAAATTCATCTTGAACAATAATGTGGATTCTTTTTTGTGTTTGATTTGCTATTTTGTAAAAAATTGTATGTCCAGCCCCCCCCTGCAAATAGTTCTGCTTTTCATGCCTAAGTACTTCTATGCCTAATGAATATCCATTAAAAAAGTCATCCATATTCAGCTCCTAAGAAGAAATTTCCGCAAATTATTGCCTTGTAACTTTCAGAACATCATTTCAAAAGGAGACGCAAGGAGGAGGAGGATTATGGTAGGAATGTAAAGGAGGAAGTGAGTGGCGCAGCCGCTGCCCGTCACGCGTACTGTGCGGGGGCCGCTGCCTGCCCCGGTTCTATAGGGGGAGCCCGTGTTAGGCCGTTTTTATCGTTTCTTTGCATCTTGTATTGTAATCATTCTGCTGTCAGGTGCAGGTATCCATTCCCAAGTGACAGCGTCTCTATTAATCAACTCGGGGATTTTAAGTTCTCCATTTGCGAAACGAACACCTCGTTCGGTGAGTACTCTTATAGAATTATCTCGACCATCTTCAAGAAGCCCCCATGGCTTTAGGCTAAGTTTAGAATGATTCGCATACGCACCACGTCCAACATGCTCTAATAACTCATCATTCGTAACAGAGCGAGGTTTCCCGTTGTTCCAAGCATATTCAACAATACGCTTCATGTACGGCATGAATTTTTCTGTGTCTGGTCGGAACTTTGAATTCTTTGCTATTGCTACTGCGGGCATATCAGGGCCTATATAGCACCTTGATAACGGATGCCCATCTTTTGCCAGGTGTTCTTGCAAAGGAGATGATAATGTATCTAGTGTTAGAAAAGGCATGTGTCTGCCTATTTCGTCATCTAAGCCGTTTATTGCTATCGAATGCAATGCTCTTGTAAAAAAACCACCGAAAGCAGTCTCAAAAGACTGTGTTTCTAGACTTGTCGAAGCTAACAACGCGTATGAACTGGCAAAGTAAGTTCGCAAAAAATCGTGCATCTGTCCCGTTACCGTCACCGTTCCTTGAGGAGCGGTAACACCGCTGAAGCAAGCGTCAATTATAAATACAGGGAAAATATCTACAGCAGATAGTGTCTGCACGATCTCGCGGAAGTTCACTGTACTTAATGACAAAATTTTGCTTTCATCCATTCCGAAAGCAGTATCTTTCAGGCAAAAAGCAAATTCGTTGGTTCCCATGATCGTACCATGCCCAGAGAAGTAAAATACCAATATGTCCCCTCGAGCAGATTTGGATACTGCATATTCCAAAATTGTTTTTCGGAACTGGTTGATTGTCGGATTCAATAAACTAACGTACTTTGATTGATAAAGACTGACTTGGTGATCATTACTAAATATTTCCCCTATCATTTTCAAGTCATGTCGTGTACCCCCTAGCTTATGTAAAGTAGCGTATTCAGAAACTGCCACAGCTATAACGTTTGTATGGTTAATGTTGACTCTGATATCATCTTGCTCATTACGAGTAGTATACCGATTTCTGGGTGACATTTTTCTATCCTTACGGCCTAACGGAATGGCTTCGCGAAGCACCCCCGGAGGGGGCTGCGGCAGCGGCGGAACTGCGAGACTCTTTCTCGATTATTGCACATTTTGGCAAAACGCGCCTCCGCGCGAGTGGTGTCGCGAAGCATCCCCGGAGCGCAGCGTAGGGGGCAGCCGGCTGCCTGCCCCGTTGTTTTTACGGGGTCCGCTGGAGACGATGTTGGGCGCAGATAGTTTCACAATATCATTATTTATTTTTTCTCGCTAATTCACAAGCACTAGATATTATCTTACTGGTACCAATGTTATAACCAGAAATATAGCCCTTCATTTTTCGCCCATCGCCAACAATTTCTAATAAATAGGCACTTATACCAAGACGCTGTTTATCTTTATGCTTAAGAACTAAGGCAACAAACCGTTCTGAAATCTGCCCATCGATAGTAAATGTACGTACTTCATCTAAGCCCTCGGATTTACTCTCTTTAGTTACAAAAGTAGCAATTCCTTTTATCTTGTGGGCACTCTGTTCAAGATTAAAAATCGCAGTTTGATTACTTCCTGGCCTTTCCATCTGCCATTCCCCATTTATATCCACACCGCGATAAATGATTTCTTGGTACCAAGGGATTACGACTTTTTCGAAGACAGAAATAGCAAGAAATATCATTGCGCTGGTGAGAATTCCACTAATAATACCCACTACGAGCGAAGACGAGGTTGAATCCATGATGTACTCTCCTTAAGATTCTACAATAACATCACCATCTTCCATTAAACAAGCCACCCAACACGCGTGTTAACGGATCCCATAATGCCTTATAGACGATCCGTACTTGTCCCCGCCGAAGGCCCCCGCCGAAGGCCCCCGTAAGGGGGTAAGGGGGTAGGGGGTAAGGGGATAAAATCCCAATAAAATAGGGTTTTATACTGCACGGTATTAAGTTAGCTGCATTTTATGCATGGCGCGTATAACACCTTTAGTGGGCAAAAGTTCGTCGTTCGCGAGTGGTGAGTTATCTCCATTAATCACTGAGATATGGAAGCCGCCCGGCAGGTGTGGCCGGTAATACTCCCTGTTCGATTGGTGGCGAGGCTTGTGCATTGCCTGCTGTGATGCCCCCGCCCCCTGGTACGAGTTGATTATACTACTTTCATCACTCCCGCAGATATAAAGAATTTCTCCCCTCGATCTGGCATCAGGCCATTCGTTGTCACCTGCCCTTTGCAATGATAGCACATTTGTGCTATAATTTTCCCGGGCACGGGAAGGTTGTTCATCTTGTGCCTTTTTTATTTGTCGCCCTCCACCCCCATCCCACCGCCCTCGCTATCGCTAACTCTGATTTTCGAGTCTTGCCCCTCTCGGAATACTCATTATTTGTTCCTCTTTGTTTTTCTAAATACAAGCGCGGATTTAGCCCCGCCGGGCAGCCCTTATCTTTCTGATGGAAACTTGCCGAATGCCTTATAATATTCCAATCGGCAACTAATGCTGTCACATCTTCGCGGTGAATTCTAAAATAGCACTTAGAGGCACCCATGCACATTGACGGCCCATGCTTCAAGGATGAAAGCGGACGCACGCTGCTGTTGCGCGGCGTCAACCTGGGGGGCAGCAGCAAGGTGCCCTATACCCCAAATGGGGCAACGTACATCCGTGAGGGTTTCTTCGACCACCGGCAGATATCCTTCGTCGGGCGGCCTTTCCCGCTGGAGGAGGCCGACGAGCACTTCGCCCGCCTGCGCAAGTGGGGCCTGACCTTCCTGCGCTTCCTGGTGACCTGGGAGGCGGTCGAGCACGCCGGGCCGGGGGTCTACGACCAGGAATACCTGGATTACCTGCACGCGGTGGTCGAGAAGGCCGCACAGCACGGCATCCGCCTGTTCATTGATCCTCACCAGGACATGTGGAGCCGTTTCTCCGGCGGAGACGGCGCGCCGGGCTGGACCTTCGAGGCGGCCGGCATGGACGTGACTCGCTTCCAGCCGACCGGCGCGGCTTTCCTGCACCCCGTCCACGGCGACCCGCTGCCGCGCATGATCTGGCCGACCAATGCCACCAAGCTGGCCGCCGCCACCCTGTTCACGTTGTTCTTCGCCGGGAATGACTTTGCGCCGCAGACGAAGATCGAGGGCCAGGCAGCGCAGGAGTTCTTGCAGCGCCATTACATCGAGGCCATCCGTCAGATCGCCATGCGCCTGAGAGACCTGCCCAACGTGGTCGGGTACGACACCCTGAACGAGCCATTGCGCGGCTACATCGGCTGGCGCGACCTGACCCGGCCCCACGCGGTGGTCGAATTGGGCGCCA
>Ga0315284_10013177_pt1 | contig 11767 bp, 15 predicted proteins | sample YL17G09_16_MG_FD_203696 | JGI IMG/M metagenome (GOLD analysis project Ga0315284, IMG submission 203696) | Sediment microbial communities from Yellowstone Lake, YNP, Wyoming, USA - YL17G09_16 | ecosystem: Environmental > Aquatic > Freshwater > Lake > Sediment | place: USA: Wyoming | collected... | reverse complement strand
CATTTTTTATTAGGTAACCAACAAAGGAAGTATAAAAAAGAGTTCTTGTTGGTTGTATTTCTAATGTATAATCTGTTGTTTTCATGATTACCCTCATGGGATTGTAATGTTTATGTGCCTTGTTCCACTCTCCTACCAACTTTTTAATTTTTATCATTTTATCCTCTCCTTTATATATACATTTCTAACATTAGTCTTTAAGTCTAACAGACTCGCATTTATTGTCTATAATTCATTCCTCTGTATATGGATTATAAATATACTTCACTGCTTTTCTATCTATCATGATTTTAACTCTAAATTTTCTACAAAGTCTAACATATTGGTTATAGCTGTCAAAATCGTTACTATCGGGTAAAAAAAGCTCAAATGCTCTAATTATTGCTCTTATTTGTGTTTGTGTTAATACTATTTTCATGTTCTCACATTTATTGTCTATATAGACAATAATCTTCCCGGTCGCGACTCATTTTTAAATGTCTTAAATAATACTCCAAATGCTCTCTCACTGCTTTTTCGTTGGTTTCGTATGAATAAAGAGAGATTTCTCTCTTTTCTTGATTATTCATGTTCTCTCCTTTGTCCGAGACAAGAAAAATTCTGTTTGGGTTGGCTTTGTCATAGCTACTATTTTGAGTAGTGCTTGTTTATCTATTATTATTTGGTTGAGTTTGCTCGATATGTATTCTCCATCTTTTGTCACGTAGTTATCTCTCTCTATTATGTGTATTCTATTATCCATAACTACCTTTGCTGACAAAGAGTTTATGTTGATTACATTCTTATACATCTCAACTTGTTTCTCGCATATTTTTGTTTCTTCTGTTTTCATTTTTCTCTCCTTTTTTACTACTTTACTAATCATAATAGTAGTTAGTATTTCCTTATTTATATACTTATGTTACCACTATGTAGTGTATGTCATTATATAGTAATAACAATAAGTATATAAGGGGGGTAGGGTATATAAAGATATGTATTTTAATACAAAGTGACGAACCATCGGGATACGCACAACTTTTTAAAATTCCGTCTGTACACAACTTTTTCAAAACCTGACCAAAAAGGGTGGGGTATTGGAGATAGCCCTCGTAAAACGTGTGCGCGTGTATGTTTCTCCTGCGTAGAATGGTACTTTTTTGAGAAAATGACTAAATTCAGGGCACCGCGCAGTAGCCCACTCCCCGAAAAGTATATAAACTTAGCACTTTTATTTGTATATATGAGAATTGCAGATAAACACATCCGAACAGATAATTTTATCGTTATGTTTGTTGAACAGGTTAAGCGTCCTGATTCGGGGCTTTGGACCATGCGCGCAATAATGCCTCAGATTTCTCTTACGAAACCGCAGAACGAGGCAAACATGGGTGAATTCAGAAAACGCATTCTTAAACTTGTGGAGGAATTAGATTGAAACCAACTCCGATTGAACCACATAAGATGAATCTCAAGATAATTGAACTTGGACTTGAGCAGGATGTTCTTGATATGCACTACCTCAAAGGTTGGGCACACTGTCAAATTGGGAATACTTTGCGTGAAAGAGGGGTAGATATTTCTGATAGCGCGGTTTTGTCGTTTCTCACTTGGGTCAAGTATGCGCTGCCGAGGATGATTGCGAAAATGGGCGAGCAGGATGTAAAAGCATTTCTCGATAAATTCTACGGAACAAGCCAAATGCTTATCAAACAGCTCCAAGAGATAGAAGAAAAAATCTCAACAAGCGTACAATGGAAGGAAGACATAGAATATCGCAAACTTTTAATCCACCTTATTGATTTGGTCACTCGTTTGCGCGGAGAGATTAAAACTGCTACTACCATCATCGACAAGAGAACTGTCAATATTCAAGAGATGACTGTCGCTGTGAAAAATGAAATAGTACAAATTCTCGAAAATGAGGGCGAACTCAGCGAGGATGGAATGAGCATCGTCATCAGAAAACCTGAATTAGTCGGAATGTTAAAGAAAAAGAAGAGCTTAGCAGAAATTGGCGGCGCATGAGAACATTACAGGAAGTACTAAAAGGAGAAAGTGAAGTAAGTTTTACAATCAAGTGTATGACTGACTTTAAATTTTTTGTAGAACGCGTCATCGGAGATGAGTTCCCCGATTTTGTTTCTGGTTATATTAGAAAAATAATTGACCCAAAGAACAAAACAATAGTAATTCAACTCCCACGAGGACATTCCAAGACAACTACAATTTCTATCAATTTTTCAATTTGGCATCTATGGAAAGAACAAAAATTCAAAATTGCTATCACTTCGTCTACTATGACTCAATCTATGCGCATACTTGAAGAAATTCAACTCAAGCTTGAAGACAATGAATTTCTTGTTGGACTCGTTCCACCAAGCAAAAGTACAAGTTGGAATAAAACTGAAATGATTACAACCAATGGATGTATATGTTTTGCTAAACAGTTTAACGATACTGCCCGAGGTGAACACGTTGACCTACTTATTTGTGATGATGTGCTCCGAGCAGAAGGAATTACACATACACAGATTAAGGAAATATTTTGGGGAATTTTCTATCCTTATGTACAAACGCGTGGTGGCAGGATAATTGTAGTCGGTACGCCCCTACAAACTGATGATTTACTTGCAGAGTTATCAAAGAAATTCCCTGTCTCTATTAAACTCCAAGCAATCATTACAAATGATAAAGGCGAATGGATACGCCCACTTTGGGAAACAAGATTTTCTCTTGAAAAGTTTAAGGATATAATGGAAAATCAGGGCGGTCTTATCTTTGCGCGTGAATATATGTGTAATCCTCTTGCAGCAGGAAGCAAGATTTTTGCTGGTTGGCTTGTTCAAAGACAACTTAAATCAGTTGAAATCAATGAACCACGAAAAAATGAAAATTATTTCCTCGCGATTGATATTGCGCTCTCTGCCGAGAAAAGTGCGGACTTCACAGTTTTCTGTGTAATCGGAAAAGATGATAATGGAATTCTTTGGGTTCGCAAAGTAGAACGCTACAAAGGATTGCCTACTGATGATATTATCAATAAAACAAGGGAACTTAACAAAAAGTTCAGATTCCATAAAATATATCCCGAAGCAACAGGATTAGGCAAAGGTATTGCGTTAGATATGAAGAATGTAGCAACAAATCCTTCTATTGCTCCGATTGTAGAACCCTTTGATACAAACAGAAAAAACAAAGAACTTATCATTGGACACCTTCAAGGACAACTTATGGCTGGAAATCTCTTTTTAGCCAATAATGAGCAGATGATTTATGAACTTCAGACATTTGACAAGATGGTTGATGAAAGAACAGGGAAAGAAACATACGAAAGTGTCGGAGAACATGATGACACAGTGATGGCACTCGCTATAGCTGTCTATGGTGCAACACAGCTCACAGGAGATTATGCTGTAGAATTTGTGTAGGAAAGTATTTAAGCAAATCACACCTTTAACCTAATCATGAAATTTACCGACATTTTTGCTAATCTATTTAAGAAATCAGATATTATACAAATAAAGTCGGATGCTCTTCTAAATGAACCAATGGCTTATGCAGACTATAGTCCACGGAATACAATTAACTACGAACAGCTTTGGAATTGGTTCAGAAAAACTCCTGAAATCGTAGCAATAACAAATTGTATCGTTGAAGATGTGATGAGTGATGGCGGTTACTTTGAAGGAAGCCCTGAAGATGTTGCAAAAGCACAGGATTTCATGGAACGCACTCAACTCAAGTCTAAACTCATGTCTTGGATGTTTGATGACCTTGTAACTGGAGATGCCTATCTGCTCAAAAAGAAAATAACAGAAGGACAAGTCAAAGATATTGTTGATAAATCACTTCAGAATAGTGGTTTTGAAAATAAGTCAGATGTCGCAACTCAGTTGTTCTTTGAATTAAAATCTGAAAAAGCACTTTTCGCAACAAGAGAAGTACAGGTAGTCCCAAGTTCTACTGTTACAATCAAAGCGGATGAATATGGAACACCTATTGAGTTTACACAAAAAGTAAATACGGTATCAGGTCCAAAATCTATATCATTTTCTCCTGATGAAATAATTCATCATAAATTCATGGACTTAGACGGAAAACTTTATGGGTTCACACCATTACAATCTTTGATAATAGAATTAGATTTACTTTCTAATATTAAGAATGTAGCGTTACATCACTTCACAAATGGTGGTGTACCTAATAAAATGTTCATACTCAAAAATATAAGTTTTGGTTCTCCTCAATATAAAAGATTCAGAAAAGCGTTGGATGATTTCAAATCACTTTCCAATAGATTCAAGAATATGGTGGTCTGCGCCGAAGGTGGCGAAATAACCGTAAACGACTTAAACCCCATGAACAAAGATATGGAATATCGGGAACTTGCTATTTATGTTACTCAAATACTTATCATGGTGTGGGGAATACCTTCGAGCAGGATGCCAAATCTTTCTCCGTCAAAAAGTGGTGCTTCGGGAGAATCAATCAGCGACGCGGGTTATTACAGAAAAATAGCTCATTACCAAGATGATATTGAAGAATTGCTCAATCTTTATTTATTTAAAGATATGAATGTAAAGTGGAGATTCAACAGGACATATAAACAGGATGAAGTGCGAGAAGCACAAGTTGATATGTTCAAGACAGATTCCGCATTTAAGAAACAGAATATACTTTCAAAATATAACAAAAGATTAACTGAGGAAAAATTACTCAGAATATTAGATTTAGAATTAGATGATGTTGAAGATGGAAACGCTGCCGAAGCGCCAAATCCTACAGACAGGCAAGGATTCCTCAATCAGGGCAAAGAATTAAATCAGACTGATGAAAAAATGGCAAAAAACAAGGCTAAAGAAAAAGCAGCGATGAATACTTAAATACTGAATGCTTACAACTTAATTGGGAACTATTCTAACTTTTCTTAGAAGCAGGAAGGCATCGTGTATTTATATACTTTGCTATGAGGTGAATTATAATGTCAAAAACAAAGGTTGATTATACAGAAGTTTTGGTTGGATTTGATTCCAAGGGCGAACAAGAGGATAAACAATTCCATATAAAAGGTGTGCTTTCTACAACTGACCCTGATATGGTAAATGATATTTTTACTAAAAATTGCGTCAAATCGATTGTTAACCAAATTAATGGAAAGGAAGTTAAAATTCTTACACCAAAATCATTGAAGGTTAATTTTGACCACGAACATTTAATAGAACATGATTTAAGACTTATCCCACGCGGGAAGATAAACAGTGCAAATTATATTGAAAATAATGAACGCGCATCTGCAGTGATTGATGTTGTGTTGAATAAACATTTACCTGACTATGAAGTTCTTAAAGGTTCAATAGAAGATAAATTCTTAGATTCATTTTCAATAGAGTTTAAACCACTCAAGTTTACAACAATACAAAAAGAAGGAAAGAGCTACAGATTAGTTGATGACGTTTTAGTTGGTGGTGCAGCAATTACAGGGAGACCTGTTAACAAACATTGTTCTCTATTGGAATTTGGACTTAAATCACTCGCACTCGATTTAGAGGACAAGGAAGTTGAAGAAGAGGAGGAAGAGGTTATGGAAGCAAAAACAGATGTAGCAATTACTGCGCCTGTTGTTCAACCAACAGTTGTTACAACACCGGTAATTGATACTAAAAAAGATGAAGAAATTTCTATTCTCAAAAGAGAAGTAGAACAGTTGAAGGCACAGATGGACTTGGTTAAATCCATCAAAGATGCAGTCAGAGAAGAGATACTTAAAACACAGCCAACTCAAAAAGCGGTGACAGATAGTGCACCAACAAAATTTGAGGATGGCAAGAAAGAACCCTATAATGTGGGAGCACATTTAGAAAAAATATACGGAGTTAAGAGGTGAATATAATGGAATCAGCAAATTTTGGTGCTGTGAGTGTAGCTTCTCCGAGTGGTTTGTATCAGCAATGTTTTGGCAATATGCCAGACCAAAGCACATACATTTGGCATCAGCCAGTAAAAGAGTCTGAATCTTTGTCTAAGAAATCTATAGATATAAGAACAAATCAGATTCCAAGTGGCGTAACAGGTGGAATGGAAATGAAGGCACTATTCGTGGATTCAAATCTATTCGCAACAGGTACAAACTATTCAGGCACATCAGGAAGCGTACCAGCATTAGTACCAATTTGGTGGGACACAGGAATAATTGACCAAGTCATAAAGAAAACACCATTGTGGGGCGGATTAATAAAACACATTTCCAACAAAGGACTTTTCGCAGACTGGACCAATCAATCAGCAAGAAGTGCAGGTGCATTTAAAACAGAAGGTGCAGCATTAACGACTGGAGACAGTACATGGACACACTATTCTAAACCAATTAAATATGCTTACGTGACAAGAGAACTTTCGGGTCCAATTCTTGCAGGAAGCGCAGATTGGGTAAATGCAATGACAATGCTTGCAACAGACGCATATCAAGCTATGGCAGAATTGCTTGAAACACAAATATGTCAGGGAACTACAGGTGGAGACTCAGGTGGATTTAGTGGTTTCTTAAATTTAGTTACAACTAATTACACAAATAGAAGCTCAGCTATAATCAGATTATCAGATTTAGACACTGCATTGGATACTTTAAAAGCAAGTTATCCGGGTGCAAATCCAAATTTGATGGTAACTGACCCATACACATTTACAGCAATAGCAAACTTGTTGTATCCATATCAGGTATTTAATGGTGGAACTTCAATAGCATTCGGGATAGAATCCATTAGCTATAGAGGAGTGCCAATAATTACTTCAAATGGTATGCCAACAACGAGCAACTCAAGAGAAGTTCATGTATATGACACAAATGTCGTAGAAATGAGAGTTCTACTTGAACCAACAATGATGCCTTTAGCAATAGACAGAGACTCATACAAATTCACTGTAAAGTGCTATTTGACTATGGTCGTAAAGGCAGAAGTGTTTAATTATAGAATATATGGGGTGACATAAATGGGAGACGTAACAGCTACATGCACGTTCAAATTACTTTCATGTAGAGAAGGAAAAATGTATTCAGTCGCCTTACCAACAACCACAGTAGGTGGAGACACTTTTACTGTAGATAACGCATTAAACGGGTTAAGACTTGGAACAGTACAGGGATGTTTGCTTCAAAGAAGCAATTCAGCAACAGCAAGTGCAACATATAGCACAACTACAATAACAGTAGCCGCAGCAGCAGGAACAGCAGTATTAACAGCCCAAACTTGTTTGGTGTGGGGATATTAAAATTTAAATTGGGGGCAACCCCTTTTTATTTATTTTAATTGGAGGAAACTATGGGAACTATGACAAGTGCAATCTTGGGCAAAGGTATGGGTAGAGGTGCTGCTTTAGTTTGGGGAACATTTACTAATGCCTCTTCAACAGGTGGAGATGTAATAACAGGGCTCTCAAGAGTCTTCATGTTTTATATTCAGCCTACAGGAGACGCAGTAAATTCAAATGAAGCAAGTGTAAATGAAACATTCCCGCTTAATGGTGGAGATGTAACTGTTAAAACTGACAGTGATTCAGAAACATATGGCTGGTTAGCCATAGGAGTAAAATAATATGGCATTCTCAAGTGCAATTTTAGGCAGAACTAAAATAGGAAACAAAGTATTGTACTATGGTACATTTACTAATGACACCACAGCAGGTGGAGATGTTGTAACAGGTTTGGCAAGGACAGAAATGTTTTTAATTCAACCAACAGGTAGTGCAGTAAATTCAAATGAAGCATCTGTAAATGAAACATTCCCATTAAATGGTGGAGATGTAACTGTAGTTACAGATAGCGACGCAGAAACTTATGGTTGGGTAGCAATCGGGGTAAAATAATATGGCAGAAGTAAAGGGCGGAATACTTAATGAAGGTAGAGACATAATTAGAGAATCTCACTATAATGAAAGTGTATCTGTCAGCAATACTGTAGAAACAACTCTTATCTCAGCAAAAGAGTGTTTCAAATATAACAATGGCAGCGTAACAATTTACAACGGCGGGACAGGCGGAACTCTGTCTGTTAAAGTTTATGTATCCGATAAAGAATTACCAACAACTTTTACTGCAACAGGTGGATGGGTGCAACTCGGCTCGACTATATCAATGGCGAGTGGAAGCGCAAACGCATCTCAATGGAGTGGTGTCTATAAGTGGGTTGGTTTAACAGGCACAATGGGTACAGCAACCGGAACTACTGATGTAAATACATATTTAATGTTGTGTCATCAATAAGGTGAGCTAATGGCAAAATATGTGACGCAAGAATTATGTAATGCTAATATGAGAGCAGTAGTTGACAACACAAAAGAAATCAAAGATTCCCAGCTTAGAGTTGAAAACAACCACATGGTTCATCTCGAAAAGCAAATGGATTGGAATATGAAAATGATGATTATTCTAATTGTATTGGCTGTAATGGCAGGCGGGAATTTGGCTTATCAATTTATCATGACACTGATATAATTTTATAATAAATGTGATATAATGGTTACAAAAGAACTAAAAGATTATATACCTAAGACGGAAATAGTAGTAACTTGTCCTGTATCAAGGACTATTACAATAATGAATAGAAACTATTTTGAATGCACACTTGAAGGATATGAACATCTCGTTTGCAAGGGTGTGCTTTATTATGTTAATGATAATAAATATCATTGTACTTTAATAGACAGGATGATGGATAAATAATGGCAACACGAACATGGAGTCCTGCGGCGGACAGCAGTTGGAGCGTGGACGCATCTTGGAGTGGCGGAACTAAGCCTGCTGCGGGAGATGCTGTAGTCTTTGATGCTACTTCGGTTAAGAACTGCTCGATAGATGAAGATACAGCCGCACTTTTAACGTTCTCAGTCAATTCGGGATATTCTGGAGTTATTACTAATGCCGCGAACTGCGATGTCACCACCACTGGCGACATAACCATCTCTGCCGGGACAGTGACCTCCGTTGCTACTGCGGTGTGGACTTGCGGGGGGAATGTTAAACAGCTTGGCGGAGCTTGGACGTCATATGTTATGAAATTGATTATGAACACTGTTACTTCTGCGACTTTATCTTCTGTATCAGATTTCTATCCTAAAACGCTTGAAATAAATGGTGCAGTATCATCATCCGCTTGGATTTATTTTGGGACGACTGGCGGACTTACTGTGGATACTGATAAAGTTTTTACTATTTCCAGTCCAGTGCAGTTTTGGAATACGGAAGCTTATTATTCTAATTTGGGGACCATCGCTGGTACGGGTCTATTATCATTTCTTTTTACCTCTGACCAAACGGTCACTTTTACGGGTATTGTTACCTGTCCTGTTGAGATTGGATTAAAAGCTTCTTCGGCATCGAGTAGAACCTGCACACTCGGCGGTAATGCGGTATTCGGTTCAACTCTCTTAATTGATTCCTTACACGCAACCTATACGATGTCCCTCCTCGCCGGGAACTATACCCTCGATGTCACTGGACTCACTACATTAGGAACACTGGGGGTATGCACCCAAGGCACTGGAACTTGGACTTTAACTGGCGGACTCACAATAAACGGAACATCTGCGTTGTTCACGCAGGGCGGAAATGTTGTTTCTACAGGGACTACGACAGTTACAACTGGAACATTAACTGGCTCTACTTCTTATACTTGGACTTGTAGTGGAGATTTCGTTAAAGCGGCAGCTGGAGTTATTACTACCAACGTTCTTAGATTGATTATGAATAAGGTTAACGGCAGTGTAAATATTGATACTCAGGGTGGTTATCTTTACGATTTAACTGAAAATGAAAATACTTCCCATGAGCAAGTGACTCAGGTTTCTCATAGTTTTTCTCTCGCCGCAGATAAGACGCTGACAATTAATATCACTGGTGGATTATATTATTTACAATACTTTGCGGGGGGAACATTCACTAATGCTGGAACAATTACTAGTAATTCAATTAGGATAGGGACATACCAGTCAAATATAACCCCCACGTTTGGAACGATAAATTCAAATCTAACATTAGAGAATTCATCTGCATCTGATAGGACTATATCTCTTCCAGGGAATACTACATTCGGTGGAACATTAACAGTTAAAACCGTTTCTACAAATCAATTAACTTTATCTCACGGGACGAATTATACGCTCACTGTAACTGGATTAGTCACTTTGGGGTTACAAGGAACTATGACGCAAGGCACAGGAGCGTGGACATTTAGTGCTGGACTTACTCAGAGTGGTGCGTCTTCAGTCTTTACTCAGGGCGGAACAGTGAGTATAACTGGAAATTTGACAGTTACTGCAGGAACTCTAACAAGCAGTGATGTTACTAAGAACATAACACTAACTGGAAACTTCTCATATTCTGGAACTGCGGTTTTAGGGATTTTTAAGATAAATTTGATTATGACTGGGGATGGAGCAACTATTTACATGTATAACACTGGTTCCATTCATTTATGTTCATTAAGGATTTCAAACAACATACACCAAACTGGTGCGGCATCAATAGTTAGGTGCGGGTATATATTCACCGTAGATTCGACATTTTCTTATACTTTTGATAGCACCGACCAGTATTTATATCATCGAGTCGGCTCAGATGCTTCTGGAGCATGGAGTAATTCTGGTTCAGTTTTAGGTGGAGGAACGGTAATTCTTTATTTCAACACAACGAACATAACTGTAACTTTAGGAACAGTTACTTCTAATTTAACCATACAGAATTTAGGTGCAGGCGGAAATCTTTCATGCACTATGGGGGCTAACTGGAATCTGACCGGAACTTTAAATATATTATCTTCAACTACCGAAACTATGACTCTAACGCATGGAACTAACTATACCTTAGGAGTTTCTGGATTGACAACTCTGGGTGCTTATGGTATCATGACGCAAGGAACAGGTACTTGGACTTTCTCCGGCGGTCAGACAATCAATGGAACGTCGGCTGTTTTCACTCAAGGTGGAGACATTTCAATGAACGGTCTTCTTACATCGACCCTTGGAGTATTCACGGGGGATAACGCTCATTGGGTTACTTTTACAGCCGGAATGACGTTGGCTAGCGGAACGACATTTACATCAAGTGTTACTTGGGCGAAATTCTCAGGAAATCAAACCGTTACTATAACAGGCGGTGCGAAATACACCTCAAAGACATGGATTGAATCTGGTAAAGTTACTTTGATTGGTTTATTCGGAAATAATGCTCCTCTACTTCAAATGGATGCTGGAACAGAACTGGCAATAGCAACACAATATCAATGCTATTCGAGAGCGAGCGATATATTTAACGGAACAATTTCTGGAGCAGGAACATTCGTATGGATAAGTATAAATGGAAATCTGGTTTCCATGTCATCTGCTACTTGGACGGTTGCTACAGTGGCTTTCCAACAAGACGGAGCAGGTAATACCAAAACCATTTCTCTTACTTCTAACTGGACTATCGGAGGAGCCTTGACTATTATGGGAGGTTCTGCCGGAACAACCACTCTTTCACACGGAACCAATTATACTCTTTCGGTTACTGGTTTAACTAATTTGAGCACTTATGGTTGTGCGACCCAAGGCACTGGAGATTGGACCTTCAATGGAGGTATTACTATTAACGGAACGTCTGCACTCTTTACACAAGGTGGTGCAGTATCGGTCACAGGAACAACAACAGTTACACTTGGAACATTGACTGGTAGCATTACTAAGACATGGACTTGTGACGGAAATTTCACTCAAGGAGCAACTGGGACTGTTACTGGCGGGACAGGTACAGCCA
>Ga0315284_10013175_pt1 | contig 11768 bp, 7 predicted proteins | sample YL17G09_16_MG_FD_203696 | JGI IMG/M metagenome (GOLD analysis project Ga0315284, IMG submission 203696) | Sediment microbial communities from Yellowstone Lake, YNP, Wyoming, USA - YL17G09_16 | ecosystem: Environmental > Aquatic > Freshwater > Lake > Sediment | place: USA: Wyoming | collected... | reverse complement strand
GCTATGTTTGCCCGGACCTGGATTGATAGTGATCTCAAACACAAGCTGACCGGGATAAGATAGGCTTTAGAGCTGGAAAAGGGCCTTGGATCGCCTGTCAATCCAGAGAGGTAGCGCCGGTGCAAATCCCGGGCTTTGCACCGGCGCTACGCAAATGTGGGCATTTGATCCGCTGGACTGCTACTTGACAGCAAGCAAGGTAGTTAAAGTCTATCTTGAGATAGGATAGTTGACGCGGGTCTTAGAAACGTGCAGGTGCCCTCCACTCTCTTCAGGTAGGCCAAGAAACGAGTTAGATGGCATGCGAGCTTACATAATCAGAAGGCTGTTCCTATTGGTACCCACGCTGTTGATCGTGTCTATCGCGGTATTCCTTACTATTCGTCTCATCCCTGGTAACGTGGTAGACATGATGGTAGGTGATTTGGGGATCGCCGCGAATGTTGACCGCACACAGATTGAGCATGCGCTGGGACTGGATGTGCCCATCTACGTTCAGTATGGGCGTTGGATGGCCGACCTCTTCCTGCACGGAAGTCTTGGTACTTCCCTGCGCAGCGGTCAGCCTGTGAATGGCACCATTTTGGCCAGGCTGCCGGTAACTTTCGAGCTCGGCCTTCTGGCCATAATAATTGGGCTCGTAATTGCCATACCTATTGGCATATATTCAGCCATACGGCAAGATACCGTTGGCGATTATGGAGGACGTAGCCTGGCCATAATCTTCATCTCGGTTCCCAGCTTTTGGATAGGGACCATGGTAATGATTTACCCCTCGATTTGGTGGGGCTGGGCACCATCGATGAAACTGATCCCTTTTCTTGACAATCCACTGGGGAACCTGGGGATGTTCATAATTCCAGCTGCCATTCTGGGCATGCTCATGTCGGGAACAACCATGAGAATGACCCGGACCATGATGCTGGAAGTACTGCGGCAGGACTATATCAGGACTGCGTGGTCAAAGGGACTCCGGGAGAGGGTGGTTGTCCTGAGGCACGGTCTCAGGAATGCGATAATCCCAGTGGTTACCATGATAGGCATGCAGTTGCCCCTTCTGGTTGGAGGTTCGGTCATCATGGAGCAAATCTTCGTCCTGCCCGGTATAGGCCGCCTTATGCTGGACGCCCTCTCTGTCAGAGACTACACGATGGTCTCCGGAATAAATCTGTTTGTAGCTACTGCCGTGGTGGCCATAAACCTGCTGGTTGACCTAACCTATGCTTATCTGGACCCCAGGGTGCATTATAGGTAACGGAAAAAGGGAATGACAGGAGTGACGGACACATCTCTACAGCTAGCTCAGGGGGAAAAACGCCCCCGATTGGCTGGTTTCTTTAGGAGGCTGGTAAGGGAGAAGCCACTCGGCACTCTGGGGGCAATTGTGGTGCTGATATTGCTTTTCTCTGGCATTTTCGCCAATTTTCTGGCTCCTTATAGGATGGACGAGATCCACCTAGATGCCCGGCTGGCTCCGCCATCGCGTCAATACCTGCTGGGTACAGACCAGTTGGGACGGGATGTCCTGAGCCGCATCATCTATGGGGCTCGCGTTTCGGTGATTATTGGCCTCTCGGCCGCCACTCTAAATATAGTTGTTGCCTCACTTGTGGGCATTCCTTCGGGGTTTTTCGGCGGTAAGTTTGACTTGCTGATGCAGAGGTTTGTTGATGCGGTGATGGCTTTCCCTGGCCTGCTTATTCTGATTACAGTGATGTCCATAGTCGGGCAAGGCATGGTACAGATAATACTGGTCCTGGGCATATTCGCCGGCATCCCTGGGTCGAGGGTGATACGAAGCGCCGTTATTGGCATCAAAGAAAACCTGTATTTCACTGCTGCGCAGGTCATCGGTAGCCCATCTACAAGAACACTCAGCAGGCACGTTGTGCCTAATATCATGCCGCCCATCATCATCGTATTCACGACAAGCATAGGAGGTATAATCCTGGCTGAGGCTTCTCTTAGCTTCCTTGGATTTGGCCTGCCTCCGGATGTACCCAGTTGGGGTGGCATGCTCAGCGGCGAGGGACGCCGATTCATGGAAATGGCACCACGGCTCGCTCTCTGGCCTGGTCTGTGCCTCAGTGTTGTCGTATACGGTTTGAACATGTTCGGCGATGCTCTGAGGGACTTGCTCGATCCCAGGTTGAGGAGTGGAGCTGGTAGCATTGGAGGCCGTGGCTTGAAGTCGGCCAGACGGGCTCTGAAGAAGAGGCAGGCCAGAGCAGATAAGTCCTAGTTGTTTCAGTCCGGAGTACTTAAGGAGAGGACGCCAATGCGACTGGAAAACGTGCTCTATGAGGTCAAGGAGAACATCGCCAGGATTACGATGAACCGTCCCCATCCGCAGACGCCCAACATGCTTGATATTCCGATGTGGAATGACCTCCAGGCCGCACTGGACGAGGCGGAGCGAGACCCCGAGGTCAGGGTTGTCATCCTTGCGGGGGCAGGAGGCGATTTCAGCAGGGGATGGAACATGGACAGCCCCTACATGAAGACCCCCGAAGGATATGCCCAGTGGAATACCGCCAGCGCTGTCAGGCAGACGACCCTCATCAAACAGCAATATGAGAAGCTACTCTATTTCCCGAAGCCGACAATCGCCAAGGTTGAAGGCCGCGCCACTACCGCTGGCTGTAATCTCCAACTTTTCTGCGATGTGGCCATGGCGGCCGAGAATGCCAAACTCGGACATGAGGCCATGGGAGGCGGAGGCGTGGATATCGCACCCTGGATATTCTTCCTGGGACCGCGGAAGGCAAAGGAACTGTGGCTTACAGGAAGGATTATCGACGGCAAGGAGGCCGAACGTATTGGCCTGGTCAACAGGGCTGTGCCAGCGGACAAGCTTGAGGAGGAAGTCTGGAAAGAGGCAAAGCTGATGGCTCGTGTCCCCACAGACGAGGGTGAAGGCCATGGCATGAGGCTTACCAAGGCTTACTTCAATGGAGCCATGAAGTTGATGGGCTTTGATAACCTGTTCACCTATAACCTTGCTTTCAACGCCTGGGGGCACGCTTTCTTGGGAAAGATACCGCGGGAACCGCAAAAATAGACGTGATAACGCTGATGCCGTTAAGCGCAACGGGCAGTACCTCGTCCCCAAACAAGGAGGGATTGGCACTATCCCAGCTGGAAACATCAGGTCAAAGGCACCCAACTGGACTTGGTCCGGGATGGGAAAGGTCCGTAGCCTCCAAGGAGGTGACATTGAAGGTCAAGGCAATCTGTTTGCCTGTCCTCTCATCGGCTACGTCTTAGGGCACGATGGTCCGGGGAAGTCGGGAAATGTCAAGGCAAGGGCCTGCCTGCACATGAAAAGGGCAGATGTGAAAAAAGGAGGATAACATGACGAATGCGATGAAAGGTGTATTTCTAGTCAATCTAGGTGAGGATAGGTCCACAGATATTAGCGTGGTGGGGGGCAAGGGGGCAAGCCTGGGCAAGATGGTCAAGGCCGGTTTCCCGGTCCCGTCCGGGTTTGTGGTTACCACTGACGGCTATGCGGAGTTTCTCCGGGCCAATAACCTTGAGGGGATGATAGAGAAGACCCTGAAGGGACTCGACTACGCCGACCTCGATAAGCTTGAGAAGGAAACCGCGAAGATCAGGGAAGCCATCCATGGAGGCAAGCTCCCAGCCTTACTGTCCGACGAAATATTGCAGGCGTACGGTAAGCTCGGGGACAAGCTGTATGTAGCCGTTCGTTCCTCCGGGACAGCGGAAGATTTAGCTGGTGCGTCTTTTGCCGGGCAGTACGAGACGTACCTGGACATCAGGGGCAACGGCGCCCTGCTGGATGCGGTGAAGCGCTGCTGGGCGTCCATGTGGACGGCCAGGGTCACTGCCTACCGTCACAGTAAAGGTTTCGACAAGGGGATATCTCTCGGGATTGCGGTGGTGGTGCAGATGATGGTGGAGCCTGAAGTTGCCGGTGTAATGTTCGTGGGGAACCCCATGAATGCCCGGGCTGATGAGATCGTGATCAATGCCAGCTGGGGGCTGGGTGAGATGGTGGTCTCGGGCAGTGTCACGCCGGATGAGTACGTCGTTGGGCGAGACACACTGAAGGTCAAACGCCGCAGCCTGGGCAGCAAAGAGCTGCGGGTGGTGCGGGACCATAAGGCCGGCAAGGGTACCGTCAAGGAGTCCGTACCCGCTACACTCCAGGAAAAATATACTCTTACGGATGACCAGGCGAGTACATTGGCGGAGATGGGCAAAAAGGTCACTACTTACTATGGAGGACTGCCGCAGGACATCGAGTGGGCGATGGCCAATAATTCTTTCTTTTTGCTCCAGTCCCGCCCCATCACCGGGGTGGAGTTCACCTGGGAGGAAGACCTGGATATATGGCCATCGATTCCACAGGAAGAGGATGCTATCTGGACGCGGGCGGCGGCCGACGAATGGTGGACCGGTGCCATCACTCCGTTATTCTGGTCGATCCGCGGCTATTGGATACATGCCGCCGCCGCTATGAGTTACAAGCCCTTCGGCATGGGCGATCTGGCCGAAATGCGCTGGATGAAATGGAGTCGAGGCACTATGTATTACAACACGAGGGTGGACTCGCTCATGGCGGAATACTCTCTTCCTCCGAGCCTCAGAGAACCCATGTTGAGAAGGCTTCATCCCTCTCAACATAAAGAAGCCATGAACAAGCCCTTCGATCTTGGGCGGACTCTCAAGATGTTTGCCAATATTGAGCTAAATTATCCCGCCTGGAGCGGTCCAAAAATATTTACTGCCTCCCTAGCCACCTTGCGTATGACGCGCAAGGGTGGTGAATTGTATGACCAGAGGCGGCAAGCAGCAAAGGTAATGGTTCCCAGCCAGAAGGAACTGCAGGGTAAAACAGATGACGAACTGAGACAAATGATTGAAGCCCTTTTCCCGGGTGTTACGATGAGGGAACCAGAACGCGCCGTATATCTGGCCAAAAGAGCCCAACAGGGACCTCCCGCGAGGGAAGGAGGAGGTTGGGGTGCATCCTTCCTTTACGGCCCTGTTATCCAGGCTCTTTTAGAAGGTGTCATCAAATACTGGTATACCGGCACAAACCCAAACGCTTTTACGGAAGTGATTAGTGGACTGCCGGAGCTTACCCAGCAATTCCACGATGATTATGATTTCTGGAAGCTCGGGGAAACAATTTGGAAATCCAAGAAGTTGAAAGCCTTGATAAATCAATTCGAAGGAGCGGCGTTCTTCGAGGAACTCAAGAACCACGAGGAAGGCCGCGCCTTCCTGTCCCAGTACGCGGAGTTTATGGAGATGGGGTTCTTCCGCGGCCATGCTGACCGGGACATCTACTACGCGCGCCGTAGCGAGGACCCGAATATCGACTACAGGGCTTTGCGCTTGCTGGCAACTGCTCCTGTCCTTGAATCGCTTGAGGAGAAAGAGGAAAGGTTGATAAAGCGCCGGGAAACCGCGACTGCCGACGTGATCGAAAACCTGTCAAGCCAACCGTTGGGAGACTTAAAGGTACCCGTTTTCAAATTCCTGCAGGGATACTGCTTTCAGATGTTGATATCCAGGGATGAAGGTCGTGCACAGGGCGAATTCGTAACCCTCAGAAAAAAGCTCGTATTAGGTGAACTCGGCCGGAGAGCGGTGGAACGAGGTCTGCTGGAAGCCAAAGACGACCATTTCTTCCTTTCTATCTATGAACTCACAGAACTCCTCCAGGGAAAGGGGGCCGTGCCGCTATCTAGAGCAAAGGTCACCGCCCGCAAGAAAGCCTTCTTTAGCTTCCTCACCCACCAGGAAGACCCGCCCATGTTCCTTAAAGGCAACGCTCCCCTGGATTCTGGTGATGAAGTGGCCGTTGGTAATATGCTCAAGGGTTTCGGAACTAGCCCCGGGGTCGCCACCGGACGTGCGCGGGTTATACCCACACAAAAAGACATCGGCCGTCTGGAGAAAGGTGATATCCTTGTCTGTCACGGTACGGATCCGGGGTGGACGTCGGCGTTCAGTATCGTCAGCGGCGTGGTGGCGCAAACGGGTGGCATGCTCGCACACTTTTCGTGCCTCTCACGGGAGTACGGTCTGCCGGCGGTGTCACTTCCTGGCTGCATGAAAATGATCAAAGATGGAGACATGATTACGGTGAATGGCAGCACCGGCGAGATACGGCTGGCGTCCGTGTAGCAGGGCACATTAAATAATTAAAATAGGAGATTATCATGGCAACCATAAAATCAACCGACCTAAAGAAAAGTGGTTTACTCGTTAATCTGGGTGAGGACAGGTCAACAGAGATTGGAGTGGTGGGCGGTAAGGGCGGCAGTCTGGGCCGGCTGGTCAAGGCTGGTTTTCCTATTCCGTCCGGGTTTGTAATTACGACGGATGGGTATGCGGAGTGCCTTCGTGCCAACGATCTTGAGGGGAAGATAGAGAAGACCCTGAAGGGACTGGACTACGGGGACCTGGATAAGCTGGAGAAGGAGACGGCGAAAATCAGGGAAGCGATCATTGGTTGTAAGGTACCCGATGGTCTGACCCGTGAGATTCTGCAGGCGTACATGGAGCTTGGGGATGGGCCATACGTGGCTGTGCGTTCCTCGGGGACGGCGGAGGATCTGGCGGGTGCGTCCTTTGCCGGGCAATACGAGACCTACCTTGATGTCAGGGGCAATGACGCTCTGCTGGATGCGGTGCGGCGGTGCTGGGCATCGATGTGGACGGCGCGGGTTACCGCGTATCGTCATAACAAGGGATTCGACAAGGGGATATCTCTCGGGATTGCGGTAGTAGTCCAGACGATGGTGGAACCTGAAGTTGCCGGCGTGATGTTTGTCGGCAACCCCATGAATGCCCGGGCTGATGAGATCGTGATCAATGCCAGCTGGGGTCTCGGCGAGATGGTGGTATCGGGCAGCGTCACCCCGGATGAGTACATCGTCGGCCGGGACACGCTGAAGGTCAAACGGCGCAGCCTCGGCACGAAGGAGTTGCGGGTGGTCCGGGACCGGAAGGCCGGGAAGGGTACGGTCCGGCAACCCGTGCCCAAAACCCTCCAGGGCAAGTACACACTTACGGATGAGCAGGCGGTTACGCTTGCGGAGATGGGCAAGCGGGTGACAACCTACTTCGGGGGGCTGCCACAGGACATCGAGTGGGCGCGGAGAGACGGAGCGTTCTTCCTGCTCCAGTCCCGCCCCGTGACCGGCGTGGAGTTCAACTGGGAGGAAGACCTCGATATATGGCCGTCAATCCCGGAAGAAGAAGACGCCATTTGGACACGGTCGGCGGCAGACGAGTGGTGGACTGGTGCGATAACGCCTTTGATGTGGTCGATCCGCGGCTACTGGATCCATGCCGGCGCCGCCACCAGCTACAAATACCTCGGCATAGAAGACCTCGCTGAGATGCGCTGGATGAAGTATTCGCGGGGCACAATGTATTACAACACGAGGGTGGACGCGCTCATGGCCGACTACAGTCTTCCGCCGAGCCTCAGGGAACCCATGCTCAGGCGGCTTCATCCCTCCCAGCTTGAAAAGGCTATGAATAAGCCCTTCGATCTCTGGCGAGCCATGAAGATGTACGCCAGTATCGAGTTAAACTATCCCGCATGGAGTGGCGTAAACTCCATTGACGCCAAAATCGCCGGCGAACGTATCAGGCGAAAGGGCGGGGAAGGTTATGACCAGCGGCGCCAACTGGTGAAGTCAATGCATCCCAGTAAAGAGGAGCTGGGTGCCAAGGCAGACGATGAGCTAAGGCAGATGATCGACGACCTGTTCCCGGGCGTTACGTTGAGAGAACCAGAGCGCGCTGCGTATCTAGCAAAAATGGCTGAAAGGGGCATTGCGGGAAGACAAGGAGGAGGCTGGGGCGCATTCTTTTACTATGGCCCCGTTTTCGAAGCCCTCCTGGAAGGCGTTATCAAGTACTGGTATACCGGCAACAATCCAAACGCATTTACAGAAGTGATCAGTGGTATTGCTGAACGCACCCAGCAGTTCTACGACGATTACGATTTCTGGAAGGTTGCAGATACGCTCAGGAAGTCCGAGAAGCTGCGCGCCCTGATCAACAAGTTCGAAGGAGCCGCGTTCTTCGAGGAACTCAAGAACCACGAGGAAGGCCGCGCTTTCCTCTCCCAGTACGCAGCATTCATGGAGATGAATTTCTACCGGGGTCAAGCTGACCGGGATGTTTACTATGCGCGGCGTATCGAGGATCCGAATCTCGACTACAAGGCTTTTCGCCTGCTCGCCAACGCGGACCACGTTGAGTCTCCGGACGAGAGGGAAGAGAAGCTGGTGCGGCGGCGCGAAGCCGCAACCGCCGACGTGGTCGAGAACCTCGCCAGGCAGCCAATGGGCGATTTGAAGGTACCCATCTTCAAGTTTCTGCAGGGCTACTGCCTGAAAATATTGATGTCGCGTGATGACGGCCGCTCGATGGGCGATGCAATGACCTACCGGAAGAAGCTGGTACTCAGCGAGCTCGGCCGGCGAGCGGTGGCCCGGGGTCTGCTGGAGGGAGAGCGCGACTTTTACTTCCTGTCTATCTATGAGCTCTGTGAGCTTCTCCAGGGGAAAGAACCGCAGACGCTGGCCAGGGCAAAGGTCGCCGCCCGAAGAAAGGCCTTCGACCGTTTCCTCACGCATGAAGAGGACCCGCCGATGTTCTTCAAGGGTATTGTGCCGTTGGACTCCGGTGAGGTGGCGGCCGGCGGCGATGGTGACGGTGTCCTGAGGGGTATCGGGACCAGTCCTGGACTGGTGACCGGACGAGCCCGAATCATTCCCACCCAGGATGCCATCGGCCGCCTGGAGAAAGGCGACATCCTTGTCTGTCACGGCACCGACCCGGGGTGGACATCGGCGTTCAGTATCGTCAGCGCTGTGGTCGCGCAGACCGGTGGCATGCTTGCCCACTTCTCGTGCCTCTCGCGGGAGTATGGCATGCCGGCGGTGTCGCTTCCGAACGCTATGAAGCTCATCAAAGATGGGGCCGTCATTACGGTGAACGGCAGCACCGGCGAGATCCGGTTGGCGTCCCGATAGCAGGAGAAATAAAGGACAGGAGGCTAACGTGGCAGATCTAGCGTTAACGGATCAGGAGAGGGCTGCGTTTTATCAGGATATCACCAGGAACCGGGCACTGGACTATTTCTTTGTTTTTGACAACGTACCCCTGCAATTCATCTACCGAGACAAACTGGTTCCCAGTCAGCTGACGGACCTTGAAAAGCGCAATAAGGCCATTACGGAAACGCTATGGATAGAGGCATACCACCAATACCTTGTTGCCAATGTCAGCTATCTGTTCCTTTATAGGGGGCCGGTACTCCAGATGGTATTTCAGGTACATCAATTCGGTGCCGGCACATTCGTGCCACCCACGGAGGAGAGCCGCAGGTTTGAGGCAACCGCTGAAGCGGTAAGGGCCAACTTCGATGCGTGGATGGCAAGCCAGGGATGGAAGACGGCCGATGACATGCGTAAGCAGCCCGCGCGGGGCTCGTGGCTGAGCCTTTTGGGCGTTCCGGACAGGAGCGTACGCATCGCTTCGCTCATGCCGGTGGGAAACCAGGTTCTGGCAGAGCTCATCAGCACCTGGACTGAAGATGGGACTCTGAAAGAAGCGGCATGGGTGGCGGTCCTGATTTACGATGTCGATGGTACCGTCCTGCAGGACCGAAGCTATATTGACATGGCCAACTGGCCTTCCGCACGCAGGTATGCACGGCCCAGGCCAGGAACGCCTCAGAATCGACCGCCGGCTACTGGCATAGGCGCAATGGACCGATTTTTCCAATACCACAGGGACCGGCAGATAGGTGGCGTTGTCACAGATTTGGAAAAACGAAACCTCGCTATCATCGAAGGCCCATGGGTAGACGCCTACAACAGCGGCGTAGATACGAAGGTTTTCCATCCGGAACGGTTCAGGATGCAGCTTCCTGTTCAAAAATGCTCATATAACCTGGACATTGCAGAGGATATAGACACAATCATCCGGGAAGCGGTGCCGGACAGAAGAATGCGCCTGGCCCTCACCTATGCGAAGGAGAACCAGGTGGCGGCGGAAGGCGTTGTGTCGTGGACAGAGAACGGGGCAGCCAGAGAGTCCCCCTTTATCTCCTTCCTCCTGCTGGACGGGAACGGTAAGGTCATCCGTGAACGGCGGTATATTACCCTGGGCAACTGGCCGGGCGCGGACAAGATCGTCGCGCGACTAGGCCTGTGAGAAGGCAACTTCTTTCTACGGGAGCAGGGACATTGTTGTTGACGTGCGCGTGAAGAATCCAAAGCGGGAGAGGCACATGATAGTAGAGACAGGGGGCATGCTCAGTCCTTACCGGGTTCTCGATCTTACCGATGAGAAGGGACTATTCTGCGGAAAACTCCTGGGCGACCTCGGTGCCGATGTCATCAAAGTCGAGAGGCCTAGTGGGGATCCTACTCGTGCGATCGGCCCGTTCTATCATGACGAGCCTGACCCAGAGAAAAGCCTGTTCTGGTGGGCCTACAACACCAGCAAGCGTGGTGTCACCCTAGACATCACCAGGAGCGAAGGCCAGGACATCTTCAGAAGGCTCGTGCAAACGGCCGATTTCGTCGTGGAATCTTTCAGCCCGGGGTATATGGATAGCCTCGGTCTCGGCTACAGTGTCCTGGAGAACATCAATCCGCGGGTGATCATGGTGTCGATAACACCGTTTGGGCAAACGGGCCCATACAGGGATTTCAAAGGTTCAGACAATGTCCTCTGGGGCATGGGTGGCGAGATGTTCCCTTTCGGTGACGCCGACCGCCCGCCCGTCCGTATCAGTCACCATTCCCAGGCCTATCTTCACGCCGGAATCGAAGCGGCCGTTGGCGCGATGATAGCTCTTTTCTACCGGCAGTTCGCGGGTGAAGGGCAGCATGTGGATGTCTCGATACAAGAGTCAGTGGCGCACCGTGCCCATCATGTTTCCGGAATGTGGGATATGGAACATATCATCTGGCCCCACGGTACGGGTGTTACGATGGCACACCAGCCTAACATTCCCGTACCAGGGAAAGAGGGTCTCGGACGGATGGGCTTATGGCCATGTAAAGACGGATACGTCACCTGGATATACTGGTTCGGCATTCAGGCGAGAAGCACCAACCCCGTGTCGATCAGGTGGTTGCAGAGCCTGGGACTCAAAGACGAATGGCTTATTGGATTCGATGCTTCAGGAATATACTGGGCGGACATTACCCCGGAGTTGATCGACCGTATTCTGCAGCCAATCATGGCAGTTTTCATGCAATACACCAAGTCAGAGTTGCTTGAGAGTGCTCTCCGGCAAAAGGTGTCCCTGTACCCCGTCTCCGACGCACGCGACATCCTCTATAACTCCCACCGATCACACCTGGAAGCGCGCGGTTTCTGGAGGACGGTCGAACATCCTTCCGTCAGCGAGTCGCTCACTTATCCCGGTGCTTTCGCGCGCATGTCAACCGCGGCATTCCGGTTGATGCGGGCTCCGACAATTGGGGAACACGACGAAGACGTCTACGTGGAGTTGGGTATTAATGCGGCCGAACTCAATAGGCTTCGACAGGCCAGGGTCGTCTAGAGAGGTACATGGATGACAGCAAACAGAAGACCACTAGAAGGGGTCAAGGTAGCCGATTTCAGCTGGGCACTGGTGGGTCCGATTACCGGCAAAATCATGTCGGACTACGGAGCAACGGTCCTGAAGATAGAGGGGCGTACACGCATCGACCTGCAGCGTACCAGCGGCTTCTTCAAGGACCGCA
>Ga0315284_10013173_pt1 | contig 11768 bp, 11 predicted proteins | sample YL17G09_16_MG_FD_203696 | JGI IMG/M metagenome (GOLD analysis project Ga0315284, IMG submission 203696) | Sediment microbial communities from Yellowstone Lake, YNP, Wyoming, USA - YL17G09_16 | ecosystem: Environmental > Aquatic > Freshwater > Lake > Sediment | place: USA: Wyoming | collected... | reverse complement strand
GACCATCTTCGCCATCGTTGCCCTGCGGTCCTTGAACAGATGCACCTTGATTGCCCTGTGGTCCCTGGACGCTCTCTCCTTGATTACCTTGGGGGCCTTGAACCGACGCACCTTGGTTCCCTTGCGGGCCATCAGCGCCATCATTCCCCTGTGGACCATCGGCTCCGTCTTCCCCCTGTGGACCCTGAATAGCGTCCCCCTGATTGCCTTGGGGCCCTTCACCGCCCTGGTCTCCTTGCGGGCCAGGTTCGGTGCTGGCATCACCCTGATCCCCTTGAGGGCCTTGTACCGAATCTCCTTGATCACCTTGCGGCCCTGTACCCCCATCAGCCCCTTGATCACCTTGGGGGCCAGCAGTTCCCGGAACCGCTATCCATTGGCCCGTCGCAACATCCCAGCTCAGTACATCGTTATCATCTGGGGCTGGTACGTTGACATCCGTTAGATCATCGAGAGCGCTTGCTCCCGCCCCTCCGGGGACGCCTTGCGGCCCTTCCGTCCCGACTCCCGGCACTCCCCGCGCACCTTGGGGGCCAATGCCGCCGCCGAGCATGACGCCGCCGCCCTCTCCCTTACCGTCTCGGCCGGGGCGTCCTTGAACGCCTTGCGGCCCACGCTTCCCAGACTTGCCCTCAATGCTCTCGCCGCGTTCGCCCGTCTCTCCTTGCGGCCCCTGAACAGACTCCCCCTGATCACCCTGAGGGCCGACAATCGCTTCGCCTTGCGGGCCACCTATGCCGCGCAATCCACGGGCGCCGCGAACAGCGACACCCTGGGGGCCATCGTCTCCTTGCGGGCCGACAATCGACTTCCCTTGGGGGCCGACGCGGCCTTCTATGGACTTCCCTTGGGGGCCGGTGATTGCCTTGCCGGGGAATCCTTGCGGCCCATCCTTTCCGGGGGGGCCAACGACCGTATCGCCGTCCCCGCCGCGATCGCCTTGGGGACCGGAGGCCCCCCTGTCGCCCTTGATTGATTTCCCGCCGAGTCCTTCCTTCCCCGGAGGGCCGATGATGCTCTTTCCCTGGGGGCCAATCTCCCCTCGAATGGATGCCCCTTGCGGCCCTTCAATCCCTATCCCCGGTTCACCCTGTGGGCCTTGGATTCCCCTAACACCTCGGACATTCAGGCGCACGCCATCGATCTCGATGAAACCCTTGCCGATAAGGACGCCGGGAAGCTGAAGTGAGCCGAATATCTTGAGGCCGTCTGGCCCGAGTTCGGCCAGGAGTTGTTTAGCAGCGGCTATCTTGGCGGTGCGATCCTTCTGGGAATAGAGGGCTTGGAGTTCACCGATATTGGCCAGCGTGAATGTATCATCACCGTCAAAGACGGTGGTGGCTTGTATCGGCTCGCTGCCGCCGTTCTTCATATCTCCACCAGCCCGGGGATCACGCCCATGCCATCCTTCACCGCCACGAGGTCGGCCTGGACGTAGGCGATCTTGTTCTGCTCCTGCCACTTGGCCGGGTAGTACGTCCTCAATCTCCGCGTTTGGAACCGACACTTGATATCCGGCGCATACTTGGCATATCCGGCTTTCGTGTAGTACCAAAACGAGTTCTCATTCCAGTAGGAAACGTGCGTCGGGTCTTGAAATGCCCCGCGGCCGTCCGTGGAAGGTGTCAGGCTGAACAGCCAGCCGCCCGGCACCAGCACCCGCCATATCTCGTTCATGATCCCTATCTTGTCGGGCAGGTGCTCAAGGAAGTCGTGGGCGCGGATCAGGCCGACGCTGTTATCCTCGAACGGCAAGCCTTCCCGGGCGTCGGCGATGATGTCAGCGTTTCGGAGATCGAGTCCCTGATACCCTTCCGGCTTGTCGAACCCCGCGCCCAGGTCGACCATCGGCAGGCCCTCAAGGGCGCACCAATGCTCGGCCATCCGCCGGCGGTACTTGTCCGCCGTCTGCCAAGCCAATCGTTGCACCTCGGCGTTCCGCGTCCGCCAGGTGTTCGTGTCATGGATACGGTAGAGATAGAGGCAATCGTCGACGTGGGCCAGCTTCGAGCCGAGGTACATCCGGCAGCAGAGGTCATGATCATCTGCGACGGGGAGGTCGGGATCATGCCCGCCTATCCGCCAGTATTCACTCCTCCGCCAAGCCCGGACGTGGTTCGGCGCGAAGTTGATGTGGGCCAGGCCAAGAGGAGTCGGCGGGAAGTACAACGCCTCCTGAACCTCGTGGCCGTAGAACTCACGGGGCCGATACCGCCAGCCGAAGCAAGCCTTGTAGGAGTTGGGCTTCCAGTCGGGCATGAAGAACTCGGCGCAGTTGGAGTACACCATGCCCACCGTTTTGTCCTTGAAGGCCCGGGCGATCTCACTCAGGGCGTTCGGCGTCAGCATGTCGTCATGGTCAAGCTCGACTACGATGTCCCCCCGCGCCCGCTCGCAGGCAAAGCGTTTCAGGGCGCCGACCGAGCCCGTCATGTCCGTGGGGTACGTCTTCACCCGCTTGTCGCTGCACTCCCAGACCGCGCCGCCATTTGGCGCCACGATCCACTCCCAGTTCTTGAGGCTCTGGGCCGCGAGCGAGTTGTAGGCTTCACCCAGGTATTCGGGATTGTTGCTGGGGGTGATGATTGAGATCATAATCAGTCCAACTGAGTTGCCGTTATCCGGTATCGCTTCCCCTTGATCACGATAACAACTGAAGACCTTGACTCTGCGATCCCCTCGATCCCCTGCGACGCCCGCTGTAGGCTCTTGATCTCCTGGCCCTGGCGTTCAATGACGCCCAGACCACGCTTGCGCTTGGACGTGCCAATGAGCCTGACCCTAGACATCGGCCTGTACCTGCACGATCAGATCCATATCCCCGTCCCCGGGCTGCGATTCCATGATCCGCACGGCTCGGTCTAATGCGCCCCAGGGGGTGTCTGCCCTGAGTCGCACGGTATTGCCGACGGCAAGGTCCGGCCAGTTGGCCCGCTCATTCACGGTGATAGCCAGCGTCTCTACCGTGTCCGGCGACTGTTCAAGGTCATTTCGGGCGAGCTCACCCAGAACCTTGATCTCGCTTTCAAGAGGCGCGACCACCACGCGTTCCGTCGCCAGGGCGGGCACAATGGCCGTGGCCCGTCGGTAGGTCTCGCTGGACTGCTGGACCACCGCGCCGGCCAGGTTGACCCTCTCAGTGCCCGTGGTGGCCCGTACAACAGTGGGCCGATCCTCCACTGTGCCACCGGAACCCACCATCATGACGGACTCCGTTTCCTCAATAGCGTCCTGGGAGTAGGTGAAGTTGGAGACCTCCCGCCCTTCCCGCAAGTAGACCGTCTGGGAGAGGTCAAACCCTTGTTTGCGGCCCCAGTGTAGATAGAGTTCAAGGTTGTCATGGGCGACGACGATCCTGATCCACCACTCGTCGCCGGTGAAGTCGGCAAGTTGATTCAATGCGTCCAGGAGGGATGAGCCGCTGACATTGATAGAGGATACCGGCGTCCCCGCCTCAGAGGTGGTATCCCACAGCAGCCCGAAGCCGTTGCGGGCGTTGGCCTGAAAGAGTAGATCACGCGCTATGAGTCCAGCACAGCCGGAGCGGGTCGACTTGAGGCCCGAATGACGTTTGCCCATCATGCCGGCTACATCGATGCAGTCGACCGTCACCATGCCGCCGTCGTATAGCGGCCTCTCTATCCAGCCGATCCAGGGGGCCACGACTTCAGGGTAGTCTGTCCATAGACCGTCGAGCTGTGCCTTGGCTGAACAAAACAGTTCGGCTACCCAGTTGACGTAATCATCGCTGAGACTGGCCGAACCCGCCGACCCCTGCGGGCCGGTGCATTGCCAAATGACATACTTGACCATAGTGTTTGTCGTCAGCCCCGAGATGTCGATGCTGACGTGATAGAGCGTATTCCGGTTGAGTGTGATGGGCGTGGCGAAGGCGAAGGGATACCAGCCCTCAGTCGTCCCTAGCGTGGCAACATTGAGCGCGGTTGTACTGGTAGCAAGGACAGCCCCAGGTAGACCAGCCCCGTCGTCGCTGTGAACCTTGACTCCTATCGTACCTACGGGCACTCCCTGCCGCCGTAGGCAGAGCGCTAGACTATCAAGCCGACCGTGGCCGGAGATCGGCATGACGTATCCCTGAGCCAAATACTGGGCATTAGCCCCATACGACCCAAGAAAGTGGCCAGCGTCCGCCGGCAACTCATTCCCGAACTGGAGCCGCTCCCGCACAGAAGTACCCCGTATCTCCACCACGTTGCCCTTCAGGACGTTTGCGATGGCGGGATCGTTAGAGGATAGCTTGAACACGGCCTTGCCGTCTACACGGACGCCGTAGGAGCGATCTACGTCGGTTGCGGTCGCCAGCAGCCCACGACGAGCAAAGGGCGGGAAACCGGCGCGGATATGAACAGCGTTCCTCAACTCCACCTCCCGCGCCACAGCGTCTTAACCCCTAGCGTCCCGATACCCGCCTCTGTGTACTTCAGCGCATTGGCGACCCCAGGTTCTAAGTGCAGCCGCCCGACCTCATCTCCCCATTCGACCGCCCACGGCACGGGGAGGGCCAGCGCCCCGCCTAAGACTTCCCCCGTCTCGCAGTTGATCGTCAGCTTCTCGTTCAGCGCCCCGATGAAGTTGATGGTCATAGACTGACCAGTCAGGGTGTTCTCCAGTACCGCATCGTAGCTGTAGATTTCCTCTGAGCCACGGACGGAGGCATAGGGCGGCGTGTCCAGCGCGATCTCGATGTTGTCGAGGATGACCATACCGCCGCTGTTGACGGGCACCTCGTCCTGGCAGACCGAGCCGTCGCCGAGGATGAGAAACCACAATGCCGCTTCTTGATAAGTCCAGGTTCCTGGTGGAACCCAGCCCCATACATCACCAGAGAAGGCATGAGCCGCGACCTTGCTCCAATAGACTGAGGCGACGGCAATATCCCAGCCTTGTATCCCTAGACAATAATCTCCAGCAGGAAGAAATTCTGGGGTGGTAAAAAACAAGCTATACGTCGCATAGGCAGCAGTCAAACCCGTAGCAACGTCTATTGTCAGTATTGGGGTAAATGATGGAGGAAAATCAGTTCCATCAGCAGCCGATCTAATGCGGCATTTCAAGGTGCCAGTTGCGCCAGCGGTTTTCTTTAGCCGAACCATGAACCCCGCAATCGGCGTAGGTTGAGCCAGGGTGAAGTTCTGCCAGAAACCATCGCCTTCTCCGGCACCCGTCGTAATTTCCGCGTCCGTCGCATCACCCGTACTGGTGAACCCCGTCACCGTCCGCACCAGCGCCGCATAGCGCACCCGCACCAGCTCATCGGCAGGCGTGATCTCCTCGTTCGCCCCGTCGGTGTCGGGATCCCACTCGGCCAGTTCTGATTCGTTGCCCTCTTCGTCCGTCCCGTAGGCACGGCAGAGCATATTCGCGGGCACCGTGACGTCTTGTTCAAGCGACCCCGCCGCCGTGTCGACGCCACAGGGGACGTACAGTTCCATGCCCGTGGCCTTCGGCTTGCCCGCGACAGAGGCGGTGTCAATGAGATTCACCACCGCGCCCGTGTCCTGGATGCTCATATAGGGGGATAGTTCATTCTCCTCGCGGTAGTCGGCCAGGAATTGCCCCGTGCGCCCTGTTGTCGGCGCTAGGAACGGGCCGGTATAGATGTGCAGGGCATTCGTTGAGTTCACCAGGTCGAGGACGGGCTTGAGGTCTGCTGAGACAGGTGGGCTGGCCGCTGCCGTGTAGTCGTACTCGATGGTGATCTCATGCTCGACCCAGTAGCAGATCGAGCTGATCACATGGATCGCCGCCGTGGTGTTGCGGACGCCGCGGGTGATGTTGACCAGCGTGTCGGATGTCCGGCTGGCGTAGTAGATGCACTCATCATCCACCACCAAGAACCCCGACTCCGGCCAGTCGCTCACCCCTCCGGCGTTGGACATGATGATGTTCTCGCCGTTCGCGGGGGAGATAGCGGTCGTGGCCGTCTTGATCGTCGCCAGTGTCTTGCGGGGCTGGAAGGAGATGTTGACCCAGATTTTCGTTGTCGTGTCATCGCCCGCCGGATCGACCCAGCGATCAGACCCGACATGGCCCGATATATTCTTGCCGTCCACAAAGACACGGAGGTCATCGAGGTCGGCCTGAATCTTGCCCGCCGTGTTCTCAGCGTCAGTGTCCAGTGCATTATTGGCGATGTCGATGGGGTAGCCCGCGCCCAGTGTGTCCATGAGGGTGCGGGGCACCTTGTTGGCGATAATGACCTGCCACCTTCGCTTGTAGCCGTTGGCGTGGTTCTTAGAGGCCGTGGGCGTGATCTCGAACGTGGGCCGGGTGCGGACACTCCCCGCTGGTGTTACATCCCAGGGAACACCCGTGGCAACAGGCGTCTCGGTGTCGGTCTGCTCGACATCGTTCTCCCAGATGGGCTCGGTGGCGTAGAGGCGGGCGACAAATACACCGTCCATCTTTTCCCACGGCACGAGCTGGAGGCACTTGACCTTGAGCCGCCAAGCGACGGCGCCGGTGTCGGTGCCTTTCAGGTAGACCTCATCAGCGTAGGGGGTAAACCAAGACTTGAGGGTGCGGATGTTGGCGAGCGTCGGCGTGCCGAGAACCTTCACCTTCAAGGGATAGACCCGGCCCCCAGGCTGGCCGCGGACGTAGTCGGGGAAGTCGCCGGCGACCTCTGCCTGGACAATGGAGCTCTCAAAGGTCGATAGGGGTTCATCATCGGCCAGGAACTTGCTCTCATATGTGGCACTCTGGATATCGTGTCCGTCGTAGGTCGTGATCGTTATCTTTTCGCCCATCTAGGCACCCCCTTGACAAAGGGCGTATAATGAGTATCCCCGCTGGAAGGAAGGAAGAAGATGAACCGACTCGTGGTGGCTATCGTAATCATCGGCCTCGTGGTTGTCGCCTATGCTTGGCAAAGCGGCAAAGGCGATACGTCGGAGAAGGCATCGCCAACGGTTCAGCACACATCCAGTCCGGCAACGCCGAAGCCGGACGAACCAAGCAGGCTCATGGCCTGTTCCACATTTGCGAGCATGGTTGAGGACATGGGCGATGGGTTGCTCACACCATATGAACTGAGGGAGCGAATCAAGAAGGTGTACAACTACACCGAGGGTTCGGAGTTCACTGAGATTCGTAACGCTGGTAAGGGGCTGCTCGCTGCTGCTACCTCTGGTACAGAAGCCGAGATTGTGGATGCTATGTCCGCGATGGCGACGGCCTGCCGCAACTAACTGAATCACCGCAGCCACCTTTCCAAGTCCGCCAAGCTATTGCCCGATCCCGCTGGTGCCATGACGGTCACTGGGCCATAGAAGGTTTGGCTCGACCGCTGGCCCGCCTTCAATACAGTCTCGCCCTTCTCTAGGTGAGCCATACCGGTATAGGGCATCATCCCGCCGTGCTGGAAGGAGGGTGCCTTGCCGCCGGCCCATAGCCGTTCAAGTTCCTCCGGGGTAGCATTTCTAAGGGCTTCCCTCTCCCCCGGGGTGGACCTTGCATATCGCTCCATCGCCCGCTGCGCGTCGCTGGTGGCACCTGTCAGACTGACGATCCACTTGGTTAGTTCCGACATCCCCCAGGTGGCGACGAACAGCTTGGCGTTGAAGTCCGCCGCCGTTGTCGAGAGCGGCCCCATTGCGCCGATCACCATCCGCGCTGCCTTCTCCTGATCGATGTCAGCCAACGCCGACTTATCGCCAGCAGCGGCTTCGGCTTCTAGTGTCTCCCGATGCGCCCGGCGGACAGCGATCTCAGCTTCTATCTGGTCGATCTCCTCGTCTAGCGCCTTGACCTTCCGGCTGTCCGGCTCGGCGCCGCCGGCAATCAACTTGGCCCTTTGCTCCTTCAACTGTGCGAGGGCAAACCTCTGTTGTGATTCCTCCTGACTGGGCTTCTCGAATATCTTGCTCATGGAGTCATAGAGGCCATTCACCGCATCGGCGGCGGCGTTAGCATCGTCCTTGAGATCATTCAGAATCGTCAGGGCTTCGAGTCGGTTGTAGAACTCATCAGCGGCCAGCCCCGAGCGCTCGAACATGGCGATCATCTGCTCGCCGCTGAGGTTGTAGTCCTCCATCGTCTGCTTGATAAGTTCTAGCCGCCCGTGGAATTGGTCGGCTGATAATCCCGACGCCTGGAAGATCGCGGTCAACTCCCCGGCTGTCAGGTTGAAGGCGTCCATGACTGCGGTGGTGAGTTCGAGGCGGTGCCTGTATTCTTGCCAACTCATACCCGAAGCGTTGATAGTGGCAGCGAGAGCGATCATGGCTAGGGTTTCGTCGCTGATCTTATCCGCCGCGTCAGTAGCACCGCCAGCGTAGTCATCGAACAGCCCTATCCCCGTATTAGCAGCCGCATTTACTTCATCTATCGCCGCCCCGGATTCCTTCATTCCCTTGTTGAGATTGCTGAAGTCTTCCCGTGCCCACCTTGCGGCTTCCGCAATCGAGTCAGCGGTCCTTCCTGTCACATCGCGTTTCTGGGCGTTAGCTATGGCGTTCCCCGCATTTGCCCAACTAGGCAGGGCTGATAGCGCAGCAGCGTTGTTCTTGAGGTTACTTAGAGAGGTACTTCCCTTATCAGCTTCTCCCGCAAGAATGCCAATGGCGCTGGCGATCCCGAGGATGCCCGCTACTATCCCTACCGGTCCTGAGAGCGTCACTAGGGCTGCGCCGATAGCAAGGAGGGCAGCAACGAGGGCAACCTTATTGCTGATGACCCACCCGCCGAACGTCATAAACGCCTTACCTACGTCAGCGATTCCATTTGCGGCATCAATCAACGTCTGCTTATTGTCTTGAAGCGCTTGTTGGAGGTTCCTGATCCCGTCCTCGATAAACCGCTGTATGTCTGGGAGGCGGGCCACGAACCAGTCAGCGAGGTCTTTCAGTGCTGGCAACAGGGCGTTGCCGATCTGTATCTTTAGCACATCGAAGGACGCTTTGACCTGCCCCATCTTGAAGGCGAAGGTATCCGACGCTTCGGCGAACGCCTTGTCGGTGATCCCTAGATCACCCTGGATGCTCTTGAGAACTCTCTGGTATTCCTCTGTCTGGTTGCCCGCCGTAGCCAGGACGCCCGTAAACGCTCGGATGTCAGGGAAGAGCTTTGATAGGGCTTCATCGTTGCCCTCAAGGGCCTCCATCATTTCGACAAGAACAGAGGCCAGCCCGCGCTCCTTGATTGCCGCCCGAACCTCATCAGCAGATGTCCCCATCTGCTTCAAGACACCAGCGGCCTCAGCACCGGGGGCAATCAGGGCATTGAGGACTCCGCGCAAGCCGGTCGCTGCCTCATCAGCGTTGAGGCCGATACGGGTCATGATCGCCAGGGATGCGCTGACTTCCTCGAAGGACACGCCCATCTGGGAAGCCACAGGAATGACCTTGCCGATTGCCATAGCGAGGGCATCCGGCTCTCCCTTGCCTTCCTTGACAGCAGCTACGAGGGTATCCGTTACACGCCCGGCTTTGTCAGCAGATAGGGAGTAGGCATTCATGACGGAGGTTACGGCGTCGACAATGACTTTCGTTTCACCGAGACCAGCCGCCGCCGCCTTCGCAGATTCGGTAACAGCCGCCAGCGCTTTCTCGGTATCGAGGCCAGCGGAAGATGCAAAGTAGAACGCTTCGGCGAGTTCCTGTGGGGACTTGCCCATCGCCGGAGCCATCGCCAGGAGGGCCTTGGTTACCTTGTCAACCTCTTCAGGCAGCAAGCCGGCGAGGGCCACCGACTGCGACATAGTCTTCTCGAAATCAGCAGCGCCCTTGACGGAGGCGACAGCCATCGCGCCCATTGCCGCCGCGCCAGCGACCGCAGCCAACTTGAGGGCGCCAGTAAGCTTGCCGACGTTCTTCTCAATACCCTTCAGCGCCGCCGACGCCTTGTCAGCTGCGGTAACCGTGATCTTAACGGTGTTTGTGCCGGCCACGTTCTATCTCGTCTCTCTCTCGCTTCGCCTGCCTATGCGTAACCTCAAACCCTAGCATCAGTTCCCATAGGGGAACCGTTACCTCAGACGGCAGGCGGTGGAGCTTCTCTACGCAATAGAGGATGATCCCTTCTGCTCCTTCGTGGGCGTCAAAAAACGGCTCGTGTCACCCCCGATTAGGCCGCTCAACCGCATGATCCGGTTGGCGATCTCGTTCACCAGGCCCACGTCAGCCTTGCCCAATGCCTCCAGGTCGTCAGGAGCAAGGGTCGGCTCAACCACCCCGAGAAGGCATATCCTTTTGAGGGCGTCTGTTGAGGACATCTCCCCCAAGTCGCCCTGCGCCGCCGCGTAGCGGTCAACGCTGATGCTCTCGATGATGATCGTGCCGACCCCTGCCAGTTCAAACTCCTCTCGGCGCGTCTTGAGCGCCGCTAACAGTTGATCCTTGGTCAGCCTTGCGCGGACACCGCCCGCCGTTTTCGCCATTGCAGTTCCCCTCCTTTAATGATGATTGCCCGATGGCTGTGATTGTCGGCTTCGTAGTCAGTCCAGATGGTTCCCTTCCCGGTCAACCTACCCGGGCCGATCTCTAGGTTGATCTCAATCTCCCGCGTCCCGTTGACGATGAGCGGGTCGAGCTTGTAGCGTTCGGCCTCCAGTCGCCATTCCCGCTGCCAGCCCGTGAACTCCCATTCGTACACCAGGCCAGCCTTGCAGCCGCGGCTCCTGAGTTCGGCGACGGGTCCACGCACCCGGATACCCCCGGCGTCAGCAAGCGACTTCATGCCCTCCTCGCAACCGCGAACACGCCCCTTGGTCCTTCCCCTTCCGTCTCGATGCGGATCTCACAGAACCCCGCCTGCTCAAGTAGGTAGCGGAACCCGTCCGGCGTGCATCGCCAATAGTCTCCCGGCTCACCGTGGATCGGGTAGGCAAAGCACCACGTCCCGATGAACAGGCCACCGTGTCTGAGACACCGATAGATGCTGTCTATCGCCGTCCAAGGTTCGGTGACGTGCTCCAATGTCTCCAGGCATACGACGGTGTTGAACCTCTCCAACAGGGTCTTGGGCGGCTTGAGTATGTCGGCCAGCAGGTCAACGCCCGTTCCCAGGCGCATGTCCATACCGATATACCCATCCGAGGGCAAGAGGTCGCGGCACGTGCCGTTGACATCCAGCGCCCCGACATCGAGGACTGGCGCCTGCGGCGCACATTCGGCGACCGCTCGCCCTACCCATTCCCTGACTTCGCCCCTCATCAGGTTCCTACGCGTGCTTGAACGTAACCGCGGTCGACGGCCGGATCGTCCAGTTCTGGTTCGAGAAGTCGTCGTAGGGGAAGCTCCCCTCGTCGACGCTCACGTAACCCCGGCCGTAGAAATACTGGGTGTTGACGCTCGACTTCGGGTACACGTACCAATACCCCTGCACCTTGGCTATCGCATCATCGATGATGATGAAGGCCGCGTCATCGTAGAGACCCGTGACGGTGATGTTGAACGCGCTGAAAGTGGGCGCGAAGGTCCGGTTGACATCCCCATGCACGGTGTCATCAGCGAAGTCGGCCCCCAGGTCGATGGCGATGTTCCGGGTCTCGGCGATCCGGCTCGGGCTCACGGTAGAACCCCAGTATACGGCGGCATCTCTGCCTAAAAGTGTACTCAATGTGATTACCTCCTATGCTGCATACTCCAGGAGTTGTGCCATTCGCTGCTCGACCGTGTGAGGCTTGACCGCTTCCAGTTGTCGCCCCGCAAGCTCCTGGCGCTCCCGTGGATTCTCAAGGTAGTACCTGACCAGCCGCTCCATTTCTTGCGGCGTCTCGTAGATGGGGACGGTATCCCCGAAGATGT
>Ga0315284_10013172_pt1 | contig 11769 bp, 11 predicted proteins | sample YL17G09_16_MG_FD_203696 | JGI IMG/M metagenome (GOLD analysis project Ga0315284, IMG submission 203696) | Sediment microbial communities from Yellowstone Lake, YNP, Wyoming, USA - YL17G09_16 | ecosystem: Environmental > Aquatic > Freshwater > Lake > Sediment | place: USA: Wyoming | collected... | reverse complement strand
ACTCGTTGTCGATCTGCACCACGCCAGTAGCGGCGAAGGACGCTGCCGAGGTGACATTGAGCGTGGTCTGAAGCGCCGTCATGGGTGCATCGACGGTAGTGGTCGTGGTCACGAGCGAGTCGTTCATACGAAGGTGGGCGCCGTCGTTGACCTGAACGCCAGCGGTCCCCGAGTTCCCGAAGCCTTTGATTTGCCCCATCAAGCCAACCGCATCGCGCCGGCAAATAAATGGATTGGCGACGTTTGCCGAGGAGTAGCGGACGATCTGGGCGTATGCAGCGTCGTTGATGATGACCGCCGACGCGTCGAAGCGGCCTTCGTTAATGAAGGAGGGAGCCGCCAGGGACAGCGCTGCGGTAGGTCCGACAGTGATCGGCGAGGACTTGGCGGTGATCACACCGTCGCCGTAATCGAAGTTATCACCGAGGGTGACGGTGCAACCCACGAACGTCTGGAATCCGCCGACGTTCTCGCCGTAGCGGAAGTTCGCCGCGGAGCAGGCGAAGCGCGCTCCGCAGTTGTCGTCGAGCGCCGTGACTGGCGGCGATGTTTCTGCCGAGTAAACGCCTGACAAGCCGGAGATGCCACCGAAGAAGTGGCGTCCGAAGAGGATCTGGACCTGTGCGACGCCCGTGATCTCGTGCCGGCAGTGTCGCGAGTTGCCGCCGAGGAAGAAGTTCTGCGGCGCCCCGGTGATGTCCGTGGTCATGTCGAGGAAAGTGTAGTCGCCTCCCCAGATGCGCCAGTTGGCAACGGTGAGCTTGACCGCAGGCTTCGCCACGACATACGTGTCGCCGTTTACGACGGCAGCACTGAAGTCGCTATTGGTCTCGAGTTGCGATGCTGTGTTGGCCTTGATCTGCCGCCACTGCCCAGTGGCAGCGCCCGAGGTCATCTGCACCCAGTAGCCGATGAGACTGTCGGTCGCACCAAAGGGAGCGCCGACGGTGTCGACGATGGCGTTCGCGTAGTACACAGCGGGGGCGCCTGTGCTGACCGGAACCGCACCGGAGAGGAGCGTCTGCCGACCGCCGATGAACGTCAGCGGAGTTGCGTTTGGCCCGACGGGCATAGGCAGATAGCAGTCGTCCGCGTTCGCAGGTGCTGTGTACGTCGTCCCGTCCGCGAAGTAGATGCGGCACGACTTCTGGTAGGCGGTCTTCGGCAGCAATGCGAGTGCTGCGACGAAGGTCTGCACCGGCAGCGCGAGCGTGCCGGGGTTTGTATCACTGCCGGCGCCGTAGGCGTTGGTGCCCTGCTGGCCGGTTGCAGGAGCGGCAGCGGCGTTGACGTAGATCGCAACGTCGGTCTCCAGCACGTCACGCGTGGCGACCCCGACAACCAAGCTCTGCGTGGGGTATTCCTGCGAGGACTCCCACTCGAAGGTGACGAGTCCGGCGTTCTGCTGCGCCTGGAGCGCGGTGTACTCGGCGCCCGAGCGCCCTTCCAAGATACCGCCGAGCGCGATGAACGGCTTGCCACGAACGCCAGCGCCCGCAGTGGACGCAGGAACAGAAGTCGAAAGCCCGTTTGCGAGAACGAGCGGTGCTGCGGTGAGGTTATAGACGAGAAGCGCCATCGTGGACTCCTTGGATGCTCAACGAGAAAGTGCTTATCGTCGAGAGTGACTGCTACGGGTTAGTCGAGAGGATGTCGTTCTGCGGCCACGGCAACTCGCCGTCAGGCGCCACTCCCGATGCTTCCCAGCACGCGGGGCAGGCGTAGTCGTACGGCGGGTTCTGGCCGTAGTTGCAGACCTTGAGGGGACCGAGGTTACCGCCGCCGTCGTGAGGACCGGGACCAGGGCAGTTGGGGAGCGGGGGAGTGGGCATGTGGATCTCCTAGACGAGAATGGAGTGGAGGACGAAGAGGCTAGACTGGCGGCTCAATGCGGTTGAGATAGGGGTCTTGGTAGCCCTTGACGCCCGAGCCGTCCGCCGTTCGCACAGTCGCGTACGTCTGCGTGTCCGCGCCGACACGACGTCCTTCGGTGTTGCCGCCGACGCCACTAACAGTAGTGAGGAACCCCGTGTTGACGGTATAGGTGCCTGCGTACCCGGCCTGGGTGACGCCCGCAGCGTTCGTGTAAACGATCGTCGTGGGCGTGACCGCCGTGATGGGGAAGGTCCCGTTGTTGGCGGCTACAGTGGCGCCCGTGATGGTGATGAGCATTCCGGCAGCGATGCCAGCCGCGACGAAGCCTGCGCCGGCCTTGGCTAGCGTCACCGAGCCAGCGGCGAAAGTGAGAGAGTCACCGCTGTTGAAATACTGGCTGGCGTCGATGACGACGTAGCTGCCCTTGGTGTACTTGATGCCGACGCCCGTGTTGTTGAGCAAGCCCGCAACGTCGCCGAGGTTTGCCTTGGAACCGCTGCGCCCGACAAACGATGTAGTCGGGATTACATCGTCTTGACCAACCTGCACCGGATTGCCAATGCAGTTGGTCAGATCGATGAAGTTTGAACGAATCAGCGTTGCATTATCGAACAAACCGAAGATCCAAGGCGAGCCTGCTCGATTACCGCTGAACTTTGCGCGAGCTGTCGCCGACGTTCCGCCCAGCGTAAGAGTGCTGGCCCCCGAGATGGTAAAGGATGCGTTGCGCCCGTGCGCGACGACTGAGATGAACGAGTTGGTGTTGCATCCGATGTCCAAGTTGCGAACGACGTGAAAGTTAAGCCAAACCCCCATATTGAAGAGGTTGAGCCCGTTATTTGTCCCTGGTAGACCGTCGATGAAAAGCCCGTTATTTCGCAGATTGCTGAAGGGATTGAGAGCGCCTAGCTGAACCCACGGACCCTGATTAGATCCATTGAGGCGCCCCCCGCGAGTGACCACGAGTTGTCCGCCTGCCGTCAAATCTATGATGCAGCCCTCAAAGAAAGCGGCTCCTGCTTCAGGGACTACCCACGACGCGGCAGCGCCGGCCGTCTTGAATGTGATTCCCTTGTAGCCAGCCTGGCTAATCGGCTGAATCCACGGCTGAGTGAGCGTGATCGTCACGGAAGGGGTTTCGAGCTGAATGACGGAACCCGTGAAGTACGCGAATCCGCCGTAGTCTGCTTCAGTGACCGCAGCGCCGTTGGTGTACGTGATCGTCGTTCTGCCTGCCACCGGGGTGTTTGGCAGAACAGTCAGAGCTGTGAACGGGCCGTTATTTGCGGGATTAGCCGCACCTGTGATGGTGAACGCTGCTCCGGCGACGGCCGATACGCCGGCATTGATTACGAGAGTAGCGGGGGCACCTGCGGTGATACCTGCGCCAAAGCCGCTGATCGTGAAAGGCGCGTGCGGCAGGAGCGCGGTCGGCGTGTTGCCTGCGCACAGGCGCGTCTGACCGACGCCAGGACCAGAGACGACAGTCATGCGCGGCACGCCGAAGTAGCGATCGACGGTGACGTTGTAGGTAGCCCCAAGGACAGACACGGTACCGGGGATGCCCGCAGCGTTCGTGTAGACGAGCGTCGTCACCGTGACCGCCGTGATCAGGAAGGTTCCGTTGTTCACGCCCGCGCCTGCGATCGTGACCGACATGCCGGCCTTGACGCCAGCGGCAACGAAGCCTCCTGCCGCCACAGCCAGCGTCCCAGAAGGCGACCCGGCAGTGAAAGAGATAGCGTCACCAACTACACCCACGCCCGAAGTCAACGCCGCGATGCCTGGCACGTCCACGCTGCCGTCGGTGTTGACCGCCGTGACGGCGACAGGACCGAAGACCGTCGAATACGCGCCAATGAGCGCAGGTGGCGCGCATTGGGTGCCCGAGCCGCGAAAGGCGTTGACCCAGCCACCGGCTTCGCTGTATGTGTACGCACCTGGCGCCATGAACAGGTTGCACGCCCTCTTCCAACCCCCAATGGGGATGAGGTTCAGGAGCTTCGCTACCGTCTTGACCGGGAGCGCTTGCGTGCCGGGGTTGGTGTCAAGTCCCAGCGTCGTATCCGCGTAGAAGGCCAGATCGAGATCGGCAATGTCCTTCTGCGCCGATCCGACCACCAGCGCCTGCGTTGGGTACTCTTCGTATTGTTCCCACTCGCACTCCATCAGACCCGGCAGCGAGTACGTGCCGGTGTACGCCTCTGCAACGCCTGCTGCGTTGGTGAACGTGATCGTGGTAGCGGTCCGCGCCGTCACGAGGAACGAGCCGTTGTTCGCAGGAGTCGTCGCGCCGTTGATCGTGATGAACTGCCCGACGTTGTTGGCTACAAACGCACCCGCCGCGTCCGTGAGCGTGACGTTCACGCCCGCCACAGCAAGCGCGTCGCCGACGCCCGACGAGAGCGCCTGCTGAGCCTGAAGCGCGATGTACTGCGGAGCCGTCAAACCCTTCAGTTCGCCTCCCGATGCGTACCAGGGACGGCCGCGAACACCTGCGCCGGCAGTAGAAGCAGGGATGGTTGTGCTGAGCCCGTTCGCGAGAACGAGCGGCGCAGCGGTGAGGTTGTATACCAGAAGGGACATGCGAGCTCCTTAGATGGGGATCTGCCGGCTGCTGCGTTCGATCTCTACTGCGGTGGCTCGACGGCGGCTTCTTCGCCGCTCGGGTCCGAGGCCGTGACGTTCTTGTAGTCCTCGGCGGTGGGCGCGATGACCTCGTAGATCGGATCGCCGTTCTCGTCGTACTGGTTCTGGATCATAGGATGTTCTCCTGAAGGTTGGGGGCTGTCAGTTGTACTACGACTGCCGGATACCGAAGGCGTTTCCGGTCGGCATACCCGCGAACAACTCCGCGAATGCGGGCGTGCCGTTGATCGCCCCGTACTGCTTCGGCGTGGCGCCGATGAGGGTGTCCGCGCCGCTCGCCTGCGAAGCGAGCGCACCAACGAGGTGTGACGCTGCGACAGTGTTGTCCGAGCCCCGGGTGCAGCCCGTGAAGGCGTCCGGTCCAACAGTGACACCCGTGTACCGGATGATCTCGTTGTCGATCTTGATCGCGCCGGCAGCGGGGAAGCCCGCCGTCGAAGCCACGTTCACCGTCACCGCCACTGCCGAGAGCGGGTTATCTAGGATCGGAGTCGACAAAGCCACCCCGTTGCGGCCCGTGACGGAGCAAGTGGTGCTGCCGAGCGGAAGCCCGGCCGTGGTGGTGTTAGACAGCGCTCCGGACAAGCCGTCGATCCGGATACCAAAGCCCGCGTTATTCGCGCCCACCACTGAATCGGCGTAGAGGGTGGATTGCTGATTCGCTCTGATAGCGTCACCGCGTGAATTGTTAATCGCCACGCGCCGGATCGAAGCGGCCCCACCCCTAATCGAATTGCTCGACGAAAGAGCACCGATGATGATCACCGGGGTGCCGGGGGCCGTGGAATCCTCGAAAATGCCGCGAATAGAACCGGATTGGGAGTTATTGAGAGTGATGTTAGATCCGTTGTTGACTACGATCGCCGCTTTGGTTCCGCACGGGGCCGGTGCGTTAGCGACGAGCACAGATCCGGAATCGAGCACGATGGCGGAGTCGTTTAATACGATCCCCCCATTTTGCGCCTGGCCCATGTTGCTTTGTCCGTCTACAAAGAAACCGAACGCCACGCCGTGCAGATACACCCCGCACGATCGACGGAGCGCGCGACTAAAGGGGTTAGGAGACAAAAAGCCGGTATCGTCGCTGGCTGTGCGGAAAACGCTGAAGTTAGTTACGACGGCGCTGATCTTATCGGTGTCAATGTCCACGTTTTCGATCGAGACACAGTTAGCTTGATCAGCGAAGCGCAGGGCGGGCAAAGCAGGGGCCCCGGCCCCGGTAAACTTGACGTTTTTAAGAGCGAACGCCGCGCCGGTGAACGTCACAAAGTTTGCGCCGATATCGAGGTTTGTCGCTGGACGCTCGATTGTAAACGTGGTGGTTCCCGCAACTAGGCCAGAACCGACACGATCTAGCAGGGTGATCGTCAATCCATCGTCAAACGCGATCAGCAAGCGACGGCCCATCGCTGTGCCGTTGGTGATCGTTAGGGCCGCGCCAACTTGCGGTGCCGCAGCCACATCGCGCGTGAAAATCCGTGAATCGGAGACAATCGCGCCGATCTTGTTTGTTTCCACGATTACGTTGTCACCGATGATCGACACCGGCTCACCGACAGACCCTAGCGCCGGTGGGACAACGTAGTTGCCTGCCGGGATCGGATAGGTGCCGGCCGCGAGGAAGATGCGACGCCTCTTGCGACCGACGGACATGAGGCTGAATGCCTTGTCCCAGGTCTTGACCTTCAAGGTCGGCGTACCGGGGTTCGCGTCGTTGCCCGTGACGGCGTCCGCATAGATTTCGAGGTCCGTGTCGAAGACATCGGTCTGCGCGCTGCCCGCGACGAGAGAGAACGTGTTGTACTCAGGCAGGTCCGTCCACTCGTACTGAACTGACCCTGCGTCCTGCTGCGCCTGAAGCGCGGTGTAGTTCGCGGCGGCGAGGCCCAGGATCTCGACGGTCACATCGAAGCCCTGGCCTCGGACGCCGACGCTGGGGGACGCCTTGAGGGTGGGGACGGGATTACCCGCCGCGAGGACGAGCGGCGCGGCGGTGAGGTTGTACGCGATGAGTGCCATGACTAAAACGCTCCCGTCGGGTTGGACCCGTTCACGTTGCTGGTGTTGAGACCGTCGAGGTTGAGCTCGAAGCCCTTGCGTGCGCCGTTCATGCGGCCGATGCACGCCGCGCAGGCGTGCTCGAGGTCGCGCACCGCGTGTGCCTTGTACTCGATGGTGTAGAGCTTGCCGTCGGGGCTGTGAGGACCGGCGTCGGGGCAGGTCGGCTTTGGGATGTTCATGGGCATGGTGCTGCTCCTTGGAAGAGGGTGTGCTGACGGGCCGGGGCTAGGTGAACGTGGCGATGTTGACCCGGTTTCCGGTCGGCCCGAGCACTGCGTCGATCTCACCGAGGCCGCGCGTACCGTTGAGCTGGCTGACGTAACCCGCCGCAGGAAGGTCGCCCACCTTCACGTCCGCCTGAACGAGCCAGGTGCCAGCGAAGATCTCGGCGACACCAAAGTTGTTGGTGTAGTTGATCGCGGTGTTGCCGAGGAACCCCGTAATGAGGAAGGTGCCGTTGTTCGCCGGGTTCGCCCAACCCGAGAGCGTGAGGTAGCGCCCCACCATGTCGGCGGTGAAGATGCCAGCCGAGCTTGTAAGCGTCATGGCCGGGGCGGCGCCGCTGATGACATCGCCTACGGCACTCAGGCTGCCGGTGATCTCGCACGTCGAATTGCCAGCACCGTCCTGCACGAGCGTCGCGAGGCCGGTGTCGTGCAGATCGACACCGTAGCCGGCGCACGCGCCGAGGCTCAGGTTGTTGCGCAAGAGCGCCTGGCCGCCCGCTGACACGTCTACGCCAGCGCCCTGCGACAAGCCGATGTCGGACTCCGTGAGTTCCAACGAAGATCCGTTGGTCACGCCGATGGCGGGGCTCGTGGGGAACAGCGAACCCTTGATGATGCTGTGAGCGGAACTACGCCCGTTCATCGCGGCCTGCGCCACTTCGATCAACACGCGCATATCGTAGTGCGCGTACACGAGGCCGCCTGAGAACAGACCGCCTTCGATCACGTTCATGTCGAAGTTCAGGAAGACGTGGCAGCCCAACCCGCCAGTATTCCAGACGCCTCCGCGAGAAACTGCTCCAAAACCCGTGCCGTCGCTGTGTGCGTAGACGCCGCACGTCTGACGCAACGCGAGCGAGAAGGGGTTGGGGGACAAGAACGGAACGTCGAACGATGCGGGCCTGATGCTGGCACCGTCGGAGACGTTGAAGCCGCCGCCGTTCTCCAGTGCCATCTCGACGTTCTCCATCGCAAGGACCGCGACGTTCTGCGGGAAGGTCAGAACGACGTCGCCTTCCGTCATGTCGAACTTCACGTCCTTGAAGGCGCAAGCGCCCTCGGTGAAGGCGAAGCCGTTACCGTTGGCGCTGACGAGGACCGAGCCGGGGCGCTCGATGATGAAGGTGGTGCCGGGGGGGATTGACGCATTGAGCGGCAAATTGACGCGATTGGCGAGCGTGAACGTGGTCCCGTCGTCCTCGGCGATGAGGAAGCGGCGCCCCAGGACAGGGCCAGAAGTGAAGAGTATCGCCGCGCCCTGGAAATTACCGACGTGTGCTGCCTGCGCCGTGATGCCTCGATTCGCGCCGCCCGTCGATGACGGAACGTCGGCGAGCACAGTAGCCTGGAGACCAGTGAGGCCCGAATCGACCGGCGTGCCGAGCACGCAGACCGGCTCGCCGCCTGCGAGGTACGCAGGCACCGCGAAGGTTTCGAGGCCGGTGATCGGGTAGTTGCCCGCGACGAGGAAGATGCGGCGCTTCATGCGCCCGACAGGCATGAGGCTCCACGCCTTCAGGAAGGTCTGGACCTTCGAGGTCGGGGTGCCGGGGTTCGCGTCGTTGCCGCCGACCGGATCGACGTAGATCTCGACATCGAGGTCCGACACGTCCGTCTGCGCCGAGCCGACGACGAGCGTGAAGGTGTTGAACTCGGGGAGGCCACTCCACTCGTACTGCACCTGACCGAGCGCGACCTGCGCCTGAAGCGCCGCGAACTGCAAAGCGGTGAGCGGCTTGAGTTCGCCCGTGACGTTGAGCGCGGGACCACGCGAGCCAGCGGAGAGAGAAGCAGGTAGCGACGTGGGCGGGGCGACGCCGGGGAGCGCCAGCGGCGCGATGGTGAGGTTGTATGCGAGCAGCGACATGGGATCTCCTGTTGGGTTTGCGAGACGCGACTTCGACTAGGTCAGATTTCCGGCCGCGTCGTACCAGCTAACACCGTCGGAGAAGTTCGGCTGGTTGTCGCTGCTGTTCCAGATCACAATCGCCTTGACACCTGCAACCGCACCGACTGCGTTTGCCAAAGGTCGCGTGATGTTCGTGTAGATCGCCAGAGCGTTCGCGGTGCCGGCAACAAGCGCCGCAAGCTGCGTCGCCTGCAACGCACTCATGGAGCCCGCTGCGAGCGTGGTCGATGGCTGGATCGAGATGTCCGGCATCATGCCGCCGCTCGACAAGATCGGCAGCGTTCCCGTAACGGCGGTCACGCCTCCTGCGACCAGCGACTCGAGCTCAGCCGCGTATTGCGCAGACATCAGCCCGTCGTTGATGGGCGTTGCGAGCGGGCACTGCTCTCGAATAGCAACTGTAGGACCGGCCATGGGAATCTCCTCGGGTGCAAAAAGCCTACACCGTTATGTTCGCGCGAAACAAGCGCTGAATTTCTACCGTCGGTGTTGCGGTGAGATTACGGTAACGCTTACGGTGAATTTTTCATGCCGTCCAGCACGGCGACCACGTCCTCGGGCGTCGCACGCTCTGGCACGAGCATCGCCGCCTCGGGCACGGCCGACTTCACGAGCACCAGCGCAACGGACTCTGAGCAGAACAATGCCTTCGAGCTCGCGAGCGGGTTGCGCGCCTTCCGCTTCAGCCAGCGGCAGAGCATGACCCAGGCCATGCCGAGCAGGCCGACCTTGTCGTAGGGCTCGCCGATGAGCGGCGCGACCGCGCGCAGGCCCACGTCGAGGCGGTAGCTCGGGTCCGGGTCGTAGATCATGATGACGTTGTTCTGCGCAAGAAAGCGCGCGTACGGGATGAGCTGGAAGCCGTGCGTCTCCGTGCCGAGGACCATGTCCACGTCAAAGAGGGCGTCGTCGAGCAAGATCCAGATGTGGCTGTACGGCGTGCCCATGATGCGCCGCAGGATGGGTGAGAGGGGGTTCCAGCGCTTCGGGGTCGAGACACCGATGCGGATACGGCCGCCGCGCCAGGGTGCACCCGGCTGCCGGTCGGTGACGACCTCGGCGTCGCTCACTGCTTGCTCACGAGCCAGTAGGCGATCCAGACCCCGACGAACGCCGTGAGCGGGTCAGACACCCACGCGTTCAGCCAGCCCTCGGGGTGCTGCCAGAGTTGCGGCCATCGCTTCTCCGCGCCGCGTTCGAAGCACTCCCAGAGCGCAGCGAGGAAGAACGAGCCGAGCAGCGCGCGGTGCAGCGGTGCTTTCGCGTAGGCGAGGCAGCTTCCGAGGAACACCCAGAAGCACAGGTGAATCACCGTCGAGGTGTCGACCAGCGTCTTGCCGGTGACGATGGGGTAAAGCCACTTCACGGCGCTTCGACGCTGCTCGCGCAGTAGAACGTAGCTGTCGCGAAGTCACCGCCGAACGGGATGTCGTTTTCGAGCGAGAGCCAGATCTCCAGACCGACAGACGACTGGAGCACTGTGGCGCCGACATAGTCCCAGCAGCAGATGATGACGGGCGTCTGCATCCCGCGCCAGCCCGGCCCGCCGAGCGCCGGGTACTTCGGATATGCCCGCGTCGCGTCGTTGAAGATGTCGCGCATGCCCTTGTAGAGCAGCGGGTTGCCGAGTGGGATCATCGTGCCGGGAGGCAGCCCGAGGCCGGGCGCGAAAAACTCCCACGGACCCATCGCCTGAAACTTGACCGTGTCCGTGTAGACCACGTCCTCGGCGAACTGGCACTCGACGTTGTCGATCGACAAGATCTTGCCCGCATCGGGCTTGATGATGAAGCGCGAGGTCGTCGCGTAGTGGTAGGTCACGAGCACGACCGCGCCGACGCCAGGCTCGTGACCGGCGAGAAACTGCACGGTGCCCGCTGCGTAGTTGACCGTGAAGTCGCCGCCTGAGCCGAGCGCGGGGTTTTGCTCGACCTGGGGCGTGCCGTCGACGGTGATGACGACGCGGTATGAGAACCCGTTCGGGCTGAGTAGGAAGTCCTCACCCGTGAGGTTGCCGTGGTAGGTGTCGATGGCGAACTGGTGCGCGAGCGTGTAGAGCCCGGCGCCGCTGTTGGTCGGCGCCTCTGCGACGACGCGCACCGCGTCCACGTACCACGTCGTCTTGTCGGTCCAGTCGAACGAGTAGAGCGTCTTCTTGGTCGCGTCGCTCTTGGTCGTGGCGAAGACCGGGATGTTGTTTGTACCGTGGGGGACAGGCTGGCCGGTCCCGGTGTAGAGCTGCACGGGCGCTGGGATCTCGTCAGGCATCGGCTCGCCGTTGTGGTTCGCGACGATGATGTCGAGGATGCCCACGTCGAGAACAGAGAGCGCGTCCTTGAAGATGATCGAGCAGATGTCGTTGGCGGTTGTCGCGCCATCGAGCGCGATGACGATTGCCGACTGTTGGATTTCGAGCGTGAGTCGATCGGTGTTGACCTTATGGCTTGGCGGAATGAGCGCAGAGCCGAAGTCGCTGAAAGGGTAGTCGTACGTCGTCTGGGCCATTAGGCGGTCCTCATCACGTTCAAGCAGCGGTTTGTCACGGTGCCGGTACCACCAGAAACGCTCCAGCGTACTTCGATAGCTTGCAGGGCAAGCACGCCAGGCAAGTAGACCACGATGGACGCCTCGCTATTAGATGCAGTAGCGGGCACTCTTATGCTCCGTGACGAAACAGCCACCGCTACGCCGCCGACATAGATTGTGAACCTGTTGGAGTTTGCGGCGTTGCTATTCTGCGTCTGAACCGAGAACCACGCCATGAAGTTGCCCGCGCCTGGCGCGAGCGTCATGCCCGTCAGCAAGACATCGCCAGCCAACGAAGTCGTAACCACGCTCGTCGCTTGTGCGCTCGCGATGAACGGGTTGGTTCCACCAGCAGGCAGGTTCCAGAACGCTTGCGTCGGGCTCGAGGCCGTGAGCACCTGACCGACAGAGGGCGCAGGAGCCGACTGCACGTCGACGAGCTCCGTCTGCGACATGAGGAACGCCGCGATGCGATCGAACAGAGGCATGACTAGGTCAGCTCGGTGACGTAGAGGGAGCTCG
>Ga0315284_10013171_pt1 | contig 11769 bp, 6 predicted proteins | sample YL17G09_16_MG_FD_203696 | JGI IMG/M metagenome (GOLD analysis project Ga0315284, IMG submission 203696) | Sediment microbial communities from Yellowstone Lake, YNP, Wyoming, USA - YL17G09_16 | ecosystem: Environmental > Aquatic > Freshwater > Lake > Sediment | place: USA: Wyoming | collected... | reverse complement strand
CGCTGGGTCGGAAAAGGAGCGGACGTCGACGCCCTGGCCGCGACGATCGGCGACGCCTGGGTCACCTTCGCCAGGAGCGGCGACCCCAGCACGGACGCTCTGCCCTGGCCGGCCTTCGACACCACACACCGCAAGACTGTGGTTCTGGACCGCGAGTGCCGCGTGGAGGAGCAGCCCCGCGAGCAGGAGCGCCGCTGCTGGGACGGGATTATTCTCTAGCGGCCGTTTTCTGGGCGGAGGTAAGCCAGCGTGAGTGTGGGTCTCTTCGTCGACAAGACGCACCAGCCGGCGCCGGACGAGCTGAGACAGGCGCTGGCCGGCTCACTGCCGCTCTGGGACGACCTTGTCCGCTTTATGCGAGACGGCTGCGGCTGCGACGGCGAGTTCCGCTTCTACGGCAAGAACTATGGATGGGCACTGAGGTTCCGAAAGTGGGGCTGGGCGCTGGTCTCCATGTACCCGGGCAACGGCCTCTTCACCGCGCAGGTCGTGCTCAGCCCGCGACTGGTCGCGCAGGCCGCCGAGCTTCCTCTGGAGGCCGAGACGCGCGGCATCCTCGATTCGACGCGCGACTACCCGGAAGGCCGCTGGCTCTACCTGCCCGTGTCGTCGAGCCACGACGTTGAAGACGTGCAGAAGCTCGTCTCGCTGAAGTTCCGCGGCAAACGCGCCGACTAGCGCTTTCGACGGCGGTGCTGTGCCAGGATGGCGTGCACGTGGTCCAGCAGCTCCTCCCGTGAGAACGGCTTATCCAGCGAGGTCGTGCCGCCGAACTGCTGGCCTCGCACGACGTCCTCGCGGTTTGCCGTCGCGGTGATGAAGGTGACGGGCACGTTGGAGAACTTGCGTATCTCTTCCAGTACCTCCAGGCCGCTGGTGCCGGGTAGGCGCATGTCGAGCAGGACGATGTCCGGGTCCTGCGACTTCACGAGCGCCGGCGCGGCGAACGGGTCCGTCGTCATAGCGACCTGGTAGTTGGCGGTCCTCAGGCAGTGCTCCAGGTAGCGCAGGATGTGCGGCTCATCGTCGATCGCCACTACGCGTCCGCGGCTCCGGCGGGCGGCGCCCGCACCACGCTTTCCCGTCGCGCCCGTCTTCGTTCTCGCCGCACGTGCCGTGCCCGGGACAGCCGGCAGAGCAAAGCTGAACGTCGTGCCCCGGCCTTCGCCATCGCTCTCCGCCCAGATGCGGCCCCCCTGCGCTTCGACGATGCCCTTGCAGATGAAGAGACCCAGGCCCGTTCCCTTCGCGCCCATGATGTGGACTTGGACGAATTTCTGGAACAGCAGCGGAATCTTGTCGACCGGAATACCCGTACCGCGGTCGCGCACGCTAACGATGACTTCGCGACCGGCATGGTGCGCTGAGACGACGATTGGGGTGTCCGGCGACGAGTACTTGGCCGCGTTACTGTACAGGTTCGTCAGCACCTGGACGATGCGCCGGCCGTCCGCTTTCACGGCCGGCAGCCTGGGAGGCAGCTCAACCTGCAGGGAGTGCGGATAGCGGCTGTGCTCGAAGATCACCCGCGCCTCGTCTAGTATCTTTGTCAGATCGACCTCCGCGGGCTCGATTGACAGTCTCCCCGCCTCGATACGCGTCATGTCGAGCAGGTTGCCGACGAGGTCCGTCAGCCGGTTCGCCTGCGCGTCCACCACCTCGAACAGTTCCCGCGCCTCGGCCGGGTCCGGCGGTTTGGCGGAGGAGAGCGCCATAGAGGCGCAGCCCTTGATTGCCGTGAGCGGCGTCTTGAGCTCGTGGCTGATCTCGCCCAGGAACTCCGTGCGCACCCGGTCCAGGTCGGCCTCGGCCTGCTTGCGCTCCGTCAGGTCGAGAACGAAAGCGACCCATTCCGGGGGCGATTCCTTGAACAGCTTCCGGCCGACCAGTACCGGAACGCGGCTGCCGTCCTTGCGAATGTACTCCCTCTCGTGCGGTGCGGCCTCTTCCGCGGTCAGCATTTCGCGCATGGCCGGTTCGTCGAGCGCCGCATACTCAGGGGGTGTCATCGCCTGTATGTCGATTAAGCCGGCTTCGAGGTCCTCTCGCGTGTAGCCGACGGTTTTCAGGAAGGCATCGTTGGCGTCGAGAAGGCCCTCGGTGTCGAATCGCGTGAGGCCGATCAGGCTGGACTCGAAGAGGTGCTCGGCGTAGTGGGTGGTCTCCAGCAGCTCCCTCTCCATGAGTTTCCAGTCGGTGATGTCCAGGTTGAGGAAGACGCCGGTAACAGGGTCCTCCGTCAGGCGCACGCCGGCGATTAGGATTGGGATGCGCTTGCCGTCCCTGGTGATGTATTCCTTCTCGTAGGGCAGGCACTCGCCGTGCTCCATCATCTCCCGCCAGGCGCGATTATCGCGCTCCGTGTATTCGGGCGGCGTGATCTCGCGCCAGTCGATCCTGCCGCGCGCGACGTCGCGTTCGCTGTAGCCGGTCATATCGAGGAGGGCGCGGTTGGCGCTGACGATCTTCGTGGCGTCGAACTCGGCGATGCCGAAGAGGTTGGCGCCGAGGAGCTTCTCAATGCGCTCGGTTGCCCGGCGCAGCTCCTCTTCCGCCCGTTTGCGGCCGGTGATGTCCTGTTTGATGGCGATGAAGTTGGTCACGGCGCCGGCGGAGTCGATGACGGGCGTGATGGTCATCTCCTCGCTGTAAAGGCGGCCGTCCTTGCGCTTGTTGACTATTTCGCCCTGCCAGACGCGACCGGCCAGGATCGTTCCCCAGAGCTTGCGATAGTATGCCTCGTCGTGATGGCCGGACTTCAGTATGCGCGGGTTGTCGCCTATCGCTTCGGCGGCGCTGTAGCCGGTGAGGCGCGTGAAGGCCTGGTTGACCCACCGTATCGTGCCTTCGCGGTCCGTGATGACGATGCCGTTGGCCGCGGCCTGTAGCGCCGTGGATTGCAGCCGCAGTTCCTCCTCAGTCTTTACGCGCTCCGTCACGTTCCTGAAGTAACCGATGAGCCCGCTGACCTGGCCTTCGGCGTCATGTGTCGGCACGTACGAACCTTCGAAGTACTCCGTACCTCCCTCGCGAGAAGCGAGGGGAGCGGTGACGTATTCGGGGTTCCCCGTATCAAGTACCCTCCTCTTGATTGTCGTGAGGTTGGCCGCGTCTTCCTTCGGCAGGAACTCGAAATCCGTCTTGCCGATCATGTCGTCCAATGTGAGGCCCAGTTGGGGATTTAGCACCCACGTGTACCGCAGGTCCTTGTCCTGAACGAGGATATGGTCCGGCATATGGGTGGCGATGAGCTTGAACTTTTCCTCGCTCTCGCGGAGGGCCTCCTCCGCCCGTTTGCGGTCGGTGATGTCCCGTCCGTAGAAGTTGGCGTAGCCGGCATCGGCGAGCGGCGTCACGAGGAACGACCACAAAATTCCGCCGCGCTCGACATCGACGGTCGTGGCCGCGCCGGTATCGAGTGCCTGGCGGGCCATGGCGCGCTGGAACGCCGGGGCGCGCTCGCCCACCGCGGAGCCGTCCTCCCGCAAGATGGCCTGAGCGGGCGGGTTGGCGTAGAGAACCGTGCCCTTGCGGCTAAGACGCAGCACGGGGTTTGGGTTCTCTTCGGGGAACCTGGCGAGGCTTTCAACTTCTCTCTCCGCCCGCTGCTGTGCGGTCACATCGAGCGCAACCTCTCCCGCGCCGACTATGTCGCCTTCCGCATCCCGGATGGGAGTGTGATGAACACTGTAGAACCTGCGGTGGACGCCGGGATCACCGAACTCCAGTGTCTTGTGCGAACTCTCGCCGCGCAGCACCTGGCTCCACTCCTCTACGGCAACCTTCTGCTGTTCCGGCAAGTGGGCGAATGCCTCAATCATGCTCATGCCGACGTGAATCTCCTTGCCGGTGAGCCGCTTCATCTCCTCCTTGTAGGCCTGGTTGAAATACGTGTAGCGCAAGCTGGTGTCCTGAGCGGCGATGATTACGTTTGCACCTGTCGTGACAAGCTCCAGCAGATCGCGCGCCTGCCGCAGCGCCTCGGCCGCCTCCTTGCGGGCGGTGATATCCTGGGTAACAACAGCCAACTGCCAATCTTCGAAAGGGAGTGGAGTGGCGCTGACCGAGACCCAGACCGTCTCGCCGCTGTCCAGCCTCACGCCGCATTCGACATCCTTTACTGGTTCCCCACTCCGGGCAGCCTGAACGGAAGGTATCTCCTCAGGGGGAAGCTCGGAACCGTCGGCCCGCAGATACACCCTCTTCTCGTGGGCCCTGGCCGAAAGGTCATCCGGATCGAGACGGACGATTCGCGAGAGAGCGGGATTGCTGAAGAGGACATTCCTCTCTCCATCGAGAACGGAGACGCCGACGGGCAGCAGTTCGAGGAGAGTGCGCAATTTCATCTGGCTGTCAGCGAGCGCTTCCTCGGCCTGCTTGCGCTCAGAGAGGTCATGGATTGATGCCCAGAAGTACGGCATGGCGCCGTCTCCAGCGGACGAAAGGTGGACCAGGAGCTCCACCGGCACGCGCGAACCATCCTTGCGAACGTACTCCTTCTCATAGCGGACCGGCTGCTTCGTCCGTAGCAGCTTCTCCAGCATCGCGGCCTCGTGCTCGCGCCACTCCGGCGGCGTCAGGTCCATCGACCAGTCGAGCTGTCGCAGTTCCTCGGCCGAGTAGCCGACGAGGTCGCAGCATGCCTGGTTCAGGGCGATGACGCTGCCGTCGGGGCGGCCGGCGGCGAAGGGCAGCGGCGAGTGGCGGAACAGGTCCTCCAGCATCTCCGGAGCAACGGGTTCCGTGCCTGGCCCGTCAACGCGTCGCGGGCGGCGTGTTCTTGGGGGCTTGCGGTGGCCGGTTGGTTCGTCGCTCATGGTGTGGCCTCGATTGGGAGGCGACGGGCGTTAGTCGCCGTGGCTCTGGATCGATCGGATCTCATAGATTGACGGAGGGTGGCCCAGCAAGACCTTTTGACTGCCGGGCAAGGCTTCAAACCATTATAGCAAACCTGTGGCCGCCCTGGGCGCGATTGACCGACCGCGCGGGCGATAGTAGATTGCGGGCATGGAGTACGGCCCCTAGCAGAGAGGTAATGATCATGAGACGCTGGACATTCTTCGGACTTATCGTTTTGTTCGCGATGGCCGGTAGTGCGGCGACCGGCTGCTCGGACACGAAGGAGCAGGCATCGGGCTCGACGCCCGGCGGACCGGTGCCCGGCGTCACCGACAGGGAAATCGTGCTCGGGACGCACATGCCCCTGAGCAACTCGCCGGCGGCCACCTACGGCGTCGTCGCCGACGGCATGCGGGCCTACTTCGAGTACGTCAACTCCGAAGGGGGAATCAACGGCCGCAAGATCAAGTTCATCGTCGGCGACGACCACTACAGCCCGCCGGACTCGCTGGAGGTCGTGCGGAAGCTGGTGGAGCAGGACGGCGTCTTCGCCATCGTCGGCGGCCTCGGCGACCCGACGCACCTGGCGGTCATGGACTACCTGGCCGAAAGGGGAGTGCCCGACCTCTTCCTCGGCGGCGGTGTCGTCAGCTTCACCGACCCCCTCGTGAAGACGCGCTTCGCCATGACGACCGACTACGTCACCGAAGCGAAGATCATCTCGGACTACGTGAAAGAGCACTTTGCCGGCAAGACGGAAGGCATACTCTACCAGAACGACGAAGCCGGCAAGACCGGGCTGCAACAGGCCGAGGAGCGGATGCCGGACGCCGGCGTCAAGATCGTCTCCAAGCAGGCGTACGACTTCGGGCAGTTCGACCTAACGGCGCAGATGCAGCGCCTGAAAGCCGATAACCCGGACTTCGTCTACCTGATGGCGAACCCGGGGGCGGCAGCCAACGCCATCAAGGTGTCGCGGGAGCTCCTCGAATGGGACGTGCCGTTCATCGCCAGCGCCGTCTCCGCCGTCGAGATAACGATTCAGCTCGCCGGTGCGCAGAATGCCGAGGGCATGGTCAGCGTGACCAGCGGTAAGATGATCTCGGAGACGGACGACCCGGGCGTGCAGCGGCACATCGAGCTGATGAAGCAGTTCGCGCCCGGCGTGGAGCCGAGCAGCCTGACGGAATACGGCATGAGCGTGGCGGAGTACACGGTGCAGGCGCTGAAGAACGCCGGCCCGAACCTGACGCGCGAGAGCGTCGTCGAAGGGGCGGAGAAGATCCGCAGCTACTGCTGCATCCTTTGCCTGGCGCCGGCGAGCCTCAGCCCGACCGACCACCGCGTGTCGGAGACGATGTGGTTCGAGCAGGTCGTGGATGGCGAGTGGGTGCGCTTCACCGACACTCCCGTCAGCTACGAATCGACGCCCGGCGACGTCGTCGCCTGCAAGGGCGTCGGGGAGCCCGTCTACAAGGACGAGTAGGCCGGCGCCTCGGCGATTCAGGCTCTAGACCGCGGTAGGAGTAACCTCGGCCGTGCAGTAGCGGCACCTGCGCGCTTCTGCCGGGATCTCGCTCACGCATTCCGGACACTTGCGTACCGTCGGGTCGGGTGGCGGCTCCTTGCGCGACCTCGCCATGAGCGCGTTCACCGGCACGACGACGAAGAAGAACACAACCGCGGCGACGGTGATGAAGGTGATAACGAAATTGATCAGGTCGCCGTAGAGAAAGCGGCTGTTGTGGATGGTAAACGTGAGCTGGGAGAAGTCCGGCTTTCCGAAGATGGCGGCGATAATGGGCGTGAGGATGTCTGCGACGAAGGCGTTGACGACGGCAACGAAAGCGGTACCCACCACGATCGCCACCGCCAGGTCGACCACGTTTCCCCTCAGCAGGAACTGCTTGAAGTCCTTCAGCAGAGTCACGGGATCCTCCCTCCGTTTTCAATAGTGCTGCTGGATGCGCGGCGTATGGCGACGCCGATTACGAGGTATTAAGTCGATTATAGTACATCCGGAGACGAGGCGTCTGACCGCCTCGATGGCGGACTTTGAGTTGGGGACCGTTGACCGCGGCGTATGCCGCTCCCTATCATTGGAATAGGCAAGCTCGCCGATTCTCAGTCAAAGGCCGAGCCATCAAACGGATCTCTTCCCCAGCCGCCAAGAAGTTCCGCCGCCACGTTTGGGGTTTCCCCCTGCTCTTGCCTGCACTCCTCCTGGCTCTCGTCGCGCTGGGTTGCGCCTCCGCTTCTCATGAGGTGGACAGCTTACCTGACAAGCCGCCACGCTCCGACGCCGCGTCGAATATCGTTGTAGCCGCCGGCCAGCCTGTCGTCCTCGGAGTATCCGAATCGCTGACGGGATCTGAGGCTGCGGCCGGAGCGGAGGACCGTGACGCCGTTGTCGCGAGTGTACTGCGCTGGAAGGCCGCACACGGCGAGCAGCTAAAGGGCCACGACATCGAGGTCCGAGCCGAGGACGACGGCTGCACGGAGAGCGAGATCACGAAGAAGGCGGCGGGGAGACTGCTGCGAACGCCGGGGCTCGTGGGAGTGCTCGGGCCGGGGTGCAGCGCCGGCGCCAAGGAGGCGATCCCCCTCTACTCGGGCGCGGGAGTCGTCGCTATCTCAGGCTCGGCAACGGAGTCCGACCTCACGACCGGCCAGCCGCCGGGCGGTTTCTTCTTCCGCACGTCGTACCGCAGCGAGCTCCAGGGGGCGATCGGTGGCCAGTTCGTCGCCGAGACACTGAAGGCGAAGAGGGCATACCTCATCGATGACGGCGAATCGTACGGGCAAGACCTCATCGAAGCGGCCCGCAAGGCGATGGAAGCCGGTGGCGTGGCAGTGACACGCGAGAGTATCCCGCGCGGCACCGTCGATTTCAGTGGTCTCGCCAAGAAGATAGCACAGGAAAACCCCGATTTCGTCGGCTTCGGCGGGTTCAACCCCGAGGCAGTGCTGCTCTACCGGCAGTTGCGCGACGCCGGCTACAGTGGGCCTTTCGGCGCCGGCGATGCCGCAGCCTCAGTGTTGACGTTCGTGGAGCCGGTTGGCGCCGAGGCCGCGGAGGGCGTGTATTTCGTCGGCTGCCCGCTCACGCTTCCTGATGACTTCATCAGCGAGTTCAAGAAGGTACACGGGAGCGAGCCGGCGGCCTCCGCTTTCACTGCCCAGTACGCTGACGCTACCACCATCCTGCTGGATGCCGTAGCCGAAGCCGCTGAGGAGCAGCCGGACGGATCGCTCCTGATAGATCCTGCAGTCTTGCGCGACACTGTGCTTCAGATCCGTTTGACGGGCGGCGTGTCCGGTAACGTCGCCTTCGATGACAACGGTGACCGTAGCAGTGAGGCGACCGATCTGGCGGAGCGGGCGAGAGACCTGGGACTCGCCGCCTGCCTGGTCCAGAACGGCAAGCTGGCAAACCTATTTCCGTAGGAGCAGGACTACCGGAGGTCAAGACACCAGAGCATGAAGGAAGCTTCGAGTTCGGACGCGGCGCAGGGCACCTCGCTGGCGGCCAGGATCGCCGTGTGGAGCGCCCGTCACCGTCGCCGGATCGTGCTCGGCTGGCTGGCAGTCGTGATTGCGGCGGCGGCTGCCAACTCGCTCGTGCCCGCCAACACCGACATGCAGGGAGAGGCGCCCGGCGAATCAGGGGCGGCCCTGAAGCTGTTCCAGGAGCGCTTCGGGGAAACGCAGGTCCCGACGCAGGAGATCGTCGTTTTCTCGTCGCCGAAGTACAAGGTGACGGACGCGGTCTACAAGGATAAGGTGCAGGCGCTGATGGCCCAGTTGACCGACCTGCGGGAGGCTGAGACGAAGACGATCGACGGAACGAAAGTCGTCTCCAGCACGCGGGTGGTTTCCGCGACGCTGACCCATTACGACATCGGTATGCCGCGCGATGCATCGCCTTTCGTGGCGCCGGGCGAAGACGGCGATGTGACGTTTGCGCTGGTAAGCCTCCAGGGGTCGGCGTGGACGGCCAAGGATCACGTTCAGCCGGTGCTGGATGAGGTTGCCCGCGCGGACGAGCCCTCTGCAGGCTTCAGCATCATGAGCGGCGGGCCGGCGTCTATCAACAAACAGATGGACACCATCATCAGCGAGGATCTCTCGTTCGCCCTCATCATGAACCTGACGGTCACTCTGGTCATTCTTCTCCTGGTCTTCCGCGCGCCGGTCGCTGCCTCCATACCGCTGGCCCTGGCCATGGCGGCCGTCGTCACGGCGACGGCGATCCTCGGCCTTATCAGCCAGGCGATGTCGCTGAGCATTCTCTTCACAGAGGTTGTGCTCCTCATGGGGCTGGCCACGGGCATCGACTACTCACTCTTCGTCGTCAGCCGGTTTCGGAACGAACGGCGAAAGGGACGCTCGAAGGAAGACGCGCTGCGGGCAGCCGCCGGCACGTCGGGGAAGGCGGTGGTATTCGCGGGTTGTACAGTCGTGCTGGCGGTCAGCGGTATGTTCCTCGTGGGCGATTCCACCTTCAACAGCATCGGCCTCGCGTCGATAGTGGTGGTCGTGCTGGCGGTGCTGATATCGGTGACGCTCCTGCCGGCGCTTCTGATGATGCTGGCGGACCACATCGACCGTTTCAGCCTGCCCTTCCTGAAGAGCGGCGGCGAAGGAGGAGGCATCTGGGGGTTCATAACGGACCACGTCCTGCGGCGTCCGGTGGTGCTCGCGGTGGGCGTGCTCGCCGTCCTGCTGGCGACCGCCTACCCGGCCCTGACCCTCAATCTGGGCTTCAACGGCGCCAAGGGTTTGCCGGATGCGGTGGAAGCGAAGAAGGCGCTGCTTGTCCTCCAGGACAACTTCACGCTGGGGCTCTCCTCGCCGGCGCTGGTCGTCGTCGACGCAGGGAAGGATAGGAATGTCTATGCGTCGGACGTACAGTCGAGAGTCAGCCGGCTCGTCAGCAGCGTGCAGGCCGAATCGACGGAATCCGTGGGGCCGGATGCGCCATATGGGGCGCCTATCCAGACGAGTATCAACGACGCGGGCGACACGGAAGCGATCCGCATCCCCCTCAACGCCGACACCGGCGAGCAGAAGGCGCTCGATGCGGTGGACCGCCTGCGGAAAGACATCGTCCCGGCCTCATTCGGCGGCGGGACGGCGAAGGCGCTCGTCACGGGCGATACCGCCGCGAACATCGATTTCCGCGACAACATCATCTTCCGCACGCCATTCGTGTTCATGTTCGTTCTGGGGCTCGCCTTTCTCATACTGCTGGTGACCTTCCGGTCGATTGTTATAGCCGTCAAGGCGATCATCCTCAACCTGCTATCGGTGGGCGCTACCTACGGGCTGCTCGTGCTCGTGTTCCAGAAGGGATGGCTCCTGGAAGGGGTCCTGGACTTCAAGGCGACGGGGATAATCGAGTCGTGGCTGCCGCTGTTCCTGTTCACGATCCTATTCGGATTGTCGATGGACTATCACATGTTCGTGCTTAGTCGCATCAAGGAGGCGCATGAGCATGGGGCCGACAGCAACGATTCAGTCTCCATAGGAATCAGGGCGACAGCGGGGACGATTACGAGTGCGGCGGTCATCATGGTGGCGGTGGCGATGATATTCGCGCTGACGCGCTTCATCGGCCTGAAGCAGTTCGGCTTTGGCCTGGCCGTGGCGATCCTCATCGACGCGACGGTGGTCCGGTCGATCCTGCTGCCCGCAAGCATGAAGCTCCTCGGCGACTACAACTGGTATCTGCCCAAGTGGCTGGAGTGGCTCCCCAAAGTCAGAATGGCTGAATAGCCGGAGCTCGTCAGACGGGTCGATGCCGCGTTCTTCGGGGCGCGGTGTCGAAGACGCTTATTCGCCCGCGGCTTCGCCTTCCAGCGACGGCGGCACCGCCTCCTCAGCCCCCACGTGCGCGTACTCCCGCAACGGCATCTCCTTCAGGAACCAGGAGACTGCGAAGGCGACGATGCTCAGCGGTACCGCCCACAGGAATACCGAGTCCAGGGACAGCGAGAACGCGTGCACGACTCCGGCATGGATGTCCGCCGGCAACGCCTTCAACTGCTCGGGGCTGGCAGTTAGCGTGCGGCGGCTGACCTGCCCCAGCGCCGCCGCTGGGACCGACTGCTGGAGCTCGTGGGTCAGTCGGTTGTTGAGGATCGCACCGAAGATGGCGACGCCGAAGGCCGAGCCAAGCAGGCGAAACAGGTTCACGCCGGCCGTCGCGGCGCCCATGTCGCGGTGCGTCACGGCGTTTTGCACAGCCAGGACGGGCACCTGCATCATCATGCCGAAACCGACGCCCAGCAGGGCCATGTAGACGGCTGCCTCCACTGACGAGGTGTTCTCGTTCAGTTGCGCCAGCAGGTACATGCTGACCACCATCATCGCGGTCCCGCCGATCGGGAACATGCGGTAGCGTCCAATCGCCGTGATGATGCGGCCGGTCCCGATGGCCGCGATGACCACTGCTCCCATCAACGGCAGCAGTTGCAGCCCCGACATCGTGGCGCTGGCCCCTCGCACTACCTGGAAGTACACAGGCAGATAGGACATGGCGCCCAGCAGACCCAGCCCGACGATGAACGACAACGCGGCCGCCACTGAGAATATCTTCTGCCGGAAGAGCCGCAGCGGCAGGAGCGGCTCACGCACGCGTCCCTCGTGCAGCAGGAACGCGGCGAGAAGGATGACTCCCGCCACGCCGAGGCCGATAATCATCGGCGATGCCCAGGCGTACTCGATGCCTCCCCATGAGGTCAGCAGGAGCAGCGCCGTGATGCTGGCCACCATGAGAAACGCGCCGCGATAGTCGATGCCGCGCTCGAAGCGGTGCACCGGAAGGCGCAGGGCTGTCTGGGTGATGATCATCGCCGCCACGCCGACGGGGATGTTCACGAAGAACACCCAGCGCCACGTCAGGTGGTCGGTGAAGAAGCCGCCGAC
>Ga0315284_10013170_pt1 | contig 11770 bp, 11 predicted proteins | sample YL17G09_16_MG_FD_203696 | JGI IMG/M metagenome (GOLD analysis project Ga0315284, IMG submission 203696) | Sediment microbial communities from Yellowstone Lake, YNP, Wyoming, USA - YL17G09_16 | ecosystem: Environmental > Aquatic > Freshwater > Lake > Sediment | place: USA: Wyoming | collected... | reverse complement strand
ATATCTTACCTAATACGCTTCGTAATGCAAGGCTAGAGGCTGTTTTTTCAAGCCCACTACCAGACTTTATAGGTTTAGATACACCATCCTTATTTATTAAAAATTGTACCTCATTCTTATCATCCATAAATACTTCAATTTCGAAATCACAAACATCTTCTAACAATCTTTGAGCCTCAGAATTGATTATTGGAAGGACTGAGCGTAATACTAACTTGCTTATACCCTTTTTACCCACTAAATCTATGTAAATTTTAAAGATTTTATCGATTTCCACTTCTTTCTTGATAATTTCTATTAATTTGGTCTTTGTGGTTATATTACCCTTGTTTGACAGAATGTCAGCTTCTACCCTTTCAATCTTTGTTATTGTATCATCCTTTGCATGCTCTTGAACCGATAAATTAGTCTTTACAAGTGATACATCAATATCTACTTTTTTGTTAAATTCTATTGCATCTAAATTAGCCTTATATTTGTTTAAATCATTTCTCTTTAATACTATCTGATTCCTCAGGCTTCCCATTTCAACTTCCGCAATACCCTTATCCAATTCTAATCTATTCTTAGCATCAATAAGTTTTTTAGTTTCACCTAATTTTGTTAACTCAGTATTAATAGTTGAGATTTTTAATGTTATTTTTACACACTCATTAAATAATTTTAAAGCTTCAGCTTCATGTTTATTTATGTGTTCTGTGTTATCAACATTATCTAACTTCCTATTACACGATTGACATATACCTCCAGATATAAGTGATTCAATAACACCCTTTAATCTTAGTTGCTCAGCTTGTTTAACAGCAAGTGATGTTGTATTGGTCGATAAGTCTTTTGTTAATTCGTGATGTCTATCTTCATCAAAAACAACCTCACCAATCTTAGCAATCTCAGCATCATATTTTACAACCCTTTCTTTTAACGCAACACCCTTCGTTGTTAATATGGCTATATCACTTTCTAATTTAGAAGGGTTTAATGTGGCTATCGTCACATCTATTTTTTGTCTACTGCTCAACAATCTATCGTTCTCCCCATTCAATCTTATTATCTCTTTTTTGGCATCTTCTAACTTGGTTTTAAGAGATGCTTCTAAAACACCACCATCTAATATCTTCTGTTCGTGTTCAACTATTTCATTACCCAGAGTAATGATATCATATTCATTAGACTTCTTCTTCTTAGAAAATTCATTATGCATTTTTCTAGATGCCTCTTCCTTTAGTTCAAGAATTTCTAAACCTATTAGTCTAGTCAATACCTTACCAGATTCGGTTGTGGTTAACCCAATTAAATCATCTAAGTTTTTCTCAGTGGCCAACCCCAACAATTCAAAGTCATGTTCACTACCAATAGTTTCTTTTAACTTCTGTGTAGTCTTCTTTACATCCTCTTCATTTTGTAACTCTTCAGTTCCATCAGGTAGTAGTTTGTAAAAATTAATTGTGTTAGATATAGTCCACCCACCAGACTTCTTAATACTGCGTTTCATCTTACGCTCAATAACCACTTCCTCACCTTCTATATCAATCATACCACGCACAATCAATTCATTTTTGTTAGTATATGTGTTGAATATTTGTTCGTTCTTATCCGTCTTAGTAGTTGTACCATACAATAAGAATTTAAGTGCATCTATTGTAAGTGTTGTCTTACCACCTTGATTTGCTGGGACAGAGTTAACAATGGTTAGACCCTTTAGTTTACTACATGGAAGATAATTATTAGAGCCGAATGATAAAAAGTTATCTACCATCACCCATTTAATAGCCCAGTTTCTGTGTTGAGATACCGTTAAGTCAACATTAAGCTCACCGTTAACTTTATCATCTAACGCTATTATTCTGTTAAAGTCAATTGTCTTACCGTCCCTAAGAAGAACTTCTTTCATTAGTGCTCGTTGATAATTGACATCCATGATGTTTTCAATACCAGCACCAGTTATTTCGATAGCATCACCATTCTCGTTAAATTTAACTGGGCGATATATCACATTGATATTAGCTTTGTTTACACCATACTTAGTCGCAAAGTAATTTATAACCTTACCCTTTGCTTCTTTGCTGTAATTATGTGGCTGGTCATCCCAATAAACCTTAATCTTAGAATAAGGTGATATTTGTTTTTTATCTACTACATCTATATTATCGTTCTCCATAAAAGTCTCTTTTGTTTTTATTTTTTTCTTTTTCTAATTCTTTTTTTGTAGTCTCATTAAGTTGAGTCAATCTTAATACTTCAGCATTAAGTTTATTAACTAAATCCATATATTTTTGAAGCTCTTTGGATATCTCAGTATCTACTAGTGTTACTGGTACTTCAACAATCTTCTCAACAATCTTCTCAACTGGTACTTCAACAATCTTTTCAACAATTACTTCAACAATCCTTTCTTTAGCTTCTGGTGTAGCACCAAATTTCTCAATAGTAAATCCTTGCTTAACTAACTTAAGCGTAAATTCGTCTATATTAGAAATATTATTAACCCTACAATATTCCCATATTTCGTCTTTAAGACTCTTTGGAATCACCATTTTGCATCATCGTTTTTACATCTTCTTTTGTCTGATGGAAAAAGCAAATTTCTTTTTCCTTTTCATCAACGTACAGGGCTATTATTGGTTTATCTAAACGATAAATAGCACTATCTTCGTTTCCTTCTTCTAAATAACCAACCTCTCCGTTGACTACGCTGAAGTCTTCCATTTCTTCTGGAAGTCTAGCGATAAATGATTTTAATTCTTTTAGTGTCATAAGTTTGTTAATTTTTCTGAACCTGTTTCCAAGTCTTCTAATGATTTTATTCTAAATTGATAATAAGGAAATCTATTATCCACATCGTGTTCTGTAAAGGTTTTAGTTTCAACATCCCATAATAAGAATCCGTGTTTACTTACATTCTCACCGAAATTCTGTTGAATTAATGAGGATGGGTAAGCTATGGGTATTCCCTTATGATTAAATACTTGTCTTTTGTGAATATCACCTAGCATTACAATATCACACCCATCAAAAACATCCAAATCAGAACCGTGGTCAATTTCATAACCTACATCTGTCTTGGCATTGACAAGAGGTGCATGGAACAAACCTATATATGTTTTATCACTTCCAAACTCAGCTTTAGCTCCAATGATATCTGGTGTTTTATTCTCTTCAAAAATAGAGTATACACACCAAACAATGTTATCATCCAAATAACACTTACTTTCTTTAAAATAGTTTATGTTTGTATCTGGTAAGAATTTAACCATAGGTGTTATGCTATCCATACGGTCTTTATTGTTTTCCAATAAGTCATGGTTACCAGCTATGATGATTACTGGTGCTATCTCTTCTAACTTCTTTAGGAACCACGTTCCAAGAATCAATTGCTCATTTGATATCACTATCTTTTGATGGACTATATCACCAGCAACTACTATCCTTACCTCTTCTTTCTTGTGGTCTTTAACTAAATCAGTTATTTGGCTCATAAGAGTTTTAAACACCTCCTTATATTCATCATGAAGACGGAAGGTTCTGATATGAACATCTGCAAGATGTATTATTTTCTTTACCATTAATCTTTAAATTTTAAAAACCCATCATGAATTAATTTTTCAATAGCTGAATCTGTAAAGTGTTGTCTAACATCACTAATTGTCGTTATTTGTGTTTCATAGAAAAATAGACATCCTCTTAATACAACCACCTCCTTATTAGACATTTCATTATATTCCACAAGCTCATCAAGTAGGTGTGGGAATGGTAACTTATCTCTCCAATTTTCGTGTCCTATAAACTTATACATTTATTAATAGATTAAAGATATCGTTATTTATTTTTACGTTTTTTAAAGTTTTATATTCACCCTTAAAAATAGTTCTCTTGGTTTCCATATAAATTATGTTATTATCCAGTAAAAATTGAACCTCTTTTTCTATATCAAAATCATCTTTTATCTTATCGTATTTTTTTAAAATAGTTGTTTTACTGTAGATGTATTTACCGTAATTCTTACACGCCCAGTATACTAACTTTAAAAAATCTTTTTGTAGTAAAGATAATGTTTCTAACTCGTCAATCTTAGATTGATTTGCTTTTAATTCCACTAATTCTTCTCTATTTAACATATTATGCGTTTTTTAAAATATTATAATGATGCATTTCAATTAATTGCTTTGCTTCTTTCTTCATATACATAATGTGAATTTGTTCAAACGATTCTTTTGTTTTATCCCAGTATAAAACCACAATCTGTCTACATCTACGTTTTGGAAACTCTAATTCATACATATAAGCATACACACTTAATTGTAGGGTATAAATACTCCATTGACAAGCTTGCATGTGGTCAAATGGCTTCAAAAGAGTTTCATAACCAAATGGGTTGTAAAAATTAAATACCTTATTTGTCTTATGGTCAAACACATCAAACCAAATATCATCAACATCGATTATTAAATCAGACATACCAGCTAATTCATATTGCTCAGAAAACATAATCCTTTCTGGCCACATAGCTATCCCCTCCTCAATTTTTAAGGCATTAATCCCATCAATTACTTTTTGTTCAAAAGCACCTTCTGGTGTTTCTGGTGGGAAGTACCATTTATTAGCTAACAAATAACGCTCAACAATATCATGAACCCTAGTCCCATATATATTAGCCTCATCATTTAGGAATTGCCAATAATCTAGAATTTGTTGTTGGGTTAAGTTTAAATAACGCTCTTGTTTAACAGCGTCTGGTTGTCTAGTAATAGCTAGGGCTATTTTTTCAGCATCAAAATGTGGTTCTATTGAAGATAGGGTTTTGGTTACTGAGCTGTATTTCTTACCCGTTTCCCTGTGTATATACACATGGTCTATTGGTTCTAAATACACTGGGCCTGTCCACAATTTTATCTTGCTCATATCTTTAATACAAAGATACTACTTTTATAATTGTGATGCAAGTTAATATAACTCTGAATCTGATAAAGTTATAGCACCCTTTAATAATAGGATAATACCCTTATTTCCTAGGTTTTCAAATATCTTTGAGGGGTCATAACCTGAAGGTGGTTTACAAATCCTAATTCTACCTCTTAATTTACCAAAGTTTAATTGCCTATAAAGATTCTTAGCATCCTCATATGCATCATCATCTAACACTATAACAATGTTTACTGAAGCCTTTTCATATAGTAAGTCTAATAGTTTTGCTGGTAGAAATTTACCTAATAGTGGTATTGAGTTCGGAGTTACTATGTGGTCGGTAGCACCTTCTACCAAATAAATTGTAGCATCCCAATTAACCTTACCTTCATTAAAGACTATCTCTTGTTTTTCAGCATCTGGATTTAAATACTTTAATTTAGTGTAGTCTTTTGCAAACCATCTAGCAATAAAGTAATTAAGAACCCCATCAGCATCATAAGAAGGAATTATGATTCTATTAAAAAACTTACCTTTAGTCGTATATCCTATTTCATACTCTTTAATAATCTCATCAGTAATACCACGCTGACGTAAATAATTTAAAGCCATACCATACTTAAAATCCCTATCTGTACATTCAGACAATTTTTTATAACTTTCTGGTAACTCTAACCCTAACTCTGATTTTTTCTTCTTGGTTTTAACCTCACTTTCAGGCTTAATCAGTAGGTACTTACGTATGATTTTAGGGCTCCCATACTTCTTTAGAAGCTTCATAACGGGTCCATACATGTTATTGGTATCTTTACATGACCAACACTTAAAAACCCCTATATTGTAGTTTATCTCTAAATTACCCTTACCATCACCTTCAGACATACCCTTATCAGCTGAACAAGCTGGGCAGTCAAATGAGACCTGACCAGTTTCTTCATTATTCTTCCTACACTCCCCTAGGAAGCTCTCAAGAACGCCAATTAACATCGATGACATCTTGCAAAGGTACGAAATAAATTTGAATTTAGCAAATGCTAATTAAACAACCTTCCACACACCTATTTTGTTCATGTAGCCACGTGCTGCAACATATGCATCACTCATGTCAAAGGTTTCTTTCTTCAACTTGTTTTTGTTATCAAAAAACCAAGTAATTTGTGGTTCCAATTCAGATACCTTCTCCCAAAGAACATATTTTTTATCAACATCAAAGTCATGTGCACCAAACAGTACTGGTTTGTTTTTAGCTATCTGTTTTTCATTTAATTGAGTCCCATCTTTTTTAAAACGTCTAAGGGCCATTAACTCTGGAAACGCATACTTACGGGCATCATATGATGAAATGAAAGCTGGGATTACACCAAGAGTTTCATAGACTGATTTTGATATCATTCCATTAAATCTTAATAGGGTGGCTATGGTGTATACATTATTGGATTGCAATAATGGTTCTTCTATTACCACTCTGGTTATACCAAAGTCTTTATAATTAGAAAGGAATTCTTCTTCAAATACTTCAACCTTGCGAAATAACTCTTCCATTTTGTCTTCTGGTTGAGGTTTGATTTTAGGGCTAACGTGGTGTAATAGCTTCAATTTGCCAGTATTACCCATATCTTCAAACAAGGCAATGCCGATTGTTGAAGTGGATACGTCTAGGGCTAATAGGTATTTTGGTTCTTTTGACATAAGATGTTTTATGCCAATCTACTATACTTTTTACAAAGATAAAGCCTTATAGTGATATTCTTACACCAAGTGTAATAAACTCATTAATACTCTTTTCAATATGACGGTCTGGCTTAGCTAGGGCTATTAAATTACCATTAATATCATATAAACCAACCTCACTAATTCTTGGCACATCATCCACCTCAAAAGTCCTATTTGTAGAATCACCGAATTCACCTCTATTTGCTATACAAATAACGTTTTGGTATACATCGGTTGATACGTTATTAAAGGTTATTGTAGTTCCTGTGTTACCACTATAAAGAGTATCGTATTGATTTACAATTGTTGGGTTTGTTATTACTAAGAATCCTTTATCCAAATAAGCAACCCCTACTAACGTATCAGCTGTTATAGCTTGACTAGTATTTGTTTGTAAATTATATAAACGCTTAGCATTATTACTAAACGGTTTAACTGTACCAAAACCACTTGACCATGTTAAATTAACATCACCATTAGGTTTTTGAATATTGTCAGAAAATAAAAATGCTATGTTTGTTCCTATATTAGCAGTAACTGGTGAGGTATCTCTTAAGTTTGCATCTTCAACTCTTAATGACCCACCCTTATTTTGGAATGTACTATAAATAGTATACCCACTTGTAACGGCACTTGTTGGTAATACTAATTTAATTTGTCTTCCGTCTAATGATTCACCATATGTTGAATTGTTAATAGCCACTACAACTATTTTAGATTGAGCTAGACCGCTAAGTGCTGTATCTGAATAACCACCATCAACATATGTTCTACCAGTATATAGAATATCATCGTTTAAACTTAACGGTAAACCAAATGAATAAAATAAATTTACTAAACTATCAGTGATGTAATTATTTCTATCAACTATATTGGTACTAATATTAGTACCGCTTATTGTTTGAGTTCCGTTTGAAATTATATCTGCTGAAAGTTGACTTGATTGTGATTCTACTGGTTTTACTAATGAGCTAACACCACTGTTAACAATTAAAAAACTTCTAATAGATGCTATTTGTGTTGTGCTATTACTTACTGATGAATTTGGTCCAACGTTTCCAGATTCTGTTGGTACTTGACCTGTTGATAATGGGATTACCGCATTATAATTAGCATCTGAATCTCCTAAAGAAAACCCAGTGATTAAACCAGTATTTGTTGAAACCATTAATTGACGACCTAGTGGTGTCAATTTGGCTACTAATGATTGTGTTGTTGCTGTTGTATTATATCCCATATTAATTATATTTAAAAGTCCATAGACAACTCTAGCATGATGGTATTCCCAACCTCTAAAGCTACTGGTGTACTAACCTTACCAATACACACTAGATTATTATTTGAATCGTAAATACCTACCTCGCTTATCTTTATGTTTGGTGGGTTTGTTGATGGGTCAGTGCTTCTAGTTGGGTTAGTTGTCGCATTAAATAAACCAGAGAATACTCTTATATCAAATATCGTTTTGAAAATAGTAGCACCAATAAATGTTGTTAAGTTTCCATAGAAAAATCTCTCATCACCAAATTGAAGAGATGTTGGTGAATTGGTAGCTGCCATATTCAATGACTGTGTGATATCAAAAGTTGATGCACTAGCATCTTTTATCATATCTATAATAAATCCAGTTACTACTGGATTTTGATTTTCCAATAGTTTTGGGTCTATAGTTTCATTAATTGTTGTTGTAATAGCACTAGTTGTGAAATCATATACTTTCCAAGCACCTGGGTCTGGACGTTGATTTGGGTCTTGTACTATTTGATAAACTAATTTAAATTTATTAGCATAAAAACCATAACCATCATAGCCAGTTTCATACTTACGCATGTAAGGTAATAAATCTGTTTCAGATATTCTAAATGCAATATCTTTAGGTGCTGAAGTGTTATTAGTTACCTTAACATAATCCTGACAAGAAAGACTAGTCGTAAGTCCAGTACCAGCTGTGTTCTCAAGGCTATAAGTTAAATATATAGTATTGTTTACAGCTAAAAGACCTGTTGATGTTCCTCCACTTGGTGAAGTAACGTTAGCAGCTAAATTTGGAAGTGTCCAATTTCTATTTGACTTGTATGAAATAGCAGATACAATTTCATCATTATTTATAACCACCATTTTTAGTTGTGGGAATACTCTACCAACCACATGTGCTGTTGTTGCTGATGATATAAGTGTTGGGTCTTCTATTAAATCAATATATTCAATATCACTAACACCTATAAACTTAGTTGAGCCAGATGCCAAGAATGACATACCCATAGTTGTTCCGCTACCAGTAGCGTAACCTCTTCTATGATACATTAAATCTGGTAATGTTATTCTAAGCGTTTTACTATTTGTTGTGTCTATAACAAGATACTCACCATAAAGATTAGATATAGTATTGTTTGTATAGTGTATTATTGATATTGATTTATTTACATCATCTGAGTAACTAAGTCCTGGACCATCACATGGAAAAGAAAGTGTATCAGCTGTTGATGTGCAGAAATATTCTAAGTATGGGTTTTTAGTTCCTAAATATTGATAAGAACCAAATTTAGTATAATCCTCATATAATTGTGTTGTTGTCAACCCAGTCATACCAGCAAGGTTTTCACACCAAACATTATTCATATTCCAAACAGGAACATCACTACATGTTATACTTGATGATGCGTCAAATGAAAGTGTACCAGAATCCCAATAAGCTGTTGTATTACCAGTTGCTATTGTGTTATACACTTCTCCACCTCTATAAACTATTACTTGTGATGTAGAAGAGTCGGCAGATAAGTTAGGTAGATTTCTATCAACAGTTATATTTGTTGCTGTTTTACTAACAACTTGAAACCACAATTGAGGAATGGCCATTGTATTACTATTCGGTGCTACAGAACCAATAGTACTATTTGATAATTTAATTAATATGATATCACCAACACTGAAACCAGATGTTGTTAAATTCAAATTAGTACCACCACTAATAGTGTTTGTGTTAATTATTTGAGTATAAGGGCTATACGTTGATGATGTAAGAGTTGTATAAACTGACCCAGAAACACTAAAAAAACCTCTTTCTGTTGCTTCATTACAAACAACCGCTTTGATAACATTCATGTTAGAAGTGTTCAGTGGCTGATATGGGGTTGTGGCATTTAATGGAGTGATATAAGACTTAATATTTGGTTGTCTATCAAATGGTCTCATTACTATGCTACTAGCCGATAATGTAACATCTGATTGGTTGGCATCCACTATCTCTTCTCTACCATAGTTTAATTCAGAATCACCTATGGCCCAAGAAGTGAAATTAAGCTGCCCAAGAGCTAATTGCCCCCTTCCCTTTTCTGTCAACTTTATGCTAACGAATGGATTTGTGTTTTTAATTATGTAACTCATATGTTATAAATATCTTTGTCTTTATTTTAATTATAAATATCCAATTGTAAATGTTAGTACGAATTTATTGCGTTTGTTTCCACTATTAATGGTATTATTTCACTATAAGCTACACTATTGATGATATTATCGCAAATAGTGACATAATTCTTCTCATTTTTGACTCTATAGTACAATTTAGTACCAATTAACCCACTAGCTACAAATGAATCAGAATAGACTGTTTGACCCACAATATACTCAGTAACACTGCTGTAATAAATGTTGCTAAAAGTGCTTGCTGTTGAGGCTTGTAGAGTAAAGATACCGTTTACCAATTGTGGTGGTATTGCTATAGCCCAAGTAACCACTGGCATATTAGTTATTAGACCACCTATAGTATTGGTTGTGGCAAAATACACTATTGTTATAACATCACCAACCAAAATATTCCCTTCCAATATGATTCTCTTTGGGTTGGTTATTGATTGATAAAAATCAACACCATTTGCTAGTGTAGCACCGTTTATCATTACTATAATTGATTGATTAGCGTATGGGGTTACTAGTGTATAAATCTCATATTTACCTGTTGTTGTATTAAAATACGTTAAGTTAGAACCCTCGTTGTTTGTCGTACCACTTACAACTGGTAATGTTACAAATATATTATCACCATTTAAGTTATTCCCAGTTCCTGTTGTGTATATTACTGTTATGATATCATCACTTACAGCTTCAGCATTAAGCGTTACAACATTACCAGTATATGTATAATCTAAATCAGGTGCTAATACCAATCCATTTAGTGTCAAAATAAAATGACCCAAATATGAATTTGTTATCGTTAATATAGTTTGACCACTCACTGGTAATATTACTTGTTGAAATAAGTTATTTGGTGGTGGTGTATTATCTGGTGTTAATAAAAAAGTAGGTGTTGATGCCGATGTTGTTGCTATAAAGTAATAATCCAAATCAATATCATATATACCATATGTGGAACCTCCTATATAAGAAAGAGTATCTACCTTTTTCCCTAATAGATTTAGAAAATCAGTACATGCATCAAACATATAAAACCCCTTTACAATATAATCTCCATCCATAGATAAACCACTAACTGGAATAGATTGATTTATTATGCTAGTCGCACTAAATCCAGAGTATTGATATATATTTGATTTATATACCGATGGAATTAAAAACTGATTTACTTCAGAATTATATTTATATATTTCAAATTTGAATGTAGCGTTTGTTGCTGTGAAAGTATTAGTATTAGCTGTAAAATCAAATGTTAATGGTATTGTTGTAGCTGTACTTATAACATGTGATGTACCAGTAAATCCAGACACACAATCAAGCTTTGAGGCCCCACTCATAGAGAATAGAGGTGACACAAATATGCACATATCAGAACTCATATTGACATTTAACATGTCTTTGTTTCTGACAGAACAATTGTCGTTTTGTATGTATATCCTCTCTTGGTATCTCATATTATAATTTTAATCTTCGTATATCGTTTTACTCTATTAATTTTTTCTCATAGACTACATAAATATCTATATTGCTATTACCTAATGCTGGTGCAGCTGAGTTACCCATATATAAAGGTGCAATTGTTGTGAAAACACCAGCAGTATCATTAGATTTAGCAATTGCTTGTTTTATATTATTATTAACCGTGTATAATTTAAACGGGTCTTGCCATACAATATTAAATGTAGTTGCTGAAGTTGTTGTTCCACTTTGAGAGAAAAATTTCATAAAAGCTGATGTACTACCT
>Ga0315284_10013169_pt1 | contig 11770 bp, 8 predicted proteins | sample YL17G09_16_MG_FD_203696 | JGI IMG/M metagenome (GOLD analysis project Ga0315284, IMG submission 203696) | Sediment microbial communities from Yellowstone Lake, YNP, Wyoming, USA - YL17G09_16 | ecosystem: Environmental > Aquatic > Freshwater > Lake > Sediment | place: USA: Wyoming | collected... | reverse complement strand
GGCGAATTCCTGTGCCAGGTGCTCGTTCACCAGCCGCTGCGCGCGAATGCCGCTGGGGATGCCGGCGATCAGCGAAAGGAACGCGGTCGCGGACTGGCGGTCGGTCGGTTTCAGGCTCCAGTCGAGACTCTGAAAGATGCCGCGGCTTTGATCCCACAGGGTCAGATTCATGCGGTCGGCGATGGCCTGCACCTCCCCTTCCAGGTGAGTGGCCAGTTCCATGTCGTCGAAGTGCAGCGCCATGCGCATCAGCGCCGCCGCGTCCAGCGCCCACAGGCTGCTCAATCCCACGTCGTCGAGCTTCAACACCCCGCCGGCATCATCCCGCTGCGCTTCCGCATACAGCGGGTGACCGGGCATGCCCGCCTCCTGGTCCGAAACCCAGCTCAACAGCTCGTTGGCATTCGGGTCGCGCGCCGGGCGCCACCAGTTGTGCCAGCGCAGCAATTGCGGCATTGCCGCGCGCAGCAGCTCCTCGTCGCCGGTCAACAGGAAGATTTTCCAGATGCAATAAGACGCCACCGGCGGGTTGGAGATGTCGCTGCGCGCTCCCGACGCCGTAGCGGCGGCGCCCAGGATATCCTCCACGGCCAGGTGATGCAGCGCCGTACGGCAATTGGTCAGCGCCAGCGCCGGGTCGGCGTAAGCGATGCCCAGCGCGGTGAGGAAGGTCTCCCAGTTGGGGATCGTCCAGGTACCGGCTTGCTCCGTTGCGTGGCGCGAGAGGGTGATGAGCTCGTCGGTCTCCGGCAGGACGAAGGTATTGGCCGCCAGGTCCGCCTCCACCGCTTCCAGCGTTTCGGCGAGAAAACCTTCGCCGGTAGGCAGCGACAGCCGCGCCGCATCGTGCTGGTCGCGCAGGAAAGCGTTGATATCCGCCGGGACGGGCGTGCCTGCCGGCGCCACTGCGACATCCTGATTCTCGACCACCACCAGCCAGCCGTCGCGGGGGCCGTCCACCTCCCAGAGCGCGGTGACATGATCGCCCTGCAAGTCCAGGATGCGGCAGGCCGCCACATCACCCTCGCCGCCGCATTCCACCTCCACCTGCGCCCCGCCGGCGTTGACCAGCAGGTGGGCCAGCGAGTGCCCGCCGTCGTCCGGCAGAAAATCCTCCAACGGTGCCCACGATTCCGGCGCCAACTCCTGTCCCTCATCATCCCGCAGCACGAGCCGGCAGCGCAGGCCGCTCGGCAGATGCTCCCAGACGGCAATCGATGACGAATCCCAGGTCGTCCACCCGTGCGTCGAACTCATACGTTCCCTCCTGATGAGACTTGATCGCTTTTCGCTTTCCCATCTCAACGGATCGGATCACTTCGCGCGTGAGCGGGTCCGTTGACATTGTCTCGTTGTAGAGGGAGGGCGAGGCTCCTGCCGAGCCGCGATCATGAGCCCGGGCCTCTCGGGGGACAGTCCCCGCCTCTGGTGCCCGTGTGGAAAAGAACAATGCCCGCCGCAGGGACTGTCCCCATAGGCGTTAACATAAAGCAATCTGAGCGTCGATTTCCGCGATCAGGAGCCGCGCCTGCGCCGATTGTTTCGGGCGTTTTTTGCGCGGACTATCCCGGAAATCGTCTCGGTGCTCCGGGGGCATGTCCTCCCACCAGCTCACCGGCAGGGCTTTCAATATCACCTGGCACAGCGTCATCCAGGCCATCTGCAGGCCCCGCCAGAGATTCCAGGGCCGGTGTGGATCTTCGTCCTCAGGGGGAAAAAACCTCTGCCGTCTGGCAAAGGTCTTCACTGAGGAGCGCGAGCAGGAGTTTGGCACACAGCCAGGTCTGGGCCAACGCCTCGGTTTGGGCACGGAGCTCATCGAGGCGGAGGATACTCTTCAGACGTTTGATGAGTAACTCGATTTGCCACCGGAGCCGGTAGAGCGCCAGCACCTGCGCGGTGGTGGCGTGGGTGGCGGGGAGCGTGGTAAAGAGGAGGAGATAGGCACAGGTTTCCAGCCCATCGCGGCACGTGCGGGCGGGCCGGTCTTTTTTGTAGGTTTTGCGGCCTTTGCGCTTCCGCGTCGTGCGGGCGCGCGCCAGTTCCTCCGTGGTCAGCCGATAGGCGATCAGCCGGCCCGGGATAGCCGGGATCTTCTTGGTCGGCACCACGGTCACCGCCCAGTCCTGGCTCGTGCCAGGGGCGAGGGGGCGGAGGAGCGGGGCCAGCACGCAGCGGACGCCGTCCGCGAACTGCAGCGGGAGCCGGTCCCAGGCGAACCGGACCAGCACCCAGGCCTGCCGCGCGTGCACCGACGCGACCCCCGTGCGGGAAGCGAGGCCGCGGTCGCCGAGCGCGAGGTCGCCCGGGCCGACGGGCAGGTGGGTCAAGCTCTCGCCGGTTTCGGGTCCAGTAATCCGGACCTGATCCAGCACCAGGCGCTGGAGGTCCATCCCGAGGTGCAGGCGCCGGTCGGTGCTCTGCTGGCCGGGCCGTTGCGCGTGAGTGGCATCCACCAAGCGCACACGGAGCGGCAGGCCGCCCAGCACGGCCGCCCGCTGCAGGAGCAGTTGGGCGATGAGATGGCTCAGCCAGTGGGTCGCCCGGCGCAGCCGCTGATCCAGGGCGACCGGGGAGAGCCGGGCGAGCTTGACGGCTTTCGCCCACAGGGTGACGGCCCCCAGGGGCAGCCCGGTCGCGTAGGCGAAAATGAGGCGCAGCAGGATGGCGGCACTCCGCACCTGGCGTTTGCGAATCAACGCCTCGTAGAGGAGCGCGGACTGGTCGAGATCCACCGGGAGGCGCTGGAGGAGGGTTTCCCATTGCGCATCGGCGATGACGGTGTCGGGTGATGGTGCGCAAGACTTAGACATGCCGGTATAATACCCGAACAGGCCATTTGTGTCTGCAAAGAAGCCGATCTGTTAGCTTAAGATTAACGCGTATGGGGACTGTCCCCAACGGTACCCGTTTACGAATTTAAGCCGTTAACGCGGCAAGTTACCATGAAAAGCTTTCTTATTCACGACTTTCTGATGAGAACGGATCCCGGAGGGGACAGTCCCTGCAGCGGCATTGTTCTCTTCCTCCCGAGCGCTAAAGGCGGGGACAGTCCCCCGAGAGGCCCGGGCTCATGATCGCGGCTCGGCAGGAGCCTCGCCCTCCCTTCATCGACGGAAACCTTTCCTGTATTTTGTCGTGTGCCTCGGCAGGGGTTGCCCGCGCAGGGGCGAATTGAATTGCAGATTGCGGAGGTGTTCCTATGCATAGCTGGCTATCGAGCTCCTTGGTCCGTCATTATCCGGCGTCGCATGCGTTGAATCGCCCTACGCTGCATCTGGAGACGCTGCGCGGGGGGCAGATATCCTTTCAGGCGGCGTTTCGCATCGAGGATCTCGACCTGGTGGTGGCTGCATCGGTTCGGGCGCCGGAGGGGCTGTCCGCGCGCGTGCGGCGGGTGGGCTACGTGCCGGTGCCGCACTTCAACGTGCACGCGCCGTTGAGCGAGGTGGAAGGCGTGGGGCATATCCCCGGGTACGTGCCGGACCCACTGTTCGACGAGAACACCATCCACGCCGGTCCGTATGAGACGCACGCCTTCTGGATCACCCTGCAGGCGGCGCGGGACGCCGTGCCGGGCGCCTACCCGGTGACGGTGACGCTGACCCCCGCCGACGGCGACCCGGTGGAGCTGTGCGCCACCATCGAGGTGCACCGGGCGGTGCTGCAGCCGCGGCGGAACTTCCCCGTAATCCACTGGTTCTACGCCGACGCCATCTGCCACTGGTACGGCACCGAGGTGTGGGAAGAGCGCTTCTGGCCCACGGTGGAGCCGTTCGTGCGGGACGTGGTCGCGCACGGGCAGGATGCCCTCTGCGTGCCGATGTTCACCCAGCCCACCGACGGCGTGAAGCGGCCCACGCAGTTGCTGAAGGTGACGAAAGACGGCGAGAGATACACCTTCGACTGGACGCTGGTGCGCCGCTGGCTGGAGATGGCGAAGGCGTGCGGCATCAATTACTTCGAGTGGACGCACCTCTTCACCCAGTGGGGCGTGAAGAATGCCATCCGCATTTACGAGGGGCACGGCGAGACCGGTGCGCTGTTGTGGCCGCCGGAGACGGGCGCCGTCTCGCCCACCTACCGGGCCTTCCTCGCCCAACTGCTGCCCGAGCTCAAGCGCTTCCTCGATGCCGAAGGCATCTTCGAGCGCAGCTTCTTCCACGTGTCGGACGAGCCGCACGGCGAGGAGCATCTGTGCAATTATCGCGCGGCGCGGGAGATGTTGCGCGAGCTGGCGCCGTGGATGCGGGTGATGGACGCGCTGAGCGAAATCAGCTTTGCCCGCGCGGGCCTGACCGACATCCCGGTGCCGATCATCACCAACGCGCCACAATTCGTGCGGGAGGGATTCGAGCCGTGGACCTATTTCTGCTGCGGCCCGCGCGAGGATTATCTCAACCGCCTGCTCGACACGCCGCTGGTGAAGGTGGCAATGTCCGGCTGGCTTTTCTACCGCACGAAGGTGCGCGGCTTCCTGCACTGGGGCTACAACTACTGGTACGAGAGCCAGACGCAGCACCTGATCGACCCCTTCACCGTGCTCGACGGTTTGCGCTGGCCGGGTTGGGCGTATGGCGACACCCACCTGGTCTACCCCGGCCCCGACGGTCCCATCGACGCGCTGCGCTGGGAGGTGTGGGCGGAAAGCCTGCAGGATTACACGCTGCTGCAGATGGCCGGCATCGAGCCGGATGATTCATCGCTCGCCGCCATCCACGACTACGCCGAATTCCCCCGCGACGAACGCTGGATCCTACGCCGCCGGCATGAGCTGCTGACGATCCTCGACGCACAGGCGGTGCAGAAGGTGTAGTTTTTTCTCCGCAGATTGAAAAGATTGAAAAGATATAATTCTTCGACTATCAGAGCCGGCGTTCGTAGTTCTATAATGTCAGATTAACTTACGCTTGTCAGAAAAGGGAGGGCGAGGCTCCTGCCGAGCCGCGATGATGCGCACGTTTTCGACTATAGCGCCTTTCGAGAGCCGGTCTCGCAAGGCACTAAATCCGAGGGTGGTTTTATGATCGCGGCTCGGCAGGAGCCTCGCCCTCCCATATTGGCACGTTAAGTTTCCCTGATGCGAAGCTAAAATCTTTTCAATCTTTTTAATCTGCGGAGAAAAAACCTAAAACCTTCCGTACTTCCACGCCTCGTCGTACATGGCAATGATATTTTCGAGCGGGCTAACGGCTTGCAGGTTGTGGCAGGGGGCGAGGATGTAGCCGGTGCCGTCGGCGGCGAGGGCGTCGATGTTGTGGCGCACCTCGGCGCGGACTTCCTCGGGCGTGCCGAAGGGGAGGATGCGCTGATTGTCGATGCCGCCGTGGAAGCAGAGGCGGTCGCCGAAGTCGCGCTTCAGGCCCTCCTGCTCCATGCCCGGGCAAGGCCACTGTATCGGATTCAGGATGTCGATGCCGCACTCCAGCAGGTCGGGGATGAAGGCCCGCATGGCGCCGTCGTCGTGGTGGAAAACCTTGCTGCCGAAGCCGTGGCACAGGTCGCAGTAGCGTTTCACATACGGTTTATAAAATTCGCGAAAAATCTCCAGGCTAATCAGCGGGCCGGTCTGACTGCCGTAATCGTCGGTCACCTGCGCGATGTCGATCAAGCCTTCGCAGACTTCGAACATGCGCACGTGGTGCTCGTAAACGAAGTCGTCCAGCCGCTCGAGGAGGTGGTGGGTGAATTCCGCGTCCTCCAGCGGATCGACCAGCGACTGCTCCAGCCCGCGCAGCAGATTGTGCGAGTAGAACGGCGTCATGTAGCCGCACAGCACCGCCTGCTTCTCCCGCGCCCGCAGCGCGATCGCGCGCATCCCCGAATAATCGAACCAGTCGGCGCTCGGCCAGGCGTATCCTTCCAGGTCGTCAATGGTCCGTGCCGCCGCCAGCGGATTGTGATACATCTCGTAATAGGCGCCGGTGGCATATTCCTGGCGGCGCGAGCGGATGCCCCAGAAGTCGATGATTTCGCCGTCCGGCATCTCCGGCAGCGGCGGCCCGGCATATTCCGGCCACGTCCCCCCGATGCCGTCGATGTGCAGCGCCTCGCGCGCCGCATCATCCGAGCCGAAATGCGCCCGCAGCTTCGCCATCACCTCGCCGGTGGCCCACATGTCGGTGGGCACGCGGTCGAGCTTTTCATGATTGATGGCAGCCAGCACACGCTCGCGAGAATTCATGTTGTCTCCTCATGCTCACGGTCTTTGGGATTGATCGGACGGATCAGTCCGATCGGTCGGATCGGTCGGATCAGATGGCAATGAATCAGGACTATCGCTCGTCCTCTCTCCGTCGCCCTTCCGCTGATTCTTCCACCCTTTCCCGCTGTTGTCAACCGCCCATCTTTCCGCTATTCTGTGCACATGGGGCCTGCCATGACCAGCAAAGCACGCGTGCGCGCCACCCTCGCGGGGGAGCCGGTGGACCGCTGCCCGGTGACTGTGCTCTACAACATGCTGTACCACCTGGATCACTTCGCGGAAGTCGCCCGCCAGTTGGAAGCCGGCCGCCATGCCCGCGGCTTTCTCACCTGCACCGGCAGCCCCATCACGCCGTTCACGCCGCTGGAAAGGGTACAGCGGTTCATTGCTTTGGGAAATAGTTGCGGATAACCTTCTTTGCGTTCTTTGCGTCCTTTGCGAGAAACTCAGAAGGTGAAGTTTCTAGCAAAGGACACAAAGAACGCAAAGAGAATAATTCTTTGTGCCTTCGAGCCTTCGTGTCTTTGTGTTGAAGGAGCATTGCCATGTCCAATCTGCCCGGCATCACCCGTCCGTGGGAGATCTTCCTGGTGCATCACACACACGTGGACATCGGTTACACCGAGCCGCAGCAGGTGCTGTTTCGCAAGCACGCGGCGTTTATCGACCGGGCGTTGGATTACATCGCGGAGACAGACGATTACCCCGAGGACGCCCGCTTTCGCTGGACGTGCGAAGTCTCCTGGACGGTGAAGAACTTCCTGGCGCGTTATCCGAGGCGAGCGAAGGAGTTCTTCCGCCGGGTGCGCGAGGGGCGCATCGAGGTGACGGGCATCTTCCTGCAGTTGACCGACCTGTTCGGCGAGGCGCTGCTGGAGCGGGCGCTGGATTACGCGGTCAACCTTTCGCGTGAGCATGGCTTCGAAGTCGTCACCGGAATGAACGACGACGTGAACGGCTGGGCATGGGGCTTACCGGCGATGATGGCCGCGCGGGGCATGCGCTACTTCGACACCGCCATCAACGAGACGCGCTCGCTGGGCGTGCGCCCGCGGCCCCACCCGTTCTACTGGGCGTCGCCAAACGGTGAGCGGGTGCTGATGTGGCACGGGCAAGGCTACCTGCACGGCAATATGTGGGAGAATCCGGAGACCGCCGAGGGGCGCATGACCGACTATCTGGTCGAGCTCGAACAGTCCCCCTACCCGCATTCCGCCATCGAGGTGCGCACCCCCGGCGAAGGGCACGACAACGCGCCGCCGGGACGCTGGATCAGCGACTTTGTGCGCGACTGGAACGACCGCTGGGAATACCCGCGGCTGCATTTCGTCACCCCCCGCGCCTGGTTCGAGCATGTGGAGAAGCACTGGTCGGGGGAGATCCCGGAATTCCGGCTGGGCTGGCCCGACTGGTGGGCGGACGGCAACGGCAGCGCGCTCTACGAATCGGCGCTGGCCCGCAAGGCGCAGGCGGACCTGCTCACCGCGCGCGCTTTCAACATCCCACTCGACCGCGGCCGGGTAGAAGCGGCGGAAGAGGCGGCCATGTTCTTCGCCGAGCACACCTGGGGCGCGTGGTGCAGCACCGACGATCCGGAAGCGCTGGAGAGCAAGGCGCAGTGGAACGTGAAATCCGGCTTCGCCTACACGGCGGCGGTGGAATCATCGGCGTTGTTGCGCGATACGGCGCGCGCCAGTGTACCGAAGGCGCAGGAAGACTCGGTCATCGCCGTGTTCAATCCGCTCTCGTATCCGCGCACCGATCTGGTAGAGACGATGATCATCGACGCCGCCATCGTCGAAGAGCCCACGCCGTGGGAGCAGGGACCCCGCCGCCTGAAGCCCGGGCCGGCGCTGCACCTGCTCGATCTGACGACCGGCCAGCGCATACCGGTGCTCAATCAGCCGACCATTGACGGCAGCGCTCGCCGGCCCAGCCAGGCGATTCGCTTCATCGCACGCGACGTGCCGGCCGGCGGCTGGCGGCAGTACCGGATTATCCCCGGGCCGCTGGAAGTGGCACCGCGGACGAAATGCCGCGGCGACATGCTGGCCAATGACCTGTTCCGGCTGATCGCCGGCCCACGCGGGCTGACCAGCCTGCTGGACAAGGCCTGTGGGCGAGAGATGGTCGCCGGGAGCGACTACGGCCTGGGGCAATACATTTACGAGATCGTCAACGCGTCGGAAGGCCGCGAGGCGCTGTGCGAGTGGGGCAAGCTGCATTACGACACGCCGTTCCTCCGCCGCACGCCACCCATGCGCCTGGGACCCGGTCCGGCGCTGCCTTACGGCGCCAGCCTGGTGATCGAAGGCAGCGAGGCGGACATCCCCTACCTGCGCATGGAGTTTACCCTCTACGACGACCTGTCGCGGCTGGACATCTTTTGCACGGCCATCAAGCCGCCGCGGACACACGCGGAAGCCATCTACCACGCCTTCCCGCTGGCAACCGGCTCACCCACCGTCTACCTGGACATCCCCGGCGCCGTGCTGCGTCCCGGCATCGATCAGGCGCCGGGCACGGCGACGGATTGGCACGGCATTCAGCGCTATTTCGCCGTCTCGGATAGCGAGTGGACCACGGTGGTCGCCTCGCCCGACGTGCCGCTGGTGCAGGTGAACGGCATCAACACCGGGAAGTGGCAGCCGGCGCTCCCCCCGCACACCGGCCTGGTGATGTCCTGGGTGCTGAACAACTACTGGTTCACCAACTTCCCCGCCGCCCAGGGAGGCGTGATTCCGTATCGCTACAGCCTGTCCGGCTACCCCGGCCCCTTCGACGCCGACAAAAGCGCCCGCCTGGCCGACGCCATCCGCCAGCCGCTGGTGGCGGTCGTGCAATCGAAATACGTCTGGTGAACCACGGAGGAACAGAGAGATATAGGTAGGAAAGGACAAGTTATGAAAAGAGTTGGCTTTTTCCTGTTGTTCGGTGGCTTTATTACCATTGTTGTTCTATGCATTATTGTCTCCATGTTTACCTATGGCTGGTGGATATGGCATAGCAAACAGTTACATGGCATCGGTATGAATCCGGATATGCTCTCCTGGTCGATTCGCGAGATGGCGTTGAAATTCAATGCCTATACCCGAGTGATGTTTTATCCGGCGCTGGCCATGCTCATCGGTGGCCTGCTGCTTGCACGAAGTGCACGGCCTCCAATTCCCGATAGCTCTGACAATCTTCTTCCAAAGGAAAAATAGTATTATCTGCGTAATCAGCGAAATCAGCGGTTTCCAGTAGGAGCCTTATGAATACCAACCAATTCGCCGCCTTGTTTCCGTTCGGTACGCACCTGTGCCGGGAGCCGATGCCGCCGATGGCGGAGCTGAAGCGCGATATGGAAAATTTGAAGCGGCACGGCTTCAACCTGATCAAGCTGCAGGAGCACTGGATGATCGACGAGCCGCGGGAGGGGCAGTTCGACTTCTCGCGGTATGAAGAGCTGATCGATCATGCGGCGACACTCGAGCTGGGCGTCTACCTGGGGCTCACCTGCGAGCAGGCGCCGAACTGGCTGTGGCGCAAGCATCCCGGCTGTCGCATGGTGGGGCGCAACGGACTGCCCATCGCCTACCAGGCGCAGAGCACGCTGCCGGCGGACGGCAAGCCGGGACCGTGCTTCGACCATTCCGGCGCGCGCGCGGAGCAGGAGCGTTTCATCAAGCACCTGGTGAAGACGCTGGGGCGTTTCGAGAATATCGTGGTGTGGAATACCTGGCAGGAGATCGGCTACTGGGCGGAAGGGCTGGCCGGGCAGCCGGTGTGCTATTGCGAGCACACGCTGGCCTTCTTCCGCGAGTGGCTGCGCGAGCGATACGGTGACCTGGACGGCCTGAACCGCGCGTGGAAGGCACGCTACCTCGACTGGGAGGACGTGCAGCCCGACTGCACGGCACGCGGGCGCATGGCATTGCCGCAGGACGTGGACTGGTTTTACTTCATGGACAACGTGCAAATCGTGCGCGTGCTGCGCGAGCGGGCGCGGGCCATACGCGAGGCCGATCCGCTGAACCGTCCGGTCTTCGCGCACAAGGGCGGTCCCATCATCGGCGGGGGCGCGGACTGGACGTACGCGCGCTGTCAGGATTTCCTTGGCTCCTCCTGCTACCCCGCCTGGGGGCCGATCCACGGGTGGTCGGATGCGGCGCAGAGCAAACCGCCGGCCCGCCACCCGGCGCTGCTGGCGGAGATGCAGGCCGTCGCGCGCACTTACGATTACATCCGTTCCGCCAACCGGCGCGGCGCCCCCGTGTGGGCGGCGGAGTTCCAGGGCGGGCCGGTGAGCACCGGCTTCCACAAAGGCCGCGTGCCGTCGCCGGAGGACATCCGTCGCTGGATGCTGACGGCGGTAGGATGCGGGGTCACCGCCATCTCCTTCTGGGTGACGCGCGCGGAGATCATGGCCGCGGAGGCAAACGGCTTCAGCCTGCTGGACAGCGACGGCGACACCACGCCGCGCTTCGAGGAGGCGGCACGGGTGGGCGCGGCGCTGAATCGCTTCCCGGCGCTGTTTGGGCAACCTACCTGGCCCGGAGCGAAAGTCGGCATTCTGGTAAATGAGTGGAATTACCAGTTCTGCCAGTCGATGACGCAGGGCGGCGAACACCTGGGCTTCGATGTGCAGGGCTGGCACCGGTTGCTGTGGGAGGTGGGCATCCCCCTCGATTTCGTGGAGGCGTCGGAGCTGGACGAGCCGTATCTCGATGACTACGCGGCGCTCATCCTGCCCTTTCCGCTCTCGATGTCCGAGGAGACGGCGGGGAAACTGCGGGCCTACGTCGCGCGCGGCGGCAACCTGATCTGCGAAGCGGCGCCCGGACGCATGAACGAGCACGCCTTCTGCAACCGCGGCGAGTTGTCGCCCACCATGCGGGAACTGTTCGGCGTGCGCCACCGGAATTTCCGCATGGTGCGCGAGCCGGGGGACGGCGCCCGCTGGTCCCCGCCGGAGCGCACCTGGGGCGAATATCTGGAAGCAACCATGCTGGACGGCGCCGGCCCGCTGACCGGCCACCGGCTGCGCGCGAACGTCTACCTGGAAACCTTCACCCTTGAAGACGGCAGCGAGCCGTGCCTGACTTGCGGCAGTGAGGTGGCCGGCGTCGTCCGCCGCGTCGGCCAGGGCCGCGCCTGGCTCCTCGGCACCTACCTCGGCCACAACGGCCTTGCCTACCGTGACGAGGAAACTCGTGCCGCCCTCCTCGCTCTACTGGCGCAGTGCGGCGTGGCACCGGCGCACTCGGGCCGCCTCCTCCTCCGCAAGCGCGTCCTGCCGGAGATGGCAGCCTGGATTTTCACCAATCCGACCGATGAGGAGATTACGGAGCAGATCGATGTTTCCGGCTGGGCGCGGGTGGAGGACTTGCTTGGCGCACCGCTTGATCGGCAAGGAGACTCTATCAAACTGACCGTATGGGGATTGGACGTCCGTATATTCGTAATGACCGGAAAATAATTCTCTCCGCACTGCGGAGAGAATTATGAATACTATTCCATTACGTTCCTATCTGTAGCGCGCGCCCGCCGTGGCGCGCTGTTTACGAATTTCGAAATCGTGCG
>Ga0315284_10013165_pt1 | contig 11771 bp, 11 predicted proteins | sample YL17G09_16_MG_FD_203696 | JGI IMG/M metagenome (GOLD analysis project Ga0315284, IMG submission 203696) | Sediment microbial communities from Yellowstone Lake, YNP, Wyoming, USA - YL17G09_16 | ecosystem: Environmental > Aquatic > Freshwater > Lake > Sediment | place: USA: Wyoming | collected... | reverse complement strand
GGGGCCTGGACCTCGTGGGCACGGGCGTCCCGAAGACGATCGACAACGACGTCGGCGACTCGGAGTTCCAACTCATCGACCATACGCCCGGCTACGGCAGCGTCGCCCGCTACTGGGCCTGCTACGTCCAGAGCGCCAACGAGGAGAACGCGGGCTCCTCGCCCGCCGACCCGGTCCTCGTGATGCAGGCGATGGGCCGAAAGATCGGGTTCATCCCTGCCGCCGCACGCCTCGCCGACCCTGAGCGACGCCTGCCGCTCCAGATTTACCTTGCCGAGGCCGGCGTCACGCTCGACCAACTCGGCGAGAACGTCAACGACGAGCTGAAAAAAAGCGGCCGATGCCTGGTCGTCGTCAGCGAAGGGTTCGACGTCGGTTCCCTCGGCGAACGCCGCGACTCCTTCGGCCACGTGCAATTCTCCTCCAGCAAGACCACCGTTTGCCAGATGGTCGTGAACTACCTCAACGAGAAGGGACTCGCCGCTCGCGGGGCGGCACGCGGCAACGTGCCCGGCACGGACCAGCGCCATAACATGCTTTACGCCTCCGCCGTGGACCTGGAGGAAGCCTACAAGGTCGGCCGGAAAGCCGCCGAGATCGCGGCGCGCGAAGGCTCCGGCTGGATGGCTACGATCCTCCGCGACGCCGGCCCAAAGTACCGCGTCCGCTACGACAAGGTCCCCCTGGAGGTGATGGCGAACTCCGAGCGGAAGTTCCCGCCCGCCTGGATCGCCAAGTCGGGCTGTGACGTGACCGACGATTTTCTGGCGTACGCGCGGCCGCTGATCGGCGAGGACTGGGTCAGCGTGCCGATGATGGGCGGCCTTCAGCGCTTTACGCGCTTCAAGCCCCTCTTTGCCGAAAAGAAGTTGAAGCCGTACGTGCCGCAGCAAAAGCGAAAGTAAGCGCGCCGTTTGAGCCCGCGCGGCAGCGGCGGGTGACATGCACCCTTACAGGAGGCCCACATGGCCCAAGAGATTCAACTGCGCTACGGCATGAACCCGCACCAGAAGAAGGCCCGCGTTTATGTCACGAAGGGCGACCTGCCGATCGAGGTCCTCTCGGGCGCGCCGGGGTTCATCAACGTCCTCGATGCCCTGAATTCCTGGGCCCTCGTCCGCGACCTCCGGGCAGCGCTCGCTCTCCCGGCGGCGGCGTCGTTCAAGCACGTCAGCCCCGCGGGCGCCGCCGTCACGGCGCCGCTCTCGGACGCCGAGAAGGTCGCCTTCTTCGTGGACGACATGCCGGACCTCTCGCCGCTGGCGGTCGCATACGCCCGGGCACGCGGGGCGGACCGCATGTCGAGTTTCGGCGACTTCGCAGCCTTCAGCGACACGGTGGACGCCAGTTGTGCCGCGCTCCTGGCCCGCGAGGTCTCCGACGGCTGCATCGCCCCGGCCTATGACTCGGGCGCCCTCAAGATTCTCCGCGAGAAGCGCGGCGGAAAGTACCTGGTCCTCCGGATGGACCCCGACTTCGAGCCGCCCGAGACCGAGACGCGCGAACTCTTCGGCATCCGCATCGAGCAATCGCGCAGCGCCGTCGTCCCCGGGCCCGAGACGTGCGAGAAGATCGTCACGAAGAAGAAGCGCCTGCCGAAGGACGCCGTCCGCGACCTCGTCGTCGGCCAGGTCGCCCTGAAGTACACCCAGTCGAACTCCGTCGCGTTCGCCAAGAGCGGCCAGGCGATCGGCATCGGCGCGGGCCAGCAGTCGAGAGTCCACTGCACGCGGCTGGCCGGGTCGAAGGCCGACATCTGGTGGCTGCGGCAGCACCCGCGGGTCCTCGGGGCCGAGTTCAAGGACGACCTCTCGCGGGCCGAGCGGAACAACGCCATTGACCAGTACCTGCTGGAGCATCCGACACCCTTTGAGGAGCGGGCCTGGCGCGAGGCGTTTAAGGCGCCGCCCCAACCTCTTTCGGCCGATGAGCGCCGCCAGTGGCTCGCGAAACTCACCGACGTCAGCCTCGCCTCGGACGCGTTTTTCCCGTTCCGCGACTCGATTGACCGCGCGGCCCAGTCGGGCGTGAAGTACATCGTTCAGCCGGGCGGGTCCGACCGCGACGACCTGGTCATCCAGGCCTGCGACGAGCACGGTATGGTCATGGCGTTCTCGGGCCTGCGGCTGTTCCATCATTGAGGCCGCGTGCGGCCACGCTCGGCCCGGCCAAGGTATTCCAATGCGCTGCACCCCTCCCCTGCGGGTGCACCTCTGCGCGGAATCCCTGGACCTCCCCCTTGACTTCCGCGGATTCTGAGCATATGCTCATAATGAGGACCGCGGGCGATTGGCGCCCGCCGGCCCCGCCGTCGCAAACGGGAGACGCGTGTGCCCAGGCCGCCGATACCGCGAACCGTCCGCTACTGGCCCGGCGCGGTCTATTACAAGCCGCGCGGCATACCGCTGCGGACACTCGAGGAGGTCGTCCTGGGTCTGGACGAGGTCGAGGCCCTGCGGCTGGCGGACCGCGACGGCCTCTCGCAGGAAGAGGTGGGCGAGCGGATGAAGGTGTCGCGCGCGACCGCCGGACGCATCCTCGAATCGGCCCACCGCAAGGTCGCCGACGCCATCCTCGGCGGCAAGGCCCTGCGCATCGAGTGCGGGCCGGCCGAAGGGCCGACGGGCGGCGCGCTGCCCTGGCCGCCTCCGGGCCCGGGGCCCATCGGGCCCTGCCCCGGCGGCTTCGGCCGAGGCCGTGGACGCGGAGGCGGGGGTTGCGGCCGCCACGGTTGGCGAGGACAAGGTTAGCCGCCGCACTCGCCCGGCGCCCCCGGCAGCGCCGTGCCGGGGCTTTCAGTTCACGAAGGTAAGGAGGACTCAATCATGCCAGGTGGCGATGGAACTGGACCGATGGGAATGGGCCCGATGACCGGCCGCGCGGCCGGGTACTGCGCCGGCTACCCGGCGCCCGGGTTTATGAATCCGGTCTTCGGGCGGGGCTTGGGGGGCCGAGGCCTGGGCCGCGGCCGCGGCCGGCGGAACCTGTACTGGGCGACCGGCCTGCCCGGATGGGCGCGGGCCGGGTGGACGCCGTACGCCGGCGCCCCGGCGGCGGTGCCGCCTTACGCCGCAACCGCGTTCACCTCGCCGATGCCGCCCGAGGCCGAACTCGATGCCCTTCGCCGGCAGGCCGAGTACTTCTCGAGCGCCCTCGAAGAGGTCCGCAAGCGGATGGGCGAACTCGAATCGGCCTCCGGCGAAAAGGCCGAAGCGGGCGGGACCTGATGAAGATCGCCATCGCCAGCGGCAAAGGCGGCACAGGCAAGACGCTCGTCGCCACGAACCTCGCGGCGGCGCTCGCGCCCGCCGCCTATGTTGACTGCGACGTCGAAGGCGCCAACGGCCACCTCTTCCTCCGGCCGCGCATCCTGGAAGTGCGTCAGGCCGAGACGCCGGTCCCGACGGCCAACGCCAAGTGCACCGGCTGCGGCCGATGCGCGAAGGCCTGCCGCTTCGGCGCGATGGCCGCCCTCAAGACCGGCCCTCTTGTCTTCGGCGAACTGTGCCATTCGTGCGGGGCGTGCATCGCCGCCTGCCCCGAGGATGCGCTCGAGTGGACCGGCCATGCGCTGGGCACGGTCCGGCACGGCGCCTGGCGCGGGCCGAGCGGCGCCGCCCTGCCCTTCGCCGACGGGGCCCTGGCGACCGGCGAGGTCCGCGCGTCGGCCCTTATCCGCGAGGTCAAGCAGGCCGCTGGCGGCGATCCGCCGGTCACGGTCCTGGACTGCCCGCCCGGCGCGGGCTGCGCCGCGGTCGAGGCCGTGCGCGGATCCGACATCTGCCTCCTCGTGACCGAGCCGACGCCGTTCGGCTTGTCGGACCTGGACAAGGCGGCCGACCTGGTCGGCCGGCTCGGCGTGCCGCACGCCGTCATCGTCAACCGTTGCGACCTGGGCGGCACCGATGCGGCCGCCTATTGCCGCGCGCGCGGCCTGCCGATCATCGCCGAGATCCCGTACGACGCCGACTTGGCCCGGGTGTACGCGCGCGGCGGGCTTGCGTACGCGGAATCGGAGCATTACCGCGGGCTGTTCGACTCGCTGGGGGCAGCCGTCATCGGCGGCCGGCTCGACCTGAGAACGCCTCCGTCGGAAACGCCCTCGGCGCCTCCGCTTGCCGCGGGCGCCGAGCCCGACGCGTCACGTTGCACGGAGCGGCCCCGGCCGGAGAACCTCGTCCAGGTGGCCGTCATCAGCGGCAAGGGCGGCACCGGAAAGACCAGCCTGGCGGCGTCGCTTGCGGCTCTGGCCGACGGCGTTGCGGTGGCCGATTGCGACGTCGAGGCGGCCAACCTGCACCTCCTGCTCGCCCCGCAGAACGAGACCCGCCGGTCGTTCAGCGGCAGGTATGTGGCCGAGGTGGATGCGTCGCTCTGCCGGGGGTGCGGCGTGTGCGCCGAGGCGTGCCGCTTCGATGCGATTTCGATGACTCCGCGGGCGACCATCGCCCCGCTTCGGTGCGAGGGGTGCGGTCTGTGCGCCGACGTGTGCCCGCTTGCCGGGACCGACGAAATGCCGGTCTCGCTGCGGCCGCGGCTCGACGGGTGGGCCCACGAGGGGCGAACGGCATGGGGCAGCCTGGCGCGCGGCGACCTCCTGCCCGGCGGCGAAGCGTCCGGCAAACTCGTGACGCTCGTCCGGTCGCTGGCCGAAGAGCGGGCTGGGGCGGATGTCGCGCCCGTCCTTCTGGTTGACGCATCGCCCGGCATGGGCTGTCCCGTGAATGCGGCGCTCACCGGCGCCGATCTCGCCGTGGCGGTCACCGAGCCGACCCGGAGCGGCCTGCACGATCTGGAACGAGTGCTCGACCTGGCCGCATGGTTCAAGGTCCGCACTGCCTGCGTCATCAACAAGGCAGACATCTCGCCGGAGGTTGCGTCCGAGATCCGCGAGGCCTGCCACAGGCGCGGCGTCGAGGTGATCGGCGAGGTGCCGTTCGACCGCTCGATTCCGGAGGACCTCGCCCGGGGAAGGATCCCTGCGCTCGGCGAAGGCCCGGGCGCAAGGGCGCTGGCCGATGTGTGCCGCACCATCCACGACCGCGCGGCTGCGCTCGTGGCCGAAAGACCTGAAAGCCGACAAGCCACTGAAAGGAGCAGGCGATGAAACTCTGCATTCCGGCGGAAGCCGGCGGACTCGACGCGCGCGTGGACCTCCGACTCGGCCGCGCCCCGGTCTTTGTTTTCGCCGACAGCGAAACGGGCAAAGTGCTGGGCAGCGCCCCGAACTCCCAGGACCGGCAGGCGGCGTCCGGAGCGGGCATCCAGGCCGCCCAGACCATCGCCGAGACCGGCGCCGAGGCGGTCCTGTGCGCCAACATCGGCCCGAAGGCGTTCCGCGTCCTCAATGCGGCGAGCATCCGCGTGTACGTCGGCGTCTCGGGAACGGTCGCCGACGCGGTGCGGGCGTTTGCAGCGGGCACACTTCATCCGGCCGACGCCGCGAACGTCGAGGGGCATTGGTGAGCGCCATGAGCAAACTCGCTGCCGACGGTCCGCCTCAGGAATCCTCACCCGGCGATGCCCGCCTGGCGACCCAACGCCGACGCGACGAGAACCTGGCCCGCATCGGCCGCGTCATCGTGGTCATGAGCGGCAAGGGCGGTGTCGGCAAGAGCACCGTAGCAACGGGGCTGGCGGTGGCGCTGGCGCGGCTCGGCCGGCGGACCGGCCTCCTGGACATCGACTTCCACGGGCCGAGTGTGCCGGTCCTCCTGGGCCTGGCCGGCGGCCTGCCGGCCTTTGACGGCGAGGCCCTTCGGCCGCTCGAGCCGGCGCCGAACCTCCGCGTGATGAGCCTCGGGCTGCTCCTGAGCGGGGCTGACGACGCCGTCATCTGGCGCGGACCGATGAAGATCGGCGTCATCAACCAGTTGCTCGGCGACGTGGCCTGGGGCGACCTCGACTTCCTGGTCCTGGACTGCCCTCCCGGAACCGGCGATGAGCCCCTGTCGGTCGCCCAGGCCGTCCCGACGGCCGAGGTCGTCCTGGTCGCCACTCCCCAGGAGGTGGCGATGGCCGACGTCCGCAAGGCCGCCACGTTTTGCCGCACGCTCCGGCTGCACGTGCTCGGTCTGGTCGAGACGATGGCGGCCCTCGTGTGCCCGGGTTGCGGCAAGACGGTCGCCCTGTTTCGGCGGGCCGCCGGTGCCGCGCCTGAGGGCGTGCCGCTGCTCGGCGAGATTCCGTTCGACCCGCTCTTGCAGGAGGCGTGCGACGAGGGTCGCCTGGCGGCGTTCCTGGCCGAAGGCGGGCCAACGGCCCGTCGCTTCATGGAACTGGCCGCGATGCTGGGCGCCGAGCGCCCCGAAGCAACCGAGACCGGGCAGCAATCCGAAGGTTCAAACGAATAGAGCAAAGGAGAGACTCTCATGCGTTACGCCATACCGACGTCCCAAGGCACGCTGGCGATGCACTTCGGCCATGCCGACGAGTTCACGTTTGTGGACGTCAGTGACGGCCGGGTTGCGGGCGTCCGGTCCGAGACGCCGCCGCCGCACGAGCCGGGCGTCCTGCCCGCGTGGCTCAAGAAAAACGCGGTGGACGTTGTCATCGCCGGCGGCATGGGCCGGCGGGCCCAGGACCTCTTTGCCGAGCAGGGCATCCGCACCGTCATCGGCGCGCCGGGCGAGGCCCCCGAGGAACTCGTGCGCAACCATCTTGCAGGCACGCTCGAAGTCGGCGAGAATGTCTGCGACCACTGACGCCGGAGATCGCCCGAATGCCGACCTTTGACTATACGTGCGGCTCGTGCGGCAAGACGACTGAAGTGTATCACCGCTCGGCCAAGGACCGGCCGCCTGCATGCCCGTCGTGCGGCTCGCCGGCCATGGTGCGCCAACTGTGCGCCCCGCGGGCCCATGTCGGCCGCGATGCTCATTGCGAAGGCACCTGCTGCGGCCGGGACGAGCCTTGCGAGACGCCCGCCTGCCGCGCGGGAACCTGCCCGCGATGAACCGCGCGGCCGGTATGTTCGATGTGCCAGGTGGATAGGAACCAACTTCAGCCGATGGCCTCGCGAAACGTCACGACAATGAGGCTGGCCGACAAGGCCACGATCGTCGCGTTCATCATCGTGGTCGGCGCCTTGCCGGCGTATCTCGTCCTATCGTTCGTCCTGGGCTGGCTGGAGGCGTTCCTGAGCATCAAGCGGGCCCAGGTCTTCGGGATCGTCCTGATCTCGATCCTGCTGGAGGCCTTTCCGTTTGTCCTTTTGGGGTCCGTTCTTTCGGGTGCCATCGAGGTGCTCGTCTCGCCCGAGCGGCTCGCCCGCTTCGTGCCGCGCAGCCTTCTGGCGCGGCTGGCGATGGCGCCGCTCCTGGGCATCGTGTTTCCGGTGTGCGAGTGCGGCGTGGTGCCGGTGGTGAGGCGGCTGATCCGGAAGGGGCTGCCGCTTGAAATGGCGGTCGTGTACCTGCTGGCGGGGCCGATCACGAACCCGATCGTCATGGCCTCGACGGCCATGGCGTTCCTGCGGACCGGGTCGGCGTGGGCGATGGTCGTCGGGCGCGTGGCCTTGGGGATTCTCATCGCCGGCATAGTGGGCGCCGTTCTTGCGATAATCGAGCGGCGGCGGGCGGGCGCCAGGACCCCGGCTAGTGCGCCCGAGGATGCCGCCCCTGCCGCCAGGCCCCCTGCCCATTCCGATCACGGAAGCGTCTTTGCGAGGATCCTGAACCATGCGGCACGGGACTTTCTGCTCCTGGGCGGGTTCCTGCTCCTCGGGGCGATCATCGCCGCGGCCTCGCAGGCCTTCGTGCCGCGCACCGTCCTTGTCTCGATAGGCCAGAGGCCGATCCTCTCGAGCGCCGGGATGATGGTGCTGGCCTTCGGGCTGAACCTGTGCTCCGAGGCGGACGCGTTCGTTGCGGCGTCGTTCGTCCAGTTTTCGTTTGCGTCGAAACTGGCGTTCCTGGTCCTGGGGCCGATGCTGGACATGAAGTTGATTGCGATGTACCTGGCGGCCTTACCGCGCCGCGTCCTGGTCGTCGTGATTCTGCTCGTGCCGCCGCTGGTGCTCATCCTCAGCGAGTGCGTCGGACTGATGTGCGGGAAAGCGCCATAATGCGGCAATGGCACAAGAGGATGCGATGAGCGAACACGGCGAGGCGTGCGGCCTGGAGGAGCGGCTGTCCTGGTGGGAACTCTGGCCGATGGCCGGGTGGGGGGTCTTCGTCGTTTATATCTTCCTGCAAGGATGGATGCCGTTCTTCCTGTGGTGGCTGTACGGCTACCTGGCGGCGGCGAGCGGCCTGGCGCTGCTGGTGCTCTTCTTCTGCGGGTGGGCGCTGAGGCAGCGGAGCCTGTCGGCCGAGGGTGGCGGCCACGAGGCGTCGCACGGGCACGTGCCTCCGGCCTCGGGCGGGCGATGGTGGTTGTACGTCCAGAGCCTGGCGTTTCTCGTGCCGCTTGCCGTCGGGTTCGCCCTGCCGGTCCGAGGCCTGAACGACCTTGCGGCAGTTCAGCGCGGGGCCGCGGACCCGGCGATGATGGCGGAATTGGCGTCGCAGCGCGAGTTGGAGGCGACCGAAAAACAGGGCGAGTACAACTGGACGACCGTCCTGGGCTTGGCCCAGCGGCTCGCGTTGCCCCGGCCCGAGAAGGTGGGCGCGATGGGGTTCGTCGTCCGGACCCCCACGACCCCGCCCGGCCACTTTCTGCTCGTCCGGTTCCTCATCACGTGCTGCGCGGCCGACGCGTCGCCGGCGGCCGTCCTCGTCCGCTGGCCCAAGGCCGAGACGCTCAAGGGCAACCAATGGGTCAAAGTGTACGGACAGACGGAACCTAAGGGGAAAGTCCTGGCGGCCGACGAGGTCATCGAGGTAAGCGAACCGAAGAAACCTTACTTGTGATCTTCCTCGCCCTCGCAGCAGGAGTCTTCGGCCTTGGAGCGGGCCAGTTTCAGCCGGGTCCACCGCGCGACCGCCACGAGAAGCCACACGGCCAGCACGACGGCGCCTGCCATCTGGACCCAGTGCGGCACAAACCCGTGGACGTGGCCTTTCGTCATGTCCACGTGCCAGGCGCCGACGAGCGCGTCCAGGGCGAAACCGAACGCGAGGCTCATCGCGGCAATCATGCCGACGTAAAGCGCGGCCGAGAGTTTGCCGAACATCTTGCCGACCGTCAGGACGGTCGCGAGGTTCGTCGCCGGGCCGACGAGCAGGAACACCAGGGCGGCGCCCGGGTTCAGGCCCCTCAGGACCAGCATCGCCGCCATGGGCGTCGAGGCGGTCGCACAGACGTAGAGCGGCAGCCCCACGGCCAGCATGACCAGCATCGAGACGACGTGATTGCCCAGGTACTGCTCGAAGAACTCCTTGTTGACGAACGCGCCGATGACGCCCGCCAGGACGAGGCCGAGGGCGAGCGTCGGGCCGATCTCGTCGCCGAGGCCAATCGCGACGAACCGCCAGAAGCGGCTCCAGCGGCGCGGCTTGAGGATGTGCTCGCCTTCGCCGCTCGCGCAGTGCGGGCAGTTGAACTCGGGCTCCGGCTCCGGCTCGGGATCGGCGATGTGCCGGCTGCGGACCATCTCGGCCAGCCCGGCCGCCAGGGCCGTCGCCACCGCCGCCACCGGCCGCACGATTGCCATGACCGGCCCCATCAGGCCCCACGTGATGGCGACCGAGTCGAAACTGGTCTCGGGCGTCGAGATGAGGAACGAGACGGTGGCGCCGCGGCTCGCGCCCTTCTTGCGGAGCGCAAAGGCCGTCGGCAGGACGCTGCAACTGCACAGCGGCAGCGGCGCCCCGATGAGCGTGGCCCAGAGAATCGGGCCGAACCCGCGCCCGCCCAGGTGCCGCGTCAGCAACTTGCGGGAGATGAACACCTCGACCAGGCCCGCCGCCAGGATGCCGATAAGGACGTAGATCCCGGCCTGGTAGGCCATGTCGGCGACACCGGAAATGATCTTCAGAATCACGTCCACTGTGCCCGCTCCGACCCCCGTCCAGGATGCCGACCTTTCGTTTATTGTACGGGGCCTGTGGACGGAAGGAAAGGAAAGTGCCGCGAAGCCGTTTTTTCGCTGCGGGCCGGGTCTTGATTCGGCGGGTGCGCGGCGTATGATATGGGGCATCCAGGATGGGCTGGGGAGTGGTGTAACGGTAGCACAAGCGGCTCTGGACCGCTTTGTCGGGGTTCGAATCCCTGCTCCCCAGCCACTTGTTTCGCCGCCGCGCTTGCGCGGCGCGCGCTGTTCGTCGAGCGCGGCGGGCAAGTTTACCCGCCTCGGGAGGGCCCGCCGGCGAAACGTGGCAATCTGCACCGCCGGCTCACATCGCCGCAATAGCCGACTTCAGGCACTCGATGGCGGTGTCCTGGTCCTCGACCGAGAGGCGGTTGTAGAACGGCAGGGCGATCGTGCGGGCGGCGATCTTTTCGCACACGGGGAAATCGCCCGGCTTGTATCCGAACTCCTTCCGATAAAACGGCTGGAGGTGGATCGGCGAGAAATAGTTGTTGCACCCGATCCCCTCTCGGCCCAGGCGCTCGAGGACCGCGTCGCGCTGACCTTGAGTGAACCGGTCGGCCAGCCGCACCACGAAGACGAACCAACTGAGGCGCCCCTTCCGGTAGGGCGCGGGCAGAACCAGTTCCTCGACTGCGGCCAGTTTCTCGAGGTACCGCCGGGCCACGCGCGTCCGCGCCTCGAGCATCTCGGGCAGGCGCTTGAGTTGAGCGATGCCGAGGGCGCAATTGATGTCGGCCAGGCGATAGTTGTATCCGAGCCGCGCGTGCGCCAGCCACCCGCCGCCCGGGTCGCGGCCCTGGTTGCGGAGGCTTCGGCAGAGGTCGGCCAGCGCATCGTCGTCGGTGACGATCATGCCGCCCTCGCCGGTGGTCATCTGCTTGTTCGGGTAGAAGGCGAAGGTGCCCGCCCGGCCGAAGGTGCCGACCTTGCGACCCTTGAAGGTGGCGCCGAGGGCCTCGCAGGCGTCCTCGACCACGGGAAGCGACCGCGCGGCAGCGACGCCGAGGACCGCGTCCATCTCGACCGGCCGGCCGAAGATGTGGACCGGCAGAAGGAGCCGCGTCCGCTCCGTCACGGCGGCGTCCAGTTTGGTCGCGTCGAGGTTCCATGTATCCTCGTCAATGTCAACGAACGCCGGGCGCGCGCCTTCGAACATGGCACAGTTGGCCGACGCGACGAACGAAAACGGACTGGTGATCATCTCCTGGCCGGGCCCGAGGCCGAGGGCCCGGACCAGCAGGTGAAGGGCCGACGTCCCGGAATTGACCGCGACACCGTGCCGCGCCCCGATGTACGCCGCAAACGCCTTCTCGAACTCCACGACCTTCGGCCCGAGGCTGAGGTGGGGAGTGCGAAGCACGCCGACGACGGCCTCGATCTCCGCCTCGGTAATGTCCGGCCGCGATAGCGGCACGCGCTCGTCGCCCATCTGGTCCTCCGCTAACGCCCCCTGTGCTGAAAGCCCGTAACATACGGACCCGCCGCCGCCGTGTCAACGCTGCGCGATCAGGGCCGGAAGCGCGTCGAGCGTCTCGATCGTTGCCGCCAGGGCCGACCCCTCGGCCGGCGCGGCGTCGCGATACAGACCATCCGGCTGCCGGACGCGGATCGAAGGCAGCCATCCTGCCGCGGCGGCGCCCGCAAAATCCTTCTCCGGATTGTCGGCCACGTACACGCACGCCGACGGCGCGACTTTCAGTCGCGCGGCCATCTCGCGGAAGGCCCGCGGATGAGGCTTCCAGAACGTGCGTCCCCACTCGTCCGTGAGGATGACGGCGTCCATCCGGCGCGCTAG
>Ga0315284_10013163_pt1 | contig 11772 bp, 11 predicted proteins | sample YL17G09_16_MG_FD_203696 | JGI IMG/M metagenome (GOLD analysis project Ga0315284, IMG submission 203696) | Sediment microbial communities from Yellowstone Lake, YNP, Wyoming, USA - YL17G09_16 | ecosystem: Environmental > Aquatic > Freshwater > Lake > Sediment | place: USA: Wyoming | collected... | reverse complement strand
AACGGTGACGTATTTCACTGTGATCCTGACTATGTTTAATTGAATAAACCGGGTACGCAAAAAATTAATTGTTATATTTGCCATATTATTCCTTTGAACCTGTCATAAGGTGACCAACGGTAAATATGTCTGTCTCAGCCGGCTTAAAATTCCCTACAATCTTGCCGCCATATAGCACAATCAATCGATCACTTAAGCTAAAAAGTTCATCAAGATCTTCAGAGATAAGTAATACGCCTGCACCATTATTACGCGCCTCTAAAAGAGCCTGGCGGGCCACGATCGCGCTTTGTACATCCAAACCCCGGGTTAAATATGAGGCGATGATCAAATGGGGATTATGAGCCATTTCACGAGCGATAATGAACCTCTGTAAATTTCCACCTGAGAGAGAACGAACCATGACATCAGGAGAGAATGAAAAACCAAACTTATTGAGTGAAGCCTGCAAGTCGGACGTAACCTTAGGCCAATCCATTTTCAAACCAAACTTTCTAACATAGCGCCATGTATTCGTAAGCGCCATATTTTCTAGAACAGTCATATATGGAACAGTCGCCATGATCAATGGATTTTCAGGTATGAAACTAACCCCGTTTTTCCGTACGGCTTGAACTGATTGGCGGGTAAAATCCTTTCCAAATAAATACTTTTTTCCTTTGGTAATTTGCAAAATGCCCAAAGCTACATCCCCAAGTTCCTTTTGGCCATTGCCGGATACTCCTGCAACACCTACAATTTCACCTGGGTTGATTTGGAGATCGATCCCCTGTAATTTGGTTATTGACCCTTCACTATGAGTATCGACATTTTTTAACTCGAGCACCGGGTTTAAAGAAGGATGGTTCACCCGTTTCTGGTGAAGATCTTGCGATATAAGTTCTTTTTCGAACATCAAAGAAATTAATTTTTCTTCAGAAGCATCGGCGTGAAGAATTTGCCCGGTCACACGACCGTCGCGCAGAACCGTAATTCGGTCTGCACACTGCAAAACCTCCCATAATTTGTGGGTGATCATTACGATGGCGTAGCCATCATTGCATAAATTATTCAAGATTTTGAATAACGCCTGTATCTCATGTGGAGCAAGGACTCGAGTAGGTTCATCCAGTATGAGCAGGCGTGCGTCTGAAAGCAATAATTTGAGGATCTCTACTTTTTGCTGCTCTCCAATAGAAAGTTGTGAAACAGAGATATTTGGGTTGACGATAAGATCATATTGCTTTGAAAATGTGTTAATGCGTTGATTGATATTTTTATGGTTCAAAATAAAAGGAAGATCTTGGAGAAACAATGCTATATTTTCTGCTACTGTTAGTGCAGGAATTAATTTTAGATCTTGGAAAACCATACCAATATGGATTTGACGTGCAGCAAATGGAGAATTTATCAGGACTTGTTTTCCCCCCAAAAAAATCTGACCGGAATCCAACCGATAAAAACCGTACAAGATTTTCATCAGGGTGCTTTTCCCAGCACCATTCTCACCCAGCAGGACATGAAACTCAGATTGATAGATATCCAAGTCGATATGGTTGTTTGCCAAGACGCCAGGAAATTGTTTTGTGATACCCCTTAAGCTGAGAAATGGTTCGGGCTGTATACTTGAATTAATAGGAGCTTGCATGTGTTATTCTTGATGTTGGGTTGGAAAATATTTCACTTAAATTGTGGCACTCTTCCTGCAAAATGAGAGTTGGAGGTTACCCAAGAAACTGGGACAGTTCCTTTACTTTTTAGGGATAATGTTTCTAAAGTCACTATTAACTTATTCTAAACAAAAAAAGAAAGATTGTTAAGCGAAAAACATTGGGGTTTTAAAAATCAATTTATAGGTAGTTTCAAGTCACAGGTACGTAAAAAACAACCCCGTATTAACTACGGGGTTGAGGGGATTGACGATTAAGGATGTCAATCGATCAAATGATGCTCTCGAGCATATCTTACAAGTTCAACTCGACTTTTCAAACCAAGTTTTTCGGTTAAATTAGAGCGGTGTCCTTCAACAGTTCGAACACTGATTGAAAGTTCCTCTGCCACCTGTTTGTTTGTATATCCTTGAACGATTAAACGGAGGACATCCAATTCACGTTGTGTAAGGGGGTCAGTCGCCTCATCAATTTTCGGATTGGCTGGGGGTCTATCGAAAAGCAGCGACCGGATCATCTTAGGATGGACATAAATATCTCCCCGCTTCACCGCTTGAATCGCGCTGATCAATTCTGCTTCAGCAGCATGCTTAATGATATAACCTGATGCCCCTGCTTTAATCGCTTCTCTCAGTAGTGCTTCATCTTCATGTACTGTTAGGATGAGGATATATGTGGTGTGTCCTTTTTCTTTGAGGATACGGGTAACACTGATTCCGTCTAAATCTGGCATACTTAGATCAAGAACCAGTACATCCGGTTTTGTTTTTTCGATTAACTCCAGCGCCTCATATCCTCCGGTTGCTTCTCCTACCAGTTCTAATTCTTTGTTAGCCCTGATCAGTGCTCTTAACCCTGCTCGGACAACTGCATGATCGTCGGCTATCAGCACATTAATCTTCACAAGGCACCTCAACTAAGATAGTAGTGCCTTTGCCAATTGTACTCTCCACCAACATCTGCCCCCCCAGCATCTCCACTCGCTCTCGCATTCCAAATAACCCGAGGTGGCTTTGTTCCGCTACTTGGTCGGGTGTGAAACCGACACCATTATCCTCGACCATTGTGACCAATTTCCCCCCTCGGTAGCTAAGGAGAATATCGACATGATTGGCATTTGCATGTAATACAACATTAGTAAGGGATTCTTGCACGGCGCGAAATAACGCAGTTTCAACTTCGAGCGGTGGACGTTTGTTAGTGATTCCTACTGTCTCGAAATCTACTTCAAGATTGTGTTGTTGGCTGAAGTCAGCAATATATTGCTGCAAGGTAGTAACTAAACCGAGATGATCCAGACTAGCTGGTCGTAGTTTTATAGCCATCTCATGCAAATTCGAGAGAACCTCTTTGGATATCCTTTTTAACTCTTCTGTGTGTTTGTGGATCAAATCGGGATCGTACGAATCCCTTTCAAGGAGTCCAAGGTGCACCAGAATTGCTGACATGACCTGCCCAGATTCATCGTGGAGTTCTCGGGAAAGATGAAGCCTTTCTTCCTCCTGAACTTCCATAAGGCGGTGCGAGAGTGCATGGAGGCGCTCATTCCCACTTTTTACTTGGTCAAACAGCCAAGCACTTTGAATCGCAACTGCAGCTAAGTTGGCATAGGATTGGATAAGTAATATTCGATCATCTGTAAAGAAATTTATTTTACTGCTGACAAGGTTTAGATGCCCGATTTGCTTTTCAGTAAAATTGAGGGGAAAAGAAGCAAATGAGCCAAACCGCCCAGAACGATCAGCTAGTTTATTTTCCACATGAACTTGTGCGGTTTGAATCGTCGCCAGATATCTTGATCGGGATGTATTTTTAGTGGGTATTTGGAGCTTTTCAATTTCCGAGATTGTAATCCCACGCGAGGCCACAAAAGCGGGTGACTCTGGCTCACTGTTTAAAAGATAGATCCAGGCGCCAGTTAACCCGAAACGTTCAACTGCAAGCCGACAAATTACCTCGTAAGTTAGAAGACGGTCAAAATTGCCCAGGAAATTTTGCGATGCTTCGTTTAATTTTGCAAGGTCATCTAATTTTTGGTTTAGCGCTTCTTCTGCATCTTGCTGTTGAGAGGTGGCGGCTGCAAGCGTCAGAGCAGTAAGCGAAACAACGCCCATAAATGTTTGCAATAAGATCAAGGATTCGTTAATGGAAAACCGCACAAGCGGCCCTATACCTACTGCGGTCCCCCAGATTGCAATCCCTGATACTATAAAAACCACGCTCACAGCTCCAATCTGAGTGAACCTTAATGCAGCATAAATTACAAAAGGGAAAATCACATAGATTAAGGTTTCATGGGTTACTTGACTAGAAGGTTGATAACCAAAGACATACCAGGTCACTATCAATAAAAGGAAAAGTAGAGGCATGCCCTCATTCACATACCGCCATTTCCATTCAATTGGAAGGTGAGTAAACCAAACCAAAATTAATGGGGTCACAACAAGTGCGCCCAAGAAGTCACCTATCCACCAAGTGTACCAAACCGTGAAAAACACTTGTCCAATTTCACTTCCCGTTAATAACAGAGTGATTCCCCCAACTGTCGCTGATATGGTTGTACTTAATGCAGCAATAATCGCCAGTCCAATCACATCTTGAATCCGGTTTAGGGTATTGTGGAATTTTATATATCGCTTGAGAAAAAGGGCTGCCGCTAATGCTTCTAATGTATTTCCAATTGCCAGGCCAACAGTAATATTGAGTGCAACGCCATTGACTACTGTTCCAAGCATTACACCAAGGGCGATCCCAGGCCAAAATCGGAAGCCAAATAAGAGTAGGACTGCGAGAGCAATTCCGGTAGGAGGCCAAACCGGGGAAGTGTTGGGTTGTACGTGGGCCATAAGCAATCCCAACTCTGCCGCGAGGTGATATATGATTGCCAATAATCCGACTTGAAATATATAAGTGATTATTCTTGATAGTTGATTCGAATCTTGTTTCACAAAGTTATTATAGTTCACCTGCAGGGATAAGTAGGTTCAGGATTCTACCTCCATCGCAATGGCTACGGCTTCACCTCCACCCAAACAAAGCGAGGCAACACCGCGCTTCAGGCCGCGGTCCTTCAGGGCATAGATCAGTGTAGAAAGAGTACGTGCGCCGCTCGCGCCAATGAGGCGACCCAGGGCGATAGTTCCGCCATTAACGATGACCTTGCTCCAATCCCAGCCTAAATTTGCCATTGCATAACCATCTGCTCGGACTTGGGCGGCAAAGGCTTCGTTGAGTTCCACTAGGTCTACATCGCCGAATGTCCAGCCCGCTTTTTCGAGCAGGTGTGGAATGGCTTGGCTGGGGCGATGAATAGATATTTGGGCTCAACGGCTAACTGGGTATAGCTAACAATGCGCACCAAGCCAAGCAAAACATTGGGTATCGCAACCAGCAGAACACCCAGAATGGCGAGGTAGATTCCAAAAACGAAGATGCTAACAGCGGACCTGCTCATAGCTGTTTGTAGGCGATATAAGAATATACAGTGGTAAATGCAGCGACAAATAACACGGGGATAAGGATGAAATATACGGCGTAGGGCTGGAAGAAAACGCCTGCCAATCCGACCAAGCTAGCAATCTTGAAAAGCCTCCCACCAACCTTATGGGTTTTATCCCACACCACTTCGTTGCTTAAAGTCCAGGGGGTTCGGATACCGATAAACCAATTCATCTTGGCGTTTTCAACCAAGATACCCGTATAGTAGAACAACAACCCTAATCCGATGGGAAGGGTTACATTGAGGCTGATTTGAAACCCCTTATTCCACAGGATGGTTTGCAGGTAAACAGCAATCATAAAAACCAATACCAGGATGATAAAAACATCAAAATATCTCCGGAATTGCTCGATGTTTTGTTTTAATGGGTCAATCCTGGGAACGGCGATGAAAAGCAAAGACATACCGAGCAGCATAAAAGGCATGAAAAACACACCCCAGAACCTGGGCATGTAACCGTCCACCTGCCCGCTAGCATTCCAGTGCGAGGCGACCCGCTCTGGCATCTGCGGGTAGAAATAGAAACCCATGAGAAAGCTCAACAGCACTAATCCTAAGAAGATGATTTCTGATTTTCGCATGATTATGATTTTCCCCATTCACATCAAGTTTTTTGTCCATTCGACTGACTATTTCTTAGAGCAATAGCATATCTGCACATTCCACGCACATCATAAATTTCCCCGTTTTTTAATATATAAACGTACCCACCTTCATCAATTATATTAAAAAAATAACGTGACTGCTCAGCCTGATACTTTTAACCACGAACCACACGAATGACGAAAAATGGCTATAGGATTTGCTCATAATAAATATAAACGAAATATTCAGAAAGGAAGGTGATTGAAAACGAAGAAAAATGCTTCATCTCAGGTTACTTTTTGTTGTCTTTTTTCGTGTGGTTAGTGTATTTCGTGGTTAATTATTTTGTGCCTGAGCTGTTACAAAATAACATTGAAATTGAACCCTTTTTAACATTGAAAATGAACCCACCTCCTGAGGTGATAGAATAATGGTACTCGTGCGGAGGATAGGGCAGCGCTGGGGAGCGACCTGAGCGCCGCCACGAGTGACCGTACGGCAGGGCAGAGAGACAAATTTCTGCTTTTTTTGCCCTGTCGGTAGTCCCAAAAAGCGATAAACCCATATTACTTTTCCTACATATGCTAGCGAAAGTGATAGGACTCACCAGTCAATTCAAAATATCGTTATCGTTGTGCTCAGTATAGGTGGACTTGGCGCATTTGTGAGCGTCATCTTGAACGTGGTCAATTCGTAGGGGTAGTAAAGGACGGGCAGTCAGCAACCCGGATTATTGGGCTGAACCTGCTAGGCGTCGTGGCTTTATATGATGTGTGAGTCTCGGGTTTGGAGATCGACTTCAAGCAAGGAGACCAGGCACTAAACCTACTTGCATAGGTGTTGCTTGCCAGCGGTCAATTGCTGCTCGCGTTGGGCGGGTCCAAGGCATTTTACGATATTGTCAAAGGAACAATGGTGGTAGGGAAGGCGTTTTCATCGTAATTCGGGCTACACTTCCTAAAAGCCGCGTAGATAAAGTCCACTGATTGCACAACATAGTTGGACTTTGCTGTTGTTAATTTATGATGCTTTTGAGAGTATCTCCAACCCATTGATTAAGACTTTTGCCAGACAGAGAGGCTTGGAGCGAAATGCGCTGATGCAGTGCTGGGTCAATTCGTAAAAGCAGTTTGCCAGAATAGGGTTTATGCGGCTCGAAACCAGATTCATGGGCCCAGGAAAGATAATCATCGATTGAATCTTTGAATGCCTGGTAAAGTTCGGTTGCGCTTTGACCTTCAAAGGTTATGATATCGCGAGTGTTAATCACTGCGCCATGCAGCGTGTTGGTATCGGTATCGATTTCAAATTTACCAATATAACCTTTGTATTCGAGATGGCTGCTCATAGAGCCTCCTTATCTCCATGGCGGAGATGTACTTGCAGGATAGGTGGAAGGAGGCAATCATTGCTTGTGCACTGGTCAACAACGGCAGAGCCCAAATACGGCCTTCCCTGCAAACGGTTTCAAAGTGGGTGGTAGCCAATTGTCCAGATGGGATGGTGGTGGAAGAAATGCTTGAAATGATATAGATATCATCTGGACTACATGTCAAGAGCGTTCACGCTGATTTCGCCGTGTTACCAGTGCAGGTCACAGAAAAGCCTTCACAAGTCGGGTTAATAGATTTTGTGCTATTTTGCGTTACGAATCCCGATACCGAAACGGTTGTCCAGGCAATCCAACCCGATATCGGGACGGGTATAACAGTGATGAGTCTGCAACATGGCATTGACGTTGATGAGTGTATCAATGCGGTTGTGGGAAAGGAATTGAAAGTGTGCAGTAAAAACGTTCCCCATTAACATTGGTAATGCTATGTAGCGGTTGTTGTGTAAAAACTCGAGGAAACGTCGGAAACCGCATCGATTCATAAAAATATGTGTTATACTAACACAGTACCCATTTGGACTTTAACAAATCAATCCTGGTTTTAAAGCTCTTTGCGTTCGCGAGAATTGTAACTTCGCTTGGGTAAAACGATATGATAAATACCCAGGTCCTGAGCGATCTTTTCGTTGGGTTCAGAATATAGGCCGAGATTTGCGATGCCTTGTTCTGGTAAGTACTGAAAGGTTTTGGCGCGAGCTAGTAAGATGTGTTTCCATTGATGTTGATCGTTTGGATTTCCATCGAAGATGCGATAGTGACTGACGGTTCTAGCTTCCACTTCATTTGGTGGAAGAAACCGCAAGGGAAGCCGGAGATCCTTTTAAGTGGATTACAGCTTAGCGAGAAGACCACAAAGTAGTGGCGTGCTTTGAGCGAACGCCCATCGCAATGTTTTCAATTTTGCTCGCCCGAGTACTTATGGAGTAAGGAGGTGAAAGACTGGAATAGTGATTGATAACAACCGTGGTTGACAACTGGTTCGATCCAGAGCAAGTACTAGAAGAGGAGGGTGCTGAAAAACGATATGGCATCCCCATATATGGTGGTAATTTTGTTTAATTAAAATAATATAATCACCGCCATATATCACGTTTTCAACATAATCAAAAGAGGAAAGAGAGATAAATATGAAAAGCAAGACGATTATTATCCTCGCCGTTTTTACTGTGGTGAGTCTGTTGCTCGCCCAGTGTACTCCGGCGCCTGCTTTACCCCCTGCCACTGAACCCCCTGCCACTGAACCCACGCAGCCTCCAGCTCCTACTGTTGCTTCTGCGACCGAGGCTCCGGCGCCTGAGAAGAGTGTCCTCAGGGTTACGTTCTCGTGGCCGAACCGCATTGACCCTGCGGTGGGCAACGACTATGCCGGCTCAACTTCGCTGGCGAACCTGTACGACTCGCTGATTTTCCCCAACGCCAAAGGGGGAGTTGACCCGTGGTTGGCTGAGTCGTGGGATACCTCTACAGATGGTTTGACCTGGACTTTCCATCTCCGGCAAGGGGTCATGTTCCATGACGGCACTCCGCTCAAGGCCAGCGACGTAGTCTTCAGCTACAATCGCCTTAAAACCATTGGTGAGGGCTATGCTTACCTGGTTACTGCAGGCGTTGAAGAAGTGAAAGCCGTTGACGATGCCACAGTCGAATTCAAGCTAGCCCAACCAAGCGCTTTATTCCTGCCAAGTCTCGTTCGTCTCTATGTCGCTAACGAGGCCCTGGTCCGCAAGAATATCAAGGCGGAAGGACCCTATGGTGTGGATGGCGACTTCGGTAAGGAGTGGCTACAGACGAATGACGCAGCTTCGGGACCCTATAAGGTCAAGGAGTTCCCGCTCGAACAGTATCTGCTGATGGAGAAGAACACCGATTGGTGGGGCCAGTTCAATCCCAAGGCACCCGATGAAGTGCGCTTCATCGGCACAACTGAAGCCTCCACCGTCCGCAGCCTGATGCAGAACCATGAGCTCGAGATTTCCGACCAGTGGCAATCATTCGAGGCTTACCAGGCGTTGGAGAAGATGGAAGGAGTCAAAATCGCCGCTCTACCGTCGATGTCTTCCTTCTACTACATGGTCAATAACAAGAAAGCGCCCACCGACGACGAACACTGCCGAAAGGCTATGTCCTATGCATTCGACTACGATGCTGCCATAGGCCTGGAATGGCCTGGCACCCTTCAGATGGTCGGCCCGGTACCAGCTGGTCTGGCAGGCCACAATCCAAACGTCCTGGTCTACAAGCGCGACCTGCAGAAAGCCCAGGAGGAGTTGGCGCTGTGCAAGTATGCCGCTGATATCGCCAAAAACCCAATCCAACTGCACTGGGTGGCGGAAGTTCCCGATGAGGAGAAGTATGCGCTGCTCTTCCAGTCGAACCTTGCCGAAATCGGTATGCCAGTGGAGATCACCAAGATGCCGTGGCTGAGCATGGTGGAGAACACCAGCAAGCTCGAAACCAGCCCGAACATCGCCACCATCTACGTCTCCTCCGACCTGCCTGAGGCCGGCTTGATGCTGAAGCAGCGCTATCACTCGAGCACGACAGGCACCTGGCAGCAGGTCGAGTGGCTGCAGGACACTGCCCTGGACACGGCAATCGACGAAGCGCTTGCTACCCTGGATGACCAGGAGCGTTACAACAAATACTTCGCCATCCAGGACCAGCTCGCTAATATCGCTGCATCGGTCTGGATCTATGACCAGGTGGAAAAGCATGCTTACCGCGAGTGCGTCGACTGGCCGGCCGCACGAAACGAGACCAGCCTGATTATGGGCTACCAGCAGTTCGCTGCCGGAATCGGCGTAAACTGCCCATAGTTATCTAAAGAGTTAAGAATGTGTTTGGTGGGTTGCTATATAACCCACCAAACACAACTATTGGATAATATTGCCGGATCGACGCACATGAGGTGATCTGGAAATGTCCTTATCACGATTCTTAATCCGACGAACTGTTTATTCGATATTTGTACTCCTTGGCCTGTCGATCGTGATCTTCATCATCGCCAGGATCATGCCCGGCGACCCGGCGCGCATGGCGGTCGGCGCACGCGCCCCCCAGTGGGTGGTAGACCGCATTCGATCCCACATGCACCTCGACCAACCCCTTCCCGTCCAGTATTATTACTGGCTGTGGGATGCGCTCCAAGGAGACTTTGGGCTCTCGTTGGTCACGCAACGACCGGTGACCAGTGACATCAGAGAATTTCTGCCAGCTTCATTGGAACTGGTATTCTTAGCCGCCATCATTTCCTCAATTGCCGGCATCGGCCTGGGGATTTTATCCGCACGATACAAGGATACATGGATCGACAACGCTGTACGAGTCTTCTCCTATACCGGGATCGTCACCCCATCCTTCGTCTTTGCCATTCTGTTCGTCCTGCTGTTTGGTTTCACGCTGAATTGGTTCCCGATCATCGGCCGTTTGAGCGAGAACCTCACTGCGCCGCCGGTGCGCACCGGTATGGTCACGATCGATGCGCTGATTGCATGGCAGCCAAAAGTCTTCGTCGATGCGATACGGCATATGGTCCTCCCCGCCATGGCGCTGGCGATGGGCTCGATTGCCCAGGCAGCGCGTATCACCCGCTCCAGCATGGCGGATAATCTGTCGAAGGATTACATCGCTGCTGCCCGCGCCCTGGGGATTCCGGAACGGACGGTCAGCGGTCGGCTGCTGCTTAAGCCATCATTAATTCCGACCATTTCGATCCTCGGTTTGGACATCGCTGCCACCATCAGCATCGCTTTCCTGGTTGAACTGATCTTCAACTGGCCTGGGCTGGGGCGCTATGGGATGACTGCCATGCTGAATAAAGACCTGAACGCCATCTCGGCCGTGATCCTGATATTCGGTGCTATTTTTATTCTCGCCAACATCATCGTCGACTTGGTCGTCGCTTATCTCGATCCGCGCATCCGGTTGCGCTCTGCAAGGAGTGACTGATATATGGATAATGTCATCATGAGCGGGAACAGCCTGAAGACGACCATCTCCGCCGAGCAGATCAAAACGCTGGAACAGGTTTCGCGCCGCGAAAACCTGGGACGCTCCTGGTATAAGTTCTCCCGCAATCCGATGTCGGTGGTCGGTCTGGTGATGGTGATTTCGCTGATCCTGATTGCGATCTTTGCGCCGTTCGTAGCGCCCTACCCCAAGCACGCCGGCCCGTTCACCGACTTTCACAACGCCAAAATACCGCCGGGTCTGCGGTATTTCTTCGGCACCGATGTGATCGGGCGCGATGTCCTGAGCAGGATTATTTTTGGGTTGCGCTCATCCCTGTTGATGGGGGTGGTGGTGCTGGCCTTGGTCGTTCCGCCCGGGGTGATGCTCGGCCTGATGGCCGGTTATTTCCAGGATACCTGGATCGATACCGTCATCATGCGCATCACCGATATCTTCCTGGCAGTGCCGCCGTTGATCCTGGCCCTGGCGGTCGCCTCGGTGCTGAAACCGAACCTGTGGAACGGTATGTTAGCCGTCTCGCTGATGTGGTGGCCATGGTACACGCGGTTGGTCTATGGCCTGGCAGTGGCGTTGCGCAACGAATTCTTCGTCAGCGCCGCTGAGGTCACCGGCGCCAGTACCGCCCACATCCTGTTCCGCGAGATCCTGCCCAATACACTCTCTCCGATCCTGAC
>Ga0315284_10013162_pt1 | contig 11773 bp, 19 predicted proteins | sample YL17G09_16_MG_FD_203696 | JGI IMG/M metagenome (GOLD analysis project Ga0315284, IMG submission 203696) | Sediment microbial communities from Yellowstone Lake, YNP, Wyoming, USA - YL17G09_16 | ecosystem: Environmental > Aquatic > Freshwater > Lake > Sediment | place: USA: Wyoming | collected... | reverse complement strand
TGGTGTTGCTAAAGCCTATACAACTAAAGTTGGTGAAGGTCCATTTCCAACAGAAATTCATGGAGACGAAGCGAATTCATTGCGTGAACGTGGTAATGAATATGGAGCAACCACTGGAAGACCGCGCAGGGTTGGTTGGTTAGATTTACCAGCATTAAAGTATGCTTGTGATAAAGGTGGTATTACTGACCTTATAGTTACAAAATTTGACATTCTTAATGGAATGAAAGAGGTTCCAGTTTGCACTTCTTATCAAAAAGCACCAATATGTTCAAGTGATTTTTTTACTGCCAAACCAAATTATTCTAATATTAATGGATGGGAAGATGCCTCAAAAAAAGAACAACTAGCTTTTTTCATTAAAAAAATTGAAGATTCTACTGAAAGAAAAGTAGAGATTATATCTTTTGGAATAAGTGAAAAAGATATAGTTTCATATAGATAAAATACTATACAGTATGCTGTCTTAATGAATTTGTATGATAGCTCAAATAGAACTTTTATATCATGGGGAGATTATGATAGGAAGCAATTTCAAAATAATTCAAAAGATTATAATGTAAAATATCCATTTGGTCCCCGCCACCTTAATCTTAAAAATGCCTTTTCTTTGCTTCACGGCTTAGACCGTGAGTTGGGCATGGACGCCGCCCTTGAATTTCTTAAAATCCCTTTAGAGGGCACTCACCATCGCGGCGATGATGATGCCAAGAATATTGCTAAGATACTTTTAGCAATTCTGAAAAAATTCAGACAATAATGAGGAAATTTGATAATTTATATCCTGAAGAACAAGACAATGCATTGCAGCAATGTATGAGTAATGCAATTGATAATATATTTGATGGTTTAGTTTCTCAAGATGAAATCTCTGAGCAAGATATGAAAAAACATATTTTACCAGAAGCTTTACGATTAGCACAAAAGGCGTATTATCCCGATTTAAATGATATTATCATATACATAAAGGACAATAAATGATTCATGGTATTTATATTAAAAATAAACCAAAAAATAAATGGCATTTAATTTCTCTAACAGCCTCTCCTGAAGCTGCTAAAGTAAATAGCGAAAAGGCATTAGAAGATGCAATAGAGCATGGATATGCAGATGCTCAATCTATTGTTCAAATTTTCGATGCAGGAGATTATATTCCAGAAGTATTAAGAGAAGTTAAAGATCAAAAATTAATGTATAATTAAATAGTATTTGATCTTAATCCTTAAGATATATTAAATATAGAATATCTTAAGGAAAAACATGACAAATGCTTTAAATTTACCCGAGATTGATCAAGAGCAGGCATTAGAATTATGTAAATTTTTTATACAATCTAAACAATCATTATTTCTTTTTGGCAGAAGAGGCACTGGGAAGACTGAAATAGCGATTCAAGCAATTGAATCTTGTAAATATAATGTTAATTATATTAATCTATCTGTAATAGAACGTCCAGATTTAGCAGGATATCCTAATATAAATTCGCCAGGAGATGTTATTAATTTTAAATCTCCATCATTTTTGCCGGCTTTATTAGATAATAATAAACCAAATCAAATAATTTTATTTGATGAGGTTGATAAAGCATCACCAGAAGTAACTGCGCCATTATTAGAAATTTTACAACGAGGATCAATTAATGGTAAGAAAATTAATGTATCTAGTTGTATATTAACTGGCAATTTAGCTAATGAAGGGGCTTATTCAAATCAAATTAGTTCAGCATTATTAGACCGCGGCTCTAAATATATATTAAATTTTAATTTTGAAAAATGGGTTGATTGGGCAAAGTTGAATGATATTCACGATTTAATATTGGGATTTTTAAGAAGTCATCCAGATTTAGCTTGCGGAAATGTTGAAGATACTAAATATGCGACGCCTTCTCCAAGAGGATGGACATTAGCTTCCCATGCTTTAATTAAAGCAAAAAACTTTAAAATTGTAGATATTGAAACTATTACTCAAATTATTTCAGGATTTGTTGGGCATGAAGTTGGAATAAAATTTAAAGTTTGGTATGAACATTATAAGAAATTTGAGCCATATGTTCAGTCAATAATTGAAATCGGCAGCTCTAGTTTAGATTTCGAAAAATTACAAGGCACAGAGAAAATTGTTTTTGCAATTGCATTATGTCATTATGCTAAACAAAAATATTTACAAGAATTTAAAAAGACTAATTATACTGCCTCACATCTAGAAAATTTAGTGAAATTTTTCAATACCACTAATATAGATAAAGAAATAAAAATTATGGGACTTTATAATGCCTTTGACTTAGAAATGGTCGCGAAATATAAAATGTTTACTTGTGTCAATTTTTTTAATATGTTTAAAACATTGAGTGAAGGTATAATAATAAAAAAATAAATTGGCGGGGTTGACGTGCTATTTATAAAAATTATGTTATAGATATAGGGGAAAATCATGAGTACACTTTTAAGCGTTAATGAGTTGTCATTTGAGAATGAAGTTAGTCAATCAACACTTCCAGTATTAATTGAATTCGGCGCAGAATGGTGCGGACCATGCGTTAAGTTATTGCCAGTCTTAGAAAAATTTGCTACAAATAATGTAAATTTAAAGATTGTCAAAATAGATATTGATGATTCTCCAACACTATCTTCAAAATTTAAAATCCGTGCCGTTCCAACTTTAATGCTTTTTAAAGACGGAATAGAGGTTGATTCAAAAGTTGGGATGATTTCAGCTTCTGATTTACAATCCTGGATTGATGAAAAATTAAAATAATGAACTCTAATATAATAATGGTATGTGGTGCGCCAGCAAGTGGCAAATCTACTCTTACTAAGCAATTTGTTAAAACTGGATACATCTCCCTAAATAGGGATACTGAAGGCGGAACAATTGTAGGATTACTTCCTAAATTAGAATCTTTTCTAAAAGAGAACAAGAAAGTTGTTCTAGATAATTTATTTCCAACTATTGAAGTTAGGAAACCATTTATTGAACTTTGTAAAAAATACAATCAAAATATAGATTGTATAATTATGAGCACCTCGATTGAGGACGCACAGTTTAATTTTGTACAGAGAGCAATGTCTCTTATTGGCGAGTTTCCAACACCAGAAGCTATTAAAAAAGCAAAACATACAAATGTTTTTCCTCCAACTGTTTTGTTTAAGTTCAGAAAAGAATTTCAAAAACCGTCTACAGATGAGGGCTTTACTAAAGTTGAAACCTTTACATTTAAAAGAGAAGATGATCCTAGCTTTATAAATAAAGCTCTTATTTTAGATTATGATTCTACTTTAAGAGATTGTGTTGGTGGAAATGGTAAATTCCCAACGGAAATAGATCAGATTAAAATAAGACCAAATGTTTCTACAAGAGTAAAAGAATTTAAAGATAAAGGATATCTTTTACTTGGCATTTCAAATCAAAGTGGAGTTCATAAAGGCGATTTGTCTCATGAAAAAGCCATTGAATTATTTAAACATACCAATAAACTAATTGGTGTAGATATTGAATTTAGATTCTGTCCACATCAATCAGCTCCAATTTCTTGTTATTGCAGAAAACCCCAGACAGGCGTTTTTATTGAGTTTATGATGAAACATAAACTTTCAAGAAAAGATTCTATATTTGTAGGTGATTATACTTCTGATGCAACAATGGCTAAAAGAGCTGGTATTCAATATATTGACCAAGGTGAGTTTTTTAAATGAAATTTTCTAGCGATGAAATATCTGCTTTTTTAGTAGATTTATGTATATATGATAAGCCTACACGAAGAATTAAAAAAGTAATGAAATTATTAGATAGTGTTTCATGTGGATTTTCAGATTTTGAAATCACTATAAAAGAAAAAGATGGCACATGTTTTCATTATCAAGTTACAATAGGTCAACCAACAGTTGATACCTCATGTAAAAAAATGAGGTGAATAATGAACTCTAATGTAATAAGGAGAATTTATTCAAATGAATAAACCAGATATAATGATGAGTTTAGTTTTGGGCGATTGGTCAGGTGATGGTCATAGTATATCGTCTCAAATTAACATTTTAAGTAACATTGATAAAGAAATTTTATTATCAGCATATGTAAAAGGTGTGGAGATATTAGGATTTGATCTTATAAACAATGTTTGTTCGGATTTTGAAAATAATTCATTATCTTCAGCAAATTTAAAAGCTCTTACAAAACACGGATTTAAATTTACTGAACTATCTTCATATGAAGAAAAAGATCTTGAGGTATGTCTTAAAAAAGATTCTGATGAAGACTTTCGTCTTTCACCAAGCCAATATAGTGAAATCTTTTTATTTATAGTTAAATTAGGCAATAAAAATTTTCAATATGAAATTTTGACTCAAAAATCATGTCCTACAATTGATATTGGCGGATATGGTTTATTTTGTAAGTAAATTAACAATTAATATTATATGAGGTGTAATTATGTCTATAGGCGCGGCGCTTTTTATCGCAGCCATTTTTTGGCTATTCTATGTCCTAGTCCTTAAAGGATGGGTATGGAAAATTCTAGTTGGAATATTTGGATTTTTTGGAATGTACATATTCCTTCATGAACAATTTCCGGGACTAAGAAATCAAGGACTTCAAATGGGAGATTCAATTATAAGCTGGTGTGCCCTTGTGCCAGCAGCAATATTGCTTTTGGCAATGGGATATACTACTGTAAATTCAGAAGAATAAATTGGAGAAATAATATGGGTGCTTGGGGATATGGATCATTTGAAAATGATAGTGCATTAGATTTTCTTAGTTCATTAATAAATGAAAAAGCAATTAAAAAATTATTTAAAACTAAGTCTAAACATCATAATTATGATGAAATTCGTATTACTGCAGAGATCTTAATTCATTTACATAAAATTAATAGATTTTGGGTAGACCAATCAACAATTGATGGTCTTATTGACGGATTGAATGTAGCTATTAATGATAAAGAATGGGTTAGTGGTTGGAAGTCACAAACCGACGCACGACTATTAGTTAAACAACTTAAAAAGTTTGTAAAACAATTGAAAAACATTGAAGGATATTAAATATAATGTTACTTGTACAAGAGTTCCTTAAAAATCATACTTTTGGCGAGCTAATTGAAAAGCATGGAGTATATCCATCTTTTTCAAAATCTGGTCATAAATTCAGCCTAAATTACGATATGATCGAAGCAGAAGAAACCGATCTCCTCGCACAACAATGCCGTGGTCTTATTTTGGCACAAATAGATGGGTCCTCATTGCTCTCTCTAGCGAAGATTGTAAATGATAGACCAAATTATAATCACATTTGCCCAGGTGATACCGTCATACTTGCCTATCCAATGAATAGATTTTTCAACTATGGGCAAGGATGCGCATTCCAAATTGATTGGAACGACAAGAATCTTTCTATTATGGAGAAGCTTGACGGAACATTAATTATTGTTTATAATGATATGTTTACTAAACAATGGTGTGCAGCTACTCGTGCAGTGCCCGAAGCTGATCTTATAATGGATAATGGTATTTTTACATTTAGAACTTTGTTTGAAAAGGCTCTTAAAGATACGACTGGCAAAACATTTGAAGAGTTTACAAATAAACTTAATCAAAATATCACTTATTGTTTTGAGCTAACAACTCCATACAATAGAATTGTTGTTGATTATAAAGAATGTAGAGTTACTCTTATAAGTGCGCGCTCTACTAGTCTTAATAAGGAGTTTGATCTTTATGGAATGAGTAACGCTTATACTTGGATGTCAAAAAATGAAGCTATTAATTCACAATTTATCTCTGATAAAGATAAAGAATATCTTAAGTCACGCGATATTCCTGATGATAAAGATATGATCTTGCCAGTGCTTGATGATTTGGAAGGCGTTCCTTATGTGCGCACATTCAAATATAATTCTATTAATGAACTATTAGATTGGGTATCATCTCTCAATCCAATGGAGAGTGAGGGCGTTGTAGTTATGGATGCAGATTTTAATCGAATTAAGATTAAAAATGCAAATTATGTTGCGGCAAATAAAATGCGAGATAATTTGGGAGCATCAGAACGTAATTGTGTTGAGGTAATTCTTCATGAAAAAGAAGATGATATTATCCCTCTTTTGCCCGAAGAGATTGTAAAAAATCTTCTTAGAATCAAAAAGGGATTGCAACAAGCAATTAAGGATTATGATAACACTTATGCTGAAGCAAAAGCTAAGGCAGACTCCCTATTTAAAGATGATAAAAGGACATTTGCACTTCTAATAACAGAAAATAAAGAATACTGGACTGCGCCATTTTTTGCAATATTTGGTGGTAAAGCTGTTAATATGAAAGATTTTATCATGAAAAATAAGAAAGATGGATCATGGTCAGATTCTTTTCTAGATAAACTTCTAGATATGGCTAATAAGAAATAATAAATGAGCTATTTTAAATAGCTCATTTATTATGTTATATAATATGACATGAATAAGTTTTTATTTGCTGACCGAGATCATCATAATGATACTATGCGTTGGCTTTCATGTCTAAAAGAAAAGAATATTTCATTTGATAATAAAAAATTAAATAATCAAGACTATATTACTGATCTTGAAAATTTTCAAAATGAAATAATTAAAAATAATGATGTTTCTTTTGCATATTTATTTTCTTGTGAATTTTTTCATAAAGTATATTTAATGCAAAAGGTTGTTTTGGACTGTAAGAATCCACAATATGCATTTCTTTTTGCGCAAAATGTTAAAGGTTCAGACATAAAAGCTTTACAAAAAATAGTTATAGAATCAAATAAGATTAAATACATTTGTAAATTTGGGTGTTTTATCCCAGGCGCTGATAGAAAATTAATTGAAGAAATTATTTCAAAATCAAAAAATGCTAAATATGCTCATATGTTTTTAAAGCATGTTAAAAATGCAAATGTATCATTATTAAAACAACCTATCTTTAAAGCTAAAAAGCCAAGATATCTATTTGAATTAGCCAAACATATCTCAGATAGAGATGATTTATCTATAATTGAGGATATGATTATAGAACAGCAATCTTTTTTATATATGAGGCTTTTAGCATTTAAAGTTAAAAATATTGATATTGATAAATTAGAAAATGCAATTATAGAGTCTGGAAATATTGAAGAATTGAAAAAATTCGCTAAATATGTTAAAAAATCTAAAATGCGCGGATTTTTACTTATTGCTTAAAGTACATGATTGTAATATATCTACTTTACAATTATAAATTTTACAAAATTCATATAAATCATCTTCTCCTAATTTTATAGAATTTCTATCTATTAATGGATACATAATAGAATATTCTTTATCTATATGATCCATATTCATTGCATGACCAATTTCATGTAATACTAAACTTCGATAGTATTCTTTATTGCTTACTCTTTCTGGAATTAAACCAATTAAAGCTGCTGGTGAATTTTTTCGATAAAATCCTAATAAATGATTCTTATGATAAGAATCCAAATATTTAATCATTAAATTATTTTCATTAAATTTTAAAAAAACAACAGCATCATTCTCTTTTATAATTGAATAGTTTTTACTATCAAAATTCTCTTTAATTGTAAATGTTGCAATTTTATTTGTGCAACGCTCCCATTCAAGAATAGCCGATTGAATAATTTCAATTTCTTCAATTAAAAATGCTTTGTCAATATAAAGCGTTTTATGAACACTTGTAGCTAGCGGAGCTGTTACATTAGGTGATGAATTTATGCCACTATTACAGATTACTATTAATAATAAGTAACATAGAATAATTCTACGAGATACTTTGTAGAAACTCATTTTATCCTTTTATAAATCAATTATATTTTTTTCTGATTTTGGCACTTCTTCAGTCGGTGTAGTTGGATTTTCTTGTTTACAAAAATTTACATCTTTTGGTTTACATAAATATTTAGAACAAAATAGCATCATATCAAATTGTGTTAAACAATTAATTGTTTCGTTACCATAACTCATCATCGCTGGCAAGCCATCAACATCTAATATTCCAAGACCATGTCCAAATTCACGGACTAATTTTCTAATAAGTTGTTCTTTATTTTTGATTCTATCAACAACCACAAATATAATTTCTGAGTTTTGAGCTTTTAATGTTCCCGCTGAGATTTCATATTCTACTAAATCATCAATTTTTTTAGTAAATCCATTTTTTTCAGTAAGTCTAAGTAAAAGAATTTTAGTAGGAATAGTATCTTCTTCAGAAAAACTATAATCAAACTCAATATTTAATTTAGCAATCCCGCTGCTTGCCGTTTCCCATTTTTCTTTTGCTTCAATAATTGCTTCCCTTTCATCTGGGGAAAATGTATTGTCGGCATGAATTGTTCTTGTTATTTGAACATTCATTTTGGCAGCTAATTTTTTTGTACTTACCTCTGGTATTTTACAACTTGAATTGGGGGCTGGCATTTGCGCAGCAGGATGACTTGCACAGGCAACCAAAATTAACGGGAATAACATCCCTACAAAACGATAAATTGTCATAAGACCTCCCAGAAGGTACTACTAATATGTATCTATATTAATAGACACAATACTTTATTGGGGAACTATGAATCCGTTAGACCACTTGCTTAATGCCACTGATAGTTATGTAAACCAAGCTCACTCTAGTTTAAATGATGTTAATAATGCTTTTAAAGCAGCTTTAGCTTATAATAGTCCACTAGAATTATTAGAGCCAGAGTCATTAAAAGTATGTGAGGATTGTGGTGAGATTGGCGGGCATTCAGCTAATTGTGATTTTCCAGAATTTCAAGCTAATGATGAAGGTTTAGCTGCCGCACACCCTATGAATGGAGATCAGTTACCAGCAAAAGATGAATCATTATCTAATGATATGACGGCTACAGCAACATTTCAAAAAATGCAAATGTTTGAAATATTAGCAAAACAATAAAATATTATCATAAATAATATGATGATATAAGATCATATGTAAAAATAAAAAACTCACTAATATTATAAATCAAAATATTTACTATATGGTTAATTAGATATGGTATGTGAGGGAATTCGAAACAAAGGACAAATATATGTTACGCAGATTTCATTTCGAAAGATTGAAAGATGTTAGCGGTGTAAGTGGTTGTGGAAGAATAGCAGATGGAGTTGTTTTTGAAGATGGCACCGCAGTTGTACATTGGGAAAGTGAACACCCAAGTACTAATTTGTACAAAAGCATTGAAGATGTTGAGTTTGTACATGGTCATCAAGGCAATACTAAAATAGTATTTGATGATCCTGAAATAGATAAAAATGCTAGTAAGGACAATTCTAACAGCTGACATTCATGGCTACTTAGAAGAATTTAAAGAACTATTAAAAATTTGGGATTTTATAAAATGAAAGAAATTAAAAAGGATTTATTCAGTGGCTTGTTGGATAAAGAAACTGATGCCATATGTATAACTACCAATGGATCATTTGATGACCATGGAATTGCAATGATGGGTGGAGGTTCGGCAGGACAAGCTAGAGTTAAATGGGAACAAGTTCCAAGAAATCTTGGAAAAAAATTAAAAGCTTTAGGTGTTAATGTTCCTTATCTTATTGGGGCATCAGATAATGATGGGTATTATTTAGAACCAACAACTAATGTTGTAGTAAATAAAAAATATAAATGTTTAATTTTTAGCTTTCCAACTATTGGTAGTTTAATTAAAATGGAAGGCGCTAATTTAAATTTAATAAAAAATTCTTGCATGGAAATGATGACTCATGCAGACCATTTTAAATTGAAATCAATCCTATGTCCTAGACCTGGAACCGGAATAGGTGGACTTGATTATCATAATGAAGTAAAACCAGTAATATCATCAATTCTAGATGATAGGTTTACAATTGTTAGTTTTGAGCATGAGGATTAATGAAAATATTACAGTGTATTTTTTGTAAGGGCGAATTAGATATTATTGGAAATTTTAAGGCATATGTAAAGAAAATTAAATGCCGTTCTTGCGGATTTTCAAATGGGGCTGAAATAAAGCCTGAGCCAGAAATATTAATTATTAGAAAAAGATCATAAAATTATCTATTAGCTTTATACCAGTTAATAGTTTTAATTAAACCATCTTCTAGAGAAGTTTTCGCAGCCCAATTCAAAAGTTTTTTTGCACGAGAAACATCTAGACAGCGCTTTGGCTGACCATCAAATTGGTCTGCATTAAAAACTATTTGTCCATTATAATTAGTTAATCTAGCAATTAGTTCAGCTAAATTTTTAATAGAAATTTCCATACCAGTGCCCAAATTAATTGGTTCATTGTGATCGAATTCTTCAAATATAGAATCAATAATTACTTCTGCACAATCGCCTGCAAATAAGAATTCTCTAGTTGCAACACCAGTTCCATGGCACATTACTTCTGGTAAATTGTTTTCAGCAGCATTAACAAACTTCTTAATCAAAGCAGGTATGACATGGCTTTTTGATTCATTAAAAGAATCATATAATCCAAACATATTAACTGGCATAAAAAATGCACCGCCTAAATTGTACTGATACCTATAAGATTGACTCATTATTAATAGCGCACGCTTACTTTCGCCATAAGCCTCATTTGTTGGCTCTGGTCGCCCATTAAACAGGTCTTCTTCTTTAAATGGAATTGGGCAATTAACTGGGTATGAACACACGCTGCCAAGGCTATAAACCTTTTTAGTTTTGCCATAATGTTGGCAATTATTATAAATATTGGTTCCCATAATAAGATTTTTTGTAATGAAATCTGCTGGCGACTTGGCATTTCCCAATATTCCTGCACAAACTGCTGCTAAATGCAAAATAACATGTGGTTTATTATTATAAAAATAATTTTGAACATTATCTTCATTTAATAGATTTAATTCTTGACTGGATGGTGTTAGGATGTTCCATCCGCTAATATTTTTTGATTTAAGCACATTTTGTATATTTCTACCAACCATACCATTTGCGCCTGTAATTAATAAATTTTTCATTTTAATTCCGCCTTTATTAACAACTCTTGTTGCGCTAATTTCAAATCATTTTGAATCATTTCATCAACTAATGATTCGAATGTGTGTTTTGGAGCCCAATCTAATTTGGATTTTATTTTAGATGAATCTCCACATAAAGCGTCTACTTCTGTAGGGCGAAAATACTTCTCATCTATTTTAACATATTTTTCCCAATCCAGCCCTAATTTAGAGAATACTATTTCTACAAATTCTTTAACTGAGTGCATTTCGCCAGTGGATATGACATAATCGTCAGGCTGGTCAGCCATAACAATTTTATACATTGCCTCAGCATAATCCTGGGCATGACCCCAATCTCGCAGGGCGTCCAGATTACCAAGGTATAACGTGTCTTGTAGCCCTAATTTGATTCTAGTCGCGGCTCGTGAAATTTTGCGCGTCACGAAGGTTTCCCCACGACGTTTTGATTCGTGATTAAAACATATACTATTGCTGGCGTGAAGGTTATAAGACTCTCTATAATTGATTGTTGAATGATATCCAGCAATTTTAGCAATTGCATATGGTGATCTTGGCTGAAATCTAGTCTCCTCATTTTGAGGTGGGGCTGCTGCCCCAAACATTTCACTGGAGCTAGCTTGTAAAAATCTAGTTTGTGGACTATATTTTTTAATTGCCTCTAAGCACCTAATAACGCCAGTTCCGGTTACATCCATAGTATATTCAGGAATATCAAAAGAAACCCTAACATGGCTCATTGCGCCCATGTTAAAAAATAAATCTGGCTTAGTATCTGATATTAAACTTACAAGTGATGAATAA
>Ga0315284_10013159_pt1 | contig 11773 bp, 11 predicted proteins | sample YL17G09_16_MG_FD_203696 | JGI IMG/M metagenome (GOLD analysis project Ga0315284, IMG submission 203696) | Sediment microbial communities from Yellowstone Lake, YNP, Wyoming, USA - YL17G09_16 | ecosystem: Environmental > Aquatic > Freshwater > Lake > Sediment | place: USA: Wyoming | collected... | reverse complement strand
GAACTTAATGGAAAAACATATAAGGTTACCATCTCAAAAAGTAAAAAATAATAGTTATGGAAAAAGTAGTACAGGAAGAAATGGAAGATCACGTAAATCGGCATGTTAAATTTTTTGCGGCTGTGAAAGAAATACCCAGGACTCTTGATATAAAAATTATTAGTAATATTCAATCAATGGCAAATTCTGATGATTTCCTTGATAATATTGTACAATCAACATCAGGATTAGAACAAACCCGCGCAATTGGAAAACTTAGAGCCGAAATACAAGAAACCATTAATCATAGATTAAATGAAATTATTGACTTCATTAAAAATCAGAAATCTCTACAAGAACAAGAAAGAATCAAAGATTTGATTACAAAAATAAAAATATTTTAAAAATTTTTTGAAAAACATTTGGATATCTCATATTTATTACATATATTTGTACCATAATTAAAAATTGAAGACATGAAAAAATTACTTGACATATTACACAACCTCTTGGCCGCAGACCTATTATGGGCAGATGAGGATATATTGCGTAAAGTCGGGTGATATTCAACATACACTTAACTCCTTTCTTAACAGAAAAGACCCGACTTCCTCACAAAGTCGGGTTTTTTATTGTTCTTTGACATAATGGAATATTTCGAGATCGTAGTGTAATGGCAAGCATATCTCACTGTCTATGAGGAGGAGGGGTTCGAATCCCACGGTTTCGGCAAATGCTCGGTTCGTATAATGGCTAGTACCTAAGACCTTCAATCTTAGTATGCGGGATCGTTCCCCGCACCGAGTACAAATGCCCTTGTAGGCGAAATGGTATAGCCGACGCGCCAAGGACGCGTTGTTTACAGATTCGAGTTCTGTCGAGGGTACAAAATAAATGTTCGAACCATCACACGAACCATTTACTTTTACCACTAAGTATGTTATATTTATATAAAAAGTAAATATGAGAACAGACATACTTGAAAGAAAAAACGAAATCATAGAAATGATTAATAATAACGAGCCAAAGGCACTTATCTGCCGACTGTTAAAATGTAAACCATTAACATTGGATGAATCTCTAAAAAAAATGAATATTATTTATAAAGGTAATAGAGGTTTAAAAGGTAAAAAAATGGGTGAAGGTAGAAAATCGGCTATGGAATATATGAAAAAAATAACATTGAGTGTTCCTAGATTAAGAAAAAAATTAATTGAGGATGGAATAAAAAAGGATGAATGTGAAAAATGTGGTCTTAGTGAATGGATGGGGCAAAAAATATCATTGGAACTTCATCATAAAGATGGAAATAGATTTAATAACGAATTAGAAAATTTAGAAATTTTATGTCCTAATTGTCATTCATTAATTCCAAACCATAGACGAATGAAGAAATCATTAGATAATTCCGTTACATATAGAAAAAAAATGCCAAAAGTAAAAAAAGAAATAAAATATAAATTTTGTCAATGTGGAAAATCTATTAACAAAAGAAGTAATTATTGCTCATCGTGTTATAATTTGAAACAAAGAAAAATAGAAAGACCAGAAATCAATATCCTAATGAATGATATAAAACTTCTTGGATATTCATCAACAGGTAGAAAATACGGAGTTAGTGATAATGCAATAAGAAAATGGATTAAAAAATATCCCCTTGTAGGCGAATTGGCATAGCCATCACACTTAGAATGTGAAGTTTACAAGTTCGAGTCTTGTCAAGGGGACTATCTTACTTGAGAAGTGAAGCGATTAACTCTCGACGCTTAGGCTTGAAGTAATAGTTCAAGAGTAAGATCAACTGCACCCATGGTGAAATTTGGAGTAAGACACAACGCGTTTAAGCCGCGTCGCATTTAATTGCATGAGAGTTCGACTCTCTCTGGGTGTACTAAGGTAGTAGATGTCTAAGTTAAGTCAGATTCTTTGAATAGGGCTTTTTTTCGGTCTACTACTTTATTTGTGGGCGCATGTACCAAGGCTGGCGAACGAGTTTTGCAAACTTATTGGGAGGATTCGATTTCCTTCGCCTACACATTAGAGTTTTAAGTTTTGTTTTTCTGTACAACTACTGAAAAAGTAACAAGCCCCATTGATGTAATCGGTAAACATATCAGTTTCAAAAACTGAGTTCTCCAAGTTCAAATCTTGGATGGGGTACAAACGCGCAAGTTGCCGAGTGGTCAAAGGCGCTGATCTCCAAAATCAGTAGAGAAATCTTTCGTGAGTCCGAATCTTACCTTGCGTGCTAATTTCCAAAATGTTAAAGAATAACTTCTTTTACTTCTGGTTCTACTTCTGGTAATGGTTCTTGTTGTGTAACGATCCAAAAAGCGATATATGTTACAATGAAGAAAGGGCAGGCGAATATTGCTCCCAGTAAAAAAATCAATCTCCAAAAAATTGGATCTATTTTAAAGAATGTTCCGAGGCCGCCGCAAACGCCCGATATTTTTTTATTTGTTCTACTTCTAAAAAATTTTCTTGTTTCCATATCTTATATTTTATGCTAAAGACGATGGAAAAATGGGAGTGTGACGTTAAAATGAAATTAATATCGCATTGAAGCGAGAAGATATCTATAATCTAGTAATTTGGTAATATTTTCGCTTGTATTCGTGGCGGGGTTAAGGGGTGTACGGAAAATATTTGGATTAATACGTCTTTCCATATATGTTATTTCATAATGAAGATGATTTCCTGTCGCTCTTCCCGTATTTCCAACAGTGCCGATCAACTCACCTCTATCAATTTCTTGATTTTGTGATACATCAATTTCGTTTAAATGAGCATATAGTGATTCATACCCATTTCGATGATTGATTTTAATTACATTTCCATAATCGCCTTCTTTATTCGCTTTTTCAATTACGCCCTTTGCTGTTGCATATACGGGCGTACCTTTCTTTGCTGGGTAGTCAATTCCCCAATGAAATCTCTTATCTCCCGTAATCGGATCTATTCTTTCACTATATACTGAAGATGCTTTGGTTAAATCAGCCATAGCAATTGGTAATGTCGCAGGATAATGTCTTAATTGATCATCCATTATGCTATCATTCTTCACCATTGCTACCATCTGTTGGCGAATGCTTTTGATATTATCATTGATATCTTTTTGTCCTTGAGATAATTCTGTAATTCCTTTTTCGATATTTCTCAACGAATTATTAGGTTTTTTAAAATTTAAATACCATAAAACAAGCGTAACTTGTACCAAGGATATAAATGAAACATATGCAATATGTTTTCTATGATTATATATCACTTTATAAAATTTCAATATTGAATCGCATATTTTATAAGTCGGCGTCATCATTCGATAAATAGTCACTATTACATAAAAATCACGCCCAATGATCGCTATTCATTTTAAGAATTTTCCATATCATTGAACACCAATTATTAAATTATAAAAAAATTTTTAATAATAATATTTTTATACCCCTAAAAAAGACCCCCCTATTGAAAAATACTTGGATTTACTGGCTCGCCTTTATAGGAGATCTTATAATGAAGATGATACCCAGTCGAGACTCCCGTACTGCCCACAGTACCAATTGTGTCTCCTCGCATAACTCTTTGCCCTTTTATTACTTTTCTACTATTCATATGTCCATAAAAAGTTATGTACCCATTTTCGTGATCAATTTGGATATGATTCCCATACCCATTATCAAAATCAGAATCAATAATTATTCCATCCCCATCTGCATATATTGGAGTTCCTTTTCTGGCGGCAAAATCAATTCCATCATGAAATCTAACCATTCCGTATGCTGCATTGGTTCTTGTTCCATATCTAGTGGATATTGCAATTATATTTTTGCCTGGGATTGGTTGTAATGACGGCAGGCGCCTTAATTCGACAATATTTATACTATCTCTTCTTTCCGCCATCTTTAAAAGATAATTAATACTGTCGTTCTTTTTTTCAACATTAAGAATTTTAGATTTTAATATTGGAGATTTAGTATCTTTTGACGCATAACAGGCAATTAATATAACGACAATAATAATTTCAATCGAAAAACATATGAAGTGTTTTTTATGTTTTTGGAAAAAATAATATATATCAATAATATTGTCGAATAATCGTATCAGTAGCATCTACTATAACTAGTCAATAATTTGTAAAAGAACTATAATAAAATGTTAATGAAAAATAATTTCGAAAATATTTGGTAATGATAAAAAGATTATTTATATTTGTGCGATATTTATATTTTTTAGAGCTATGAAAATGATTTTAAACAACGGTCGCCCCCAACAGCATCCACAAGTGGTTGAATGGGGATACTATGTTTAAACTTTTTCATTAACGGAAGTTTTTAGATTAGGCAGAAACCCCATTCAATCGTGAATGGGGTTTTTTGTTTTTATCGGGGTGTAGGTCTGTAGTTGGTAGCAGTCCTGGCCTGGAACCAGGTGGAGCAATCCCTCGCACGTTCGAGCCGTGCCATCCCGACCAAGGTTCTTTGATGTATTGATTTTAATGCCCCTGTAGTGCAATGGATAGAACGTGTGGCTACGAACCATAAGATGCGGTTTCGATTACTGCCAGGGGTACAAATATCGAGTAGTAGTTCAGTTGGCTAGAATGGGTGGTTTGGGACCATCAGGTCGGGGGTTCGAGTCCCTCCTACTCGACATATGGTGTTTGAAGCATTAAGGTGATGTGCCAGACTGTGAATCTGGAGAAGACGGGCCAGTACCGTCCTAACACCCCAATATTGTTTCGTAGTGTAATTGGCAACACGCTTGACCCTGAATCAAGAAACTGGGGGTTCGATCCCCTCCGAGACAACAAATTATATTACCATATAGTGTAATGGATAGCACAAAACCCTTTGAAGGTTTTAGTTACAGTTCGACCCTGTATGTGGTAACAAAAATCAAGTTTTATTTGGCAGTCTCATATTTATTACATATATTTGTGGTCTAATAAGAAACATAAAAGTAATAATATGAAAGAGAAACTCTTAAAGATTTTAAACGATGTATTCGACTGGGGATCAATATTGTTGTTCACCGCTATAGTCGTTTACGGTATCGTAATGGTGTTGGGCATCGTTTAACCATTTATTCATATTTAATGTATATCATTTCAAACAATAAAAAAGATTTTTACGATGGAGTTGTCGGTACAATGGGTATTGATAAAACTATTGTATATGATAGGAAAACCACAGTATATAAAGACTGGACTGACTATCCCAAGGAATTTCGTCCAAATAGCCCATATAATGCCAGATATAAGAATCATTTTTTAAATTTAGATCATCATACACTATATCCTAAAGTGGAAATTGCAGGATATTCATCATTTATAGTGGGATTTTGCGGTAAATTATATATCGGATGGAAATTATATAAAGAAGTTCCAAGCCCACACGGGCCTCCCGATATAGTATATGACATCACATATGATTATGATTTACTCAAAAAATATGTCAAAAAAATAGGATGGATGTCCAACTTAGATGATGACATTGAATACATTAAATCGTATAATCCTATTCAAATTTTTAGAGATTTAAAATCTCCAATATTTATATATGATAGTGATTACAAAGGGACTTCTATACATTCATATAGGCGTAGAGACAGTTCAGTCTTTATCGTCAATCCTATTCTAGACGAATATAAATTTTACACAGTAATTGACAGCTTCACCGCTTTCCAAGAAGTCCAAATGTTTATGGGTGGCGTACTTGGAGCAGGCGAAAAAGAAATCGTGGAAGTGGAAGATAAATATAAAATCACTCAACACGGATTTAATAAATGGTCATTTCGAAAAGAACCTCAAAAGAAAAAATTATGAAAAAACTGATAATAATAATAATATTTTGGATATTCATTTATAATATTTGTGGCGGGCCTACTTTATCGGCATCCCATAATGCAGATGCAATAGTAAAGATACGTAAAGATTTGGATTATAAAAAGAATTATATGCTTTTTATAGATCATCTTGGACATAGGGAGTCAAATAATGATTGGACAAGCATAAACAGCACCAATTGTTTTGGTGAATGGCAATTTGCTTATGGCACTCTAAAAGTATTAGGATATGGGGATATTACGCCCGAAAAATTTAGAAAGAATCCAAATATATTCCCAAGAGACTTACAATTAAAAGTATTGGAAGAATTAATTGAAATTAATAGTATTTCACTTAATCCATATAAAGATTATATTGGAAGAACTATTAAACATACCCCCATAACTAAATCAGGATTACTTGCTGGCATGCATCTTGGTGGTATAGTTGCTGTGCGACTTTATCTCACATCTAATGGAACAATAGATCGAGCGGATTTAAACGGAACAAAAATATCTGATTATATTCGAGAATTTAATATGTATAATTTATAGATTTTATTTGGATAATTCAAAAATTTGTTTTATCTTTGTAAATTATGAAACCGCTCATAAAATATACTGACGAAGAAAGAAAAACCATTTTTGATAAAATGGTTGCTAAGGACATTGAAGCGCAGAAAGAAATGACTCGTAAAGAATTGGAAGCGTGGCTTAATCTTAAACCATTTAAAGATATATGGGACGTTCCGAATATTCCCCAGGTTACCAACAAATTATATAAAACATTTTATGTCCCAAGATTAATTGAAGCTGGAGCAATTCCCAAGAAAGATCTAATTGATGGACAAGTGTATATTGGACGCCATCGAAGATGTGTCGTAGGTAAGTGGAACGCAAGCATTCAAAAATTTTTATATAACAGAGAAAAGTGGGGAGGAACAATTACTGACGATTGTAATCATTTTGAAGATGATAACGGATTCGCTTTATTTGTTCCCATCAAATTAGGAACTGAAGAAGAATGGAAAATAAATAAACAATTATAGTTTTCCTATACTTAAAATAGGATGGTGGAATCGAACTCTCAGTCCCAAAAAAGTCGGAAGAAATTCTGACTTTTTTTAATTTAATTTGTTTTTTTAAATAAAATATCTTATATTTAAGTTATTATGAAAATTTGTATAATTTCTGACACACACGGATTACATGAACGTATACCTCCTTTACCAAAAGCAGATATTCTTATTCATGCAGGTGATATAACTAATATGGGAACCGAAGATGATATTCGTCGTTTTGTTCATTGGTTTCAGAATCTAAAAGGATATGGTAGTAAAATTTTTATCGCGGGAAACCATGACTGGGGTTTTGAATGGAAAAAACCGTGGTTATTTAATTATATTAATGATGAAAATTTATCACAATCCGATTGTTATTATCTTGAGGATAATTTTATGACAATTACAGATCCAGAATTTTCGAGGCCAATAAAAATTTATGGAACGCCATGGCAACCTGATTTTTGTAATTGGGCATTTAATGTCCCAAGAGATGAATTATATCTTTATTGGGAAAAAATACCTTTAGATACAGATGTATTAATTACACACGGGCCTCCGCAAGGAATTTTAGATATGAATTTAGAAGGTGAACATTGCGGATGTGCATCTCTCACAACCCATACATATAAAATTAATCCAGCTTTACATATATTCGGGCACATACATGAAGCTTACAATACTGAAGTTATAGGTAATACTCTATTCGTAAACGCATCAACTTGTACTCGTAGATATGTACCATCAAATAAACCCATCGTTGTTGACTTAACAGAAGTCGATGGGAAATTAATTGCTAATATTGTGGAAAATGAATGATATCGTAACAGTTATAGTTTCGACAAGAAAAAAAGATGATAATCTTATAAGAGAGATTAAAAAAGGATTCTCGCATCCAAAAACACAGATCTTAATATATGAAAATGACAATCAAATGTCGTTGGCTGAAGTTTATAATAAGGGTTTAGAAGAATCGGCAAATGATATTGTTGTGTTTATGCACGATGACATTTTTCTCCAATCAACCAATATGGGGCATAAAGCCTGTAAATTATTTGAAAAATTTCCAGATTACGGAATCATTGGCGTTGCGGGAACTACAGATTTGGTTAGTGGTACGTGGTGGGAAATACGGAAATCAATGCATGGCAAAGTCAGTCATACCAAAGACGGAAAGACTTGGACAAATAAATATTCCAACGAATCATATGTTGACACATTAAAAGATGTTGTTTGTGTCGATGGAGTATTCTTTATGATAAATAAGAAACGAATCAAAGCACCCTTTGATATCGATTTTAAGGGGTTTCATTTCTACGATATTCCTTTCTGTGTGTCGAACTATAAGGAAGGGGTTAAAATCGGTGTAACGACCAAATTTGACATCATACACAAATCTATCGGAGTGACCAATGAAAAATGGGAAGAAAATAAAAAACAATTCGAAGAAAAGTTTAAAGATATTCTTCCAATTAAAACAACTAATAATAAGGGTTTAAACGAAAAATTGAATTATTCTCGTGATAGCATTGGTGTTGGAATGGTTACATATAATGCTCCTGATAGAATAAAACAATCGGCGGCAACGATACCAACTTGGGTTAAAAATTTCGTTATAGTAAACGATGGAACTCCATATGACCTTTCGGTTTATCCCGAACACGCATTTATTATTCAACATCAAACAAATTTATCTGTTGGACAAGCTAAAACCAGCGCAATTAATTATCTTCTTGAAAAAGGATGTGAACATATTTTTATAATAGAAGATGATATTTTATTACAATCTGAAGAAGTATTTGACGTATATATCAAATCATCACTTGTTTCAGGTATTAAACATTTAAATTATGCTTTACAGGGCCCAGCAAATAAGAAGGGAGCCAAAGGATTTGAAACATTAGAAGATAGGGCTTTACAAGAACATCTTAAAGAACCAAATCCAAGACAGGTTATGAAATATACTGATGATGTTGAAATTGCCCTTTATCCTAATTGTGTTGGGGCGTTTTCATATTACCAAAGAGAGGTTTTAGAAAAAATCGGCGGATTTGATGATTTTTATAAAAACGCATGGGAACACGTTGATCACACAATGGAAGCATTTAAGAAAGGATTTACGACTCCTTATTGGTGGTTTGCCGATATCAACAATTCATGGAAGTATATCAAAGACATAGAAGGTTGTATCGAAAACTCCACAATTGGGCATACCGATGCATGGAAAGAAAATTTTAACAGAGGTTTTCTTCATTTTAAAAAGAAGTACGGATTTGGCCCCACAGAAGTTCCAGATATTAAGCCAGAGGGAGTTACTCAAGCATTAAATTATTTATTTCAGAACAGATAATATTTATAGGAATATGTGTTTATGTGAAAAAAATCATCAAATGGGTTAAAAATGTATTTATACCTGTATCATTATTATCCGATGGGTGTGTCTTTCCCCTAAATGTTTTAGGATATTGGAAATTAGATGAGGGATCAATTAAAGCATTTGATTCAGTTAGTATTAATAATGGTACAATAACTGGTGCCATTACTCGTGGCGTCACGCTAGCAGGTGAAGGACATATAAATATTGGGGATATTACAACATTTAATGTTTCACAATTAACACTTTCAGCTTGGTTTAAAACAACCGCAATCGGATATATGTGCGTTGTTAGTAAAATTAATAGTTCATTAGGCGCAGGATATTCTATGACCACCGAAGGATCTAAAATAAGAGTGAGAGTGGGCGATAATGTAACTCATACTGCACAAGTAGATTCAACAACATCTATAAATACTGGTGATTGGGTACATTGTGTATTAACATCTGATGGTATAAATATAAAATTATATATCAACGGAATTCAAGAAGGCGGCGATCAACCTTTTGGATACAATATTGGATATTCTTCTGGTGAAAATTCAATATTTAGAATTGGCGCTAGAGGGAATATTCCCTCTCAATATTTTATAGGAGACATCGATGAGGTTGGTATTTGGGGTCGGCCATTATCGATTGAAGAGATATTAATATTACATAATAATGGCGTTCCTCTCACGTTTTGTAACAATTATTCTGTAACACCCACACCATCTATATCATTATCAATAACACCGACATTAACTGTATCAAATACACCAACCGTAACGCCAACATTAACAATGTCAATTACAAGAACGCCAACATTAACGCCAAGTATAACGCCATCTAAGACGCCAACAGTAACGCCAAGTATAACACCATCTAAGACACCATCATTAACGCCAAGTATATCGACATCAATAACACCCACTCCATCTATATCAAAAATACCAAATATAACACCATCTAAGACGCCAACCGTAACACCAATAGTAAGTAATTCATTATTAAATGGTATAGTATCATATTGGAAATTAAATGAAACAGGATCAACTTCAAATGCAATTGATGAAACTGGTTTAACTGATTTAAATCTTAGTGCTGGCGGTGTACTGCAAAATGTTGCAGGAAAAATAGGCGCCTGTTATATATTTAACGCTACTTCTTCAGGTATGTTAGGAAATGTAGATGATACATATGAAATAGCAGGTTCAATGAGTATATCTTGTTGGATAAAGACAACAACTAATGATAATAATGGAATATCCATAGCAGGTAATTATAAATCTTCAAATCCAGGTAGAGCTTGGGATTTAATAATTATAAATCAATATGTGTATTTTGATTGTAGAAATGGCGTTGATACGCTGGTATCGGGATCTGTGAATAGCACAAGTAGTGTAATAACAGGAAATTGGGTTCATATTGTAGGAGTTTTGGATAGTACAGTTGGATTAAAATTATATATTAACGGAATTGAAGAAGATAATGTATCTTGGCCTTATACTAACTTATATGGTGATACAAATAGATTCCAAATAGGAGCAAGAGCTAACGAACTTTTTTTTAATGGATGCATAGATGAATTTGGAATTTGGAATAAAGCGTTGTCTCCAACCGAAGTTTCGTTATTATATAACTCAGGAAACGGAAAGACATATCCTTTCGGCTTAAATGTGACGCCATCACCAACTCCAACGAAAACCATATCAAGAACTCCAAGTATAACTCCAACAAAATCAAAAACTTGTGATTTTGGAATAACTATTAATATACAAAACAACTAAATAATTTGTTTTATTGAGATATTTATTATATCTTTGTATTGTTCTTTGAAAATAACGGGGGTGAATTGGCTTTTGATTTCAAGTATCAAAGGTAAATCGCAAGTAGTCAGAATATTATCTATGACTTAAAACTACGGTAGTAAATTATAAACGGCAACGTATATAAAAACATGGAACTTGCAGGTCTAGTACGTGCAACTTCTAACGTAGCTGCTTAGTCTCAGACGAAGCGTACAAGGGGTCGGGGAGCAATACCTACCAACAAAAGCTCTAATTGGGTGTAATACCACCTCACATATAAGAGTGTTAAAGTTTTGTTTGGAGTTCTACTTTAGTGAATTTCCCACAGTTTCGGATACTAATGGCAAAATAAGAATTCGATATTTGTTGGTTATGAATAACTAACTAAACTTGTAGTGATTTATTATTGAACGGGAAAGACACGGCTTCGATGCCGTCACCTCCACCTAACTCATTGAAAATCAGGAAGTTCTATAATATGGGCTTCCTTTTTTATGCGAATTTCACCTTTTCTTTTCCAACTTGTGATGTTTTCCCGGTTAATTTTTTCATATAATCATTTAACCAGGCGGTTTCAGCATCATTTAAAGGTGGTCCAACATATTTTTTATCTTTTCTTATATTATTTTGAATTTCTTTCATTCTTTCAATCGAAACAGGTTGTTTCATCGCTGGTCGTAATGTTGTTGTATCTAATTTTGGTACTAAATTCGATAATTTTAAGTTAGATGTTGATGCTTTATCTA
>Ga0315284_10013158_pt1 | contig 11774 bp, 15 predicted proteins | sample YL17G09_16_MG_FD_203696 | JGI IMG/M metagenome (GOLD analysis project Ga0315284, IMG submission 203696) | Sediment microbial communities from Yellowstone Lake, YNP, Wyoming, USA - YL17G09_16 | ecosystem: Environmental > Aquatic > Freshwater > Lake > Sediment | place: USA: Wyoming | collected... | reverse complement strand
ATAAACGCGCCATGTTGGATACGGGTAAACGCCCCAATCTGACAACCCCTACCAATCCAGACGTTGCTGCCCACCACCACGCCTTCCCCTAAGATGGTCTCCTCGCAGATCGTGGCCCCGTGCCACACGGTGCAGTTCTCACCGAAAATAACTGACGACGCGACCGTGCTAGTCCCGCATAATATAGAATTGCGTGTCGGGATTCCGGGCGTCGTCATAGCGTACTCATCCTGGGACTGGTTCTGTTAAAAGAGGACTCGCATGATAATCAGGGTTGATCTCACGCTTTCGAGGATCGATCGTGGAATTATAATCGTGATTGGCATTCTTCTTGGTCGCACAGAACGGCAACACCACGACACTCCCTGTCCCCGCGCTAATGGCTGGCACCCATTGGCCTTCATGCTTTCTCGCCGTAATACAAACGGGCGCAAAGTGATCGAAAATCACATCTTGATCCACGTAGACGGTATACCCGAGTTGCTGAAGTTCTCGGCAGAAGGTCAAATCTTCTTGGAGTCGGCCAGGGTCCATTTGTCCACACTTGAACCACGGATAGCCGATTTTATCGAGGACGGTCTTCTTGACGAGCATCCCCGCCTGTCCAATGAAATCGCCCTTCGGGAGCGCCAGCAAGCCATCTCCAGAAAGTTCATCCCAATGATAGAGTGGCATTTCTGGATTCCAGTCTCCATCGGGGCAATCAGGCAATCCGTGCATGAGACAGGGGGCATAGGGCGGGACTTTGCAGGGGGTAATCGGCACGACCACATCGACATTATGCCCCAACAAGCGCATCAACAATTGAGGGGAAAACGCATGGTCGTCACCGAGAAACCAGACCCACTCGCCCACCATCTTCTTGACGCCGTTGTTGAAGTTCTGGGTGATATCGCAACTCCGCTCAATATGCAATTTGGTGCCTGCCGGCGCGCCGAGCGCGCCCAGCGACAGGACAAACTCGTAATAACGGGGTTGGATGGCGGCCGCCACAACAATCGTCCCTGCGGGATACCCTGAGTCGGTCAAATGAACCATGCCATCCTCCAGTGATAAAAGTCCGGTTGGTCGGCCCAACCGGAAAAGCCGTAAGAGGTTAGAGGTTCGTTGCCAGCACGCCGCCGTTCGTGGCGACACTCGCCAGGTAATTTTCTGCCACCGAAATCACATTGATCGCCGCTGCGGTCGCAAAGTCGGTGCCGGCATCGACATAATTGCGATAGGCGATAATCGCTCCAGGATTGGTGACAGTAGCCGACAAAATGGCCGTGGTAATCACGGTAGTCGTGGTGGTTGGATTCACAAAATCGCAATCACGTACCACAACGCCTAAGACTGCAGCCGCGTCAGCCGTCACATTGATGGCTTTCGCCCAGGCGGCGGTCCCTTTCAATTCAAACGTCGAGTTCTCGATGGTCATGCCATGCGTCGTGGCCAGGACGTTGACGGCAGCCCCGTTGGCTCCAGACGCCCCGCTGACTCCAGACTGAAAATAGCAATGACTCACCGTAATGTCCGCGACTTTACTTGCCGATAAGCCAGCAACAATGCTCAGACCATAGGTGGTCACCGAAGCGGTGTTCGTCAAGGCAAACGTGCAATCATGCACATAGAGCCGATTGGCGGTATCCACGGTCGGAGAGATATCGATGCCCACGCCCCCCGCTGCCGGAGGGGTCAAATGCAAAAACGCAATTTCCACATCCAACGCTGCCACTTGGAAAATCGCACCGTCAGTCGTCGAAGTGACCGATTTGGTACTGGTGATCGTGGTCCGGTTCCGCATCCCGCCCGCATTCGCATGAGGACGCGAAATATGACGGCTGCCAGGGATGCCGGTAATCGTAATCCCCGCTTTGTTCACCACGATGGTCGAGGAGACCGAATGAGCGCCGGTGAGCATCACAATGACATCACCCACGTTGGCCGTGCAATTGGTAATCGCTTGCGCGACGGTGAGGAGTGCCCGTTCAGGCGACAGGCCATCATTATCGTTACTCGCGGGATAGGTCCGCCCTTCCACGGTATACGAGGCGGAAGGGGCCACAAAGAAAATTCGTCCACTGGTTTGGGGCAACAAGCCCCAGAATGATCCATATTTTGTGATGTAGGCCATACTATTCGCTCCTTATTCCACGATGTCCTGTGCGCGAAAGCGCGTCCCCGTGTTGCGTAGACTCAACAGGGATCTCAGGTTATTTCTTTTTCGACTTCATCGATGTCATCTCAGCCATTTCCATGCCGCTGTCGCAGTTCGCCTTCTTCCCCTTGGAGAGACCCGCGTAATTGGCATAGCCATTGACTTCTTTGAATCCCGCCTTCGCCTTGGCAAACCCGTTCGAGGCTGTGCCAGGCAATCCCGTCGAGCAATACCCCTGCTTCTGCGGCATCGCTGCCGTGGTCCCCGCAGGATTCGACGGACGGGCCATCGTCGCGCTGATCTTAGACTGACTGAATTTCGTATGATACCGATTTGGCATATCACGCTCCTTATCGTGGACTGCGGCGATTCGCCTTATCAATCGCGTTGGTTTGACGCAACACTTCTGCGTCAGGACCCAACGCCGGTTGCGACGGATCGGCTTCCCGCACGCTGCGCCCATTCCTGACCTTACTGAGATAGGATTGCACTTGGCCCATATACGAATCCGCCGACCGACGATTCCTATTGTTTCGAGCATCCACGCTCGCCATCTCTCCCCCAAACTCTGACAGCCCCCGATAGCTCGCGTAGCCGTTCACTTCACGAATGCCCGCCTTCGCTTTGGCAAACCCGTTCGAGGCCTTCCCTGGTAACGGTGTGCCCGTATAGCTTTGGCGTTGCTTCATGTCGTGCTCCGCTTCTTGCCCATCCCCGCTTCACTCATCGCAATGGCAATCGCCTGCTTGCGATTCGTGACGGTGGGGCCTTTCTTCGATCCTGAATGGAGCGATCCAGCTTTCCATTCGTGCAGCACCTTGGCCACCTTGCCCCGCTTCGGTTTCGATAAACCAATGTGGCCGTTGTAGGTCATCGTGTGCCTTTCTTGAGGGGGCCCACGCCACGATTCTTCGCCATAGGGCCAATCGTGCGCGTCAAGCCCCGTCGCGTCTTGGACCCCGTGGCCTTGGGGCCAATCGAGAGTCCAAGACGTTTCATCCGAATCTTCCGCATGGACGTATGTCCAGTGAACATTTACGAAACATTCCCTCCGAGGATGAATCTCCAGTCCCACCACGCACAGGAATATCTCATGTACGCTCTCCACTTGGCGATCAGCGTGTCCAACTCTTCTGCCATCGCAAATTCTAGCGGAATACGATCAAACCAGGTCAGGCTCTCCTTCTGCATGGAGGAGTCCATCATGAACCAGTTGTTCGTGTCGGTCAGGTATTCCCAATCGATCACTTCGTACTTGCCCTTATGGACGTTCGCATTGTTGTTTGCGCTATCTACTTTCCCTTCACTCTCCGCGATCTCGAAGGCGATCTCGTAGAGGTCTGGGGGAATGAGCAAGGTGCTAGGGGTCACGCTGATGCGCTCGCCCACATCACCACGAAAGCCACGCATCTGAATCCGAGCCGCCGCGACCGACACCGCACTGAGCGAGGAGGTCGTGAGGTTATCGAATCCAGAGGTGGTGGACACGCCAGAGTTGGTCGTGTGACTATCGGAACACAACGCCACGCCTTCGCTGTTATTCGAGAAGAACGTATCGACGTTGAACGCGCCGGTATTGAAGATCCTCGCGGCGTGCTTCTGTCGGGTCCGCTGCGCGGCTTGGGCCAACGCCACGGGGCGTCGTTCCCAAATGCCATGACGGTCATCGTCGTACAGTTCCCGCTCGATCTGAATGCCGTTGGCGAACGGCACGTGGGTCGCGGTCGTGTCGTAGCCCTGGGCTTGCGCCTGATAGCCGACCGTTCCGGCGAACTGGGTGAAGTCCGGCAAGGACCCCACGCCAGACCATTTCTCGAACTGATCGTTGGATTTCTCAATCGAATAGATCGAGGCAATCCGATCCGGCAACTGCTTATATTTGTCATAGAACAACTTCGTGACCCGCTTATCGAGCAGGTCTCCGAAGTTGCCACTAGAATGAGGTACTGCTGGCATAATGTTGTATCCTTTATGTTAGAAAATGGGGTTCGACTAGGTGGTTTGACACCACACGCAGTCGCCCAAGGTCGCCGTCACATAACTGTCAGAAATCCCGTTCAATTCCAGATCAATCGTCGTCGCATTCACGCCGGTCGCAATCGCAATGTCCGACCGGACATTCTGCACCGAGGTCGTGAGCGTCATGCCCTGGAGTCCGATATTCAGACCCGCATACACGAAGGTGTCCCCAATGGCATTGGCCGCGAAGGGGACAATCACGGTGGCGGTCACGCTGGAGGTTGAGCCAATGGTACGGCTCCGACCCACGTTCGCCCCGCTCAGATACCAGACAATCCCCTGATCCATGTCTGGGGAGGCGACCGAGGTCCCTCCAATCGTCGTGAGACCACTCGCCGTCGCGGTGACAATCGTATCCGCCGTCAGGGCGGTGCCCGTCGCGCCCGTGACCATCAAGACCCTGAGCATCTGATCGGGATTCACAATCACGCCATAGACGGCCTCATCGGCCCCCTGGGTCGTGCTATAGGTGATGGGCGCGTTGGGTCCCACGCCGGTATCGAGTAACGACCCCAACTGATTCGCCGTGGCGGTGGCGGCGGTGACGATCATCTGCCCGCTGCTGCCATTCGCCTGCGCACAGACAATGGCCCCTGCCACCATCCCCGTGGCACTCGCTTTGTATCGCTTAATGACGGGGGCGGCCCCGCACAAACAACCTGCATACTGCATAATAATCTCCTTGGTGTTCACGACCCATCCGAGGACGGTCGTGTGTGTCCATTACAAAAATCCGTGTGCAATCCGCTTGGCGCGGGAGGCCGCGAGGGCGCGACGTTCCTCTGCCGTGGAGCGCACCGTCGTATACAACTCCTCGTAGATGTACCAGCTACAGAAGGGGTCCCAGGTGGAACACCCATCGCATTTCGCTTGGCACACCGGAAATTCCTTCTCTTTCCGATAGCCGACACGCTTGGGATTGAACTTATGCGTGCAGCCTTGACAGAGCGTAATGACCTTCTTCTGGGCGGCGATATCCGCCATCCAGCCACCAGCCGCTCGCCCCTTCTTCTTGCCCCCGGCTTCGAGGGCTTGCAGTTGCTCAGCCCGCGTCCACTGTTTCTTAATGAGGAGTTCAGCCACGTTTCGCTCCTGGCCGTTCCCATTCCAATTCGGCTTTCACTTCTTGCCAATCGGCATAGCGTCCATTGGCAATCATCTTTTCATAATGCGCCTTCTCGCGTGGGGAGAGTTTCCCCACCAGATCCGGCCCTTTCGCCGTGGGACGTTTGGTGGAGGAATGCGTTTCTTCCAACGATTCCTTCGTCATCCCGCGCTTGGACTGCGCGAGCCGTTCCACCGTCTCGGTATCGCCCAACGCCGCCCGTGTCGCCGCCAATTCCGTCGCCAACGTGGCCGGATAGCCAAGCGTTTGCGTGAGATAGGCGTATTCCCGTTCGACTTTGAGCCGTTCCGGCGTCCCGGATTGTAGAATCTCCGGCATCGCCTGTTTATACCGTGCGAGTTCACTAGAGACGGTCGTGCGGGCACTGGTGGTCTGCAGTTCCGCCTGCATTTCGGCTTTCGCCTTCTCCACCGCTCGCTTCGAGACCAGTTCCTCCCGATACGCGGCGGCTTTCCCCAGGGTCGTCTTGCCATCGGCAATCAACCCTTCGAGTTGCTCCCACGTATATTCGGGTTCGGTCTTGGCCTTGTGCTCCTCCTGCACCTTCGACCGTTCCTCAAGACGGATGCGTTCCTCACGTTCCCGTTGGAGTTCCGCCCGCAACGTCTCACGATCCGCTTCCGCCGTCTTGGCGCGTGCCCAGACCTGCTTAAAACGGTCTCCACCTGGTTCGAGCGTCGGGACCTCGGCGGTCTCCGGTATCGGCTCAGGTGTTTCGACTACGGGTTCAACCGTAGGTGGTTCGACTATCGGGACTTCCTCTACGGGCGTTTCGGTCGCCTCTTCCGTCATCGCACACCTCCCCAATCAGTTCTGGTTGATCCCCACAGCCCTGTTATGGCCGGGCTGGCACCGCATCCACAGGCATACTCTTGCGATGGGTCGCAAGAATCTCCCCTGGCAATTCCATCATCTCTTGGCAGAGTCGCGCACAGGACTCAAACACCGCCACATTGACTTGCGCCGTCTTCACTTGGCCCTGATCGACCGCCACCTTCAACGCCTCCGTCCAGGTCTGCGCTTCAGATAGATATTCGAGCCGTTTCGCCTGGATCTTGGCGAGAAAACTGTCCCACGCAGGGTCGCCCGTCAGATGTTCCATCTGCACGGCGGCACTCCGCAATAGGGCGTGTTCATAGGGGATGGAGGAGAGGGGCATCGAGGCAGGATGCACGGCTTGCAAAAATTCACGCTTTGTGGGTGGCATGCACATCCTTACGGGGTTATTCGTACACCCCTCGCATACGCTATTACGGGTGCTCTGTCAAGTCTCTACCGCTTCCGTTCCGTCGGAACCTCACAGATCGAACAGTAGGCGGGAATGGGATTCGGCTCCGATTCGTTCCGCCAGCCGTTGTCATACTGGACGCGAAAGACCTGTCCATACGACGCCTGGCACTGTGGGCACACGATTTCACATTCAAGCTCTCTCACATCATGCCTTTCGCCCCTGGCAGACTCTCATCCGCCACTTGATTCGGGCCTTGGCCCATATTCATCTGATCGGCTTGGGGATCGACTTGTCCTGGCGGGCCGGGTTGACCGCCCCCGCCGCCGCCCTGCATCTGCGCGAACTGTTGCGCCATCATGGCTTCCTGCTGTTGCTTCTGCACGAGGCCTTGCACTTGTTGCACATAGGTCTGGAAGATGAGTTGGAACGCCGGTTCACTCTGGAGCAACGCCGCATAGCGCGGGTCCCGCGTAAATTGTTGGAGCGTTTGCAAATGCTGTTGTGCCCCTTCCGAGGGAATGCCCTGGGGGAGAATCCCTTGCGTCATCTGTCCCATCGCCTCTTCCGCCGTGAGTTTCGGCACATTCGCATCAGGCGGCGGAATCACGTAGCGGTTCGGGTCCTGGCCGTTCGCCTTCACAATATCGCTCATCAGATTGTAGAACTTCTCCTTGTCCATGAGTCCCATCTGGAACGTCATGCCATTGACGAGGAGTTGGCTCAACTGGGTGAGGATTTGGGCTTGCGCGGCCTTGTTCGTATTGAGCGAATTCGCTTTGAAATCGAATTGGAAGCGCCCGCTAATGTCCCGCGTGTTCTCGACGGTCTTATAGGGGTCCGACCCTGGGGGCACCACACCGGTCACGCGATACTGCTTCTTCGGCGGCAAAAATGCTTGATTCAGTTCGTGCATCTGTTGGTAGACTTCACTCAGGCCCAGGAAGAACCTCCGGAGGATGCGTTCCGGTCGGGCATCACCCTGTTGCAAGACGTTCGCCATATTGCTGCTCGTGCGGAGCGCCGAGGACTTGCCTTGCGGGACCGCGCCGAACTGCAACGCCCCTTGCATACTGCTTTTCTCCGCCCATTGCTGCAAGAGCGCCAGGATATTCATCGCCACCGACTGATCGCCCAGCGGCAATTGCGGGAACACCACATCGGTTTGGGGATTACTCACGGGATAGAGTTCCCCAGGGGACATGCGCACCACTTCAGGCCGCATCCCCGACGCGCTCCGATAGAGGCCCCACGGACTGTTACTAATGGAATGCTTATCGATCATCTGATCGAGAATGACTTTCGAGAGATCATGGAGGTGTTCCAGGAGTTCGATCAAGGAAATGCCGTAGAATTGTCCTGGCACCGGCAGGAACGTCGCTTCGGCAAAGGGACGGCGCGGGGTGGGGGTGGGATATTCGTCCTGTAAATGTCGGAGCCGGCAGAGTTGTTTCGACTCCAACAGCACCCGCGCCACGATTTCCTCTTCAAACCCGTCATCGTCGATGTCCCACCGACCAAAGTAGGTGAGACGGGTAAAGACCTTGGCCGAGGTCTTGGCGTTCCCATAGGTCAGGCCCGCGAGCGCATCCTTCTGCACCTTATGCTGTTCAGGATCGGTCATGGTCTGCGAGGAGGTGTCCCCCAATTCGCCTTCGACCCGCTCCTCCAACGTCTCTAATTCGTCGTCCTCTAACAGATCGTAGTACCCGCGATCCTGCAGGCGCTTGATTTCGTCCCAACTGGGGTAGTCCACCATGACCACATGATCGGCTCCGTTCGGGTTGGACGGGCCAGGGGGTTGCAGATTCGCCGCACGGGAGGGCACCACGAGGTCTTCGAGCGACACAGGAATAATGCAGGGTCCGTCAAAGATCGTCGCTTTCTTCGTAATCTGCGCAAAGGTCGCGCCGTCCTCATCCTCAAACACCGACACCTTCGCCTGCTGCGTCTGCCCCGTCTCCGTCGTCCAGCGCACGGTGAATCGGTCGGGGGCATGGCGTTCCGCCACGGACCCTGGAAAGGTGTCGGCCAGGAGTTGCAAGAGCGGGAGTTGCGGGTCGGTGCCAGGGGCGGGCTGCGGAATCGGCTTCGTCTCCCGCACCTCGCGGGTCTCCTTCACCCAGGGGATAAAGGCGACGGCCTTGCCATCATCGACGAAGCTCGTAATGAGTTCCCCGATCTTCTCTTCCCCGTTCTGTTCGACAAAGAGTTGGTAGTCTTGGAGTTCGTCAATCGACGTGCCCTTCTCGGCATCGACCTTATTCACCGCAATGGCCGACATCACGGGGCGGGACCCCATGACGGCGTTATGGAGGGTATCCTGGGTGCGTTGACTATTCGTCATCAACATCGGGACGTGCTGATTGGAGGCATCCGGCCAGGGATAGTTCTTCGTCTCCATCCAGCCCCGGAGCTTGGCATAGCGTTGCAGCCGCGCTTCCGACCAATCGGCGCGATCCGAGAGATCGTCCTGATAGCGGTCGATCACGGTTTGGACAAAGTCGTCTCGATCTTCGACGGACAGACTGGTACGTAGTTTCGCCATTACGGTCCCTTCCGAATCGTTTTCACATTCGAGATGACCCTTGCTCTGCCCCTAGGGATCTCCCTAGTCGTACCACTAGTAAACTTTTCTGTTGACAAAATCAACTGCTGACAAGATAATAGGGGCGCTACCGGACGCGGTTCCGACAGGGCTGGGACAGGAAGGGTTCGGGACACGAGAAGAGAGGGCGGTTCGGTTGGGGTTGCCACTCTTCCTCCGAGTATCCTCTGTTCTGGGTTCTCCCGTTCCATCCGTTCCCAGGTTCGATTCACCCACTCATAGTCTGTTTCCACGATGTCGCCCGCATACAGATCAGTAGCCATTTTTGCGTCCGCCTGACATGAGCGAGAGCATCCGCGCCCCATCGCGCAGTCCTCGGAACGTGGGTTGACTATTCATCAGGTACTTCAAGAGGGTCGGATAGTCGTCGTGTCGTTGCTTGGTCTTCTGCTTCTGATCCTTCTCCAGACTCTTCTTATAGTCGTCCCAGGCATAGCGTTTCATCTGGTAGATCGTGCGGGTACAGCGGGGATCGATGGTGAGGCGCGGGCGGCGGGTGGAGGGGTCGGGGCGGAGGGCTTCATCGATCAGGGCGCGTCCGACGCTGCTATCGTCGGCCAGATCGTAGAGGAGGCCCACGGCTTCAAAGGCGTCCTGCCAGGTCGTACTGCGGTCGGTCCCGGAGGGACTGCGCCCCATGTTCGGGTCGATGAGACGCCGCACCGTCGTCCACCCATACGCCGCTTCGATCTCCCGAATCTCCTCGGCCACATCGGTTGGCCCCCCCAGGACTTCACAATCATGAATCACCCCCAGATCGTCCAACGCATCGATCTGCACCCAGACGGCCATATGGGGTTTGCGCGGGTGGGGGTCCAGGAGTTGGATGACGGGATAGAGGGGATTCGCCACCACGGGCGTCACATGGTTAAACGTCATCACGTCATCGCCGTGGCAGACCCCGCAGGCCCCCTCGGCGTCGAGGATGGTCAGGTCCTGACAGCCCACGCACCAGGTATGGTCGGTGTCGGTAAAGAGGCGATGCACACGATTACTCAAGCGGAGATGCTGCCCATAGATGCGGGTCTGGCGTTCCGTGACGGAGAGCGTGCGGGCGAGTTCGGCAATCGCCGTTTGGTCGAGGTTCCCGTTCTCCGTCGCAAACATCGTGACCCACTCGTAGGTGGGATCGTGGTCCTTCCCCGGTTGAGCCGGTTCATAGACGCGATCAATAATCCAATCGACAGGGGTCGTGGGGTCGTCGGGCCAGGTCATCGCCATGAGCATCGTGCCGTTCACGCGCTTGGCCCGAACCAGGTTCTCAATCCAGATGGATTCCTTGGGGGGTTCGTCGTGGAGAATGAATTGAAAGTCGCCGGAGGCGAAATCCTTGGGGTCCTGGTCATACGACATGAACTGAATCCGGCTCACTCCCCGCACCACGTCACTGCCGGGGTCTCGGTAGCAGACTTCGAGGAGACGCGTGCGGGCGGTCCAGGAGGACTCCCACTCCCCCTTGAGCAGACAATGCTTGGGAATCCAGCCGTAATGGCCACGAGGCCCCCCCGGCGCGTCCACCCCCTGCCACTGCCACCACTGGAGTTTGGGCAGGATGATCGTATCGAGCGTGTTGGTAATGGATTCGACGACCACCCGACAGTTGATCGGCCCCCGAAGCTTCTCCCGTGGATACGTCGCCTCCAACGCCAAGGGAATCTGCCCCGTGGCCCGGATGACCAACTCCACGAGCGCACTATCGGTTTTGGAACTCCCGTTCCCGCCCCCAATCCCCAGAATCTTCGCCTGCGAGGTATGGATCTGCACGGCTTTCGCGGAGACGGGGTGGTAGTAGCGCAGTTGATTCACATGCCGGTCCTGCGCCTGGAGCGCAATCACGTCCTGCGCCAACGCCAGCAGGTCCGCATCACTCAACGCCGCGACCGTCTCCGCATCCAGCCCCGCCAAGGCCTCGGCGTCCCTCATACTTTCGGCTCCACCGTCACCGACCGCTCCGTCAACGTCACCGCCGGTCCCCCCAACCCCCGCTCCCTGAGCGCCTGCAACACCGCCGCCCCCACCTCGTCCAGCTGCTTCTGCTGCGGCGTCCCGATAATCTGCGTCGGCTGCCCGTCCAACAACAACAACTTATCCGTCAAAATCCCCATCGACACCATCAAATCCCGCAGCTTCGTCTCCGCCATCAGCTCTTCGAGCCGACTCCCCTCCGTCAAATACTTCATCATCCGCCCCGACACGAGCGACACATCCTGCTTCAACTGCTCCCGCTCGTACCGATGCTTCTTCGTCTCACCCATGCCAGTCTCTGTACCCCTTTTTGCGCCCCCTGTCAACTTCCCCTCCGTCCCTTGTTGCGAGTCCTGTCCAGACGAGCGCGCAGACTCCTTTTTGCGATTCCTGTACAAAGAGGAAATGGGACCCAGGACACCCACCGGCAGGGGTGCACCGGATGCAACGGAGCACGCGGTCTGGCCGGCGCAGAGCGCAAGAACTCGCTAGGGGATTCTGACTAGGTAGCTGCTGGCTCGCCGCTGAACAGGCAGACTGCGCATGAGGGGCACAACGCTCAAACCCCTTTAGAATCAAGGCAATTCGCCTGTTCATGCTACCCTGTCTATGAGGCCCTATCGTGGCCCTATGGCCCAAGAGGTGCCGGGGCTACAGGTCTGGCTACAGGGGGGAGGGGAGAGGCGGC
>Ga0315284_10013157_pt1 | contig 11774 bp, 10 predicted proteins | sample YL17G09_16_MG_FD_203696 | JGI IMG/M metagenome (GOLD analysis project Ga0315284, IMG submission 203696) | Sediment microbial communities from Yellowstone Lake, YNP, Wyoming, USA - YL17G09_16 | ecosystem: Environmental > Aquatic > Freshwater > Lake > Sediment | place: USA: Wyoming | collected... | reverse complement strand
GAAACTACAACCGAGCAGAACATCGGCACTTTGTATATTCAGCAGAGAGCCTTCAAGACTCAGCCGAAGAAGATTCGTGTGACTGTTGAGGTCGTTTCTTAAACCTCACACTCACATTTTGTTCAAACTAACAGCGCTAAGGTCATTTGTGTCTCGTTGCGAGCCTCAGCCTCTATTTTTTTGCCTGCAAGCCAGTTACCTCCACGTTGGTGCAGGCGGGTTACGCTAAAACTGGCTAAGAAAATAGGAGATGTGTGTCAACACATGAGTAAAGAAAAACCTAAGCCTGAAAAGGCTTCCAGTTCGAGTAAGAAGAATGAAAAAGAAGGAAAGAAACCACAGCACGTCTGCGGCGAAATTAATGGAGCCATGGGTAAAGGTGCGTTCTCGAAAGAGGGCGACAAGGTTCGCTGTGTAGAATGCGGCAAACTGCATGACAAACTTCCAGAAGGATACATGACAGCACTGAAGAAGCTGAACTCCAAAAGAGCCGCATTGCTTGAGAAGGGCGAAAAACACGAGACAACTGGCCCAGAGTACGAAAAGTGGCAGAAAGCTGGGCAAAAGGCATGGGAAACAAGAAGGGCAAACGAGGCAGCCAAAGCCAAGAAAAAGTAAGTTGGAATTTTTCTAAGAAAGAAAAAGGAAGAGGTAAACAAAATGAAGAATCAAAAAATAGAGAATAAGTACGACCCGACGGAAGGCCTTTTTTACGAAAAAGCTTTTTCGCCTGAAAAGGTTGAAGTGTTCAGAGACCAAGTCAACAAGATAGATTGCAACAAAAACCCAAATCTCAAACCCAGATTTCAGACACGGCTAATCTTGTCTGACAAGACAGGACACAAGCTTGAGGTTAAAGGCGTGCGTCTTGTGCACCGCGTCATGCAGTATTTGCGTCCATGGACATCTTTTGACAAACTTGGTTCTCTCGCTATGCTTGAAGCGGAACCAGACAAACTACAGAACACGTTGACGCGCGCGGCAAAGAAGGCAAAGCGGCAACTAAAAACATATTTCGATGACACTGGACGCCTTCAGGGAATAGCAAGCGAGATTCACCGACAGATCAGCTGGGCCAAAGTGCGCGAGTTAGTCGAAGGCGCAGTACAAAAAGCCTATCATGTCGTGGACATGCCTGAAGTGGCACAACCTGAGCCTAACAAGTGGACATATAAGATGCCTGTAAAAGACAAGAACAACAACGTGAGCGCTTGGGTAACGGTCGACGGTGGCAACAACATCATTAAAGGCAAAAGTGGAATCCGTGTGTACACCCGGTTAAGAACAGACCGTGGCGGTCCAGATGGAGCTCCAGCTTGCTTGAATTGGGCTGGAATGTGGAGCGTGCCTCTACAGTTCTTCGGCATCAACACAGAACGGCTTGGCATCTCAGAAAAAGAAGTGACAGAACTGAATATGCTTGAGCTGCACGTCAAGTCGACAGCTGAAAACATGGATGAGATCGAAGCGTTACTTGCAACCAAAATGAAGAGCATGGCAAAATGTGTCGAAAAACACATGATACCAGTCATTGAGGAAAGTCGTAAGGTCCAGTTGACCAAGAAAGAAATGACAGCGATACTTGAAGCCTACGCTGAGAAAGTGCATCTGCCCGAGTACATCATTGAGCAAGTCATCGATAACGTGGAAGAAGAAACGGTCTGGGGATTCAGCAACGCTGTAAGCTGGGTCAGAACACATGGACAATTTGACGAGCGCAGAAGCAAGCTGCCAAGAGAACAACGACCACTCACACAGATTCTTGAAAACATCGCTGGAGAAGTGCTTTCGATAACCAGAACAATAGCTAAACTGAAGAAAGTTCTTCCAAACAACGTCATAACACAGAAGGCTCTGACCAAACCCGAACAATTCCCACAGCTCAAAGCGATGGTTGTGAAATGATGCCTGAAAGAAGGTTTCTGAAAGGTGAAGTCAATGGGCAAGGAAAAATCGTTCGGTGAAAAACTGTCGGAAACCGTTGACAAGCACAACAGAAGACAGGCAAAGAACTATGCTATGTACTCTGCCGAATGCCATAGACAAAACAAGAACGTTGGCGAGCCCATTGACATAATGGCGATGCTGGAAAACAAGAAGAAGGCAAAACCATGACTGTACTTTGCGATTGGTTGGCAACGAAATCGAATACTGTCAGGCGGTCTCGCCGCACGCGCAACCTCGGAGGGTTAAGACATGGAGTCGAACAACAGTAACGATTTGAAGCAGTTGCAAGGCAAGAAAGTGCAGATTAACTATGTCAGCCCAGCACAGGAAGAAGCAACGGTTTCAGGTCGCCTGCTCTCTGTCACCAACGACCTCATCGTGGTAGATGGTGCAGTGATGAAGACGCAGTTGATCAGAAAACAAGTCAAAATCGTTTCCATCGACTATGTTGACGAACCAGAAAGCGAGGCCATGATGAAGCTGATTATTCGCAGAGGCAAGATCAAAATGACAGTGGACGACTGGACAAAGATTGGAGAGATGATAGAACAAGGGGTTACCGAGGGAAAGAACAGACCCAAAGGCATCGACTGGGAACTGGTAACGTGGTGCCTAATGCACTGACTGAAGGGGGAGTAGCGGAGACACGTGGGATGGCACTGAGAAAACAGAAAGACCCTGCGAGAGTTGAAGCAGCAAACAAGGCTTGGGAAACAATGCGAGGACGATACCCAGAACGATACGACAAGAACAAGCAGAACAATGGGGCAGATGACAAAGCACACGACAAGGTGAAGAATAAGCAGCATGATGAATCGAGAGAAGTCGACGCAAAATGGCATTTAACATCGCAGTCAACGCTGACTCTGAAAGTGGATCTCCCCATGCACGAGAGACTAACAGACTTTGTCGACACACCCTGGACAGAGAAGTACAGGCCAGTCAGCCTCAACGATTGCATCGGTCAAGTGGTTGGCTACCTCAAGGCATTCGCAAAAACAGGCTCATTTCCTCTCACATTGATATTTCACGGCGAATATGGGTGCGGGAAAACTGCCTGCGCTAAAGCTACTGTCAGAGATTACTTCGTTCTTCGTGGCTTGTTCAAACGGGACGCGACGTTCATGGACATTACCAATGCAACGAAGGTGACAAGAGAATACGACGGCATATTTGCCCCAGCAATGCTCATCGACTCAACATTGCAGAAGTCAGCAGCCAACGGGTTCAGCGGCGTCGAAGTCATAAGAACCAGGGTACAAAACTTCATGCAGTATTCAGTGGGCAAGTGGCCGAAATTCGTGGTCATAGACGAGGCGGACAGAATGGGACATGACTGCCAAGAAATACTCACAAGCCTCATCGAGAAGTACCCGAAGACACGGACAATCTGGACGTTAAACGACATCGACAACATCATGGACAGAATCGTAGACCGTGCCTCAGGCGGCGTGTTCGAGTTTAAAAAACCCGAACCCAGACAAATTGTTAGTCGGCTCAGGCAAATAGCCAGAAGCGAGAAGGTGCGCATCAATGAAGAAAAATTGAAGGAGATTGCAAAGAACGCGCCAAGCGTCAGAAACGCAATAGGGATGCTGCAACAAGAGTGTATTCTGGTAAAAGCGGTAAGAGGTCGAAGAAAATGACGCGTAAGATGTTGGTCGAAAAGCATAGGCCTATGTACAAAGAGTCTATTGAAAGTTGGAATCCTTTTGTCGGCTGCGAACATGACTGTGTCTATTGCGAGTCGAGTTTCAAGAGGCAGATGAAGCGTCGAAAAAGACAGTGCATGGACTGCTACAATTTCAAGCCGCACTTTCACCCTGAAAGAGTAAGCAGGTCGCTGCCGAGAACAAAAGGAGACGACTTCATATTCTGCTGCGACATGGGCGACGTAGCTTTCTGCAAGCCTGAATGGATGCAGAAAATACTTGCAAGAATCGAACAGCTGTCGGATAGAACATTCCTTCTCCAGTCCAAGAACCCAAGTGTATTCAACTCTTACAGGTTTCCAAGAAACGTTCTTCTCGGAACGACGATTGAGACCAACGGGGACGATTTATACGAAGGAATATCCAAGGCACCTTTGCCTCGGGAGAGATACAAGGCGATGCTGCGACTTCACCATCTGCGAAAGATCGTAACGATCGAACCAGTGTTAGATTTTGACGTTGATATCATGGAAGGGTGGGTTCACGAAATACGCCCTGAAATCTGTTATGTAGGTTACGACAGCAAGAAAAACTACTTGCCAGAACCTGAACTTAGCAAGGTTGAAGCTTTGATGGAAAAGCTGAAAGAAACAACAAAGGTGAGAGCCAAGACGATACGGAAAGCATGGTGGGAAGAATAGCAGAACAGAGGCAAGAACTCTGGTAGTTGTGGTGGGGTCAAATTGCTGGGATTTGAACCCAGGACAAATGGAGATGTCACCCGCACAACCCTTTTTTCTTTATCAGGCTATGTATTCTCAAATTCGGAAATTTCGAATTACAACAAAGGAAAAGTAGGGAACTGGTTTCAAAGGCATAAGTCTTGCTTCGTCGACATTTTTGTTAGTTTTAGGCCAGAAAGAAGATGGCCTTTAGTAGATTTGTTTTTCGTTTTACACATAATTTTCTTATATCAATGTTGTTTTTTCAAAGAAAACCTGGCCAATGCTTCTTAATGTAGTTGTTAGATTCTTTAACGTTTAGTTGTTGTGTTGAATTATTAGTTCTTATGCAGAATTTTGGCTCATCGTTGATAGTTACATAGGTTGGTTCATCAATGGATCGGTCGACCTTAATCAAGGCAATTCTTTCATTTTCTCTATTTTCAAAAAAACATTTAACCAATTGCGAAAACTCTTTTCCAACGAAATTACTAACGATTTCAGTAATTCTTAACACATACCCATCTTCATTTTGTTTCTTGAGCAACTTAAGATCATTACTAATTCCTAAGACTTTCTTATTGTCGTCAACTCCGACAATTAATAGTCCACCTTTTGTGTTCATAAAAGCTGAAACCGTCTTAGCAATAACTTGTTCCAAATCTTTGTTTTTGCAGTTGTTTTTGTAATCCCAAGCAATCGAAGACTTAAATTCTACGTCTTCACTCTCATCCAAATTCTCCAAACTAACGTTTTTTGTTTGGATCTTAACTCCCAAATTCTCTTCGATTATTGCATCAATTTTTTCTGAGTTAATGCTTCCGTCCAGGCCGTCTTGTGAAGTTATCAGTTGGTCTGAATAACCATTTTCTTCGTACCACTTTAGCTTGGCCTCAGTTGACTTCTTATATTCCTCAATTGCGAGCATCCCAAAATGCTCCCAATAATACTTTTTTCCTCCATGTTCGAATGTGAAATCTGGAAGCTTATATTCATAAGCATCATCTTTTGCGCAGAGTTTTTGCTCATAACTATCTTCAGTTAGCGCTACCCCAGCATTGATTAGCTCATTTGCAACTATAACTTCTGATTTTGACCGTACCAAAAATCCGTTTTTCGTAGTATGTATTCTGTTTTCTGCATAAGGAATATTCTCAACATCATCTCTTACGGTAATTCTAAATAGGAACGTATTTCTTCTGTCAGTCTCCGATTTGCCTACGTGTCTATATTTCTCTAATGTGTCAATTCCACCCTGCACAAGAAGGTAAGTTTTGTTTTTAAATCGAGTTAAGCCAGTGTACATCATCTCCATCGAGATATTGAACGCTCTTTCGGGAATTATCAAAACTACACTGTCAAAATCGCTGCCTTGTGATTTGTGGATTGTAATCGCGTAGGCAAGCTCAAGGTTGCGTTCAACACTCCTCTCATTATCTCCTCTGTAGTATGAATAACTATATTCTGATTGGTCGGAAAAAGAAACGTTCATTACATCTCTCAGTTTGCCCTCTCCAAAAGTCCATCTTGTAATTCCGATCTCACCGTTCGCAACATAAGGTTCTCTTTTGCTTGGATAACAACTTAATTTCCTTGTATTTCTTATTTGGATAACTTTGTCTTCATGAATTATGTCTTTTGTTTTTCCAAAAGGTTTAGGGTAATTTTTACCTCGACCATAAAATCCGCAAGTTCGCCATCTGTCTAATTTCTCTCCCAGAAGCTTTTCTTGCAGATAGTTATTCAGCGAAATTGTTCCACTGATTTCCTTATACTTAACAGGGCTCAAAACTTGCCATGATTCACACATACTTACGTCATGATCGATAATGCCCACACTTTTTCTGTAGGACTCGTAGTCCACAACTCCGATTTTTTTCATGATTTCATCTAATTTGACTAAGAGGTCCTCATGATCCACCCAGGCAGAAAAATGCAAGTCATCATCTTCATCCAGCTTTCCTCTTCCGATTAAAGTGTAGACTTCTTCAATATCCTTTGATTTGAAATCTCTTAGAAAACCATCAGCCAACCTAAGCGACAAACTGTCTTTTTTCTTAAGTTTATGTCGCACTCGAACCTTTAAGTCAGCGACATGAAATGAAGTCTTTTTATCGCTCGCCAGCCATTCGACAATGTCATCAAAAGGACGCCCTGGTCCAATAGGAGGTAACTGATTCGGATCTCCAATCATAATGAATCTCTTAACCTTTGAAAACTCAATTGACCTAATCAAAGTAGCAAACAAATCAACTGGGAGCATTGAACACTCATCAATTATTACGGTGTTTGCTGCTTTCTTTCTGCCGCCCTCAGACTTTAGTTCGAAATTCTTGTCAAGCCAACCATACTCGTTAAGATGCTGGTGAATAGTCTTGGCTTGAATATTCTCCAAACCGTATTCATCCAAGTTTTTCTTAATTCTAACCCGGGCTTTTCCTGTAGGTGCCAACACGAGAAGGTCGTTAGATCCTAATCCTTCGCGTTTTGTCAAGCCGTCTATCAAGATTGTTAGAACTTCGGTTTTTCCCGTTCCTGCTCTTCCAGTTAGAACTGACAGTTTGTTAGAGTATAGTGTTTTTAGAGCAACCATTTTTTCGTTTCTTGATTTTTGCTCCAGGTCATATCCCAAAGGAGAGTCTACTACATCTCCAAATCTTTGATCCATTATCCGAGACCAATTTGGGGGTTCCTCGTCATATGAAACCTGAAGCATGTCTTGTACTGCGTTAGAAACAACGGTTTCTTTTTCTCTAATCTCTTTCAATGCGACAAATTCGTCATTTTCTCCCAAGAAACAGAGTTTTTTTTCGTAAAACGATTGATTAGCTTTTATTAAGAATACATCAGGCTTACATTGTCTTTCTCCAGAAAACCTTTTTCTAATATTTTCCAGAGCTTCACTGAGGCTTAGAAGCGTATCCCCTTCTTCTGACGCCTTTTTGAGTGCCTCGATCATAATTGCTCTCGTTCTTCGATCATCATCTAATTGATACTTATTTATCGAATAGAAAAGAGGAACCATACCCTGATCTATATCGTCCAAGGAAATCCTTTCAGAAAAGCCTGCTCCATTCTCTTCAGTTAATCCTTTATCATTTTCAGCGATAAGATATGGATTCTCCACTATTTCATTTTCTTCAAAACAGATACCTGATTTAAACCTCAAATCCTTTTTTACTATTCTTTCAACCTGATCCTCAGATATTTCAAATTTCATTAACAATTCTAACAATTCTTTTCTTGCCTTATCTTTTGAATATGCATTCCATTTTCGCTTAGCATTTTCAAAATCCTTTTGAAAGTCTTTTTCAGGGTCTTTCTGTCCCTCCAAAATATCCAAAACATGCTCCAAGATGTCAGCGTTTTCTTTCTCCAATGGCATAAGCACTTGCTGATGATAGGTCACGCCTCTACTGAAACCAAGAAATCTTAAGACACTGCCTATTCCTGGATATTTACCCCTGTTTTCCCAGAGCTCTTCTATTGCCCTTTGGACCCATTCACGATGTCTTTCCCAGTTTTCGCCTAACTTAACAATGCCCTTTAAAATATCGTCTTCAATTTGTTCAATAATTTTAGTCAATCGTTCGCATAGATAAAGTAAAGCTCCATCAGAAACGTGCTCTGTTACAAATTTGAATTCATTTTCATATTCCTCAGGAATAACTAAAGCGATATTCTCAGGATTCAATCCCTGGGCAATATACTCTTGATAAGGAATTCTAAATCCCTGTTTTGGAAAATCATGAGTTATTCTTCTTTGCCACACATAGTTCGGTCCAGGTCTTTCCGCATTTTGCCCATAAAAAGTCTGCTTATACTTCTTGTTGAGTCGACCAATTCCAACAACAACTCTTTTGGTATCTTCAATAACTGGACTCGAATTAACATAAAAAACTACAAAGGATTTATTTTCCTTTAATTTGTCCCAGAAGCAATTTAAAAGCTCTCCCTGCAGTCGAACATCATCAATCCATGTCTTCTTTTCATTGGAACTATAGAAAAGATCCTCGTTTGATAAATCTCTCAAGGCCAGATTTTCCTTTTCTCGGATCGCGTTATAGTTTTCAACCATTACCCACCTGTAAGGAGCTGGATAGAAAGAATAAGGTGCACCATCAATAACACATGGATCCAATTCAAACCCGCGAACTCTTCCTTTAAGCGGATGCTCAAATTCAACATCATATCCTTTTTCAGAAAAAACACATACTTCGCCTCTGCAGGGTACGGGAAAAGAGTTGCAATCAAAATTAGTTAGGGGTTTTTCTTTATTCCTGTTTTCGAATTCTCTAAATTCGTCAGTTCTGTTTTCTCTTATGTAATCCAGAAAGGTGCAATGATTGTTTCTTTCAGGATTTCTGCAAATAGCACCGTTCCATCCTGAATCATGCCAACATAGTCTTACTGAAAGATGCGTTGTCATGCAATGGACCTTCCAAAGTTGTATGCATCAATAATATTGGCTCTTTTATTTAAAATATCTTTCAGAACAGCGCGCTATCTTGAAGAAATCGGCTAAAGTCCGCGTGCGATCATCTGGCACGGGCTACTGAGCAACTTCTCTTGCCCAAGGGTAAGAGCTTCCTCGAAAGCGCGCGCGACGACACTACACCCATTTTGCGCTTGACTAACGATGTATGCAGTTCAGTGAAAGTCATTGTCAAAGACGTACTAAAAATGTCTGATCTAAGAGAGTGGGGTTCTTTCGCGGAGCTGAGCAGGATCTTAGCTCTCAGTTCAGTTTTTTTGCGAAAGCATTCTTGTATTCCCTTAAATCAGATTATTGGCCGATAGTTGTTGAAGCAAGTAGACTATCGACACCAGTCCTATTCGGACGTCATCGCCGCCTATTTCATATGTAGAGGGATGATCAGCAGCATTTCTAAACCACTTCAAAGAAAAAAACTGATACACAATCGCCTCTTCTGGATAATTCTTGTTCTTTCTCGAAGCATCCAACAGTCTGCCCAACTTGTTCTCCCAAGAAAGTTTCTCTTTTTCTCGCGGTTCTTCGATTCTTCTGAGGAATAGCTTGTCAGTCAGCCATTCAGCAACCAAACCGAGGCTTCTGAAACTTTGAGAAAACTCTCCCGATTCGTAGCTTTCTACGGCAGAATCCAGATCGTCAACGATCTTCTTAGGCAGCTTCTCCTTCAGTCCAAGAAGCGAGCTTCTCACGTAGAATGTGAGATGGGTAACATACGATTTCTCTGCTCCTTCTACAATACGAGTTGAAAACCCTCCCTTACAGAGTTCGCATATTACTATACCCACATCATTGTCTCCGACAAACACCTTGTAAAATCTGTCAGTCTCACTAAGTTTTTTTCTGCCACAATGCCAACATGGCTCTTCTGGCTCAACCTCAATGAAGTATATCTTGTCAGACATGCCCCCGCCTCGATTAGATAACTACACCTGACAGGGTCTATAAACTATGTCAAAAAAGGCAGAATGTCAGCATCTTCACTCCGAAAAGATCCGTTTCTCTGGTCCAACGACATACTTTCGATTATAAGAATCCATGAGATGAGCCAATGCTTTCTCCAGTAATGAGCTACTCTGTTCAAGGAGCTTTTTCTGGAGAGAGTCATCATAATTCTTTTCGCCGTGAACAATGTTGCATCTGACTTTGTACAGCCATTTCAGAAGCATTTCCACAGTTTTGTCCGGGTTTTCTTCATCGAGAGCTCCAGCGAGTGTCTCACGTATCGGAACCCCTCCATCCCAGAACTCCTCTCGATAGATGGGAATGAAACTAACATAGTCCTTGAGCTCAAGTTCCAATGTCTTGAATAGATAACCTGGATCTGCTAACGATTGGACCTCAACAGCGCGCACACTGTCTCCATGGAAAAGATTCGTAGCTGGGTCTTTGGTTTTCTTGTAGAGATTGTAGAATATGTTGTAGGCAACGAAAAACGACAGGTATCTGTTGAAAGGATCTGTTTCCTTTCCTGCTTTAGTTCTCCACTCTTGAATCTTTTTGAGCAGTCGGTCACGTTCTACGGCTCTCAGTTTTATGTCTCCTTTGCGCTAATACTCGAATCTTGCGAAGTTATTTTATCTCTTCTGAGAGTTGTATTACTTCAAGTGGGCATTCCGGCCAATCATTATTCCAGCACACTATTATGTCACATCCTTCCTGGGCATGGCCATGTCTTCTGAAGTCGCTGCTGAAGTATTCAAATTCTATCCGGACCCTTTGCTATCTTTGCCTTTTCCTGTTCGCGCAGACATGAGGAGAAGTGTCTCCACGCTTAATAAGCTATCAGGAAGAACCGCTCAATTGCTCTTGCATCTTCAAAAAGTCTGACTCTTCTTTCTCTGATGAGCCTTTGACATTCAGATTGCAGTGCGAGGAAAAGCTCATTTTTCAAACGGAAGTAATATGCGTTATCTCCGAAATTAGAATGGAACCAATGGTAGTCTTGACTGACGTGGAAAGAGTACTCTTCAGGCATGATAGGATTCATCGGCCAGCTATTTTTCAACCACAAGAGAACGTTGGACACGTGAGTTTCGCCCAGCTCGTGTGTAGCGTCCATTAAGCGCTCTTGCCTCAAATTTTCATTCAGGTAGGCATGCCATCCAAAAGAGGTCAGCACATTAGTGTTCAACCCACCAACAGGCTTCGAGTCATGGTGGAACCACCATCGCGTCAGATTCCTTAATCTTTGTCGAAACCTTGTTACGTGGCACACCATTGTGATTTTTGCTTGGACATATTTGCACACAAGAGCACTTTCCTTTTTCTGAACTGAGATGAACAATCCGAAAGGCAGTCCCACCTCGCGATTTCGTTTGGCAAAGACGTAATCTTCGCACACCTCAATTGAGAAACCTTCTGATGCCAAGGTGTCACGAATCTCGCTAAACGCGTCTTGCCTCGTTGTGCTTTTTGGTTTTTCTGCGTTTCCCCTCAAACGCGGTTCTGTATGTGCTCTGTCCCTCAACCATGTTCCAAAGGTTTTTCCCTTGCCTTCTTCAAGCCATTTATTGTGGCTCTCCTGCAACCAATTCTCAAAGGACTTGAAAGCTGGCTCTTCTTTCTTGATTGCATAGGTTTCCCGCAACCATTGAGCGTAGGCCAAACCAATAAATTTGCCAGGAAACGCGCTGGATTTCCTCTTCTTCTTCATCCTTGAAAGCACCGATTTTTCTTTTCGTGCCTACCAGCATAATAGACTTTGCGGCCTTGGCAAGTGACTTCCACTTTTCGAACTGCGTTTTTCTTGCTGCAGTTGTCTCTGTGATTCTTGAGCCCCTTTTTTAGGCAATTAGGGAATAATATATGGAAGTATTCTCTGAAGGTCTTTACCTTCAACAGCGACATTTGCAGCTTTTTTTACTCGCTTGTCATCGGTATTAAAGGCGATGCTGAAACCTGCTTCCCTAAACATTGGAACATCAAAAATGGTGTCTCCTACAACTGCACAGCATAGTG
>Ga0315284_10013155_pt1 | contig 11774 bp, 7 predicted proteins | sample YL17G09_16_MG_FD_203696 | JGI IMG/M metagenome (GOLD analysis project Ga0315284, IMG submission 203696) | Sediment microbial communities from Yellowstone Lake, YNP, Wyoming, USA - YL17G09_16 | ecosystem: Environmental > Aquatic > Freshwater > Lake > Sediment | place: USA: Wyoming | collected... | reverse complement strand
CTTTTCCTTCTCTCTCACCTCCAGTAGCTCGTTCAGGATCTTCTCGCCCTCTGCCTCCTGCCCGAGCCGACGCAAGGCCGCCGCCTGAAACACCCGGGACACGCCCGTCTTCCTCTCACCGCCCGCCGCTTCTTGCCACGCCGCACGCGCAGCCTCTGTGTTGCCCGCGGCCTCGAGCGCCTCGCCTAGCCAGTAGAGCGCTTGCTCGTCGTGGGGCATATTTGGCTTGCCGACGCCGAGATTCACAGGGTATTCAGTTGCTCGGCGGAAGGTTTCCTCCGCCTCCCGGGACTTTCCTGCCCCCAGGTTCGCCCTGCCTTTTTCCAGATTCGCAGCGACGTAAACCTGACGAACGATTTCCCCACCCTCCCAAGGCTTAAAGTGGTGGTTCATGAGGATTTCGAGGGCTTGGTCATACCGCTTCTGCTGAAGGAGCATGAGCGCGCGGCGAAGCCGCACGGTATCGCGGTCAAGAACCGCGGCCGGTGCTTGGGCTATCAGCTTCACGCGCCGCGCGGAATCACCCAGTTGGGCATAGATCTCGTCGAGATCCACATAAAGCCGGTAATCATCAGGGGCAAGCTGGATCGCCCTTTCGTAGAACCCCGCTGCGGCCGCCATGTCCTTTTTCACGCGCCACGCGTACAGACCCAGGTTGCGCGCCAGGACGGCGTACTCGAATCCACCTCCCAGCGCCTGGAACCAAGCCCGCGAGGCTTCCTCGTAACGACCGTGCGCGAAAAGAAAGTTGCCCAGGAAGTACTGCGCGTGCGCATCCAGGGGATTTTGCGCGACCGCTTCGTGCAGCACCAGCGCGTCCTCAAGGCGGTGCGGGAAGACCTTCTCAGGCGCCGCTGACGCTGCCTTGGCAGCGTACTCCTCGGCCTGCTTGGCCGCCCCTTGCCAACGCGCGTTGGAAGCCAAATAGTAATAAACCATCGGCGAGCCCGCTTGGGACGGCAAATCCTTCAAGGCCACCTGGAGTACCGCGTCAGACGAAGCGAGGTCACCCAGGCTGCGATACCAGGCGGCCACATCCAAGTAAGTCTGAGCGTCACGCCGCAGGGAGCGCGCCCAGGTTCGGGGCGCCTCGTCACCGGCGGGGGTCCGTGGCACGCGCGCACTCGCGATGCGCCAGCGCTCGGCGAGCGCCCAAGGAAACAGCGGCATCCGTTCCAGCGCCCGGTTGATGGTCGTCCACGCCTCGCCCTTCTTCCCTGCCAGACGCAAGGCCACGGCGAGATCCGCTTCGACGAGCACGTCCTGAGGGTTGTAGCTCAGAGCCCGGCGCAGCAGCTCGGCTGCCTGATCGTAGTTCTTCAACTGGATGGCAATCTCGCCCAACTGCGCAAACGCGGGTGCCGGGCCGCCGCCGTACTGGATCGCAGTCCAAAAAGCGTCTGCGGCCAGGGTTAAGCGCCCCGAGCCCCGGTAGATCACCCCGGCGGCATAATGCACGCCTGGGTTAAACTTGTCGCGCACGAGGGCGCGAGTGATGAAGCCTTCCGCGCGCGGGAAATCCACCGCGCGATAGCTTCGCCACGCCAACTTCAGAAGCGCCGGGACGTAACCGGCATCGCGTTCCAGGACTTGCTGGTAAATTTCCGCGGCAGCAGTCTCTCTCCCGTCTTTCTCCTGCTCCACCCCGTAGAGAAAGAGTTCCTCGACCGTCATCTGATCGAGAGATTTCGCTTGCGGACCTCGCGTCCCGGCAGCGGGAACGAAATCGGGATTACCGTCCACGGGCTCCGCGGCGGACCAGCGCAGGAGCGTTCCCCCGCGCGCAGACTGAATTTCGACCACCAAGCTCTTCCTTGCCTCCTCGAGGCTGTCCACCGGCACAGAGAACTTCGCGGTTTCGAGCGGAGTGAAGCCGGCCGGAGCCAGCTCGCGCAGCAATTTAGGTCCCAGCAGCACCCGAATCTTCGGGCTGGGAATCGCGACGGTCGGCGAGATAGCCAACTCGACGTGCTGCTTCTTCTCGCCAGCAGCCGGAAGGAAGCGGACGTTGAGCGCCAACTCATCCGTCGCCTCCACGAAACCATCCCCCAGCCCCCGCACGGGATACCAGTATTCCGTAAATGATTCGACGCGCCGCGGCGGCATGAACTCATAGTTCAACTGCGTTTCGTAGCGGCCGGCCTGAATCTCGTTATAGGCACCATCGTTGTCCGTAAGCAGGTCCGTCCAAATCAAGCCGTCATCGGCCACACCCCAGGTCCAGGTCTTCTTCCCCGGCACCTCGCGGAAATCCGCCACATGCGCGACACCGTAATCGGACTTGTGATAGTAGGCCCCAAAGAAATTCCGGTGGACTTGCCGGCCAAAGAGCGAGGTAGGCTCGCGCACGCTCTTGTACCAACTGTAGTCCACGCCATCGTGAATCGGAAAGGACCAGACAACGCCCTTGGTGTGCGGGTAGGCTTCACGCATGGGGTAGATGAACTGCATATCGTCAGTCGCAGGCACGGCCGTGGTGGCCCAAAACCAGTAGAGATTGGTGAGCGGTGTGGAATTGAAGAGCGTCACGCGCTCTTCCGCGCGCGCCTGGCCGGGCCGCAGAGTGAGCGCCACCTCCCAGTGCATGCCGGTAACCTGGTCGACGTCGCCCACCACCACCGTGGCGCTGCCGTCGGCATTCCGCCGCACCAGTGAAGACACCGGCGACACTGTCACCACGGTGTGCCCGTTGGGAAAGTTGTATTCAATGCCGCCGGAAATCCATGCCCCGCGCAAGGCCACCAGACCGTACTTCACCACGTTGTTGCGATAGAGCACTTCCCGCTTCGTCACCTTGTCGTAAAGCGAATACAGGCGCCCGCCCATTTCCGGGAGCACGATCGCCTTCAAAAACTCGTTCTCGAGAAAAATCGCCTTGTAGGTTTTCGGCTCCCGGCGGTCCGTCAGGTCATCGAGCATCGTGTAGGGATAGACGTTGTGCCGGTTGACCAGCGGAAACGGTGGGCTCGGATCCTCATCGCCCAGCAAGTAAGTGGGCAACTGCAGCGTTCCTTCCCAGGCGCGCACCTCGGCGCCTCGAGCGGGCGCCGCCAGAGCCAGCCAGAACACGATTCCCAAGAGAATTCCGTATCGGGAAGATTTCATGGAATGCCTCCCGGCAAGCGGGGTGAGAAGAGCTCGTTGCCTTTCAGCCTACCCGCGGCCGTGCTCCGCCCTCCTACACCCCGTACTTCGCTGCCATCTTCTGCAGCAACTCGAACGACTCGCGATATTGCGCGTCGATGTCGGGCACCATGCCGACGTCGATGGCGAGGAAGTCACACCGGAAGCGTTCATGGGGCCGATGCAAAACAGCTATGGCTTCGACCCCTTCTCAATGGACGCCCAACACTTCTTCCACGGCTTCGGCAAAGACCTGAAGCGATTCTCGCAGCGCCTCCTCCGAGATCGTCAAGGGAGGCGCAATTTTTATGCACTCGCCGCTTGCCCCGACGGGAGCGAACATGAGCAAGCCCTTCCGGAAACATGCGACGTTGACCTGCAGGGCAGTCTCGGGATCGGGCTCCTTGCTTCCAGGCTTCACAACCTGGATCCCGGCCACCAAGCCCCTGCCGTGCACGCAGCCGAGAACCCTCGGATATTTGCCCTGGATGCGCTCAAGCGCCGGCACCAGGATCTCGCCCATGGCCGCAGCGTGCTCGACCAAGCGCTCTTTTTGGAGGACTTCCAGGCTGGCAATCGCTGCCGCCACCGGCAACGGTGATGCCGAATGGGTCGAAGTCATCGAACCTGGCGGGTAGAGCCCCATGATGTCTTTCCGTCCCATCACCACAGAAATCGGCAAGGATGATGAAACACCTTTACCGCAGGCGATGAGGTCGGGCGTCACGCCATAGTGCTGGAAGCCAAACATCTTGCCCGTGCGGCCGAAGCCGGCCTGCACTTCATCGTAGCACATCACAATGTCATGCTCGCGGCAAAAGGCTTCGAGCTTCTGCGCGTATTCTACAGGCAAAAAATCCGGACCGCCGCCCTGGTAGGTCTCGGTCATGACCCCGGCGATGTCCTGCGGTTTGACATTCTTCTGCGCTAGCGTCTGGAGAAAAAGATCAAAAGAGGTGTCTTCGTTCTTGAACCCGTCCGGAAATGGAACTTGGATGAACGACGGGTCCAGATGCCCAATCCATCTTTTTTGCCTCTCCATCCCGCCCGCCAATTGCGCGCCCATCGTGCGGCCATGAAAAGCGCACTGAAACGTCAGGAAGAACTTCTTTTGCGGGCCGTATTTCTCCAAGCCGTAGGTCTTGGCCAATTTGATGCAGTTCTCCGTGGCTTCGCTCCCGGTGCTCAGCAGGAAAACCTGGTAGTTGCAAGGATCGGGCGAAAGCTCTCGCAGCATCCGGGTCAGTTTCATTCGCCGCTCGTGCACGAAGACGTAAGACGCCAGCAGCCCCTGATCAATAGCTTCCTTCAAGGCCTCCTTGATTTCCTTTCTGCCATGTCCCACGTTCGTCACCAGCACGCCAGAGGACCAATCAATCCACCGGTTCCCCCAGCGATCGCTGACGGTGAAGTCCTCCGCTTTGTGCCAGACCACCGGCGGCTGCCCCCTCATCGACCGCGGCTCCGACTTCGCCAGTTCCTCAAATATCGGCAAGGATTCCGGCACGGGCAGAGGCGTCTGGATGGTGCGGTATTTGGTTCGCACCTTCGGCACTTCCACAGGGGTTAGGTCATAACCTGCCATAGAGCCTCCTCGAGGATTCGGACCTCAACACTTCCCCTGTACCTGGGGCTGGCCGCCGTAAACAATCTTGACCGCCGCGCCGTCGCTCAAGATCGACACCCGCGCCGCTTCCACAACCAGCTCGTTAATAAAGCTGTTGGCAGGCGTAGCCACAATGCCTTTTTCATCGACGTCCTGAATAATCTGCTGGCGCCGGACCAGAGCAGCGTCGTCGGGAAGCCCCGCTGTCTCGCTTTCCATGCGGTGGGTAGTACTGATAATCGCGGCTACGGAATCAAAGCCGTACCCAACGGGCTTGAACCCCGCCCCTTCCCACGGCACCAGCCGATAGAAATCGGGACTCACGTAATTGAATTGGGAACCGCCGCAGCCGATGCCTTCCAGATAACAGTAGGCGACCCCGCGGTATTGGTCGTCGTGCTCAATCAGCGCACTCTTCCCTTCCCCCTCGCAGTACATCACCAGGCCTTGGTCATTGCTGCCGGCACCTGCGTCCGGATAGCCAAGGCCATTAATGACGGAGAGCAAGGCGCCGTTTTCGAAAATGACGCGACCATGGGACCAGAGGTAGCCGGCGTTGCCGTTGGGAAACTTTCCTTCGATACCCAGGACCGACACCGCCACAGGTTTCAAACCCGTGATGAAATAGACCAAGTCCACATAATGACAGCCGATATAAGTGAAAGGGTCGGTGCGATCAGGTGTAAACCAGTTCTGAAAGTTGGAAAAGCGGTAATAATAAGGCTCGATCAGCTTTGCTTCCCCCATGACGAACGACCCGAAATGGCCGCGCGCATAGTCTCGCTTAGCCGCGAGCGCGCGTCGGTCGAACCGCTTGTGATATTCCACACCCACGAAGAGACCCTTGGCGCGCGCCAGCTTTTCTATCTCCACGGAGTGTTGGTACTTCAGCACCAGGGGCTTCACACACAAAACATGCTGGTCGTGCCGCAGAGCTTCCATGACTACTTCGTAGTGGAGGTGATCGGGTATGGCCACCACCACGATATTCCCACGGCGCATCGCGGCAATCACTTCTTTGTACAGGTTAGGAAAGTCCTTATCCGGCGGCTCCGACAACGACGGATAGGCGGTGAAACCCTGCCCGGGGAATGCTTCGCGAAGCTCCCTGTTCTCCTTGAGGGCCTGCAAGGGAGGGGTGTTCAGTGCACAGATGCTAATCTGGCGGACCATACTCGTTCTTTGCAGGTGGTAGATCGAGGGCAACAACAGATCGTTGGTTATCATTCCTCCGCCGACGATCGTGACGTCCAGCTTTTTCCCCTCGGCCATCATCGCCTCCCCCCTTCAGATCCTAGAGAATCATCTCTTTACCGGAAAGAGCTATTGTTTTCCTCCCCTGTTGCGCAGAAATCCTACGCCGCGTGGCTAAGGCTGTCAAATTTGGGACGTCGAAACCCATATGAAGAGAGGCCTCGGAGGTCAGCAAAGGAGAAGTAGTTAAGGACTCAACTCGCAAATTCGCGATGACACCCGAGGCAGTGCACCAGCGATGCAGGCGACGCAGCAGGCCCGCCCAGGCGATCCTAGATCCCGTACGTCGCCGCCATCTTCTTCAAGAATTCGAAGGACTCGCGATACTGTGCGTCGATGTCGGGCACCATCCCGACGTCGATGGCCACGTAGCCCGAAAACTTGTGCTTCTTCAGTCCCTGAAAGACGCCGTCCCAGTCCACCGTGCCGCGGCCCGCAGCCACGTGGTCGTTCACTTTGCCATCGTTGTCCGCGGCGTGCACAAAGAAGATGCGCTTCCCGAGCTTCTCGACGCTGAGGGCAAGAATTTCCTTCTGGGCGTTCAGGTGTGCCGTGTCCAGCACCGCGCCGAAATTGTCGTCGTTTACGGCGTCCATCATGCGCAGGATGGCGTCGGTGTTACTCACGAGCTCCCCCACGCGGGGCTCGAAGCAGAACTTGAGCCCCGCCTTTCTTGCTTCCCGGGTGAAGAAGCTGAAGGTTTCCACCATCGCATCCCACTGGCGCTGCCATTTGAACTTCGGGTCGATTTCCACGCTGAAGTGCTTCCCGTAGCTGATGCTCTCCTTGTAGGGCGCATCACCGCGGAACTTGAGCGGCGGCGTGAAGCTGTCACCCTGAATGGTGTAGCAGTTGAACAGGTTGGCGATCTCGATGGCGCGCTTGAACAAATCCCAGGCTTCTTTCCTCTCCTTGCGCTGGAGACTTACGGAGCTCGGCAGCACCGGGGCGAAGTTGATGACTTTCAACCCTTCGCCGTCGCAGAACTTTTTGAGTTCGTACCGCTTCTCATAAACGGCGAGCAAATTGTCCCGCCGCACGCCTTCCAGCTCGACGTACTCAAATCCCAAGGCCTTCATTTCGCCCAGCACCTTGAAGGTGTCGGGAATCGAGGGCGGATAACCGTACTTCGTAATTGCATACAACCAGCAACAACTGATTTTCATGACGCGTGGCCTCCCAAAGATGACAAAGCGTTCCCTCTCGTCCCCCGTCCGGCTCGCCACAGCCAACCGGAAAAAACCAGATTGCAGGTCGAGTCTGTCGCGCCTAATCTATCTGAACTTCCCACTCGAAGGCAAACGGAAGAGATGGGGCAGTCCGACAATCTGCCGGATTGGTCGGGAGCGCCTCAATGAGCCGTTGTGATAACCTGCGGGCGCCAGGACTGGCAGAATTCCTGCGCGCCGCATAGAGCAGAAGCCAGTGGCCTCGGGCAGCGAGAGGAAGCTTATGGCACTCCGGATCTTCCAGGTGGACGCCTTCACCGACGAACCCCACGCAGGTAACCCGGCGGCGGTTTGCATTTTGCCTGCCCCGTGCGCAGCCCGCTGGATGCAGAAAGTCGCCGCTGAGATGAACCTATCTGAAACCGCGTTCCTCGTCCCGCGAGACGGCGGCTACAACCTTCGCTGGTTCACTCCAACCGTGGAAGTGGATCTGTGCGGTCACGCGACGCTGGCCAGCGCCCATGTCCTGTGGGAATCGGAATACTTGAAACCCCACGAGCAAGCACGCTTCTACACGCGCAGCGGACTGCTCACGGCGAAACGACAGCACGACTGGATCGAGATGGACTTTCCCGCCACGCCGGAAAGAGCGGCCAAAACGCCCGCCGGGCTTGGCCGCGCGCTGGGCGTCGCCCTGAAATATGTCGGCAAGAGCAAGTTCGACATTCTCGTTGAAGTTGACTCCGAGGCGACCGTGCGCGCCCTGAAGCCTGACTTCACGCGGCTCGGGAAAATAGCGACGCGCGGCGTCATCGTCACGAGCAGAGCAACAACGCCCGGGTTTGATTTTGTCTCGCGCTTCTTCGCGCCCGCCTCAGGCGTTAATGAGGATCCCGTCACCGGCTCGGCCCATTGTTGCCTGGGGCCATTCTGGAAAAAGCGGCTGGGGAAAGATCAGTTCATCGCCTATCAAGCCTCGTCGCGCGGCGGCGTGGTGCGTGTCCGCCTGAAGGGGAAGCGAGTAATCCTGGGTGGGAAGGCGATCACGGTTCTGCGCGGGCAACTTGTGTGAGTGTGCGGCTGCCGCGTGAAAGCTGCGGCCCGGAACGCTTGACAGCACCCCGGCCGCAGCCGAAGATAGGCAGCCGGTACGTTTCAAGGTGAGGAAAACCTCTTGCCCAAGGATCCCCGCGAACAGCTTGTCCGCATTGCCCGACTGGTTTTTGCCCGCCGTTTGACGGATGCCAGTGGCGGGAACATCAGCCTGCGCGATGCCGACCGCGTTTATATGTCGCCCGCCCACGCCGGAAGCAAACAGCAATGGCAGATTGAGCCGGCCGACGTGGTGGCGCTCGACCTCAAGGGAAATGTCGTTCAGGGCCCTGACCGGAGAACCCGCGAGTGGCAAATTCACCTGGGGATCTACAGGGCTTTGGAGCGCGCAGGAGGCATCATTCACGGGCAGGCGGGATACCTCATGGCCTTTGTCGCCGCCGGCCGACCGATTCCTCCGCTGCTCGAGCACACGCAGAAGTTCGGCACCATCGGGGTGACTCGGCCCGCCAAGGCCCACAGCGCCGAGCTGGCGCGCTTGGTGGTGGAGGCGCTGGAGCCGCAGAAAGAGGCGCTGGAGAAACACGGCATTGCGACGCTGGTTCCCCAGCACGGTATCGTGGTGGTCGGGCGCGACCTCGACGACGCCTTCGACACGTTGGAACGCATCGAGACCAACGCCCAGGCGTACCTGCTGGGTCGCTTGTTTGGCAATCCGCCCCTGCATGGCTAAGGAACTCGGCCCCTAAGGGTCTTCATTTTCGCTTTTCGCTTTTCGCTTTTCGCTTTTCGCTTTTGGATTTTGGATTCTTGACTCTGGATTCTGACTTGCTCCTTTTCGACTTTCGACTCTCGACTTTTGACTCGCTCCCGTGATTCTCACCGTTACTCCCAACACGGCCCTTGACCACGTGTTCGAGGTCGAGCGTTACGTGCCCGGCGCTCGGTTGCGAGCCCTCACGGAGGCCGAGTGCATTGGCGGCAAGGGCGATTTGGTCTCGGCGTTTGCCGCGGATTTCGGCACGCGCTCGGTTTCGCTGGGTTTTGCCGCGGGTACAAACCGTCGTCGCCTCATCGGACTCCTGCGCGAGCGCGGCGTGCGCGCCGACCTCAGTCCCGCCCAAGGCGAGACACGGCGCATCGTAGTCGTCGTCGATCAGAAACGGCACGGCCAGACTTGGCTGATGCCCGAGACGCTGCGGGTGAGCCGCGCGGGCGAGCGCGATCTCCTGAAGCGCGTCTCTCGCTGGCTGCCCAAAGCCTCGTGGCTCGCGCTCTGCGGCAGCCTCCCGCCCGGCTGCTCTCCCCTGCTCTACCGGCGGTTGACGGAGCTGGCCCACGCCCGACAAGTTCCGGTGCTGATCGATTCGCGTGGTCGCCCTCTGGCTCTGGCCCTGGCGGCAGGCCCGCAGGTGGTGAAACTGAACCGCGAGGAACTCGAAGGAACCTTCGGAGAGAAGATCTCCGGCGAGCCGGCACTGGCATCAGCGCTTCGCCGCCTGATCGCCGAGGGTGTCGACTTGGCCGTGTGCACTCTGGGTGCGCAAGGCGCCATGGCCATGACCAGCGAGGCCGGATGGCGCGTCCTCCCGCCGGCCATTCAGATGGTGAGCTCCGCCGGCTCCGGGGACGCTTTCACCGCCGCGCTCCTAGCGTGGCGAGAGAAAGGTGCCGAGTGGCCCGAGGCTCTCCGCTGGGCTTGTGCGGCGGGCACCGCCAAGGCCTTGGAGGCTCGCACTGACCGCCTGGACTTAGATACCGCCCGCCGGCTCTTCCGAAAGGTCAAGGTCAAGAATCTCTGACTACAAGCGCCCGCGCTGTGGTAATTTGCAGGGCCGCTTGGTGCGCAAGATACAATCCTTGCCCGCAGGGGGTCTGACTCTTTGAAGCCTATCAAGCATCTCCGTTGGTGGATCGTTTGGACGCTGTTCGGCTCGACCGCCATCAACTACATCAGTCGCCAGACTCTTTCCGTTCTCGCCAACACCATCACCCAAGAATTCCACCTGAGCAACACGGATTATTCGTGGATTGTTTCAGCCTTTCAGATTGCCTACGCGCTGATGTGGCTGGCCGGTGGGGTCCTGATTGACGTGATCGGGGCACGGCTGGGCTTGATCCTGGCCGCCCTGTGGTGGTCGGTGGCCAGCATGCTGACGGGCCTCGCCAATTCGATGTTCTCCTTTGGCTTGTTCCGGTTCCTCTTGGGCGTCGGCGAGGGATGCAACTGGCCTGCCGCCACCAAAGTGGTCGCCGAATGGTTCCCCGCGCGGCAACGCGGTTTAGCGGTTGCCATCTTCGACAGCGGCTCCAGTGTGGGCGCCATCCTGGCGCCGCCTCTGGTGTGGTGGGTCACGGTGACCTTCGGGTGGCGCTACGCCTTTGTCGCTTCCGGGCTTTTGGGATTCTTATGGGTCGGGCTCTGGTTGGCACTCTACCATCCCCTACGCAAACATCCCAGGCTGACGGAAGAGGAGCGCGCATTGATTGAAGCGGGGCGCGACACTGCCGAGACCTCAGCACGCCGCGGCGTCGGCCGCTATCTAGCGTTGCTGAAACAGCGGAATGTCTGGGGAATTATCCTGGGCCGCTCGCTCACCGACCCTATCTGGTGGTTCTACGTTTTCTGGCTACCTAAGTACCTCGGCGACGTGCGCGGGTTCGATCTGAAGCACCTTGCCTTCTTCGTCTGGATCCCCTTTGTGGCTGCGGACATTGGGAATTTCACCGGCGGGTTTGCCTCCGGCTTCCTGATTAAGCGCGGCATGCCCGTAATCCGCGCCCGCAAATGGGTGTGCGTGCTCAGCTCGGTGGCTGTCCTCGCTGGGATTCCGGCCGCCATGACAAGCAACGCGTACTGGGCGATCGCGCTCATCAGCGTGGCGCTCTGGGGGTACGCGAGCTGGTCAACCATGGGGCTAACCTTTCCTACTGACCTCTTTCCTCGAGACGTAGTGGCCTCGGTGACGGGCCTGAGCGGGTTTGCAGCTTCAGGCTTGGCAGGTATAACCTTCACCCTTGTTGTGGGATGGCTTGTCGATAAGTTCTCCTACTTCCCTGCATTCCTCGCGGCCGGTTTGGTTCCCCTTCTGGCCACGGCGTGTGTGCTCATCCTCATTCGCGCCCCGCAGACGGCAGGGGCTAGGGACTAGGTCCTGGGGACACGGAATTGCCGATTGTCGATTGAAGATTGCCGATTGAAAAGCCGCGACGCGGGCACGAAGTGCGAGATCCGGCCTCGATAACGGCAAGAGCGATTTTGCAGTCCGGAGCGAACCCCGGAAGGTGTGTTGCCTTCTGCCTTCTGCCTTCTGCCTTCTGCCTTCTGCCTTCTGCCTTCTGCCTTCTGCCTTCTGCCCTCTGCTACGCCGCTGGCGGATGGTCAAGGATTGACTCTGTTTTCGGTTCCCAATACAGCCGCTTCCCTTCCCAATAGGCACGCGCCGCCATGATGCAAGCGACCGAGTGCGCGTAGCCGGCCTCGACCGGCGCGGAAGGCTGCCTGCCCGCCCGCAAGGCCTCGAGCCAGTTGGTCATATGGGAAAGATCCTCGTCCGGCGTCCATGCGG
>Ga0315284_10013152_pt1 | contig 11776 bp, 13 predicted proteins | sample YL17G09_16_MG_FD_203696 | JGI IMG/M metagenome (GOLD analysis project Ga0315284, IMG submission 203696) | Sediment microbial communities from Yellowstone Lake, YNP, Wyoming, USA - YL17G09_16 | ecosystem: Environmental > Aquatic > Freshwater > Lake > Sediment | place: USA: Wyoming | collected... | reverse complement strand
TCATTTTATTTTCAATTCTATTTTTATATAAATAACATGAAGATATTCTTTAAATACTTAAATTCACAAATTATAAAAATAAATAAAATTAAAATGAAAATAAATAATTTGTCTATTTAACTTTTTTATTTATTTATTTAGTAACTTAATTTTATTTATCATAATAAATAAATATTTTTATGTTATGTTATAGTATAAAAATACTAGTAAAAATAAAAATGGCACGAAACACTCCTAGAAGTCAAAATGGCAGATCGGCAATTGCTCGTAAGGCAATCTTTAGCGCAACTGGAAGTACAAATGGCATGTATACAAACACGGACAATGGCGGCGGTATGCGCAAAGGCGGGGCGCAACCATCGGGAACCGGATTTATGATTCCATTCGGAAGACGACACATGATTGCAGCTCCGGCCTTGAATGCCAATTATTTATTCAACTGGACGCCGTACATTGACGCAGGAAGGCGCGCTTACGGTACAACCATGGGATAGAAGCGACAAGCGACAAGCGATGAAATAAAATATTTATGAAAAAATAATAGAGAGATTTTTTCATAAATGATAATACGTTAAATATATTTTTTATTTATAAATAAAAAATGTTGCTTATCAAGGTGGATTTTAGAGAGAAGGATCTTATTGCATTATTGCAACTAAAACTCATGAATGACAATGACAACAATCATTCTATAAAATTAAAAGTGGATAATTTGAAAATTGGCGATGTTGCATTTATAGAAATAGACAAAAATGAAAATGAAATTGGTGATGAATTGCTTCTATTAGAGAGAAAAAGTTTAAATGACTTGGCATCCAGTATTAAAGACGGCAGATATGCCGAACAATCGTTTCGACTCGACGGGTATGAACCCGTTCCCAATCATAATATTGTTTATTTAATTGAAGGCGACATTTCAAAGTATCGAGAGAGTCAATATACACGCATAAACAGGAAAACGCTTCTATCTTCCATGTTTTCAATTCTTTACTATAAGGGATTTTCAGTAGTGAGAACTATGAATGTTGTAGAGACGTCTGAACTCATTTGGAGTTGGGGGGATAAGCTGGAGCGCGAAATGGATGAGAAAAAAGCAAAATCTGGTGCTAAAAAGGCATATTATAAAAGCTATAATGCTGCTGCTCCTGTTGCTCCTGTTGCTGGTTCTAATATTGCAGAAAATAAAGATAACACGCAGTTTCATATTGAGTTAGAGTTAGAGACGCCTGAAGGGGGTGAGAGAAGTGATAAAAATGTAGTACAATCGTACGATTACTGCAGCGTTATAAAAGTAAAAAAGGAAAAAAATGCAAACGTAACACCGGAAAATATTGGCGTCATCATGTTGTGCACGATACCGGGAATAAGTTCAAAAACGGCAATCGTAATTATGAATGAGTTTAAAACGATAGGACAGCTTATAAAATCATTCGAGTTAAATCCGCATTGTTTAAATAAAATATGCATTGAAACGAATGGTAAATCGCGCAAAATTACGTCAGCTTGTATTGATAATATACGAAAGTATTTATTGAATTCGCAATAATTAACATGCATTCGCATTCATTTGCAGTGTAATATTTTAGTTGCAGCGTCGACAGTCGAAGATTTTATCGCGAATGCGATTGAGATCATGATAATGTTCATTATCACGCATAGCTTTACGCACGCGCTCAAGACGGCGTTCGGTCTCATCCAACTTAAAACGAAGGTATTCTACTTTACGCCTGAACTCGCCTTTCATATGATGTTCATATTTGTTTTCATTATCTTTTAATAACTGGCGTTCTACATTGACTATGTTCTCCAACTCGTGTTCGAGGTCGCGTTCTTGATTAATTTTGATCCGATGTTCAAATTCTCTCTCTTTATGTTCCAATAATCCGCAATGATTTCTGTCGTGACAATGGTCTTTGCGTTCATTATGGCAGTGGTGTTGAGAGTGTTCGTGATAATGGTGCTCGTGATGATGGGGCTTGTGTTCATGGCAGTGGCCGTGGTGCTGATGATGATGGGGCTTGTGTTCATGGCAGTGGCCGTGGTGCTGATGATGATGGGGCTTGTGCTCGTGGCAGTGGCAATGGTGTTCGTGGTGATGGGGCTTGTGTTCATGGCAGTGGCCGTGGTGCTGATGATGATGGGGCTTGTGTTCATGGCAGTGGCAATGGTGTTCGTGGTGATGGGGTTCAACGGGCTTAACGGGCTTAACGGGTTCAACGGGCTTAACAGGTTCAACGGGCTTAACAGGTTCAACGGGCTTAACGGGTTCGGCGGGCTTAACAGGTTCAACGGGCTTAACAGGTTCAACGGGCTTAACGGGTTCAACGGGCTTAACAGGTTCGGCGGGCTTAACGGGTTCGGCGGGATTAACGGGCGGCTTAACGGCTGCAGGTGACTCGGCAGCAGGGGCAGCAGGGGCAGGAGGGTTAACAGAATGGGGCATTTATATAGATGGTTATGCAATATATAAATATAAAAAAAAATCAAAAAAAATAATTATTCATAAAATTTCTAAAATTTCTAAAATTCGTAAAATTCCTAAAATTCCTTTCGAAATTAAACGCACTACTATATGCGCAGTACATTTATTATATAACTTTAATTTAACGAAAAAATCGCATATTGTAAAGTTGAGATTGTTGTATACGTAATTTCATGCGTTCAGCATACTGACGCTGAAAATCAAGTTTTCGTGCAGTTTCTCTCTCAGCAGCGCGGATTCGCTCAATCTTTTTAACTCGTTCTAATTCTCTCTCATGCTCATTCTCAAGTTCGCATTCAAGTATCCGATTTTTCTCCTCTTCAATTTGGCGCTCCAATTCGTATACGCGTTCCAATTCAGTTTCAGTATATAGCTGGTATTCAATTTCATTTGCCTGTCTCTCTAATAAATCGAGTTCATTATATGTTTTTGGTATTTCTATTGCTGTTGTTACTGTTGGTTTTGTTGGTGTTATTAGTGTTGTTATCATTACTTCTTTTTTACCATTAACAGTTAATAAACGAATTGAAGTTTTTATGTTAACTTTACTGCCTTGGTCATCATTAGACCTATAAGTAGTTCCTAGATTTTTTCTAATTATCAGTGGTTCAGCTTTTAATTTATCAAAAAGGGTTTTCAATATATTCGACATTTCAGGAAATCTAGTTTCATCAAAAGGAGACAATGCTGCACCTACACCGAGTGTACAAATGTTATTGATAACTTTAAATTTGTCATAGACATCATAAATGGGTTTATTGGATTGCATTTGTTTTTTAAATTCAAGATAAGATATTTTTAACAAACGCATCTGGGGGAAGGGTAAACCTAAACCACCGACTTCGTCAATATAGTTTTGTTTTTCATTAGAACTAATACAATAATATTTACATGCATCATTATTTAATTCGTTAAAATTTTTAAAATTGGATTTTGTAGAAACAGTTAATTGAATAGCATCATACATAGATTTCGAATGGTCGAACCAGCGATTCTCCTCAATATTATTCTTTGGCGTTACTACCATTTATATTATATATTATTAAAATATATAATATAAATAAAAAAAAATAATTTATTTTTAAGGAATGTACAAACTGACTTGGTCGCCTTCATAGTACCCCGAATCAATCAAATGTTGGGTAAATTTTGGACCTCCCCAGTTTGGGTCCATTGGATTAGGACTCGTTCCAGAATCTTGTTGAATAAAATTGAGAGCATCTAGCGGAGTTACATCACCCATATTAAACCCGGATGCATCAAATCCGGGATACGAATTCGTATTGAATGGCGGGTCATTTCGATTCGAGTCCATGAGCTTCGTAATTGGTGGCAAACGATTTTTTCCAGGAGTTACAATTGTCGTATCAATCATGGGCGGCAATCCACCTTGCAAGTCCACTGGCGATGGGCGAATTTTATAAATATTTTTACCCTGAGCATCATTCGTCTGTTGCAAATATAAAACCGGGCAAACAATTCCTTGACTTCGTTGCCATTTCATGAATTCCACATAATCTTCTAAATTATTAAATCTAAGGGGATTGACTCCTGGAACTTTAGCAACCTGCGAATTATATAAGTATATTTCGGTGCCTTTTTGTATTAAAATATTTGGACACCTATGAGGTTGGTTGGTTACAAACCCTTCTTCTGAAGCGGAATAATTTACCACAAAATAAAGTCCTAGAATAAAAACTACAATCGTAAACAATAGTGTATTTGAAATTTGACTCGGTAATGAAATATTGACCATTTTTTATAATAATCAACTAACTCTATATTATATATATTCTTTACTATTATTATTATTATAAGTAAAGAATAAAATATATTTAATTTTATATAAATATATTTTATTTTGTTAGATTTTATTTTGTAAGATTTTATTTTGTTAGATTTTATTTTGTTAGATTTTATTTTGTTAGATTTTATTTTGTTAGATTTTATATTTATAAATAGAAAAGAAGAAAAGAAGAAAAGAAGAAAAGAAGTAATGGTTAAACTTGCTTATGATTCTAAAATGAAAAGTCCAAAAGGACCGTGTGTGGTTGTAATACACGCAAATTGGTGCGGATTCTGCAAGACACTCATGCCAAAATTTGAAAATCAAATTGTTACATCAGACGATTTTGATGAAGAACTTGAGGGTGCGCTTACCCTGGGTTCGATTGAAGAAACTGAATACAATAACCATCCAGAAAAAAAAATATTCGGTAAAATTGACGGTTATCCGATTGTTCGATACATTCATTTTAGCCAACATGGAAAACCGATGAAGTCGTTTGATTTACCGTCGAATATACCTCGTGAACCAAAAGATATTATTGACTGGATCAACGGCGTGGTAAAGAATGACATCGGCGCCGAGATGGTAAAGAAACACAGAAAATCAAACAAACAACAAATAATGAAAATAGATTGGAAAAAGAAAAAAAATAGAACAATGCGTAAAAAATATAAAACTAGTAGGAATAACAGTAAAATAAAATTTTTAGGAAAATAAAATATATATAATAATATTATAAAATAAAATGAAACCGAAACAAACATTTTTTGATTATCGATATTATGTGGCCTATGATCCAACAGTTGTGTCGGCACAGAAAGAGGGTTCGCCATATAATTTGGTAGTTTTGGCCAAAAGTGAAAATAAAGAAGATGGTCGTTTAATAATGTCATATAAACGCCCTTTATACAATGCTAAAAGTGATATTAAAGACAGGAAAAAACCTATTGGAGTAGTAAGTTATTTATTGCATGTACACACTGTTACTATTGAACCAAGCAGTACAAAAGGAACTATGAAGGCAGATTTTAACGCACATCATTCATTTATTAAAAAATCTATTGAGTACGATATAAATTATACTGGTCAAGTAGAATGGGTATTAGGTTTGCGAAAAGGTCAAAAAATAATTGATAAATCCAATCCACAAAATCACATGATAAAAGTAGGCGAAGTTGACACCCTTTGTGCAGTAAGTGTATTAAAAGGTGGAAAAAAAATAAATTATGGCAATAATGTAGCCACACTTAAAAACGACGGAGATTATCGAGTCAGAGGCGTCGTAGAAACATACGATTTTTGATTTGTGTTAAATCCACTTTATTTTTAATATTTTTATTATTATTATTTATTCATTCATTTATTAAAATTCATAAAACAATGAATGTAAAGAATGTAAATAATAAGTGATATAAAACGAATCAAATTATACAATTAAATAAATAAAAATGGAGAAAGACATTTATGCAATTGCTGTATTTACTGACGCAATCAAAGGAACGGTCAAATTTAGTGAAGACAGTAAAGAAAATAGAATCAAAATTGAATTAAATATTATGGGACTAAAACCAAAAAGCAAACACGGATTCCATGTGCACGAAGCCGGCGATTTAACAGACAAGTGTACAAGCATGTGTGCTCATTTCAACCCCTTTGGAAAAAATCATGGATGTCCGGGGTTAAAAGAACGACACGTTGGCGACCTTGGAAATATTGTAACAAACGGCAAAGGCGAAGCAAAATATGTATTCTATGACAACGTGATAAAACTGAGAGGAACAAAATGTAACATTATTGGCCGAGGGTTAATCATTCATGAAGACGAAGATGATTGTGGCGCTGGGGGCAATGCGGAAAGTTTGAAAACGGGAAATGCGGGAAAACGAATTGCGTGCGCCGTAATTGGATATTCAAAAGAAAATTTCAAATGTTAAAAATTAAAAAAAAAATACTGTAGTAATATTTTATTATCAATTTTTATTATTTTAAAAAATTGATAATAAAAACGATACACACTATATTATATAGGAACAACACGAATAAATATATTACGATAAAGAAAAACAACCAATCATAATGATGCATTCACATTCGCATTCACATTCGCATTCGAATAAAATCGCACGATTGGTTGGATTTGCAGCTGACGAAAGTCGTAACTCTGTTCAACAATTCAAGCACGGCGCAGTACTGTGTAAAGGGGGGAAAAAAATATGCTGCAGTCATAATATGGACACGAGGACATCATACAGAAGGAATATATGCTGCAGCATTCATGCAGAAATGGGCGCAGTCACCAAATTTTTAAATAGTTACATTAAAATACACTCACATTCAAGGAGGGACCCGGAAAAAATCAAGCGAAAACTGGGGAAATTTTCCATTTGTGTTGTACGAAGCATCATTTCTGAAAACGACATTCATTGTGTCAGCAGTGCGCCTTGTATGGACTGTCTTAACAAGCTAAAAATTGTAGGTTTAAAAAATATAATATACTCGAATCAGGATGGCAGTATAACGAATGTGAAACTTTCATCCTTTCATCCATCAAATTCGTTTGTTACTGCTTCAATGCAGAAAAAAATATTTATTGAAAATATGCGTATAAAACCACTGATACGACTATGATTATTCGCCTCGCCAATTATTTTTAAATAATTTTTAAAAATTCTTACATATACCGAAACTCCTTCTGTGCCATTCGGTTATTCCGTGTTGTCTGATTCCGTCCATATGTTTTTTTGTTCCATATCCTTTATTGTTTTCCAAATCATATTTTTCTTTCAGCTCCGGATGTTCTTTGCATAGGTCTATTATGTATTCGTCTCTCGACACTTTTGCTAGAATGGATGCTGCTGCAATGGATGCGTATGTGTTGTCCCCTCCTTCAATCGTTGAATGGTGTAAATATTTGGATTGTTTTTTATCTACTGCATGCGGGTGCAACATGGGTATAAAATCGTTGCCATCAATCAGCAAATAGAATTCTTCTCCGTTTTTATTTTTACCTTGACTCTGAATGTCGTCGCACACTTCGCGAATTGCTTCGTGCATCGTTTGAATTGTTGCCCTTCTTATATTCAACGCATCAATTGTGCCGTGTTCGGCAAATTTCACACTCCATGAAATCGCGTGCATTTTAATATACTCGGCCACTTCTTTTATTTTTTTTTCCGAATGAAATTTTTTGCTGTCTTTCACCTTTGAAAAGTCAAATAGTGCTGATTCTCGAGGTAGCACTACAGCTGAAACGTACACTCGTCCGAACATCGGACCCCTTCCCGCTTCGTCAACGCCGATTTCCAAAAACGTGCTATTATTACCACCTTCATCAAAGTAAGAACTTTTTAAATGTTGTTGTTGTGTTTGTTTTCTTTGACCAAGTGTTCGCTCCGCATTCTTATCCATTTATAAAATTCACAAAGACAAATCCAAGTAATTATAACATATTTACTGTTTTATATTTCAATTCAATTTTTATTTTTATTTATTTTTTATAAATTAAATAAAAATAAAAATACTATTAAAAATTTAAAATAAAAAATGATTGATAGTACCAGGTTAATTCATTCCCAATTCTTCTATTATATCCATATTTTTAAAAATAAGCTTGTTATTTACACTCGGATACTCTTTCATTTTCACTTTTAAGATTGACAAAAATTTAATGTGAGATACAATGCTTTCCCATTTTTCATGAGACGACAGAACATTTTTCCCATTGGTTAGCAAAATGAAAAGATTTTCATTCAATTCTTCAAGTTCATTCGCTTTATTTGCTTGTTTAATGTAAGAGTTCACCATCTCTTGCAACTCTACAATAATTTCAACCACACTATCCGCTTCCAAGATGTCCTCTTTCATCAAGTTGACAATAAACATGCTCATTGCCTTTCTCTTGTCATTCATTTTTGTAACTTCGCAAAACTTGTTATAGTCCACATTCGGATCAACGTATTCCACCTTTTTAAACAATCCTACAAATTCTGAATAGCTCTTTTCAAACACTTTTGTAAAAATTTCATGGCACTGCACGAGTTGTTTAAACAGTTTTGCATAAAGCGCCGAATAAAACATGTTGGAACTTGCAGTGTTGAATATGGAATGCGCAATTTTGTTAATGTTCTCTTCTTCAATGGCAACAATGCTGTTGTCATCTACTCCACCATCTTCTCCTCCTCGAATAATGTTATTTACTTCGGCAAGTATTTCCGATTCGATCACGCCATATGTCGCGTCTGTTAACTTATTGAGCAACGACCGAATGGTATCAATCCGTTTTTCAATTCCCTCCGTTTTTTTCATTTCCGTTTTTTGAAATGTTCGAATGAGCGTCCAGTCCTCGTCACTTATTTGCGACGGTTTATTTCTTGGACGTCGATTCGACGACAGCGATGATGAAGATAAGGATGAAGTTTCTTGTAATTCGTTTTGCTCTCCTGTAACGCCGGTTGTCTTTTCTCGTTTAGGAAACACTGGCGTTTTTATATAAGTCGGAGCCCCAACTTTATTTGCTAAAGATGATATCAATTCAATAACATTGCTGTCTTTTAAATCATATGAAAATCCACCCGATAAAATATCATTAAATTCTTGAATTGTATATTGTTTTACTATTGTTGTCATATTTTTTGCCGGCTAGTTTTGCTACTACTTAATATACTGGTTAGTTATTTATATCAGTTTATATATTAATATTATTTTTATAAAAATTAAAAAGATTGGCGCAAAAATCACATCAATCTATGAAAACTTCTGTATTCATTTTAATATATTAAATTATATATTATTATATATTAAAAAAAAATACCGGCAACTCGTTTCGATCGAGTGACCTCGGAGTTATGAGCCCCGCGCGCTGCCTCTGCGCCATGCCGGTTTCAGTTGCTCTAGTGCCTTGATGCACCGGTGCGATGTGATGTGGTAGATACCGGCAACTCGTTTCGATCGAGTGACCTCGGAGTTATGAGCCCCGCGCGCTGCCTCTGCGCCATGCCGGTTTCGGTTGCTCTAGTGCCTTGATGCACCGGTGCGATGTAATGTGATAGATACCGGCAACTCGTTTCGATCGAGTGACCTCGGAGTTATGAGCCCCGCGCGCTGCCTCTGCGCCATGCCGGTTTCGGTTGCTCTAGTGCCTTGATGCACCGGTGCGATGTGATGTGACGACCAGCTTCTGTAAAGCTACTAAAGGAATTTATGTACCCCTAAAATTTTTTATTTTATCAACTCTTGTAAATTTTAAGGGATTATCAAAGCGACCATCTCGGGACTTGAACACGGGACTTGAACACGGGACTTGTTGTTCTTGTTCACTGTTCGAATCTCGAATTACCAACTCGGCTATGCGCCGCTGCTGTAATCGCTTCTTGGAGTGAAAGTGAAATAATTCATATATGAATATGATTATGAAGATGATGAATTAAATAATCAGTTATTCCCGTAATTGCATGCCGCATATGCTTTTTCACGCGACATTTCGCGGGATGGAATGCCTCCGCGCACCCACCCGTCTGCAGCAACGCCTTCAATCAAATTTGAAGGATTGGATACGGTCGAAGCAATGGATGGAATGAGCGGATAGTTCAAATAATTCGAATAACATTGTTCTGACAACAGATTAACGCTTCGTTTGTTAATTGTCATATCACCCTGAATCAACTTTGACTCCAACAACGGATTACACTCGCCGCGTCCGAGATACGGCACAGTTACAAACGGTCGTTGGTTCAAAGTAATTCTGCATTTCGGATGCATGAGCCCGCTCCCGTTCAGCAGTTGAGAGTTCACGTCAATGTTGCATCCGCCTGCGCCAACTTGGTGACCGCCTTCATAAAAAATTCCCGGCTGACTGGTTGCAAACTCGATGGGTCTAGACATTGTGCAATCGGATGCAAAAAAATTCTCCAACATGTAATTTCCCGAATTCAGATTTTGAACATTTCGTTGACTTAATCCACATGTATCGTTTCCGATACGCGCCATATTATCAAAAACATAATCTTTAATTGTTGCCATATTTTATAACTGTTAGATAATATATATATACATAATAATATAAAAAAATCATTCTAAACATATTCTAAACATATTCTAAACATAAAATTGAATGGAATAAATTAATTTAATTAATCACACCACCTAAAACTGGATTAAATCTTTGACAAGCAAATTCGTTTCCTTCTTTACATGAAACCATAGAACCATAACAAAATTCTGCAAATCCTTTTTGATCATTTGGAATGGTGGTGTTGGGGTTGGTATAAAAACTCCGCATGGAATCATCAAATTCATATTTATCTCCTAAATCTGCAAATAATTTTTTTCGCAGCTTTTCAGCTTCCGTTATAGTTCTTGGTTCAAAATCTAAAACAGTTGCTACTTCTGTGGTATGATTGATTTCTTTTTCAATCTTGGGATTATATGACGGTGCAGCTTGGTTTCTCTCAGGGTCGTATGCTATTTCTGTAAGTAGTACATTCATCATCGGATTCGCAACGGTCGGTGTAGTCATTTTTGGTTTCAACCCACTGCGCGTGTTAGTCGGCTCATTGAATGTCGAGTTAACAAACCCTTCCTTTTTTTTATCGTTGCTATTGTTACCATTATTACTATTGTTACCATTATTACTATTGTTACCATTATTATTATCGTTGCTATTCCCACCATTTTTTGCATCATACTCTTCTTGATGTTGTAGCTTGTACATCATAACAAATATTGCCAACGTAATTACTCCCGTTAAAAGTATATTTACATTTTTTGTAATTAAAAATCCTAAAATACTTAGAAGAATAACAATTCTCGATATCGCATTCATCTTTTGTTCAATTGACATGAGCGGAGCAGGCCATATATCCATCATTTCTTCTCTCTTAAATAATACAGTTGGATCATTTATCCAAAATGGCGTCGACGACAACTGTTTTTCCATAGTTGGAACAGGTTCCGGGTAATTTGTTCCCGCATTTGAATTCGTGGTCGGCACGTTTTTCAAATCAGATGCAGATTGTAATGTTGTTGTTGCATTTGCATTTGACATTTTTTCTTTTATTTTTTTCAAATATAAATTAGAATTATATATATTATATATTGTAATAATTATAATACCTGTATATAATATTATAATTATTTATTATTTTATACTGCAACTATTTAACTTAACTATTTATTAAATATAAAATCTGATAGATTAAATTAAATTAAATAAAAACATTCTTAAATCTATTTCTTCTTCTTTTTTTTATTTGAGTTTGATGGTCTTGGTGCTTCGACCGGCGTTCTCTCTACAACTTCGCCTGTACTAAAAACTTGTGACTGTTGAACTTTCACCGCATGTGAATTCGTGCTTGCTGCATTTTGAGATACCGCGGCAAGCGCAGCATCCCGTTGTTGTTGTTGAACTTTCAGCTTTTGTTGCATTCTCTCCTTCATTTGAGATACTTTCATATTTCGTTGCAAATGACTTTGCATGGCTCCAATATTGACTTTACTTTTTCCGCCGC
>Ga0315284_10013150_pt1 | contig 11777 bp, 24 predicted proteins | sample YL17G09_16_MG_FD_203696 | JGI IMG/M metagenome (GOLD analysis project Ga0315284, IMG submission 203696) | Sediment microbial communities from Yellowstone Lake, YNP, Wyoming, USA - YL17G09_16 | ecosystem: Environmental > Aquatic > Freshwater > Lake > Sediment | place: USA: Wyoming | collected... | reverse complement strand
AATCAAGGGTACCGACGAAGCAGTTCGCAAGCTGGCTACGCTCGACAAGGGAAAGCAGGAAGAGATCGCCCGCGAGGTCCGAGTCGGCAACGCACCTAACCTCCAGACCGCGATGAAGAAGAAAGGCTACCTCCGCAAGCCCACCAAGAAGAAACCTAAGGCCGACGCAGACCCCTGGGACAACATTGCTACCAACATCAAGGACAAGCTCAAGTCCGAGATCAAGCCCAGCGATGCCGAACTCACCCGCCTGTCTGAGTACGACATGGACAAACAGCGGGAGATCGTTGGCCTGGTCGGCAAGGCTGGCGTCCGCAACCTGGGACAGGCGATGGGCGAGTTCGATGGCCCGCCCAAGGACGCCGCCAAGCAGGAGATACCCGCAGCCTTGCAATCGGTCTTAATGAACCGATGGTACGAGCAGACCGAGAAGACGCTGAAGCGAATTGTCGTGGAAGCCAAGGTCCACCTCCAGAAGACGCCCTACTGGATCAAAGAACTTTCGCAACTTTGCGACGACCTCAAGGACTACGCCCAGGCCATCGGCAACTGCCAACCGGCCGTGGTTTGCCCCGCGTGCAAAGGCAAAAAGAAGGACGACAAAGGTCAGCCTTGTGGCTGGTGTCAATCGTCTGGCGTCATGCCCGCTTGGACCTACCGGGACTACAAAGCCAAGACCAGCGGGAAGAAATAATGTCCAGCAACTTAGCCGGCGTAATATACTGCTCAATTGTCGCGATGCTTGCGTTGCTGCTTATCGCATACGATGTCGGGTATCACAGAGGATTGCACGACGCAAGATCAGAAACAGCTGATGACGACGCCCATAGCAGGAAGCCAAAATGACAACTGACCTTTCTGAACTTGACCTCGGCAGTAAGCGACTTCGCCCGTACCAGTGCGAACTGATCGAGAAGGTCAGGAACGAGATCCGTAAGGGACGCAGGCGGATCATAATCAACTCGCCAACAGGATCAGGAAAAACCACTATAACGTGTGGTATCATAAAGCTCTCTGCTGATCGCGGCTCGCTGTCAATGTTCATGGCCCCACGTCGAGAGCTTCTGCGACAGACCGCAGATCACCTGATCGACTGCGGTGTGAAATACTCGTTCATCGCTGCCGGCATGAGTGAACAGATGGCTGGCAGCGAATGCCTGGTGGTGTCCAAGGACACATTGCATCACCGTGCTGTGCGTCGCAGCAAGATACCGATTCCAAAGACAAACGTACTTGCTGTCGATGAATGTCATCTTTCTGCGGCCCCCCGCTTTATGGGGTTGCTACTGGAAATCGAGAAAGCCAATCCAGGCTTGATTACGCTCGGCCTATCAGCAACCCCAGGGCGAGCCGACGGAAAGGGGTTGGGTGACTTTTGGGAGTCCATTGTGACCGCCGCAGGCTACGAGGAATTGCGAGAGCTTGGATTCCTTGTGCCAGCCAGAGTATTTCTTGGCCACGCGCCAGACATGAAAGGCGTTCGCTCAATCGAATGGGAGTCCGAGGCTGCCAAGCGAGTTGACAAGCCAAAACTCGTTGGCGACATCGTTGAAAACTGGCTTCGGATTGCCAGTGACCGCAAGACATTTGTGTTCGGGGCAACTCAGTCCCATGCCACCCACCTCAGGGATGAATTTCTCAAAGCAGGCATTCAAGCGTCGCACGTTGACGACACTACGCCACCCGACGAACGCGCGCAAGCATTTGACGACCTGAAGTCAGGGGCAATTCAGGTTTTGACTAACGTAAACCTGTGTTCATACGGGATCGATGTACCAGAAGTTTCGTGCATTGTCATCGCGTCGCCATGCCGCTCCCTGGTTATGTATCGCCAGCGATGCGGTCGGGCACTACGACCATTTCCTGGCAAGGAAAGTTGTATAGTTTTGGACCATGCGGGGGGTGTAGTAATGCACGGCTTCCCCGACGAAGACATCGAGTGGCCGCTCGAAAAGTCCCGCTCCATCGACCAAGAGTACCAGCAGAAACGCAAGGAAGGCGCGACCAAGGAACCGATCATCTGCACGTCATGCGGATGCGCGTACTCTGGCATGCCCGTCTGTCCAAACTGTGGATCAAGACAGTCCCGTAAAGGCCGAGCCATCGCCGTGGAACGCGGCCTACTGAAAGAGATCAAACGGGAAAAGAAGAAGATCGTCGTCAACAGCTTCGAGCAAAAGCAGAAATACTGGAACCAGTGCCTCGCCGTCATGGCCCGCAAGGGACGGACCTGTGGCGCTGCGGCACAGATGTATTCCCGTTCGATCGGAGTTCCACCTTGGCAAACCAAGGGTCTACAGCGAGTTCCACAGTTTGGAGACTGGAAGAAACCTGTTTCAGAAGTATACCCAACATTCGCACCAAAAGTCCAAAATGCACCTGAGTGAACCAGAATGGGTCCAGGCCGACCAGGGCCTTTGGCACTACTATGAAACCGACGCGGAAAGCGTGTGCGGCGAACTTATGCCAGAGGGCAGGCCATTCACGTCGCCCGATGAGCCATTTGACACCACCTGCGCACGGTGCTCACGAATCGCTAAAGAGCACGCCTGTCTTGGTCCCTTGGCCCGAAAGATCATCGAGTACATCCAGGACAAGTGCCACACCCAGGAAGACCTGACATCCACATCGAAGGAATTGGTGGCTACGCACAAATACGGTCTGCTGACCAAGGACGAGTTTCGCCTGATCTCGGAGGTCGGGCGGAAGCGACGAAAGGAACTTGAGCGAATGCAGGATGAACCCGCCCAATGAACAAGGCATCCGAACACTATAGCGAGTCAACGAAAGTCTGGGCTACAAAGTTCACGTTTTGCTGGCGATGTCGTCGGCGTGGTGTCTGGCCGCATAGTTTGGCCATTCATCACATTGTGCGTGGCAGTTCGCGGCAAAAGAACAACCTGTTCACTACGGCAATTTGTTGTCATAGGTGCCATAATGACGAACACCATACTGACTCCCTTGGGATGCTTGGTTGGCTCCTCTTGAAGAGGAATTTCGATAGTGACTGGTTTTCGCTTCCTGCGATTGCTGCCGCTCGCGGAAGGGCGTTGACATCCATAACTGAAGATGACCTGAACTGCGAAGAAGCTCGCCTTGCAGCAGAATGTCGTCTGCCATATACCATCACACAATCCTCCGGGGTGCCTGGAGAGGCTGCGGCGAGGGATCGGCGCGAAGGGGACGAGCCACGAAGGCTGGAGGGTACGCCGGCCGTGATGGATGCGGCCGGCTCGCGAACACCGAGTTCCTGATCGCCAGGAACCATTGGACCAGAAAGAACTTTTGAGGAGGAAGGCAGATGCGACTTATCTTGTGGAGGCTGCTAATCTGGTTGTGGGCGAGACGTGCCAGGAAGCTGTACGGCTGGCCTGTAGCGCAGGGGGAATTATTCAACACCGCCTGCTTCCAAGCCGCAATCCGACAAACAACAAGTGCTGACATACATGGAGCCACTGTCGCCATGTGGCTCCAGGAATTTGGGTACGTTGCTGGGCACGGCGGATGCCACTGGTACAGGTCAACGGACCACCTAAACAAGTCGATGCTGCATTAGTCCAGAAAGAACTTTTGAGGGCGCGAACGTGAGCATCCGAAACTACCCAGGGCTTAAGAGCGGTGTATCGTCCGTACTTCCAGGCGACCTGAAGAAGCAAGGCGACAAGGCAGTTCTGCGGGCACGCGGGCGGGTGCGGAAGCGGGCCGGCGAGATGAACAAGACGGAAGCTGCGTTCTCCGATGAGTTACGGAGAATGCAGTCTGTCGGCGAAATTCTATGGTGGCAATGGGATTGCATGACGCTGCGGCTGGCTGATCGCACGCACTATCATCCTGACTTCGCAGTGTTGTACGCTGACGGCACGCTGGTACTAATTGACACGAAAGGGTGCACGAAAAAGGACGGCAAGTACCGTGCGTTTTGCGAGGAAGATGCGTGGCTTAAACTGAAAATTCTTGCCGAGAACTTCCCAATTTATTTCGCCGTAGCGTACCGTCTTCCGAAGAAAGCGGGCGGCGAGTGGGTCATCGAGGAGGTGTGACATGAGCCTAAAATTCAAAGCCGTGATGCACCCACGCAAGGACAAGGCAGACCGATACGTCGAACCAGATCCAGAGCCGATTGACCTAAACGGGCCGCTTAACGGCTACGACGCCGGGTGGCTATTGTCCGAGGCGATGGACTGGAAAGCGAAAGAACTGGTGGCACAGTGGATTGCGAACCGGGTTGCGAAGAGAGGCGGACGATGAACCTCCGCGACGAACTCGACCCCGATTCCAGCCGCAACCTATCCCAGCGTGAAATAGCCGAGCGTGTGCGGATCGAACGGGAACACGACCCCGACGCCGAGCAGGGACACATACGCGGTGGATACCTGTGGAGTCTGGAGGCGGAAACGAAAAAGCACGCTGGCAAGTGTCCAGGGTGCGGCAAGCAGCTTAAAAATGGGACGCATCGATGTCCAGAGTGTTTTTCGTTCGTGTGGGGTTGTGAATGATCGCGTATTCTGGTTACAACACGAAACTATACTACGGTCCGAACAACGGAACAACGGAAACCACATATTCATCGAGCGACCTGAGTGGTAAATACGAAATCGACAACTCGCAACTGGTAGTCGTAGTTTCTGAACCGCAACAGGAAGCCGACGCCCAGGAAGAACCGAACGTGTCCGAGGCGTTAGTCTATTGGGAACGGCCGCACCGACGGCTTGCCACCGTCACCGGGCTGCGGCGGATAAATAGAAGCACTCCGCAGCAGGCGACATCAACGTGGGGCTGACTCGGCCGGCAATGGAGCCGGCACAAGGGCGGCTGAATGCGCGGTATGCCGCGAACTCGCTGGGGAAAACCGCGTTTGATTTGAGCACGGGCGGGACGTGGAAGGAAGCAATGATGATCTGGCAAGACACAAGCTCATTCTCGCAAGGTGAAAAAGACCGAACCCCAACGTGCTGGACGGCAAGGGCCGGAGTGTTGCAGATCGTGGTCCATCGGCATATTCACTACGAGAAGACCGCGTGGCTGCTGAGTTGCGATGGGTTGCGTCTGGGCTGTCGGGAGTTATCGGCAACGGACATTGCGGATGCCAAACGCGAGACGGTGGAGATCGTGCGAGGGAAGCTAATGGAAGCGATTGAATCACTGCGGAGTGTCGAATGAAAATCACAGCACCAGATAGTTGGCTTGACGACGTGGACATTGCGGCGTTGCGGCAGTGGCTCATCGGGCGGGGATGGACAGAAGGAACAGGTGGCTTTTTTAGCGGACCAGACGATCAGCACGTGATACTGCCAGTGACGTTGCGAGAATATAATGATTGGAAATCAAGGCTGCTCGAAGCGATCGAGGAAGCCGCGCGGCTGGCGGGCATCACGGCAGCCGAGTGGTTTGAGCGGGAGCGAGTCAGGAAGCGGAGTGGTTGAAAGACGCGGGCTGTGCATGATCGGATTTTTGTGCGTGCGGAAGGAACAGTGACATGAGTGAGCCGAAATACGACGTGTTGACGTGGGACTCGAACCTCGAAGAATATAGTGAGCAGGACGGAATGACCGTGCCGTCACGTGGAGTTTCGTGGTGCGGAATGCTGGCGGCCTTACGTGAGTTGCGGCGGAAATGGGGCTACTTGGCGCACCGAGACCACGAGGGAAGCGATCCATCCGTGCTTGTTCAGCGGATGTACCCAACGCTGGGCGTGGGAAGGAAAATTGACCCATGAATCGATGCGAATCATGTGGCAGTTACGCGATCCGTTTGGACCCTGAAAAACGTCTATGCGACGTGTGTCTGCGAACCCGCGAACGTGACGAGGCCCGCGAGGAATTGCGGAACGTGTACCAAGCTTTGCCTCGGATTCCAGGAACCGCTCGCATCCGTGTAGCGATAGTTCGTCGGTGTCCGTGGCTAAAAGTTGAGCCGTGAATTTTGTTTGCATTTTGCTCGCTCTCGCGGTAGAATACAGGCTAAGCGATTGATAACCGTTGTGACGGATTCACTGGTTGAAAGCGAGGTGTACCATGCGACGGGCCGTAGCAATACGGCGAATGAATCTAGTGAGCCCCGACGCACGTGCCGGGGCTTTCTTTTTTTCTTGTGGCCGTAAATCACCCGAATGGTATTGACGATCGTGATTAAATCGCGGAAAATATCCGCATGGCCCGTCCGAGTCGCGGCGTCGCCTCAAAAACAACGGTGAAAAAAGTAGCGACCCACAACCCGACCGGGCACTTTCCAACATTCGCCGGGCGGCGGTTCACGCTGACGAACCGCTGGCGGAGAGCCGCCTGCCCGGCCTAAACGAAGGAGCGGTTCGATGGATTGGGCAGTAATCATTCAGATCGTGATGGAGATCGTCAAAGCCATCATGGAAAAGAACAAGGCCGAGGCCCTGGAGTTTGCCGCAGACCTACAGGCCGTGGCAATCGATACGGGCGATCCGACGGCGAGGTTCATCGCTCGTGTGGCGATGTGCGCAGCCAACCGGGATGAGGCTGGCCAGCAAAAGCTGGTGTCGATGGCAGAGCGTTACGCTTCGGTGGTTGAGCGTGCCGCCGCCCGCAAAGGAGCGTAACCCATGAAGCGGATTATCGCTCTTGTCCTGCTCGCCTGTCTGTGCGGGCAGGCTGCGGCCGACATTGTGATGTTGCTGGACCCGGCAGGAAAACCAGTCGCGGCCGGCAAGTACCGGCTACTCGCGATTCCTGCTGACGCCACCAAGCCGCCCGTCTCGACGGTGATCGACGTTGGCGGAACCGTCATCCCACCGGGACCGCCTCCAGGACCGCCCGTGGACGACACGACGGCCAAAATCACCGGCTATCTCGCAGCCGTGACCGCCCCCGACAAAGCGGCGACATCGGCAAAGCTCGTTCTGGGGTACAAGGCGACCATCGGGTTCGCTGACGCGGGGACGATCACGGACGCGGCCGCGCTGAAAACAATTCAGCAGATGGTGGACAAGCAGCTCACGTCGAAGTCAGCGTCGGCCTGGAAACCCTGGACGGACGGCATGACCACGCTGGTGGCCCCGATGGATCTTCCTGCTACCCTGGCGGCCTACAAGATTGCCTTGGCGACATTGGGAGGTGCGCCACCACCAAACCCTCCCGATCCGCCGGGGCCGACTTCGGCAGTGGCGGCGGTGATCCTGCTGGAGTCGGAGAACCAGACGGCGGAGCAGGCAACGCTCATCAATCAGGCTCGGAACGACAAGGCTTGGTCAAAGCTGATCCGCGTGCTGGACCCCAACCAGAAAAACGAACTGAACCAGCCCGACCCGCAAGCACAAGCGGCGGTCAAGGCGGCCGGAGCAAGTCCGCTGCCAAGGCTCCTGCTTCAAGACGCAGCGGGTGGTTTCGTCGGTAGCGAACCGTTGCCGGCGACGTGGGACGCGACGAAGGCGGTGCTGACCGCGAAAGGATTGGTGCCAAGATGACCTACACGAGCCCAGCCATCGCCGAAATCGACGGTCGTTTCATCGACTGTAATTTCGAGAACGAAGCGGCCGACGGTGGGTTTTCCCTTGGCTGCAATCCGATGACAGACGATGATCGCAATCGTCTGTTTGGGGCAGGAGGCGTGACCGATTTTCCGGCGTCTGAACTGATTCCTGAAAGCCAGTGGGACGACTACATCAAGCGGCAGGACGTGCTTGGCGGATGGCTGGAACGTCGGCTCAAACATATTCGCAATCAGGGGTCCGAAGGGAGTTGCGTTGCGAATGGTTCCGAGACCGCAAAGGAAATCGCCGAGGCGATGGCTTGGGGTGACGATCAGGTTCGGCGTGGTTCAGCCATCAGCGTCTATCGGGAGTGTGCGCCGGGACCAGGCACAGGGAGCAACGTCGGTGACGTAATGCGTCAGGAAATCGACGTAGGGTCGATTCCGTCGAACAAATGCCCGGTCGCCGCGAAAGACGTTGCGGCTGGCTACTACAAGTACACCCACCCCGATACCGGCTACTCAGTTCGCCCGCCTGCCGATTGGAAGACGGACACGGCGAAATTCTTCCGCGTTGATGAGTGGTGGCGGCTTCCAAATCTCCAGTCGATTTTCTCCGCGAGCTTCAAGGGTGGCGGAGTCGTTGGCGCACGTTCCCGCCATTGTATCTGTTTTGTCCGTTGGTTTCTGAAAAACGGAAAGCGAGTATTCTGCTACGTCAATAGCTGGTCGGATACATGGGGCGAGTCACTGGAAATTTCAACTGGTCCGACAAAAGGCTTTGGCTTCGACAGCCAGAGCACGGTAGCCTCGTGGGCGGGCCGTGAAGCGTGGTGTCCGCGAACAATCGTTAAGCCGTCCTGGCTCAAGTGAAAGGTGAAAGCATGATTCGTCGATTCGTGTCCGTCGTTCTGTGGTGCGTCATCTTCGCCGGGCTGACCACGCTGGCCCTGTCGGAGGTTCGCGGAGCCGACTGCCCCAGCGGTCAATGCCCGCGTCCAGCCGTGCGTGTGATCGTCCAGACCCCGCGCGTCGGTGTGCGGGTCCAGGTCGGGCGTCCTGTCGCTGTCCGCGTGCATGGCTGGCGGCCGGTGCGGCCGGGGTGGTTGTTTTTTCCGAGGTTCGAGTGATGTGCCCCCCGACCCGCAAAGTCCGAATCCTGCTCTACCGTGGCCGTGGGCTAGTCGCGTGGCTGATCCGTTGGCAGACTCGCAGCGAGTACAGCCATGCCGCGTTTTTGTTTGAAGACGGGATCATCTACGAATCGGTGTACCCAGATGGATGCGTGCCTCCCCGGCAGGTGACGCCGACGGATGTGTTCACGAGTGACTGTTACTTCTTTGAAACCAGCGGTGACAAGTACGTTAAGCTGCGGAAGTGGTGCGCGGATCATGTGGGATGCAAGTACGATAAGCTGGCAATTTTTCGGTTCATCGACCGACACCACGACCACCCAAACGACAAGTTTTTCTGCTCGGAGTTCGTGGAGGAAGCGTGCGAGGACATCGAACATCCGCTCCAACGGTGCCCGCCCTGGAAGGCAAACCCTGGTCTGCTGGGCATGAGCCTGATGATTACGAAGGAAACATGATTACAATAATCGCAGTGGCGTGGTGTTATCCAACGGGCAGTAGTCCGGGCGAGCCGTGCGAATGGGCAGGAATCGACGGTGATGGCAATGTTATTCGTGTGTATCGGATAGAGCAGTGACACCAAAACAAGAGATCAAAGCCCTGCGGTCCCTGTTGGCACGATTGCAGGCCGAGCTTGAAGATTGGGTAATTCCAGGGACGGTTTTGGCACAACTAAACGATGAGATCAGAGCAGCCCTGAAACGAGAGAAACGAGAGGAACAATGAATCTTGCTTTGGCCCTACTTGCTGTGTACCGTTGCCTTGCGTGCGGACACGAGTGGCAGCAGAAGCCGGGCATGGTGAAATGTCCGAATACAATGAAACGAGTAGTGCCAGTCCTATGGTTTGTCGGATTCTGGGGCATGGTCCTGCTCATAATCCTGTCCGCAGTGAAATGCAGGGGTGCGAGCGGTTCGGCCGAGCGGACGATGGAGAGCCGGGACAGTATCGCGGGCATTGTGATTCAGGTAGTTGGAGGCGCGGTGAAAGATGCCTTTTCCGAGACGACACGACCAGGCGGACTACGACGCGTACTTAGAGGAGCTACGTTCACGGGGTTGGAGATCGACGGCCGCCCCCGAAGCGGAATCTTCTCCTGGCTCGCCGCCGCCGACAGAATCGCCGGCTACGCACTCGACCGACAAACCGGAGGCTCAGTCGAGTATTCCTATCGTCTACAAATACAGCAGTACCACGTGCTACGGCGGTCGCGGGTGGTAGACGATCAGGTAACGCTGACGACCAGTACGGGCTGGACGGAGCGAATCCAACTCACGAAACGACTGACGCGGGAGGTTCCGATCAGTGTCACAATCACTATTACAGCGACTGAGGTTACACGCGATGGTGCGGGCGTTCGAGCCGCCGCTGATGAAACAGCCGGTGGCACACGAATACGAGGAGTCATTCGTGGGACTGCAAACGTATCTGACTTCCGGTGCCAGGTCGTTCGAGGAATCGCCGAGAATCGGGCAGGCGTGGAACTCGATGCCGGACTGGCAAGGGCCTTGCTGGTCGTCAAAACCAAGGGCCGAGCCTACTACCACGCCGGAGCATCCGATGTACTTGACGCCCTGCGAGCCGCAATCCGAATCGGACGAAGGATGAGACGATGACCCAGGAAGAACTGCTTGACAGACTTGCCGTCATGGCAGATCGGATCGCAGAGCAGGCGTCGGTCGCCTGCACCGAGCGGTCCGTCAAAGAGGCTATGGTCGTGTTTGGTCCGGCCACGACCCCAGACGAGATCAAGGAATTCGAGCGTGAGGTGAACGCGTGGATTGCCGACGGCTGGCAGCCCTACGGGTTCGCGTGGGAACAAGGCGGGATGATCAAACTGGTGATGGTGAAACGATGAGCACCGTGCTACAGAAAGACGAATGATGACACCAGCCAAACCACTTGAGTCGCCGACCACGTTCTGGGGTTTCCTCAGCAGCGTTTTCAACCAGGTTATCTCACGAGATGGCGTGGCGTGGTGCCTGTTGATGACGATTGCCGGAGGACTTATGTGGGGGACGATACGGACGGTCGAGATTGTCGGCCCGTCCGCTGCGAGGTGGCTTGAGACTTCAGCAAGCACGACGGCAAATCTGAGTGACAACATGGTGCTTCTGTCGGCCGCACTGGAGGTGAACACGAAGCGGCTGGACGACCAGCAGGAGACGATGAAGGTCATCGTCGCAACCGTTCTGGCCAACGGGCTGAAAATGGACCAGGACGCGAAGGTCTCCAAGGATTTTGCAGAGCGGGGCTCCATCCCAGCACAAGAGACTGCCACAGCGATGAAGGCGGCCAGAGCGATGATGGAGGAGGTTAGCAAACGGCGAGACGCGGCCATTGCGGAACAGACGGAGATAATCAGGAAGCTGGTAGACAAGTTGGAATCAAAGCCGTAAGGTGACGCATGGACGCCTGCCGGACCTGCCGGGGATTGGAAGAGTTGATCCGAAACCATGAGGTCGAGCAGGTAATTTTGCGGGGCAGAAACGAGGCAGGCAGGATCACGTGGATCGTGGATGTGGTGTCCGTGGGGGCCGAGGGACACAGGGCGGCCACGACGCTTGAAGAGGCGATGAACGCGGCGATTCGGGAAGCGATAACGACCAACGGGCCGGGCTGACCGGCTGAGACACTAACCGCCGAAAGGCAGGAGGATTGACGATGGCAACGCTGGCACAGATCGGTAACTTTTACAACGTATCGTCTGGGTTTTTGTACGAACGGTTCCTTGGTGGTCTGCTACGGGAAATCATTGTAATTCGCGCAGAGGATGGCGGGGTGCCGAACCACGCTGCTCGTCTGGTGTGGGCTAATGCAAAGCTCGCATTGCCTAAAGCAGAGCTCGCGACGGAAGCCGAGCGACAACTTCGATTGGCGGTGGCCGGAAATGCCACCGTGCAAGCTGCCCTCGATGCTACCACGGACAACGACATCGCCTACGTCATCGACCAGCAGGTTGGTGCCGACATTGCGTAAGGGAGAACTACTTTGGCAAGCGAAATTCATCTTGAAACCGGGACGCCCGTTGTCTTGGCCGTAACGGCATTCCACGGGCTCATCACGTCCACGACGAGCGGCGGCTGGCAGAGTGCCAAAATCGACTTGACCGCCTCACGAGCTGAGCAATTCATATTGCGTGCTCAGGTCGCATGGACGGCAGCAATTACGGCGGGAGGCTACATCAGCTTCTATGTCGGATTCTCG
>Ga0315284_10013149_pt1 | contig 11777 bp, 8 predicted proteins | sample YL17G09_16_MG_FD_203696 | JGI IMG/M metagenome (GOLD analysis project Ga0315284, IMG submission 203696) | Sediment microbial communities from Yellowstone Lake, YNP, Wyoming, USA - YL17G09_16 | ecosystem: Environmental > Aquatic > Freshwater > Lake > Sediment | place: USA: Wyoming | collected... | reverse complement strand
GTGGGCTTCTCGCAGATGACGTCCTTGCCCGCGCGGACGGCCATCAGCGACATCGGCACGTGCCAGTGGTCGGGCGTCGAGATGCAGATGGCGTCGATGTCGGGACGGACGAGGACTTCGCGGAAATCGGTGTACTCGCGGCAGGAGGTGGCCGAGCCGCGGCGGGCGGCGTCCTCCACGACGATTCTCTGGGCCTCGCGGCGGTGGCCGGCGTCGACGTCGCAGACGGCCAGCGTCTCGGAGTCCGTCTGGCTGAGGAACCCGCGGAGGTTGCGGCCGATGCCCTGCCCGCCCGTCCCGATGAACCCAAGCGTGATGCGGTTCGACGGCGACGGGCGGTCGCCGGCCCCGAGCGCCGCCGACGTGATGACGTACGGCGCCGCGGCGGCCGCCACGGCTCCCCGAAGGAACTCCCGGCGTGAAAGGCCCACGGCTCGTGGCATGAGGCGCTCTTTCCTTCGCGGCACGGTTCCTCTGCCCGGCCTCCCGATAATAAACTCCGGCGGCCCCGCCGGACAAGAGTAATCGGCCCGCAGGATACACGCTGGATCGAGGTGCTACTTGCCGAAGAGCCGGACGACGAGCGGCGGAGTCGGCGTTTTCGCTTCGGCCGCGGCAGACACCGTCATCCGCACTTCCCCGCCCGCAGCCAAGGCTTCGCCCTGGTCCGCCTCCCATCGAACCGTTGCGCGCCCTTCGGCTGGAACCACGATCGGCTTCGGCCCGGGACGCGGGACCAACTTGCCGTCCCGCGCGGCAGGCGCGGCGCGAGGACGCCCCCGAAGCGGCTATCGTTCCGGCCTGTACTGGTATCAGGGGGGGTAAATGCTCGTCTTCGGCAACGCCTGCTTCAGGTCTTTCAGGCCGGCACTCGAGATCTTGGTGCCGGCGAGACAGAGAAACTTCAAGCCCTTCAGTTCTTTCAGGTCCATCAGGCCGGCGTCCGTGATCTGGGTTTTCCAGAGTTCGAGTTTCTCCAAGCCCTTGAGTTCCTTCAGGTCCTTCAGGCCGGCGTCCGTGATCTGGGTGCGGTTGAGGGCAAGGAACCGCAGGCCCCTAAGTTCTTTCAGGTCCTTCAGGCCGGCGTCCGTGATCTGGGTGCTGGTGAGATTGAGTGCCCGCAGACCTTTAAGTTCCTTCAGTTCCTTCAGGCCCGCGTCCGTGATTTTGGTCCCGCCAAGATTAACTTGGACGACGGGCCGGCCGGGGAGTTTCTCGTCCCTGGTCACCTTGCCGCCCAGCGCTTCGATAGCCTTGACGGCCTTCTCCTCCCGGGCCGATTGCTCCCAGGCCACCTGGTTCCGGCTACAGCCCGAGAGGCAAGCGACCACCGGCAACAGAAGGGCAAAGTAGCGTGTCATGGCCTTGTCCCCTCCCAATGGGCCCTGTTCACTTGCGCATCCACATGACACCGGCGGCACTTTTCGGCATACGGATGCTACCCGTTTTGACTGTGTCCCGCAAGTTTCGGGTGTGACCGTTTTTCGTGGCATGATGTTGGTGCCGTGTCGTTATGAGGCGGCTTCAGCCGCCTTTGCGCCGCGTGAGCGGCGTGTAGACCGGGGCTTTTAGCCCCGGTTCGCAAGCGCGCCAAGAGAGCCTGATGTTTTTCTTTCCCCTCTCCGCCCCGCTTTCAGCGGGGCGGAGAGGGGAAAGAAAAGGAAAGGGAAGGTGGCGGCCGGTCACCCCGCCATAAAATGGCGGGGCTACACCCCGCTAACGCGGGGCGAAGGCCCATGAATGGGCCTAACAGCCACTGCCACAATCCGCGGTCACACCGCAAGTTTCCCGTGGAAGCAAATCGATGGAGCGCGGGATGTCCTACCGCGCCGAGCCCATCCCGCGCAGCCTGATGGCCGCGTTCGTCGCGGCGCACCACTATGCTGTGCGAGTGCGGCATTGGCCGCAGCGCGGGCGCGGCGCGACAACTCTCCCCGAAGCAACTATCGTTCCGGCCTGTGCTGGCCGCTCAAGAGCCAAAAATCTGTGTTTTCGGCAACCCGTTCTTCAAGTCTCTAAGGCCGGCGTCCGTGATCTGGGTGTTGCTGAGGACAAGGGACTGCAGGCCCTTAAGTTCCTTCAGGTCCTTCACGCCGGCGTCCGTGATCCGGGTGCCGCCGAGGTAGAGCATCTGGAGGCCCTTAAGTTCCTTCAGGTCCGCGAGGCCGGCGTCCGTGATCTGGGTGTTGTCGAGCGAGAGGTCCTGCAGGCCCTTAAGTTCTTTCAGGTCCTTCACGCCGGCGTCCGTGATCCGGGTCTTGTCGAGCCAGAGCACCTGCAGGCCCTTAAGTTCCTTCAGGTCCGCGAGGCCGGCGTCCGTGATCTGGGTGTCCCCGAGCAAGAGCCGCTGCAGGCCCTTAATCTCCTTCAGGTCCTTAAGATCGGAGTCCGTGACTTTGGTTTTACTCAGGTCAACTTCTACGATTGGCCGACCGGGAAGTGTCTCGTCCCTGGTCACCCGGCCGCCCAACTTGAGGATCGCGCTGACGGCCTTTTCTTCCTGGTCCGCATGCTTCTTTACGGCCTTTTCTTCCCGGACCGCCTGCTTCTGGCCGCATCCGGCAAGACACACCGCCAGCGACAGCAGCAAGGCAATCGGGCGCATCATGGTCTGGCCTCCAAGAAAGGAACCTGCTGCGTGGCCAAGCCGACCTTGGCCTCCGAGGGATGTTCACCATTATCGTGGCCCCGCGGCGGCTGCACAAGGTAAACTTACACTTTGGCGCAGCCGAGGCCGGGGGTATACTGTCTCCAGGAAGTGATTTTCGGCCCGTACCTATCGCGGAGTGGGGTATCGAGGCGAGGCATTGGACCCTTTCGCCCTGATGCGTCTTGCCAAACAACAGGGATGGGAGGGCGGGGTGAACGAGCCATGAGAGTTCGGATTCAAGCCATGGACTATGAGGAGGCACTATGAGAACCCATCTCGCCACCCGACGCGAAGTTTTGAAGCAAGCAGGCGCCCTGGCCGGCCTGGCGATAAGCCCCTCACTTTTTGCCGCAGAGGGTCAGGGCCCGGCGAATCACGCCGACGGCGGCTTCAAGATCGGCGGCGTCGATTGGGAGTTGAAGGGCGCCAACGATCCCGAAGCGTTCGCGGTGGCCGCGCGACTGGGCCTCGATGGGATTCAGGTGGATCTTGGGAATGTCGAGGCGATGCGCAGTCCGGATCGGCAGAAGCAATTCCTGATGCTGGCCCAGGAGCATCGTGTGGAGATCGCTTCTCTGGCCCTCGGCATCCTCGGCGGGATCTCCCTGGCGCAGGACAAGCGTGCTCCGGCCCTGGTGGATTCAGCCATCGACATTGCGACGGCGATGAAGCAGAAGGTCCTCCTGCTGGCGTGCTTCGGAAAAAGCGATCTCATGCAGCCCGCGGACCAGATCGATGCCTTGGTGGGGCGGCTGAAAGAGCATGCCCCCAAAGCCGAGAAGGCCGGCGTCACCCTCGGCCTGGAAGCGGAATGCAGCGTGGAACATTACAAAAAGATCCTCGATGGCGTCGGTTCGTCGGCCGTGAAGGCGTATTTCGACACGGAGCACGCCCACGGAGACGGCCGGGATATCGCTCAAGAGATCCTCTTTCTCAAGGATCACATCTGCGAGTTCCACGCCAAGGACTGCAGCAACATTCTCCTGGGCAAGGGGAAAATTGATTTCGGACAGGTCCGCCGCGGCATGGATGCTATCGGGTATCGGGGCTGGATCCTGCTCGAACAATGGAACGAGGTTCCAGGCAAGAAACCACTCGGTTTTGACGAAACCCATCGCCGGAATCTGCAGTATCTGCGGGAGGTGTTTCCGCAACGGGCGTGATAGTCCTGGATTGGCTCAAGACCTTCCTCTGTATTCGATCCGTGTCCAACAGGATACATGCCGGATCGAAGCGCTACTTGCCGATCAGCCGGACGACAAGCGGCGGAGTCGGCGTTTTCGGTTCGCCCGCGGCAGACACCGTCATCTGCACTTCCCCGCCCGCAGCCAGGGCTTCGCCCAGGTCCGCCTCCCATCGAACCGTTGCGCGCCCTTCGGCTGGAACCTCGATCGGCTGCGGCCCGCCGCTTGTCAATCGTGCCTTGTCGCTGGAGAAGAGAGGCGTGATGACCAACCGCTGCGCCTGCGGCGAGAGATTGAAGACGTGAACCACCAACGGCACGTTGCGGGCGCGATCGGCGGCCAGATGGTATCCATCCGGCTTCGCCTCGAACGTCTGGCGGTCGAGGCCGAATCGCAAGACGATTGGCGACGGCGCGGGGCGCTGGGGCGGCTTTTCCTGCCCGACAGTCCATAGCCGCATGGCGGACGTGTCGGTCAGCAGGCGGTCGCCGAGTCGGCTGCGGTCCAGCCACACATAAGTCAATCCGTCGGGAACCGGGAGAGTCGCGTTCTCCGCGGCCGTGAGCCTGCGGCCATCGATGCCCTCGCTACGCAGCACGGGTACGGGAAGTTGAATCTTCGCATCCGCCTTCGGCTTGCCGGTGTAAAACACGGCCACCGTCTCCCGGTCGTCGGCGAACACTCGCACCCCCCGCACCGTGCCGTCGTCGCACTTGAGATCGCCGAGGTACTGCTTGCGGGCGAGGACCGATGCCAGCCGGGCGTAGGCCGCCATCGACCGCAAGGGCGTTCCCTGGCGGTCCGTCATTCCGAAATTGTTTTCGTTCTCTTCATAGAATGGGTAGACGAAAGCGAAGTAGCAAGCGATGCCGCCGGCGCGGGCCTCGACCGCCTTCATCGCGATGTCCAGCGCGCTGTTGGAATCCTGATCCCGCGGCGGGCGGCCCGGCCCCTTTTTCCATGGCCGGCCGCATTCGGTTATCCACAACGGCATCGACGGCCGCTCGAACGCCTTCAACCACGCGCGATACCGGCCGATCAGAGGCCCCACGGCCGGGGCCGGCGCATAGGTGTGGAAACTGACCGCGTCCACGCAGTCCAACAGGCCGTTGCGGGCCGCGGCATCGAGGAACGCCCGATTGTCTTCGGCGATCGCACCGCCGACCAGCGGGGGCGGATGGTCGAGGCTTGACACGGCGTAGGAGATGGTCTTGACCAGCGCGACGTATTGATCGGCCGGAAGATTGCCGCCGAAGTGAATGTTCGGTTCGTTCCAGATTTCCAGGGCGCCCCAGGTCGGCCGCCAACGCCGCGCAATCTCCCGCCATCCGCGGGCCGTCGCCGCCAGGTCGTCGGGATACGGTCCCACTTTGCCGGTCCAGCCCGGCGAGTCGTGGAACATCTCCAGCACCGGCACACCTTGCTGGGTGTAGAAGCGTCGGATGGTTTCGAACCGATGCCCGCCCTCCCAGTCCCAGCGCTCGGCGGCCGGGGATACCTCGCCCCACCTCAGCCGCTCGCGCGACATGGCAATGCCGCTGCGCCGCAGGTTCTTGATGAGCGATTCGCGCAGTGCGCCCTCGCGCACCAGCCACGACATCGCACTGTCGATCGCGAGGAACGGGTCCGGTTCGCCTTGCCAGGCCGGCGACGCGAACAGGCCGAATCGCTGGTCGGCGGCCGGAAACTCAAGATCGTAGTAACCCTGCGGCAGATTGACCGTAATCTCGACAATTTTTGCCGACGCCGCGCCGGCCTTTCCCGCAGCGACTCGGGCGCCGGCATAGTCGAGAATCTGATACTGGATCGGCTCGGACAGGTCGCCGGATTCGATCGCCAACTTCAGGACCGCCGGCCGCCCGGGCTCGATGAAGAAACCCTCCACGGCAATGGGTTTGAGGGTCACAGCGGCCGCGGCGGGATTCGCTGCGAGAACGAGAGCAACCAGGGAGACGCCGATGCTAAGGGATTGCCGCATGACGGGCGCCTGCTCCGTGGAAGGTCGAGCCGGTATTTCCCATTCGGTTTCCGCCCGGATACGCTTCCGGCAGCAAACGCCCCTCTATCTTATAGAGAACCGATGCGAGTTTCAACAAGTCGTCCGGCAATGTCCTTGCCTGGTTCGCCTTCACGTACCGTCCCGCCGGGACGGTGGCACCCGCTTATTGGGGGGAGGGCCCAATCCTGGGTGCCACGGATTGCTCGCAATCCGTGCCTCACAAGGTTTTGAATCTACTTCTAGCCATCTTGACCAGGCCCCAGAAAAAATTTCTCCGCGACGGGCTTGTCGGGCTGCTCCGCGCCAGTTCCGGCCGCGCGAGTTCCTCCCGGATTTCGCCGAAGACGGGGATCGGGCCCGCCGGAGGCGGGTAAACCCTCCTGCGGCGGGCAAGCCTCGTCATTCCCGCGAAAAGGGGCGGCCCTTGACCCTTCGGCCTTGCTCAGGGTCACCCTGAGGTTCTCGAAGGGCGACGCGGGCGGGGAGGGATGGCCCCGGAACTCCCCGGAACTCACCAACCTGGGATTCGTCAAGGTAGGTCATGGTCGTCTCACAGTTCTATGACGCCTGCGACGAACTTGTAGCAGCAGTTGTCGCGATCGTAAGGCGATCCTAAACTGATGGTCATGATGCAATCCGCTTCGGCGGTGCTGTAGGCAGGGAACTTCCTTTCGAACTCGTAGTCCGTAACTGGGAGGCAATACTTGTGCGAACCATACAGGAATGATGCATTCACTTTTTTCCCTTTGTACGTTCCTTCTGTGAAGAACTTGACGTGTGCCCGGACCAGGCACAGCGATTTTCTCTCGGCTGCGGGAATCTTCAGCAAGTTGTTCACGTGAATTCGCTTGTCCGCATTATGCAGAAGTAATTCATCTTCATCGCAGTATTTCAGGATTTGCGAGGCTTCAACTCTACCAACTTTTCCCCACGGGCCGTCAAGCAACAGGTGATTCTCGGGCTGGCAATCGCGGTGCGGCCCGTCGTTTGCCAACGGAATCGCGAGAACCTCCAACAGTTCCGGTTCGCGCTCTTCTACCTGCCGCACATTCCAGGGAACCCCCTCGTCTCCGCTTCCGAAGCATGGGCGCATCCACTCCCCCGTCCGCATGTCGATCCCCGCGATGCACCGATTACCCATCTTCCGCGAGTTCGCCAGAATAACGATCTGTCGTTTCAAGAGTCGTCTCGTCTTCACAGGTGGCGAATGTTCACATTTCCCCACTTCGACTTCAGGTACTCTGCAAGCAGCCGCCGGTGGCACTTCTCGGCTTTGGGCTCGCTGCAGAGGAGGCATGCCTGGTCCAGCTCGCCAGGCGGCAGAAGCGCCTCTATGCGGCGCTCCGCCATGAGATTGGTGAACCGCTGTTCGTATTTGGACCAGCTCAGGCGCTTCTTCTTGTAGCTGTCCAGTATCTCCTTCGTGGGCGCAAGTTCTGGTCGGTACTCGTACCCCATCCCGGCAATGGCCTGCAAAAAGTATGCGAGGTCGTCCTTCTTGGTAAAGCCCGCCAACTGCGAGGTGTTGTTCAGGCGCACATCCACCAATTTCTTGACCCCTGCCCGTTGGAGATGCTCGAAGAACTCCCGCGCGGACTTCTTGGCGAAGCCGATAGTGAACAGGGTGATGCCGTTCTGTTGGCCAAGGCTATCTTCAGTCATGGCGTGCCTCTTCGTGTTCGGGTCTATAGGCGATCTCGCGACTCCGTCTGGCGTATGCCCGTTCCAGCATGTCCGAATCGCTTTGAGCCTGGTCAAACAGGCTCCGCTCGCACCCGGCCGCCTTGAGCAGCCGGGCCTCCGTATCCCGGTGATCCTCAAGCGATCCGTCGGCCAGAATGTGCTTGATCGCAACGCCTCGAGCCTTCATGTTGCGGCAGACCAGGATCGTGCGGTGGCAGTCCAGAGGCTCCTTCTCTGCGCACATGAGGGCAGTGCGGTACTTGTCGCAGCCTCTTAGGATGCGGTCCAGACCGCGCTTAAACTCAGGCCGGTCAGCCATGCGCCCGAAGTCCACCTGGCCGTTATCGTAGCACGCCGGGTCCTCCGGCCGTGCCCCGAGTTCCTCGCCGAGAAACACATAGGCAATCCCCGCCTTTTGGAGCGAGGCGGCAAGGGGCTCCCTGTTGAACTGTGGATGGTGTAGGCTGTATGGTGCGGAACGCACGTCCGCCACGGCGCTGATGCTGTGCCGCTTGAGCAGGCCGATGAACTTCTCGATGGGATGGTTGGAATGGCCTATCGTGTAAACGAGGCGCTCGGTCTGCGCCTCGGCTTTGGGATCCTCGAAGGATTCGCCTATCTGCGGCATTGCAACCTCGGTAAAGAGCAGTTTCGGCTGCAGCACGTAATTGAGTATAGTTTCCCCTGAGGCGCCTTGGCAAGAGATTATGCCAGTTTCTTGGCGATCTCCTCCTCCAGAATGTCTTTCACCGTCAGGGCGCGGATCATTATACCACGGCGGGGAGAAAGGGAGGCGCGAGAATTGCGGATTTCGGATTGCGGAATGTGGATTGAACGGCCCGCGCGGGCCCGTTCGGCTTCGCTGCGCTCCGCTCAGGGCGGGATTCGCTGCGCTCATCCCGGGGCGTTAGGGCGGCGGGCTTAGTACCGCTCCCCGTAAAAGGGGTGCGGAATTCAAGGAACGATAACTGGGGAGCGTAACTCCTTGTTTTGCAGGATGTTATGTCAGCAACCGAGCACCCCTGTGAATTCCGCCCCCTATTTGCGGGGCGCTGTACTTAGCGGTCCGACTTCTTCATCGCGAGCGCCCCCGTCGGGCACGCCGCGACGCACTCTGCCGCCACCCGTTGCAGTCCCTCGGCCAGCGAACGCCCGAAAGGAACGTTCACGCGCACGTCAAACCCGCGCCCGATGAACGTGAGGCCCAGCGGCTCGCGGGCACGCTCGGCCGCCTGGACGCACAGGCCGCACGCGATGCACTTGCCCGGCTCGTAAAGAACGTCCGGATGCGATGCACGCTGCTCGAACAGGCGGCGATCGTTCTTGTAGCGCCCCGACCGGGCGCCGTACTCACTGGCATACAGGCGGAGTTTGCAGGTTTCGGGCTTTCGGCAATCGCAGTGCAGGCACCGCCGCGCCTCGGCCCGCGCCTCGTCGTCGCCGAAACCGGCGGCCTCGCCGCCCGCCGGATTCGTGCGCGGCGATGCGCTTGCCTCGACCATGAAGCGTTCCATTTCGCCGTCCAGGAGTTTCCCAATGTGCGTCGAGAAAACCGACTCAGGGCCCGCGACGGGCATCGCCGACAGGAACTGATGGGCGCTCGCCGCGGCCGCGCGACCGTCCGCCACCGCCCGGACGGCCATCCGGCTCTTTCGCACGGCATCGCCCGCCGCGAAGACGCCGGACCGGCCGGCCTGGCGCGTCTTGCGGTCCACCGCGATGCCGTGCTCCGACGACTCGAGTCCCAGCGCCGCCGACGCGCCCTCCTCGAGCGCACCGACCGCGACGATGACAGCATCGAAATCGCGCGCCAGGTCGTCGAGCGCCACGTCCCGCCCGACCCGCACGCCCGTCCGCAGCGTCGCCCCAAGCCGCTCAACACTCGCCACCTCGGCGTCGAGAACGTCGCGCGGCAGACGTTCCTGCGTCACGCCGTACCGAAGCATCCCGCCGGGTCTCTCGCGGTCGTCAAACACCGTGCACGCGTGGCCGTGCCGCAGCAGTGTATCCGCGGCCGAGAGTCCCGCCGGTCCCGCCCCGACGACGGCGACGCGTTTGCCCGTGGCGCGCTGCCGCGCGGGCAACGGCACGTCGCCCAGGCGGCGTGCGGCATCGGCTGCAAAGCGATGGGACAGGCGAATGGCCAGAGCCTCGTCCCGTTCCCCCCGCCGGCATCCTTTCTCGCACGGGGCCGGGCAGATCCGCCCCAGCGTCGCCGGCAACACGAGCGCATCCCGCGCGAGCGCATAGGCCTCACGGACCTCGCCCGCGGCGATGTGCCGGAGCATCCGCGGAATATCGAGACTTGCCGGGCAGATGGCCTGGCACGGCGCCTCGCAGTCGCCGAGATGATCGCTCAAGAGGAGTTCGAGCGCGTCGCGCCGGGCCTCGCGGACCTCGTCGGTTTCGCTCTCGACGACCATGCCGTCCTCGGCCGGGGCGCCGCACGACGGCACCAGCCGGTCGGACTGGCGCACCTTGACGACGCACACCATGCACGACGTCGCGGGAGGCAGCCCTTCGAGGTGGCAGAGCGTGGGAATCGCGATTCCCGCGCGGCGTGCGGCCTCGAGGATCGTCGCTCCCTCGGGCACCTCGACGTCGCGATTGTCTATCGTCAGTAGTGGCATAACACAGGTTCTCTCAACCAAGATGCGCGGCGAGTAAACTCGCCGGCTAACTGTTTTGTCGTCGGCCGTTCCCCTATCCTTCCTGTTCTCTGCGTCCTCTGCGTTCTCTGCGTTAAAACCACCTCTATTCCACGCGGACGGCGTCCGAAGGGCAGACGCTCCGGCATGTGCCGCAGCGAATGCACTTCTCGGCATCGATTTCGTGCTTCTCGTAAGGCTTCATCGGAATCGCGTCGGCCGGACAGTGCTGGGCGCATCGCGTGCACCCGATGCAATCGTCCGTGATGCGGTACGTAATCAGGTCCTTGCATACGCCGGCCGGGCACCGGCCCTGGAGGTGCGCCTCGTACTCCTCGCGGAAATAGCGGAGCGTCGAAAGCACCGGATTTGGGGCCGTCTTCCCGAGGCCGCAGAGGCTCCCCTTCTTCACCATCCAGGCGAGGTGTTCGAGCGCTTCCAGGTCGCCCGCCCGGCCCTCGCCCGCGACGATGCGCTCGAGAATGTCCAGCATGCGCCGCGTGCCGACCCGGCAGTACGTGCACTTGCCGCACGACTGGTCCTGCGTGAACGAGAGAAAATATCTCGCGATGTCCACCATGCAGTCCGCCTCGTCCAGGACGACGAGGCCGCCCGAGCCCATCATGGCGCCGACGCCGGTCAGGGCCTCGTAATCGACGGGCGTGTCGGCGAGCGACGCCGGCACGCATCCGCCGCTCGGTCCGCCGACCTGGACGGCCTTGAACCGTTTGCCCTCGGCGATGCCGCCGCCGATCTCTTCGACGATCCGCCCGAGCGTGACGCCCATCGGCACCTCGATGAGGCCGCCCCGCACCACTTTGCCCGCCAGCGCGAAGACCTTCGTGCCCTTGCTGTGCTCCGTGCCGATGGCCGCGAACGCCGCCGCCCCGTTCCGCACAATCCACGGCACGAGGGCGAACGTCTCGGTGTTGTTGATGAGCGTGGGCTTGCCCCAGAGGCCGGCCGCGCTGGGATACGGCGGGCGGAGGCGCGGCGTGCCGCGGCGTCCTTCGATGGAAGCCATCATCGCGGTCTCTTCGCCGCAGACGAACGCCCCGGCCCCTTCCATGATCCGCAGGTCCAGCCGGAAGCCCGTGCCCAGGACGCGCTCGCCCAGGATTCCGCGCGCCTCGCACTTCTCGAGCGCCTCGCGCACCCGCCGAACCGCCAGCGGATACTCGTGGCGAATGTAGAAGATGCCCTCGGCGGCGCCGACGGCGTGCGCCCCGATGATCATTCCTTCGATGATCCGGTACGGATACGACTCCAGGAGCATCCGGTCCATGAAGGCCCCCGGGTCTCCCTCGTCGCCGTTCGCAACGAGATACTTCGGCTCGCCCGGGGCCTCTCGGACGCGCCGCCACTTCTCGCCCGTCAGGAACCCCGCGCCGCCGCGCCCGCGCAGGCCGCTCCGGCGAATCTCGTCAATGACCTCTTCCGCCGTCCGCTCCCGCAGGCACCGTTCGGCGGCCTGGAATCCCCCGGCGGCCAGGTACTCGTCCAGGTCCAGCGGGTCAATCTGGCCGAACCCTTCGGTGGCCAGGTGCTGCTGCGGGCCGAGAAAGGCCGCCACCGGCGGGTCGCGCGCGTCCATCGCATAGCGCGTGACGGGC
>Ga0315284_10013147_pt1 | contig 11778 bp, 15 predicted proteins | sample YL17G09_16_MG_FD_203696 | JGI IMG/M metagenome (GOLD analysis project Ga0315284, IMG submission 203696) | Sediment microbial communities from Yellowstone Lake, YNP, Wyoming, USA - YL17G09_16 | ecosystem: Environmental > Aquatic > Freshwater > Lake > Sediment | place: USA: Wyoming | collected... | reverse complement strand
ATCCTGAAATTCAGTATCCAGAGTTTGCCGGGGGTTTATCCAGCTCTTGGTCAGAGCCTTGCGGCCTGGCCCAACTTTGCTTTGGCCGTCGGCCTGTTTTTCGCTGTTGTCCTGGTTCTCAGCTTCAACGGAACTCTTTTTGCTAAAAAAAGGTAAGCGATACGCTTGCGCCCCTTTTGTTAAGGAGATCAATCGGAGGTTTGAAGATTGCCCCGCAAGTCTTTTAGGGGCGGGTCATGATATCTATTTGATAATTCATTAGATATATACGATTTATTTAGTTTTTCGGCTCCTAAGGGCTATTTTTTAAGGCTAAAATTATTGTTTTAGCGATTGTTTTAGTGGCTGCCCTGTTTTATATTTTCCTTCGACCGCGCGCCCGTAGCTCAGTGGATAGAGCGGTGGACTTCGAATCATGCTCCCGCTTGGGTCCGGGCCGGGCATAATGCTTTTAGAATCAATCGGTCAAGACTCAATCACGGCTCCTTGCTGACATCCGTATTTTGCGCATTTTTGCGGTGTTTTGCGGGGCTTGGGGCACCAGCAGGGCACCAGATTTGAAAACACTATCGGATTAGTCGGGGATTATTAGCGCGCCATATCTGCGATCACAATAGTAGATCGCTATAGCCATTATCATGGACTTTCTCCACGGCTCCGTTATTGACATTGTCAGTCATCCTTAATTACTATTATTGACCGGGGGGGAAGAGAATGAAGAAAAGCGATCCGGAAAAAAAGGGATGGGTTCCCCTGGGCCGGGAATTTGATGGCAGAAAACAAAGGGGTGTAGATTGGAAATGGATAGTCAGCGCTTTGATTGTTCTCACAATATTAAGCCTTGTCAAGAACCGACTTGCCGAGAAAAAACAAAATCCAATAAAAAATGAGGTGAAAGAATCCGGCCAAGTCATAGCACGGTCTCAGGATGAAGCGTATGATATTTATTATAAAAAATATTTAACTCCGGATGAGTATAAAGAATTTATTGACCTCAGTACAAAAAGATTAGAAGTGGGTTTAACACAACTCGAATCTTACCGAGTTCTATTATATTATGTAAAAGTCAGGTCGAGAGCTAACCAAGTAGATCCCAAAAAGTTTGATAAAGCTGAACAAGCATTTCTGCAGAAACTTAATATTGCATTGAAGCCTTTTCTTCTAAAGGAAGGAGAAAAGAACACCGAGCATCCTAATGATGAGGAATGGAACGAGTTCTTGATTATATCCGATAATGTCGATGCTATATTTAGGGAATACTTAACTCCCCAAGAAAGCACGGACCTCATTGAAATTGGTTTTAAACAAACAGCTGAGGCGGCAACTGCCGATGAAAATAAACGGGGCGAACTTTATATGAAGAAGGTTAAATCAAACGCCTCCCCCCGGGAAATGGAAATGATAAATGAATATCAGCGATACAAAATGAAATTAACTGAATATTTAAAGCAGAATTGAGAACTTACCTCAATAATTTAAACGAAAAGGAGGGTTCAATATTATGAATGGCGAAAAAAACGTGAACGATATTTTTCGTGATTTAAAAGAATTCGCCAAGAAGCACAAGGCCCAATTTCTCTGTATGTTTTATTTTCCCGAAAAACATGACGGAAAATTTTTGTCCGATGGAGAAGGAAACGCCCGGACCCTTATAAACGAATTTCTTAAGCTTGATAAAAATTCAATCCTATATATAAAAAAATAGGATTTTTCAGCCTATCGAAGAAGTATTTTCTTCGCCGTCCGTTCGTAGGCGCGCTTGAGCCCATCAAATCTGGAGCCTCAAAATATGCTATATTTTGCGCTGTTTTGCGGGGCTTGGGGCACTGGGAGGGCACCAAATTTTAAATTATCTATAGATTTACTCGTGAAAGTTTGAACGGAGGAATCATTGTTCCTCATGAGATTCGGTTATCATCATCTCGCTTACTTCTGCTAGGAGGCTTTCTATTTTTACCCCCAGGCTCTTTTTTAAGTCATCATATTTCTGACATTTTATTTTCGCCTCTTCGAGATGATTTGAAATAGTTATAAACACGCCCTGCCTCAAAGAATCAATCATGGTTTTCTCCTTATTCGAATTACGGTTCCCGTATTGACATCATATTATGATTTAGCACTTTTTGTTCCCCTTAAAAATAAAATATAAACCCATTATAATGATAGATATTATCCCAACCTGAAGCCAAACCCGAGAGACCAAAACATATGAATGGCAAAACATATTTGAATCAGCGTTACCCAGTGAATCTATTTTATTGCGAACATCCCAGGACTGAGGTGGAGAAAAAATGAAATAATATCCTAAATAAGCCTTCATGTTTTCAATTCTCGGATGCCTGTACTCTCCTTCATATGGCAGAAAGGTACCGCAAAATATAAGAAGAAGAATTCCACTGAGAATTACTATTCGTTGCATAATATTCATTTTTTTCCCCCTTGGCCGGCTGTTCGACCGGCTCTTTTAATATTTTCGTTTCAAAATAAGGATTTGTCAATGGCGGACCTTGGGGCACCAGCGGAACACCAGGCTGAAAAGGTCCTGTTGAATAACTCGACATTTCAAATTCATCAAAAATGGACGAATAAAATAACTTGTCAAGTAAAAAAACCTTCATCTTTTAGCCTTCCACCCTTAACTTTTCCAATTTTCCTTTAACTTTAGGCTATTTTCCTTCAACTTTGGATTTTAGAAGGCAAATGACCTAGATAATAAAAGTAGGGAGGAAAAAATGTTTACCAAAAAAAAGCTTGACAAATAAAAATCCCGTGGTATAAATAACCCGGAAGCCGACGGTCCCGCGAAAGATGTTAAGGCGGGGCCGGGCGGAAGGTTAGCCCGGAGGGTCGCCGAGGATGTTAAGGCGATCTAGGGCACACCGTAGCCGGACGCAGACATCAACTCTCACTGCGCCTCGGACAACGGAAGGATGAAAATCTTTCCGAAACCGAGAGTGGAGCTACGATGTGCTATCCGCAAAAAATCTCCGAAAATCAACCCTCCCCCCTCCTTTGCGCAAGGCCAGACTTTGCGCTGAGGACCTCCACCTCCTGACGGCAATCCCGTTCGGAGCCCTGGAGAACTTCATCGCGGGTCAATTCAAGCCCGCTCCGCATGACCGGGAAATCTTAACCTACTTTGGCCGGCAGATCGACGGCAGAACATTATCCTATACCCGGTCGCTCATTCAGCGAGCAAAATACCGGCTCCTGACCCCATTCATTTCAGCAGAAGAAAAAGCCGAAATCTTTTCTCATGGAATGAACGGCTATGAAAAATCACTTGATCTGCTGATTCAAAAATACCAGCCGGCCATTGAACAGGTCCTAGCCGAACGCTACGAAGCCAAATCCGCCTGATTCGAGAGAACTTCGATGAAGGCGGAACCTTTACAATCTTCTGTTCTACTCAGCCCGGCTCAGCTCGCCCGGAATCTCGGACTTTCGGTTTTCACCGTTTATCGGTTGGCCGAATCGCGTAAAATTCCTCATTTTCGCTTAGGCTCGGGTCATGGTTGTATCCGTTTCGACCCGGCGGAGCTCGACCGCTGGCTCCAGGGACAGCACGTAGCGGCCAAGGATGAAACGCGGCGGCTGAGGAAGCGGCCATGAGAACTCTGGCCGGGGAACTGTTGGGCTGTATCTTATTCTGGCCTGAGATTTATTTGGACCATACAGAGCCCGGCGATTTTGAAGGCAAGGATTCAAAAATCTTCACGGCTGGAAAGTCATCGTTTCAAGAATTTGGATACATCCAGCTTGATGATGTTTTCCGAAAAATGCAGGCTCAGGGAGAACACGTCGAGGGAGTGGGCCTATATCTGGCCGAGCTTACGAATGACCTTTATAAAATGCCAGTTGCGGCCTTCCGGCGCAAGATCGCGGAGCTTCGGGGGGCTCGGAACTTTTCGGCCTTCCGGCGGGTGGTGGAAGAGCAGGGCAAGGCCATAGAGCAAGGCGGCGGCCTAGTAATTGATAAAATTCGAGAGCAATTCCAGGGGCTTGAGAAAATCTGCGCTCATCCCGAAGACAACGCCGGGAGCTTTTTTGGGACATCGGAAGACTTCATGGCTGCTGATATCCCCCCCGAAGAAGTGTTCTGCGATCCCATTCTATTCAGGGGAGCTCTTGTCGAAGTCGGCGGAATGAAGGGAACGCATAAAAGCTTTTTCATGAACAGCCTTGCCCTTCATCTAGCAGGCGGCCGAAGTCCCTTCCTTAATTTCATGGTCCCGAAGCCTTATCGCGTCCTTCTCATTCAACAGGAAATCAGCCTTGGACAGCACAGGGCGAGAATGGAGCGGATGATAAGGGCCGGACAATTTGAAACCGGCGGACGCCTTTTCACATTCACGACGACGGGCAGGCAAAGAAAACTAGAAAAAGCGGAAGACCTGGCCGAACTTAAAAAATGGATAGGTGATTGTAAGCCCGATATTCTCTGTCTGGACCCGCTATCATCCTTTGAACAGGGCGAAGAAAACAACAGCCGGGACCGGAAGCGCACGGTTTCAATTTTGAATGAGTTAAAGGCCGCCTTCGGACTTGCGCTTGTCGTGAGTCATCATTTTTCAAGCAAAGTCAGCCCGGACGATCCGCTTGCCCCGAAAGAGGCCGGAGGTTGGTTCAGGGGCCACTCCGCTTTCCCCGACGCGGCCGATACCTTGATCTGTCTTCACCGGCTGCCAGGGCAACGGGAAAATCCGAATCTGCCCAAATCATACGAAGATTATAACCTAGTCGAAATCCAGACCCGCAATGGCCGCTGGCCCGCAAGGTTCGCCATAGAATTTGATGACAGGTCTTTCCTGCTCAAACCCTCAAGCGTATGGGAGGACATCCGGAAGAAAATCATCCCCGGTGAAATCAAAGACTACGTGGACGAGTGCGGCGGAGAAGCCCGACTCAAAGATATCCTCGCTCATTTCCGAAGTAAGGCCGAAAGTACCACTATCAGACGGGCAATCCAGGCTGAGGTAAAAGCCGGAGATCTAGAACAAAACCGCTTAGCCGAAAAAGGACGGCCCATTGTCATCAGGCGGCTCAATTTTCAGGGGTCGGATCTCCCGGCACACCTAGAAGGATGAAAATAGAAATGAATCTACTACAGAGACAACGAATCTTAATTTTCAGGGGGGGGGTGAAAATAGACACCCCAAAAGGACTTCTATTTCCACCCCTAGTGAAAATTATCATGCCTACTTAGAGAACAACTTTCATCCTTATATATTACCTATAGGGGTGTGCCGGAGAATCACCACAACCGAGAATGAACAAAGAGGCCAAAAGACCCTTCCAGACAGGCGTGGTCTGGCCTGGCCTATCCTTCGGAAATTGAGGATAGACCCTTGGATTATAAAGCCAAGGCTCTATCGTCATTATTCCTTGTCTTTACAGGGCATAACGAAGGGCGGAAATAGTGCGAGTGCCCTCCTGGTGCCCTTCCTGTCTCATGGCAAAACTTAACATATTGAATACAAAAGAGTTATGAAAATGAATGAATCGATGGCGATAGTGAAGAAAAAGCAGAAGGTCAATCCCCGGCATGGCGTCTATTCCTGGCTGAGAAAGGGCCGAGTGAATCCGTCTATCCGGGGACACAAAGAGCTGCAACGTTATCTCATGAGCCTTGAACGGGAATTGACAGAGCTTCAGGGATCGGGCGGGATGACGGCGGCGAAGGAAATAATTATCAAGAGCACGGTTGAGGCTTTCGGAGCCGTACTTCTCGCTTCTATGTATTGCAAGCGGGCGGGGATACTCAGGCCGGACATGGCAAGGCGGGGTGTCATCGAATTTCAGCCGGTCTTGGGCAAGCAGTTTTTAAGCTTCATGAATACGATCCGGCAAAACCTAATGGCCCTTGGCTTGGATTCGAGGAAGGGTGAGGAAATCCTGGACTTAGGGAAATACATCGAACTGAAGGACCGGGAGAAGGCGGCTCAGGCGGATAAGGAGAAGTCTCGGACGAAGGCTAGGAAGGGTAACCGTAAGGCAGGGCAAGGCCAGGCTGAGGCCGTAGATGGCGGCGACCAGGGCAAGACGGCGGGCTCGGGGATCGTGCCTCTACGGGGCTCTAGTGAAGATATTTCCGGGGAGGATCGGGCTGGTATTGATTGCAGCTCGGAAGGCGGCCAGGGCCAGGACTCCGGGCCGGAGGGGATCGGCCAGCCTGAGAGCTTACAGCGCAAAGAGGGGAGATAACATGTCAAATCAGGTATCTGCCCGCCGGTGCATTCACTATGGCTGTTGTTTTTTTAGGACGGCGTCAACGTTTTTTTGGTTGAAGCTATACCATGCACCAGTTGCGGCGTCCACGATGACAGGGACGAGGCCACCCAGAACGTCAAGAATAATCCAGCCGGCCCCGACGTGGTTAGTAATGGTCCTTATTTCAGTTGCGAAGCCTTCTTTCCTAAACTCTACCGAATACGTTTTTTTAGTTTCAAGATTAAGCGTACACGGCGTTAGTCCCAGTTTGGCGCCATTTACCCAGACTTCGGCAGGGTCTGGGTTTGAGGAGAACATGACGTCTTCTGTAGTGCCCTTGAAAAGCGTGGCACAGCTCGAGGCGGCTAGCAACACAATAAAAAACAGGACAGCGCTTAAGGCTTTTTTCATTTCAACCTCCCCTTTGAAGCATATAAATATATATCAGATTAGAGCTCTCATGTCAAGCTGCTTCGTGAAGAAACAATGCGAGGCGATTAAATGACCATCATCGAAGCAATCCAGGACAAGGCCCTATTGCGGCCAGCCTTCAAGGACTTGGGGACGTGGTGGGCCTGGATTGTCTATCTCCGGGCTCTATTCAATCTCCCCATGAAGGACCTGGATGATATTAAATTATTCCGGGAATGCACGGGCTTATGTTCTCCACCTGGAGAGCAGGTCCGGGAGTCCTTCGTCATATGCGGACGTAGGTCCGGCAAGTCTTTTGTCTCTGCCCTTATCGCGGTTTTCCTGGCCTGCTTCAAGAATTGGCAGCCTTATCTTGCGCCGGGTGAGCGGGGACATATTTTCATAATCGCCGTGGACAAGGCTCAGGCCGGAATCATCCGGCGTTATGTGGGCGGCTTGCTTCATGGAAGTACAATCTTGAAGCGGATGATTGAGAAAGAGACGATTGAATCCATCGACCTGAAAAACGGCGTTTCAATCAGCGTCAAGACGTGCTCTTTCCGAAGTCTCAGGGGATACACGGTCCTATGCGCGATTTTAGAGGAGCTTGCTTTTTGGAGGTCTGAGGATAGTGCAACGCCGGATCGGGAAGTCCTGGCCGCTATTCGGCCTGCTCTTTCTACGATCCCGGAAAGCCTCTTGATCGGCATATCGACACCCTACGGCCGGAGCGGGGTCCTGTGGCAGCAATTCAAGGAGAACTTCGGACAGGTAGGGCGGCCGTTAATTTGGAAGGCTGACTCGCGGAGGATGAATCCTATACTTTCTGAGAGCCTTATCGACAAGGCTATCGCGGACGATCCCGAGACAGCGAAGGCGGAATGGCTGGCCGAATGGCGGAGTGACCTGGCCGCTTTTCTTTCCGGCGAAGCAATAGAGGCTTGTGTTATTCCTGGCCGATTCGAGCTCCCCAAAATTACCGGGGCTCAGTATTACGCCTTTCTGGACCCGAGCGGCGGGCGGTCTGATTCGTTTACCCTGGGGATTGCCCACCTGGAAAAAAGCGAGAAGGTCATCCTGGACGTTCTCCGGGAGCGTAAGCCACCCTTTCAGCCTCAAGGTGTAGTGGCTGAATTTGCGGATGTTCTCAAATCCTATCACGCCATGAGCGCGGTTTCGGATCGCTACAGCTCAGAATGGAATGTCGAAGCTTTCATGGAGCATGGCATTACGATCAAGGCGGCGGAGCAGACGGCCTCAGAGCTTTACCTTGAGTTTCTTCCCTTGATTGCAGGCGGTCAAGTGGAACTCCTGGACAGCAAGCGGCTTGTCTCTCAGCTTGCCGGGCTTGAGCGAAGGACGCGGGCCGGGGGGAAGGATATGATCTCTCACTATCCGGGCGGTCATGACGATTGCGCTAACGCGGCGGCCGGAGCCTGTGTCTTGGCCTCACAATCAAAAACTACCGGAGCAGCGGCGGGAACTTTGGATTATGACGTGAGGCCAGATTGAATTTCATGGATTCTAAGCAAGGTAGCGGCCATGAAGCGGCCCGGTAAATTTGGCTGTCGGGCCGCGGCCGTAGTTCTAAGGGCAGGGGCCGGGGCTCGGGGCTTTAAACCTCCGCTCTGGGCTCTGGCCCCATTTTATTTTGGAGGTGAAACGTGAACGAAAAAGTTTTGATGACAGCAGGGCGCGGCAGGGAAAAAATTCCGGTCAATCCGAAGTCCGCCGGTTCTCTATCCATTCATGAACTCGAACATGGGCGGTTGAATCTCAGCGACTTGGATTATTGCGTCAAGTTCGGGGAGCCAAAGCAGTGGACGAAGTGGAGAAAAGAAGTCGAGGCAGAGCGGGCCAAGCTTCCGGCCTGGAGCTTTTGGAAATGCGGAAAGTGCGGCTGGAAGGTGCGGATGGCCGGAGACGCGGGCGGCGGGGCTTGTCTGATGTGCAATCTACAAAATCAATATGTGGATGGCGGGCAGCTTGAGAAAATGTCGGCGGCTGAGATTGAAAAATTCTTGGCCGATGAAAAGGCGGCCGAGGAGAAATGGATTGCCGATGCGCCCAAGCGGGAGGCCGAGCTTGCGGAATTTAACAAGCGCATAATTCAAAACCTTCCGAGAGGGTGAAGCCATGAGCGACGACAAATATCTCGACCCGGCCCAAAATCCTTTCATCAAAATTCAACAGGACGATATTCCCTGGCCCGTGGATGATGGCGAAGCTCTCAGCGTGGACGTAGAGCGGCCGATCGACCTTCCCGACATAAAAACGGGCCTTTTCCCCGGAGAGAAGAAAGCAGAAGCAGCGGCCAGATCAGCCCCGGACAAAATCAAGGCGTTCATGCAGGCGCGGCCGTCCTGGGCCGTGAATGATTCAAGCGGCCAATTCCGGTTTGAGGTTCAGAAGGACGGTCAAGGCGGGCTTGTAGTCTCTGAGGTTCCGGGAAAACAGCGGCCCATGACAGCGGCGGACGTTGCGCTTATCGAAGCCTCGATTGAAGCTGAATGAAGAAGCGGCTTCCGTCCTGTCATTTTGCCGTCGGCGGCCAGGTGAAGGGATGGCGCCACGTGCGCGGCGCAGCCTAGAAAGGCCAGGGTTAGAGTTGGCCGGGTGAGTAGGTTGAAGAAAATCCTTGACAAATAAACCGCCATGATTTACACTGTAAAGCAAGGAGATTATATAGAGATGAAACCAAAGAAAGAAACGATGTATCCCATAATGATAAGAATGCCGAAGAGGATAGTTGACCAGGCCAAAAAGATAGGGAAAAAGGAACTCAGGCCGTTCACGTCCGTTTTGCGAAGGGCGATCATCGAATGGCTTGAAGCGTATAAAAAAAGGGGGGGGAAATGAAAACTGTATTCTCTATCGTGATGCTAATCATCTTTGGATCAATTGCTTTATTTCTTTTGGCTATAGCTAGAATTCCCGGCACATTATTAACCCTTAAGCCTAAATGGCAAAGCAGGGGAAGGATTATTATTGGAACAATAATTGCTACCCTTGGCCAATCATACATATACCTGGCTTGTGTAGCATTTATTATAAGTTGGACGACGCTTGCTTCAAGACGAAATGATGTTGTTGGCTTTCTGCTTTGGCCCGTTGCGTTCATAGCCGTTGCAAGTCCCCTAGTGGCAAATTTATTCTATGCTTATGGGGTAGAGGAAGAGCACCATGAAAAAGCAAATGTCGTGGGTTCGTATATTACACTTATTGTTTCATTGGTTGGCTTCTTTATATTTGCTTTCGCGCCAACGGTCAAGAGTATGGCTTGGGGCTGGGTTCCATATAATAGGGCTTTAGTTAGCTATAATATTAAAAAGGATATATGGGCGAGCACAAATAGCTTTTTTTCGGGAATTGATATTTTATCAAACGCACATAAATTAGTTCAGGCGATGCCAAGTTCAAAAGATATGTTAGGTGATTATGTGAAGATTGGGACTTTGCTTGATGAATCTAAAAATGAATTTTTAAAGTGCGATATAAAAATAATGAATTCGACCCATGATGGATGGGGTGATATTTTATCAACTAAAGCAATTCCAGCTATTGATTTTTACTTGAAGGGTTTGCTGCCAAGTGGAGACGACAAAGATTGGACAAGGGGCGACGCGCTAGTGCTTGATTTTAATAGGTGGATGGATAGCAATTTGAATTCATTATTGGCTAGGCTAAAAGAGAAATATAAATTTGAAATAGAAATTGGACAACCAGTTCAACGTTTTCCTTGACGTTTAGCTAGTAATAAAGACTATGATCGCGCGAGGTGAATGATGAGAAACCGAATCTTTAAACGACGTTCGACGTGGCATATCGATTACAGCGTGGACGGCGAGCGCGTGCGGCGAAAGATAGGCACTAAGGGCCAAGCTCAAGACGCTCTGGCCGCCGTCAAGGCCGACATTCTCCGGGGCGAGTATCGACTGACTTCCGATTGCCGGACCCGGCTCCGGGATTTTACCGATGAATATCTGGAGTATGTGAAGGCTAGGGGCCGGGTGTGGAAGCGGCATGAGGCAAGCCTAAAAAGCATCGTCCCTTTTTTCGGGGACTATCTGCTATCGCGAATCACCCTTGATGATATTATCGGCTATAAGTTCAAGCGTGAAAAGACGGTATGCGGCGCAACGATCAATCGGGAGCTTGCCTGTCTCCGGCACTTGCTTAATGTGGCAAAGAAAAAGGGACTCCTGGCCGGGCCGAATCCGGTCATTAAAGAGGATACCTTTTCTCCCGAGCCCCGTAAGGTTCATCATATTTTGACGGAGAATGAGATTAAGGCGCTCCTGGCCGCTATTGATGAAAGAGCCCCGCATTTACGTTTGGCCGTTGTCATGGCCTTGCATACGGGTTTGCGTAAGGGAGAAATCCTGGGCTTGAGGTGGGCGGACGTGGACTTCACTAACCGGCAGCTTATCATCGAAAAGACGAAGGGCAAGCGGCCGCACGTTGCGCCTATGGATGAAACGATTTTTAAATATTTGACCAGGGCCAGGCAAGAGAATAAGACAGAGTTTGTTTTCCCGAGCTTCACCCGAGCAGACAAGGGAAAGCCGACGATCAAGGCCATGACCGACATCAAGCGGGCTTTCGCATCGGCCAGGGCCAAGGCCGCGAAGGAATATCCGGCCCTAAAGGATATGACGTTTCACAATCTCCGCCGAGTGTGCGCAACGACCCTCTATAACAGCGGGGCTCAATTTGCGGCGATTCAAGCCCTATTGAATCATCAGAGTCCGAAGACGACGATGATCTACTTACAGGTCATGCCGGAGAGTTTGCGCGAAGCGGCGGACATTTTAGAACGAGAATTCGGGGATTCAGCGGAAAAAAAGGGCACCAGGAGGGCACCGGTACATTTTCCCGGCCCTGGTACATCGAATTAAAAGTATTGTATCATAAAGAAATGCGCCCGTAGCTCAGTGGATAGAGCGGTGGACTTCGAATCCAAAGGTCGGGGGTTCAAATCCCTCCGGGCGCGCTTCCTTCCCCTCACGGCAAAATTATAATGCTCAAGGCGAATCTTTGCTGAGATGAAGCAGAATCATCACGGACTTTAGGCTAGTCTATCGTATCATCGATCCCCTCACTAAGATGGAACCCAGCGCTAAAGGATTACGTATATTGTATAGAGACAGGAATAGA
>Ga0315284_10013146_pt1 | contig 11778 bp, 10 predicted proteins | sample YL17G09_16_MG_FD_203696 | JGI IMG/M metagenome (GOLD analysis project Ga0315284, IMG submission 203696) | Sediment microbial communities from Yellowstone Lake, YNP, Wyoming, USA - YL17G09_16 | ecosystem: Environmental > Aquatic > Freshwater > Lake > Sediment | place: USA: Wyoming | collected... | reverse complement strand
CTCGCTATATTTGTCCATCTTGTAAGACCGTACATGATCAGGTAGTGCCTGCAGAGGAGCCTGGTGACGGCCCCGCTGACGATGGCTCATCACCAAGCTAGTAGTGGGGTTAGGATCGACTATTTGGCGTCCGCTTTCGCTCTCTTCTCAGCCAAAACAGCTGGGTCGATGCAAATGTGGACGTCTCGTAGCTGTTTGTCCAGCACTTCAGCCGGCGCATTCATCAGTAGGTCTTGACCTTTCTGATTCAGCGGGAAGGCGATAATTTCACGAATACTAGATTCCTCTGCCAGCAGCATGACGATGCGATCGATACCTGGAGCGATGCCGGCGTGAGGTGGAGCGCCGAATTTGAAGGCACGAATCATGCCGCCAAAGCGCTGATCAACAGCCTCCGGTGGGTGGCCGGCAATGGCGAATGCCTTATACATAATTTCGGGTAGATGATTCCTGACTGCGCCGCTTGATAATTCAACACCGTTGCATACAGAGTCATATTGGAATGCGTTGATAGTTAGGGGATCTTGCGTCGTCAAAGCCTCCATGCCGCCTTGTGGCATCGAGAACGGGTTGTGAGAGAACTCGATTTGGCCCTCATCGTTCTTCTCAAACATCGGGAAGTCGACGATCCAACAGAAGCGATAAACATCTTTCTCTATCAGATCGAGGTCTTCACCTAATTTCGTGCGAAGCAATCCGCTGATTTTTGCCGCCACGGGCTCCTTGTCACACATGAAGAATACGGCATCACCAGTTTTGACGTTGCAGCGTGATTTCAGGTCTTCCAGTTGCTCTGGCTTAATAAATTTGCCGATTGGTCCTTTGACTCCATCATCAGCCCAGACCAAGTAAGCAAGTCCTTTGGCACCAAGTGACGTGGCATGGTCCACCAACTTGTCGTAAAAACTGCGAGGTTTGCTGGCAATTTGCGGCACTGGAATGGCGCGGACAACGTCACCGTTGGCCACGGCAGTCTTAAAGGCTTTGAATTCGGTTTCTGCGAAGAACGAGCTCACGTCTTGGATCACTAGTGGATTGCGTAGATCGGGCTTGTCGTTGCCGTATTTCAGCATCGAAGTTGCGTAGCTGATCCGCGGAAATGGTGCCGGCGTATGTTTTTTAGCAGAGAATTCTCCGTAGACTCCGGTCAGCAGCTGTTCGACAACAGCAAAGACGTCATCCTGAGTGGCGAAGCTCATTTCCATATCTAGCTGGTAAAACTCGCCTGGAGAGCGGTCGGCTCGAGCATCTTCGTCACGGAAGCAGGGCGCGATTTGAAAGTAGCGATCAAATCCAGACACCATGAGCAGCTGTTTGAATTGCTGTGGTGCTTGCGGTAGCGCATAAAACTTGCCTGGGTGTGTGCGACTGGGGACGAGAAAGTCACGGGCGCCCTCTGGTGAGCTGCTGGTTAGAATCGGAGTTTGGAACTCATTGAAGCCCAAATCCGTCATGCGACGCCTGATGCTTGAAATCACGCGCGAGCGGAGCACGATATTGCGCTGCATTTTTTCACGACGTAGATCGAGAAAGCGGTATTTAAGCCGGTGCTCTTCGCTTATTTCCTCATCCGTATCGATGACAAATGGCAGAACCTCCGCACTTGAATGCACGACGTATTCGTCGACGACGATTTCAATCTCACCCGTGGGCATATTTGGATTGATTGTGTTGGCATCCCGGCTGACGACTCTGCCGGTCACCGTGATCACACTTTCTAGCCTTTGGTGTGTCGCGGCCTCGAAAAAACTCCGACTTGGATGCAAGACGATTTGAGTTAGGCCGTAGTGATCACGCAGATCGATGAAAAGTAGCTGACCGTGGTCGCGCTTACGAAAAATCCAGCCTGATAGGCGAACAGTCTGGCCGACGTTAGCAGCTCTTAGTTGGCCGCATGTATGGCTGCGATAGGAATGCATGAACTAGCTCCTACTGGTAGACAAAAGTCGTAGCGTAATACCACGGTTTACCAATTGTAAAATACGGCAGACTTTTGGCCAATTAATTCGGTCGAAGCATGTCGATGTTTGGCTGTTTCGATGTCCGAGGCCGACTAGGCTTGTCCCTGGAAATGCTTGGCCAGCTAGCGTTACAACAGCTGTGGACTATGCAAGCATGAGCCAAAATTTTTTGGCAGAAAGTTCCTACCTAAGGCTCAGCCTTTCGACGCGGGGACTAAAGGTGGGTAATCTGTGGACAGTGTGCGATTTTTTACATTGATGTCAGAGTTAATGACGTATTTCTGGGATCCTGCGGTTGACGAGCTCGTCGTCAACGGCGGCTGTGGCATGTGGCTAGTGCTTGGCGATAGTCTTAGGGCCGCATCTTCGCCATTCGCCCATGCTGAGGAGGTGGCCATGTGGGCCCAAGAGTTGGCACGGCAGCACGGCATTCGGTTGGATCCGCTTTGTGGAGCTGCCGGCGGTAGCCTGCCTGAGCAGGCCTTTCGTTGGCATTGCGTTCTGCCTCCATTGGCCCCGGACGGCGCGCTCTTTAGTTTGCGAAGGCATCGCTTTGACAGCTTAGGTATTTCAGATTTTCGTGCTTGCCCTAATCTAATGGAGCAGCTCCGTGGTGTTATGGAGCGTCGTGAAGGCTTACTGATCGCTGGGCCCACAGGCGGCGGCAAGACGACTCTACTAGCCGCATTACTTAGACTTCATGCGGCTAGTGAGCGGGTGATCTTGGTCGAGTCGCTGAGCGAATTACCCCTGCCTTCGCCATGCTCTGTGCGCTTACTAGAACGACGACCAAATCTTGAAGGTATCGGAGCTGTCAGTTTGACCAGATTGGTGCAAGAGGCTTTGCGGTTACGGCCGGATAGGCTGGTGATAGGCGAGATTCGCGGTCATGAGGCAGGGGCCTTTTGTGAGTCTCTGATGAGTGGTCATGAAGGGGTCATGTCTACCATTCACGCTAGTAATCCCCATGATGCGATCGCGCGTCTTTCTTTTCTTGCTAACTCAGGTGGGCTGCACGGGACTCCAAATGCTTGGCCTGGGCTTGAGCTTCATGTGGCCATGCTTGAACGTGGCATTCCACCACGACTGGTGAGCCTCTCAAGTCACCGCTTCGTGCCAAGTGGCTGAAGCTTTGCTATAATAATCGTCAGTATATAAGCGAGATTTCTAGACGGGGGACGAGGTTTTGGCGCAACACAGCAAGAAATTGTTGAGCGTTCTGATGCTTTTAGGTTTTCCGGTGATAACCACGTCGGTTCATGCACAGGAAGTACCAAAAACAGAGGAGTCACAGCCAACTGAGTCAGCACAAGAGGCAGAGGAACGACGTCGATTGGTACGTAAACCCCTGACTTTTGACCGTCATGAGAATGGCCTAGATGTCAAGATGACGGGTTTATTTGGGCGACAGGCGAGCCTGTCCTCGCCAAATTTGTTGCTATCTGCCCAATGGAATTATCGTTTTTCTTCGGAGACATTTATTGGAATGGCCTTTACGGGGATGCCATCGCAGGCAAGGGCGCCGACTGCGGATAATTCCACACTAAAGTATGCAACTTATTCTGGTGGCTTAAATTTAGCGCAGAGTCTGCTCGCCTATGACCCCTTCCGAATCGTAGTATCGGTTACCGGCGGTGTCGGGGTGATTTATTTACGTCAGACTCCCGTCGGATCTGAGCAGTCGAGCATCGAGAAGCCTAATTACAAATTTATTGAGCCCGGAGTTTTCGTTACATTTTTTGACTATGCTGGAGTGCAGGTGGGCTTGAGCGCCTCAGTTCGTCGGGCGCAATTACTCAGCTCCGCAAAATTCGTTACGAATGCCGACCTCACCTCGAAAACTTACGGGCTGACCTTTCGGACCCTATTTCACTGAGAGTGCGGTGCCAAGCAGGCGCCGCACCCTCTGTCAGTTACTTCTTAGCGATGCGGAAAACCGTTTTTAGCAGTTTAAAGATCATCCCAAGCATAGTCTTGGGTGCTGCGTCGTGATCGTGCGCCTTGACCACGGCATGACCCGACACGGGGCCTGATCTCCGTCCGTTCTGCGCTCCGTGCTGATGGAGGCTTTGTGACTGTTGATCGCGCTCTTGGCCGCCGCGTCCGCGCTGACGATTGCGTTGCTTGTGATCACCGTTGCCATTAGCGTCCAGGCCCTGTGCATGCTGAGATTGAGGGCGTTGTGGGCGCTGTCCTTCGTCGCGTCGAGGACCCACATCTCGTTTGCTTTTGTCGCCATATCCGCCTCGGCCCTGGTCGCGGCCTTGCGGTCTCCCGCCGTCGCGGCCTTGTTGAGGTCTGCCACCGCCACCATCACGGCCTCTGCTCGGGCCTTCGCTGAAACGTTCGCGACGCGCTGCATAGCGCTCCTCAAATGGGTTTCCGGCTTTATCTACGATCTGGAGATAGCGCGCATCCGGCCAGGTTGTCTGCATGGCCAGTGGTCCAAGTAAGTCGTTGATTGCCGTCAGATTCTGTCCGTAGTCGTCGCAAACTAGGGAATAAGCGTAACCCTTGGCGCCAGCGCGCGCGGTACGACCGATCCGGTGGATGTAGTTAGCGGCATCATCTGGCAAATCAAAATTGTATACGTGGGTAATCCGGGAGATGTGGAGTCCACGACTGGCAACATCCGTCGCTACCAGGGCCTTGATCTTGCCCTCTTTGATTCTATGTATGAGACTAATGCGCTTTTTTTGCGGTAGGTCACCGCTAATCAAGTCAGCATCTACCCCGTTATGCTGTAATTTGAAGTACAGCCACTCAGCAGTCAATTTGGTGTTAGTGAAGATAACGGCACAGTCTGGCTTGTGGTCTTCGAGCAGACCTAAAAGTACCCGCAACTTTTCAGTAGCATGGCAATGAATTGCGAACTGTTCGATCTTCTCCGGCGTGATCGTCTCTGGATTCACCGAGATATATTCTGGATTTTCCAGGTATTCGAATGCTAGCTCTTTGACCTGGTCGTTTGTTGTCGCGGAGAACAGAAGTCTCTGCGCATTCTGCGGAATACGCGCAAGGAAGAATTCCACGTCTTCGATGAAGCCCATGTCAAACATGCGGTCAGCTTCGTCACAGACGAAAACAGAAATATCTTCGAGGCGAACTACTTTCTTTTGGATGTAGTCTTTGAGTCGGCCTGGTGTTGCAAAGATTACATCAACACCTTCAGCTATATCGCGTGCCTGTTTGTCGTAGTCAATGCCGCCAAATACGGCGATCGATTTGAGGCCGGTTTTTGCGAAAAGATCAGCCGCATCTTGTTCGCTTTGCATTGCTAATTCGCGAGTAGGAGCAATCACGATAGCGCGAGGCACACGGCCGGCACTTTGACCTTCGGGGCTCGGCGTAGAGAGTAGTTTATTGAGAATGGTAATTAAGAAGACCGCAGTCTTGCCTGTTCCTGTTTGGGCAAAACCAGCAACATCACGGGATCTTAAGGTATAGGGCAGACATAATTTTTGGACTGGCGTTGGAGTGATCCAGCCCATTTGACGGATCGCCTCACCGATGCTCGGAACTAAGGGAAGGTCCTCGAAGCTATTGATGCCTAGTGCGGCTACTTCTGGAGGGATGTCTTTTAAAGGCACAATCGGACGCTCGCGCACTTCTTCTTCAGTGCTTTCGTCGCTTTCGCTTTCAAGGTCAGCGGCGGCTCCGAGCTCTAAATCCGGATCGGTAGGTTCGGTAGTTGGCTTAGGTGTCTCAGTCGAAGGTGGTATCACATGTTCCATGTTCTTGAAAAAATCCTTAGTTTACAGTTGGTTGCGCCATGTTGGTGGCGGTTTGCTTGAGTTTTGTTGTGGTTATGCCGAAGTAAAAATGAAATGAATTACTCAGCGAGCTACCTTTCATGGCCGAACACACGGACATCCACAACGAAAGCGATAGTGACGCGGTCGGCGTCTCACCAAATGTTGACGCGAGCGGATCTGACATGCCTGAGGCACCTACTGCGTCAGCAAAACCTGCCACGGGGCCGCTCGACGATACGCTAGAAATCCCTGAAAACCAAGAGAAACCGCTAGCTCCTCCCGCGGCGGAACTGACTCTGAACGAACGAATTGAGCGCCGCCTCCGTGATACAGCCGAGTTGTTGAGCGAGAAAGAACTGCTGCAGCTGGTTTATGTGATGAAAAAAGCATCGAAGGCTTACTATTTGTGCTGGAAAGAAGACTCTAACCGGCTGTTTTCACTACAGGTGGACTTGAAGCGTCGGCAGAAGCAGTACGCAACCAAGGGCTGACAGTGGCCAGCTGCTGTGTTTTAATCATGCACGACACTAATCTCGAAATTTGCCGATGCTATCGGCTCGGGCAGTTGTAGCTGAGGGTGGATACCGATGGTCGCGATGAGGCATTTCCTTTCTTGCTTTGGTTTGATTTCATTTTGTATCGGAAGCACTTCGTGCATTACCCCAAGCGAAAAAAGGGCAATGAAAGAAGATATTTACAGCGTCCAGATGCGTCTGCTTAATCTTGAGCGTTTACTGGCGGACACCAGTAAGGACGCTAAGAACTCCGGAGAGTCTGCCACCAAAAGGATCGCATCCACGCAGGCAGAACTAGAACGCATGAGTCGCGAACTGCAAATTGTGCACGGCGAAATAGACGCCCTAAAAGTGGGTGTTACGACCGGTCAATTACCTGGTGCTGATGCGTCGACTCAGGAGCACTCAGTAGCTCGCAATTTATCAAAATTGACGGAACGCATTGGGTCTGTTGAGTCAGCGCAAGAAGATCTCATTGAAGCCCTGAAGAAAGCCGGCGTAAAGGGCGCAAAAAAAAAAGACTCTCGCAAAACAGCCACTGACGTCGCCGAGCTCCAAAAAGCCTTCGATGAGAAACGTTTCAAGCAGGTACTCGAAGAAGGCCCCAAGCTCCAAAAGCCGGCAAGCGGCGACGAGCAAGAACAGCTTCAGTTCCTTTTAGCGGAAAGTCAGTTTCGCCTGGGTAACATTAAGGAAGCGGCCCTGAAGTTTAACGACTTCGTTGATTCTAAGCCGTCCCCGAAGTATTTAGGCACCGCGAAGCTGCGGCTTGGCGACTGTTTCCGCCATTTGGGCGATGTGGCTACCTCAAATGTGTTCTATGAGGAACTCATCAAAGAATTTCCGTCCTCTGACGAGGCTACTAAGGCTCGCGAACGGCTGGCTGAAGGTAGTGGTGACAAGAAGTAAAGGCTAGTAATCATCAAGTGTTAATCTCATGTTGATCCTAGGTATTGAGTCGAGCTGTGACGAGACAGCGGTTGCCTTAGTGGCGGATGGCCATCGTGTCATCCGGTCCTTGGTTGCATCGCAGACCGCTGTGCACATGCCCTTTGGTGGCGTCGTGCCAGAGGTTGCTGCGCGTGAGCATTTGAAAGTGATTGGCCCACTCCTTCAGCAACTTCTCCGAGAGTCCGGAACAGCGCGCGAGCAGATTGATGCCGTAGCGGTGACGCAGGGGCCTGGGCTTATCGGAGCAGTTCTCGTGGGAGTGGCCTATGCCAAGGGCTTGGCCCTTGCTCTGGAGCGGCCTCTGATTCCTGTTGATCACGTCCACGCCCATATTCACGGGGCCATGCTGGGAATTAAGGCATCAGCTCAGCAGGTTTATCCAACCCTTGCTTTAGTGGTATCCGGTGGACACACCAATCTCTACTTCATGGCAAACCCAACGCATTTTCGCTTGTTAGCCAGCTCCATAGATGATGCCTGTGGTGAATGTTTCGACAAAGTAGCGAAGTTACTAGGTCTAGGTTACCCAGGTGGACCGGTCATTGAGGCGCTAGCTGAAGATGGCGAGGAGCGTGCCGTGGCGATGCCGCGAATGGTGAGTCAGCGATCCCGGCTGGAGTTTAGTTACTCGGGTTTGAAGACCTTCATGGCCAATCAAATTAACGAGCACAAGCCTCTCAGCGAGCGGATGCGGGCTGATCTTTGCGCTAGCTTTCAGGCTGAGGCGCTTGGGCAAATTATCCGCAAGTTGCAGGAAGCCTTGCGGCTCCATCCTGAATCAAAGTCAGTGTTAGTGGCTGGTGGAGTTGCTGCTAATAAACGTTTCCGTCAATTGATGGCCGAGCAGATCCCAGTTCCAGCTTTTTTCCCCCCTCTCGAATACTGCTCAGACAATGCAGCGATGATTGCGGCCTATGGCTTTCATTTATATCAAGTGCATCCAGAACACGCGGCTCAGTGGATGAGTCACGACTGGGATGCATATTCACGCTATGACTTCATAAAGGCTATGAATGCAACGCCGTAATCAGCGCGACCCTCTGCATCAAAAAAAATCACTCAGCCAGATATTTCTTAAAGTAGAATGGCCAGTTAAACGGATGGTCGCATTACTGGCTGATCTTGCCGTGAAACGAGTCATTGAAATCGGACCAGGTGGCGGTGTTCTCACGCGAGCTTTGCTGGGCGAGGGATATCAAGTCACCGCAGTGGAAAAGGACCCAAGGTTTGCCGAGCATTTAAGGTCTCAGGCCGAGCTCTGGGAGAGTGTGACGCCCGGAAAGTTAACGGTCGTGAACGAAGATATCTTGCGCTGCAACTTGGACGAATTGTTGGTTGGAGGCGCAGGCAATACCGCGCTTGTTGGTAACATTCCCTATCATATTTCCAGTCAAATTATTCAGCTTGGCATCGAGCATGTCCTGAAATTTCAAGCTATTCTAGTGATGACTCAGCTTGAGTTCGCGGCGCGCGTTGCAGCAAAGCCGAGCACCAAAGATTTCGGCAGTCTTACTGTGTTTGCTCAGTTGCGTGCAAAAGTTACGATGGAATTCGAAGTGCCTCGTACCTGTTTTGAGCCAGTGCCGAAGGTAGATAGCGCGGTCATGATGATACGCCCGCGCGAGGCTCAACTCGATACCGACATACTCGCTCGGACTGAGAAATTAACTCGTGTTGCATTTTCTCAAAGGCGCAAAAAGTTGAGCAATAGCATACAGACTTTGACTGATGGCCAAGAAATGGCCTCGTGCCCGATTGATCTTAATCGGCGTGCAGATAGCTTGGCGCCGGAAGAGTTTGTTGAGCTGGCTGAGTGGGTGGCATCGCTTTCGGTTTAGAAGAGCTAGGAGCTAAGGTCGTTAGCTCAAGCTCTCGCGCTTCACAGCCCACATAAAAATAGAGACTCTTCAGTACCTCTGGAAGGATCTGAATCTGTGCTCAAGGCGGAGCCTTGAAGTAGGGTTTGGTCGGGCCGGCGAGATTCGAACTCACGACCTCACGCACCCCAAGCGTGCGCGCTACCAACTGCGCTACGGCCCGATCAACCATGCTTGTTAGGCCAAAGAGGCGCCTAATCGTCAGGGAATTCTGATGGTTACTATAACTTATGGCAACGGTCAATAGAAAGAGGTCCCGTCCTCCGGTAGCCCCCGGTTTGCCCGGCCCCAGTCGGTGCAGCTATACTGTCAATAGGCTAATTGTATCATTCCATGTGTCCTATTCATTTAAGTCGCTCGATCTCGTCGTCCGTCTGTAGTTCCTTCTTTATCTCCCGGTTCAAACTACCAGATTATTCGGAGTCTTTGTCGTGACGTCCAGCTTACGCTTGGCCACAACCCTCCTATGTACTGTGCTCAGCTGCAGTGCAGCCGGCCCAGCATTTGCGGTGGTTACTGGCGCGCGAGACTCGAAGTCGACAATGATTCGAGACGATGATTTATTCCCACGCCCTGCTGCAGTGCGCAAACAGGTCAGGTTTTGGCGAAAAATATTTTACGAATATCCATCGACTACTGTAGTGGTTCATGATGCGTTTGATCCAGATCGAGTCGTCGAGTTCATTGACTACTCTCCTTCCGAGAAAAATAAAAATTCTTTTACTGTGCCGCGCAAAGATCGTGATGAAGTTACGACTCGCAACCTCAAGCAGTATTTAAGCGCAGCAGAACATTTTGCGAAAGAGGGAGAGGCTGCCCTTCAACGAGGCGAGGCAGAAAAACGCTTATTTGAGGCCTATCGCTCAAGTCCGGCCGCGCTCCAGCGTCTTTATAAGGGAGAGGTAAAGCTCAGAGCTCAGAGCGGTCTAGCTGATGATTTTATCTTTGCCTCCAAGAATGCGCAGGTGCATCTGCCGATTATGGAGAAGATTTTCCTGCGCTACGGAGTACCTACGATCCTAACTCGCCTGCCTTTTGTGGAATCGATGTTTAATCTTAGGGCTCGGTCAAAAGTCGGAGCCTCTGGTATATGGCAATTCATGCCGCAAACGGCTCGTCATTATATTTTTGTGAATAATTTGATTGATGAACGAAATTCCCCAGAAAAGTCAACCAAAGCGGCGGCCCAGTTTCTGGCAAACAATTACCGCATGCTTGGTAGCTGGCCACTGGCGATCACGGCCTATAACCACGGCGTCGTGGGCATGGCTAAGGCTGTCAAGAAGTTGGGCACAAAGGATATAGGTTCGATTGTCGAGACTTATAAATCACCAAGTTTTGGCTTCGCGAGCCGGAGTTTCTATTCCGAATTTCTCGCAGCAGCAGATAGCTATGATCGACTCTATCGGCAGAAAAAAATTCCGAAAGCGGATCCTAGCATTCTGACTTCATCGGTGATTTTGCAGCATCCAATATCAGTTGCTCAACTAGTTCAGAATACGACGCTGTCTAAAGAAAATCTCGCGTCACTAAATCCATGTCTGCTGGACACAGCTCTTTCGGCTGGTTTCCAGCGACCTCTGCCAGCTTTTTATGAAATTAAAGTGCCAAAGCGGCAGGCCAAGGCCATCAAGTTAGGGATTCGAACTTTTCAAGCCAAGCGCTATGCCCGGAGATGACTGTCATTATGAAGATGCTCAAAAAATTTTTCCTCAGTCTTTGCTTCTTTTTTATTTGCTTTGTGACCGAATTAGGGGCCTTTGCCCAGGATGGTGCTGTCGGTCACGTTGATTCGATTTTGGATCGCTTGGAGAAACGCTTACTGGACCAAGAGGCGGATGGTTTAACTTTTGGCGAGCGCCAAAGTGATCCCGGATTCTTGAAGAGCTCACCAGAAAAAACCATTAAAAATTTCAAGTTCAAAGGTGGCAAGGTTGAGGCATCGACACCAGATAAAGACAAACTTAAAGCGATCGATCTCCTTATCAAGGATCTAGAGCGGCAGGTTGATCAATTGGCTGGCAATGTTCAGAAAACCAAGCAAACAGTGGTCGATGAGGCGGCGGTCAATAATTATGTCTCCGTAGATGCTGAGTTAATCGAGACTGATAAAGCTGCCATTAAGTCACTTCAAATCAAGCTTGATGGCTATGAGCTTTATAGCCTTTCCGATGCTGCCGGCATGTGGCTGCCGTCAAAGTCAGTGCCTGTTTATGCGGGCCCATTACAGCCTGGTGTGCATCGGCTCGATTTGGAAGTGCGCTTAGTCCTGCGCCAAAACCCTGAATTGCCTTTGAACGGCGATGTTTATCGTTTTATCAGTAAGAGTTTTAATTTGAATATCACCGGTGCTTCTAGCAAGAGTCGCTTTGTCATAGCGATTAAACCACCAGAAAAACTTGATGAAAATCCTGATGTGACAATTAAGGAAATCATTTGAGATCCAGTATTTCAAAATATTTTATAGTGAAAATTATGCAATATTCCACTGCAGTCGCACTCTTTTTTATTGTGTCGCAGTCGTTGGTGGCCGCTCCTGCACCTGCCAACAGCGTCAAGGAGCCAGAAACAGAGTTGGAGCTCATAAAGACCGATCTCAACAATTGGAGTCGCCGCCTCGACGCCAATGAAAATCTGAATGGACGCCTTGGACTCGGTCCTCAAACAGCTTCAGCTGAGCGGTCATGGAGCAATGCACTCGAGTTTTTCTCGCATAATG
>Ga0315284_10013145_pt1 | contig 11778 bp, 10 predicted proteins | sample YL17G09_16_MG_FD_203696 | JGI IMG/M metagenome (GOLD analysis project Ga0315284, IMG submission 203696) | Sediment microbial communities from Yellowstone Lake, YNP, Wyoming, USA - YL17G09_16 | ecosystem: Environmental > Aquatic > Freshwater > Lake > Sediment | place: USA: Wyoming | collected... | reverse complement strand
TCATACACAAGCAAATTCATGCGTGAACCAGATGGTGGACGATAGGCGGCAATTGATTGTGTGGGGTCTGTTCCAAATGGTTTGGTCCAACCAGCTGCGGGTTTGGTACCATATCCCGTAACAAGACACTGGTCCAACACATTTAGCAAAGATCCAGAAATACCATTCAACGATGGTGCATTTCGATCTCCCGAGGAATAAACTATGAATTGAGATAGCGGCATAACTTCTTTTTACTTATCAATATGTAGTTGTTCACGCATGGTTTTGATTTATTATAAACTTGTTATCTCAGCGGTGATTGTCCAAAATTGTGACAACCCGATAGTGTTTACGTTGAATCGGAGTTTGTTTCCACTGATAACCGTTTCATTCAGAGAACCAGTAAATGTTTCATACGATTGAGAGTTCAAAATAACTGTGGCAAGAGATTGTGCCGAAAACGCTCCTACTGCCGTTGATTTTTCAACAGTGACCGAGGCAGTGGTGTTACTTGCCGACAATTGAACCCGAAGATTAAATCGGTTGAGCGACCAAGACACTGGCGAAACACCATCGGCCAAATATGGAATCGGAATTTCTGCCACATCTGCTCCGGTCAAATATGGAGTAAATCCAGCACAAAGCACAACTGCTCGGGAACTTGCCGCTGCTGCTCCCGGTGCCCACGAAGCACTCAAGGCATAGGATGCGCTTATAGATGGAGCAGATGGAGCGTAAGACGCAGACAACGCACTTACTGCATGTGACGCAGTTACCGCACTTGACGCAGTGAATGCATAGGATGCACTTTCCGCAAGACTTGCTGATAATGCATAAGATGATGTGACCGCAACAAAAGAGTAAGACGAACTTTCAACGGATCCAAGCAACACCGATGCCGTTCGTGAATAAGATGCGGTAGTACTTAAACTTGAAGTCTTTGCGTTATTTGCCCAACTTGCAGTTCCCGCCAAAGATGCTGTAATCAAACTTGCTGTGATGTCTCCATGAACATGCAAACGGGCGGCTGGAGTAATGCTCGCCGATAATCCCATTCCAAAGTATCCGGTGGTTCCATCAATTTGCATTTGTGCAACAATGGTGGACGGATCACCCGTGCCAATGAGAAGTTTATTCGCCGTTGAGAATCCCCAGTTGTTATCCGTGGCAGCAAAGTAAAAGTCACCACCACCAGCATCACCATTCGTTAGACGAAGGGTAGCATTGTAATAGGTAACGTCAGTTCCCCCGATGTGAAGACGTGCATTGACTGGGTTCGCCACGCCGATACCAATCAGACCGGATGATTTGATTTGAAGATGTGGTCCGGCAACAGACCCGCTCAGAGCAACGCCTGTTCTAAATCCAATGTCTTGACTGCTTCCGCTTGGAGAAAAATTCAATCCATTTACGATACCAAATGCCGGTGTTGCCGCACGGGAAATATACATGTGACCCGTTTCATTGCCAATGCCCAATCCAACCGTAATTGCAGCATAGGCGTTCGCACTTGCCGGGTCCAGATTTCTAACAATGAGTTGTGTTGGAATAGAATCGGTTCTATTTCCATACACTGTTACAACCGAGCGAGAAAGCGAGTTTGTCGTCGGTTCCAAAATTTGCAATCGTGATGCGTCCGGTGTTATCGTGCCAATACCAACCGACTTGAGAGTATGATATGGATTTCCGCCCGCCGAGGCTGACCACGGATAAGATGACGTTGCTGCCAACGTCGAAGTTATTGATGCTGACGCAAACGATGCTGACACCGCAACATCAGTTGCGGTTGTAGGTGCCCATGATGCACTAAATGCAAACGAAGAGGTTCTGGCATTAGATGCTGATAAAGCATATGATGCACTCACCGAATATGAAGCGGTGTATGCAAGCGAAGCAGTTTCGGCGGTTGAAGCGGTGTATGCAAGCGAAGCAGTTTCGGCATTCGTTACAACACCACTTACAGGAGCATATGATGCGGACACTGCTTGCTGTGCCAAAGTAGCAAATGATGAACTTATGGATGACGACGCCCAAGATGCACTTACTGCTACCAACGAACTAGATGCATAAATTGATTGTGTTGCCCACAATGATTGAGTCGCAAATCTGGACTGAGTTGAAAACAACGATTGAGTTGAAAACAACGATTGAGTTGCAAAAAGCGATTGAGTGGTCGCTCCACTATTAAGAACGAATGATGCAGTTGCGGAAAAACTGGATGATATGGATACTGATGAACTTAATGCGTAAGATGCGCTCAAAGAAAACGATGAACTCTCAACACTTCCGATCAATACACTAGCAGTTCCGGCATAATCTGCCCACGACGCCGAAATTGCGTAAGATGCACTTATTGATGGAGCTGATGGAGCGTAAGATGCGCTGATTGCTACCGATGCGGTTGCAACATAGGATGCGCTAACTGATTGTGTAGCGAAAAGTGACTGAGTAGCAAATCTGGATTGAGTGCTAAAAAGTGATTGAGTGCTAAAAAGTGATTGAGTAGAGAAAAATGATTGTGTTGAAAATGATGATGTTCCAAACACATTAGAAATCCAAGCATTTTTCCATTGTAATGACGCCGTGCCAATAGAATGGGTAAGATTGGATGACGGAAGCAAGTTTCCATTAACTGTTACTGCCTTTTGGAAAGTAATTGCAGTAATTGCAGACCCCGAACGAGTTACTGTCAACCATGATTGAAATAGGGAAAAGTCATCGTTAACAGCGGCAAATTCAAGTGCATTTGTTTGGTCTGCATAATTCAACCAGTACTTTGCATTCAGTCCACCGGCATCATTATAAAATCCCTGTGCTGCCCAAGTGTTTGGGTTTCCATCACGACCAATATAAAGAACCCTCTCCATCGGGGGAGCAGTGTGAGTGTCGGCATAGACGTTTATAGTTCCCCCGTTTGTAACAGATATCTTTGACGCCGACATGTGATTTCCCTGACTAAAGAATGGAACCTTGGTCGGAGTATCTGGGTCTAGGGAAAGAAGTCCCAAACTAGAAGTGTATGCAACAGAACCCGTTCCACCACCACTCCCCCCATTCATAGCAAAAGCGGCAGTCAACGCAAAAGAAGCGGTCCCCGTCAACATGGATGCGGTTATGACGGATGAGCTGATTCTGGTGACAGTTAGCAACAATTCGGATGGGTTGTATTTGATTGACGCAGTATCTATGTAAAGCTGTTGACTTCCTGTGTTTTTTACGTAAGTCACATACATGTCAACATTTGACCCCGTATAATCAATCAAGACTACAGATGCACTTAAAGAGTTGGTTGCAAATAAACTCTGTGTAGCAAATAGAGATTGTGTTGAAAATGCCGAGGATGATGCAAACAGTGAATTGGTTGCAAATAGAGATTGCGTCGAATAGATGGACTGCGTGGCGTTAAGCGACTGCGTAGCGTAAAGTGATTGCGTCGAATACAAACTCTGTGTAGCAAATAGAGATTGTGTTGAAAATGCCGAAGATGACGCAAACAACGAATTCGTAGAAAATAGACTCTGGGTGCTATAATGAGACTGTGTTGCAAACAGAGAGTTCGTTGCGAATAATGATTGTGTGGCGAATAATGAGTTAGTGGCGAACAGAGATTGAGTAGAAAACAATGACTGCGTGGCAAACCGTGATTGGGTAGCAAACAGAGATTGGGTAGAATACGCTCCCGACCCCGTGCCGCCGCCGGAACCAATTCCATATTTCGCTGCCCATATAGAAATTTTGTCGGCAGTAAATTCACCGCTGGCAGAGTGGTAAAATATCAGATCAGATCCAGAGACGTTTATCTGTTCGTAATAGGTATTGGCTGCATTACGTTGGGTGAATGCAGATTCTAACTTGTTTGGTGTGTCGTTAAACGCCATAGGTCTCAGACATAAATATGGTCTGCTCCCCGGTTTTGGAAGGTGTAACCACTTTTATAATTAGCATCATCACTTATGCAAGTGAACCAGAGGCGGGTATTCTTGTGCTCCCACCGTCGTTGGTAACAATGTCTGTATTCAACGATGTTGGCGGGGCAGGAATGACAACATCCTTCTGAAGATTTGGATAGTTCTTGTTTCTCCATTTCTCTCGGTTCTTATCCATCTGTGCTAAATTGAAATCTGTTGCCACTACTTCCATGCCCATGACCAGTTTTTTAGGCGTGAAGAACTTGTTGGTTGTCATCTGATGCTTTTCCAACTTGGTAAGCGTATCAGGAAGAATGTATCCATGAACCGTCAGGTCAAACTCCGTCTTGACAACACGGTCTTGGTCTGCCTGTAGTTCAACCGTATGAGCATACGATTCGGCACGGACACGAAATCTAAGTCCCTTGGTGCTTCCCCAATAGTCATTGGTATTGAATCTAATCTTCTCAACTATTGGATTCATCTGTTCAATCAACTCTGTCCAGATTATGCAGTGATAAGTCAGCAACATGTGACTTGGCACAACTACATTGTACACTTCATTGGTTGGAACATTTTTTCCGACCAAAGCGGCAAAGCGGGTGTATTGGTTCTTTGGAGAATACAACTTCATCACCTGTGTATTCAAATAGCGATTGAAAAAGCGAAGGGTGTCATCATCTGCTGAATCGGTGCGCTTGATAATCATCGCTGGGAGAATCAATTTTCCCTGTTGGTCTCGGATGTATCCATCTCGGGTAGCAGAAACCCAACGCTCGGGCGAACCATAGAAGATTGGAACTTCAATCTGTTTGCCAGCGTCCGTAACTTGAATCTGAAACTGTTTCAACTGAAGAAGGATTGCTTCATCAATGTCATACAGAGTGATGGTAAAATCTTTCTGAGTGTCAGTATCTCTACGAACATGGGCAGAGCGATTGTCGGCGATAATCTTCTCTGAGCGGGCGATTGGTTCTTGAATATCGTTTGGAGCTGGATTTTTTGGATTACCCTTCCAACTACCTCGTGAGCGCACGTCTTCCCACGGAAGGGTATCATCCCACAATCCATCGTCAGACCACGATCCAAGACTTGGCAGTGAAGTAGGCATATTCTATCGTTTAGAATGATTCGGTCAACCAGTCGATTATCAATCCGTTCAAAATGTGAACTTCATTGTTGACGTTGACGGTTGCGCTTCCAGAGGCTCCAGAAGCAAACGAGCGTGTACCAGTCAATCCAATTGTTGGCGCAACTTCGGCATACAATGCATATGATGCACTTCCTTGCAATGAACCAGTTACACCCGACAAGGCATGAATACTTTCAGATACATACAATCCGTTATTGAAAATTCCATCGCCATCAAAATAGACACGAAATCCAGCACCAATCTGAATTCCAGATCCCGAATCAGTTGCAATACCCCATTGGTCAATAACTGGTTGTGTTCCGACGTTTAGACTTCCCGTGGTTAGAAGTCCCGATATAATTGGAACCGTTACGATGGCAGCGACCAATGCATAAGATGCGCTGAGTGATGCGGAGGCCCATGATGCTGACACTTGAACTGTCTGTGGATAAAGGTTTGCAACATACGACGCTGTGAAAGCCATAGATGCGGTTCCGGCAACAGATGCCGAAGCATATACACCCGGGATAAAAGTCATGTTTCTCCAATATGAAGACGACAATCCTCGTGACGGTGCGTGCCCAATATTGTTATCAACAAGACTGGTAAGAAGACTCCCAAAATAGTGGGTTATGTCACCTTCACCATAGGTATAACTGCCCGTCCAGTCAGCAATCGAATTCAATTTGCTTCGGACAATTAGTCCCGTCTCCGAGTTAGAAAATGTTTGTGTTCTTGCCATAAATTAGGTTTGTCTTATCACCATGTCCACTTTACTGAGGCGTGTGTAGTGAGTGTTGACTATTATACTCAGCGATTTGTCGGGAATTCCCCCCAAAAACTGTTCCTGAACAACATCATCAATTTCATGATAACGTTCGTTAAACAACACCAAATCCCCCGTTTGAGGGAAGAAGTTAATTGCTTGCAAATCCTTTTCCATGAATTTATATGCAACGTTTTGTTTGCGGTCTGGACCAAAGTCTTCAGCGTCAGTAGTAATGTCAGCACGATCAACAAGACATATAATATCAATACCGGGATAGTATTGTTTACCTTCGGCAGATTTGCTTTCACCATAAATGTTTGATTTTGTTACGTCGGCACACATCTTAAAGATGGTGACTTCGGTTTGAATCACATCACCCAACAGCTCGTCGTTAATACCGTTAACGAACGATATGTCTCTTTCTGAAAAATATCTGCCGGGTAGTGACATCTTATTCTCCCTCGTGCAGTTGAATGAGCTCAGATGCTAAACGTTGAATTTCAGATTTGGTTTTACTTTCCATGTCAAACCCAAGTCCCTTACACAGTTTCAAAATTTCTTTTCCGATTTGAACTTCACGCTTCTCATCCGTGGCAGTTTCTCCAGAATCGGATTGTGACTCCTTCTTGACAAATTGTTTGTTACCTTCATCATCCTCATACCCAAACTCTTCTGCCAATTGTTTTGCTTCACGCAAGGCACAGCGGGCGGCAACGGTAACATCCTTGATGTATCCAAGACCCACATTTTGAAGACGCTTGTAGGAGATTTCTCCACCACCGTTGATGAAGACCTTCTTCAGACCTTCACGAACCTGTTCGGTTCCCTGTGGTCTATCAGCAGTGACTTCCATACCTTCGGTCAACAATCTGAATTGATTGCCGCCGACGTTACCAAATAGTTTCTTTTTTTCGCTCATATGTTGTTATCCTATGTAAATTACCATTGGCACACGTTTCAATGACTCTTGCAATTGCTCTGCCATTTGTGCCTGTTTTTCCATTTGATTGAACTTGCCAGCTGCTTCAAGCATCTCTTTCAAGTTATCCATCAAACGTTCTTTTTCCTGTTGCGCTTCCGAACGCAACTCGGCACCATCAAGAGTGATTTCACCACCCGGAATTGGTATTGTCTGATGCTTCTGACGAATTGCTCCGAGAATTTCTTTACAATTCGCCAAGAAATAGTTACGAATCCACTGTCTTCCCGGGTCGTTAATGTCGGTATAGGCATGGTTCTTATAAGGAACGTTGGAAAAATCTGAGACGACCTTTGAACCTGATACAGACAAAGAACCACTTTCAAACACCGTGTTGTCATTGGTGTATTCCAACCATACTTTGTATCCATAGGTTGGAATTGGGAATAGTGTAAGCTTGTTGTTGATGAGTTGAAACGAGTATGCACTTTTACGCACCATGTCGTTAAACTCAATTGCTTGCATACGAAGCAAATCTTCAAAAATTGGCGTCATCAAAAACTGAACAGCAGGAGAATATGCTCCGAATCCCATTTCCTGAAGGACGTTGGAATAACTCATTCCTGTCATTGAAAACGGGTCGTAGATACGGGCAGATGCCGGTGGACGGTCATGAAATACACGACGAACCGTAATGCGGGCGCAACTTTCTGATGCATTTCCAAGCAACTCTTGGACATCATACACTTGAACTCCCGGCTGAACCTGAATGTAGTTTTTCTTCCAATCTACATTTCCACCTGTTCCTGCTTCAGTTCCATAGTCTCGGGCAAGTGAAGTCAAGAATGGCAATCCAGTTCCAGTTACCGCACGGGTCTGAAGATCTCCCATTGAGTCAATACGTTGCCCCTGAAGAGCAAACATGTTGTTAATCATGTTATACTCGTTGACTTTTCCATTGTAAATGCCCACTGCTTCTTCAAATGCAGTGTAGAATTGAATATCAATCATTTCAATGGCAACCGATGGATATCCCAAACGACGAGCTGCCCAAATCATTGCATTGTAGCAATCAACTTGGAATGCGGGGTCTCCGTCATAGGTATGGAAAGCCGTATTACCGGGTACTGGAGAACCGCTGCCGGGGAATCGGATTATCGCTTGATTTGAAATTGCCATATAAAAAGATTGGTCGTCTGGATCATCTCTTCCCTATAAATATGCGAATGAAGGCTCAAATCAGAGATATTTATTTACGTCCATTGCCCTGCACACTCAGGGTTACGCAGCATTATGTCAACCACTCTTGATTATCGAACTTTTTTTCGTGAAGGCGAAGAATCCCAACGCACGTATTGGGGCGATAAAGCTGCTGGATGTGTTTTTGTTGCCAAAGATACAGGAAGAATCCTCCTTGCTCATCGCAGCGACGAGGTTGACTTTGAACCTCACACTTGGGGAACTTGGGGCGGGAAGATCGACATGGACGAGACGCTCAAACAAGCCGTAGAGCGTGAGGTTGCCGAAGAAACGGGGATAGACACTGCTTTCAAAATTTCTCCACTCTACGTTTATCGAGATGGGTCGTTTGAATACCACAATTTTTTGGTAGCAATTCCATTTGAATTTACCCCCCAACTGAACTGGGAGAATGACGATTCCAAGTGGGTTGAGTATGGCGAATGGCCAAAACCACTCCATTTCGGAATGGAAGCACTGATTCAGCACGCAGGTCATAAAATAAAGAAAGTGGTTGACTTGATTAAGAAAAAGCAGGATAATATGCTTGAATCTATGGACACCCCCAATCAATCCCCACCGGCAATCGTCCGTCACGTATATGAACCAGCTAAGACGAATGTCGTTGATTCTAAGAAACTTGCAGATGCATATGTCGTGATTGCAACCCTTTGGGGAGAAGCCCGGGGCGAGGGTGAAATCGGTATGCACGCCGTTTTGAACGTTTTGATGAACCGATCTAAGGGCGATTTTGGCAAAGTTCATGACCTTTGCCTCAAACCAAAACAATTTTCCATATGGAATAACGTTAAAGACCCCGGAGAGTCCGCTCTAAATCTTGCCAAGGTGCAGCGTGAGGGCGGAAAGGGGGTTGTGGACGGTCCATCCTATAAAAAGGCAATGGAACTCGTTGACACGGCAATGAAGGGGCAATTGACAGACATTACGGGTGGAGCGACCTATTACTTCAATCCAAAAAAGGCATCTCCGTCATGGGCAAAGGCAATGACAAAAACCAAGTCCATTGGCAATCATGATTTTTACAAACCCATCGCCCGCTTGAAAAAATCGCAACAGGTCAAGGAAGATTTGAACAATTTCAACCTTTCTAAGCAGGGACTTGTGGATGATGGCATTTATGGATATGAACTGACATCTTCTCATTCATATCTGAGATATGGATATGACCCAATCCAACGATTATTCTTTCTCTACAACGTCGGAACCCCAAATGAAGCAGATAAGAATAAAGGATATGCCAAAGCACTTTTGGAACACTTCTTTCAGATAATCAAGCAATCACGGGGGTCGCTGGACACCGGACCTTTTACTACTTCTGGGAATGCCTACATCAAACATGTAATAGAGCGACTTGCACAGCAATACGGAGTACGATTGATATGATAAGCTTGATGAAATTAGTAGAAGGGAAATATGACTATGGGTGTGTCATGGCTCATATTCACGAAGAAGCGGCCCGCAAAGTCCTAGACTTCAATTACAAGACCATCAGCGAAGACCTAATTTACAAAGAAGGTAACGAGTTTGGAAGAGAACAAGAACCACACATCACGGTCAAGTATGGACTGGTCAATGGATATACCGAGGAGCAGATGCGGCATTTGCTTAGACAAGTTACTCCGTTTGATGTTGAACTCAAGAGTGTTAGTATTTTTGAAAATGACAAGTTTGATGTTGTTAAGTTTGATGTAGATGGTAAAGAACTCCGTGCTCTTAACGAAATGTTCAGCATGTTGCCTAACCACGATGAACATCCAATTTATCATCCACATATGACTCTTGCGTATTTGAAAAAAGGAAGTGGTCATAGGTTCATCAGAAGTCCGAAAAAATCCGCACGGGTTAGAGTTGAGGCGATTGTTTATTCAAATCGTGGAGAAAAATCGTATTACAAACTTGGATAATATGATTAAACTTCGTGACTTACTGAAGGAGAACACCTATAAAGAGTATCCAGTCGCAGGTGATGTTGTGGACGGACGAAGTGTATTGGACAATATTGACAACACATCATCTATTGCGGCGTCCTTGTATCGCTATAAGGTATTAGACGGAATACGTGAGGTTCCGATGTCGGATTTTGAGGTTTCGGGGAAACATTATAGCGTTCAAGGAACAAACCGAATCCAACAGTTGGCACGAGAAATTTCGGAGAGCAAGACCATAGCACCATTGATTGTCGTAGTTGATAAAAAGGGTTCTTATGTATTGGAAGGAGCAACCAGACTGAGTGCGCTCAAAGTAATTGGGGCAAAATCTTTCCCTGCGTTGGTCGTCATAGATTATGATTAAGCTAAGGTCATTGCTCAAAGAATCAGGACATGCCAAAGAAATGCCATCACCGGCATTGAAGGATTGGTTATTGTCCAATCGGGTCGGTTCTATTTCAGAATGGCTTTATCACGGCACTCCTTATGATGGATTGAAGTCAATGTTGACAGAAGGAATTTGGGGTACGGAACATGGTGAAGTAGCAGAATACGATGCTTTTAGTACTTCTTTGAACTCCGAAGTGATTGCTATGTTTTCTGAGGGAGATGGAGAGACTGGGATTCAGTTCAAGGTAAAAGACGCCAAGGTGGTTGTATTGGATGAGATATTGACTTATCTTGTCACACAGTTGCCGGGGTCGGGTATGTCTGCCGAGATTGAGGACGAAGAGGCGTTTGCAAAGTTCTGCGAGACATTCAAAATCCCTACAGGAAATTGGAAGCACACTCCATATCTTCCATATGGATACTTGAGTTCCCTTGGTGTTGATGCCTTTGTGTATGATTATACTTGGAAACGCTTGCAGAGTGGTCATACAATGAGGATAAGAGACGAACATGAAATTTGCTTCATTGGGAATGGCATCCAAAAATTGAATGGGTGGATTGAAACTATCTACGTTGATGGAGATGAATTTGGACCAGAGGAAAAAGAAATGGCCTTGAGAGCGATTGCAGAGAAGATATGATTAAGTTGGCAAAACTCCTAGAAACGACAATGCATACCCGTAGAGGGTCGGCAATCCGTCGCTATAAGAATCTTGTTGGAAAACAAGTTGGGAGTTCTTTGTACGTTCACAAGTTTTATGCCGATGAAGTCATTCCAAAAGAAATTCTTCAAAGAGCGGAAGAGATTTTAACTCGCTCCAATCCTGACTTCAAATATAATACGTTGATGTGGGATTCCAAGACCAACAACGTTCGTTTTGATGAATCTCCTGATTTTGATACTACCCGTGAACCACACGTTGGGGAATACATCGTAGTATCACCAAATGGAGAACGCCCTCCCCGCATAGGCGTATCCAACAGTATTTGGCATCACAAGTGGTTGTGGGTCAAGGATGACTACAATGGATTTGACGTTGACAAATCCAAAGAATGGAGTAGAGTATGGATTGGTAAATTGACTGAACCGGCGAAGGGCACAGATTTTTCGTGGAAGTCGCAGTTGAGAAATGTTGGATTGACGGAGAACATAGCTAAAGGTGAGGATGTCGTATTTGGTGGAATAAAATGGCCTGATATTGTCATTGCTCATGTTGGCGACCCGGCACAACCCGCCACATATGGTCATACCCCAAATATGGGTAGAACCAGATGGGTTTATTATCAGAAGGGCGGGTCTGTGTTTTGGCACGATCACATTCCAGACAAAGATTATCAACATGCGGTGGAAGAGTATTTGAGCAAATTGGGATATGTTGTATCCGCTCATCGTCCGATGTCTGATTACTACAAAAATATCAAAGAAAATACGTTACTTATGGAAGCAAGTCAAGATGAAGCAGCATTGGATTTTCTGAAGAAAATGGTTC
>Ga0315284_10013143_pt1 | contig 11779 bp, 6 predicted proteins | sample YL17G09_16_MG_FD_203696 | JGI IMG/M metagenome (GOLD analysis project Ga0315284, IMG submission 203696) | Sediment microbial communities from Yellowstone Lake, YNP, Wyoming, USA - YL17G09_16 | ecosystem: Environmental > Aquatic > Freshwater > Lake > Sediment | place: USA: Wyoming | collected... | reverse complement strand
GGTGACGCCAAGCGAATTAACAGCGGTCTTTAGGTTAAAGGACGTGTCGGCAGCCTTATAAATCTCCTTGCCGTCGTCTAAAAAGATCGTTCCAGCCTTGACCGTTGCGACGTTAGCGGCGACTGATTGCAGCTTAAAAGAGCTATCACCCGACGCTCCAGGTTTAAACTTGCTGCTAGATGCCTCGTACACCAGGGCTTGTCCGTCTTCGGGAGCGGTCGTCGAGATGTCGACGTCGGTCAATTCGTCGAGTTGAATCGGGTCGATGAAGGTGACAAGGGCGAGGTCTCTCTGTGATCCAGAGTTGTTCGTGATATCGATCTTCGTCGTCTCGAACCCGACTGTCGCGGCGATCGTAAACTGGGAGATCGACGGAGTTGAAACCGCCGTTATCCGAGTCAGAGCCGTCGTGATCTCGTCGTACAAGTAAAGGTCATAACGAAGATCGGCGAACGCCGTCTTGTAATTATGTTCAACCGTCGCGGTCGCCGCGGCGTTCAAGTTCACGGCGACCAGGATCCGGTCCGCCAGGTTATCGCCGATCTTCTGGTACAAGGCGGCGACGGAGGCATGGAGACCAGCGCCTCCAGCGGTTCCCAGCGCCGGATGATCGAGTTGAAGTCGCGATATGACGGTCATGATTTATCTCCCGAAGGTCGCATAATTGTAATTATCCTCTGGCCGCGGAGATGTGAACACTTCCCCAGTCTCGAAGACATCGATCGTCGTGTATCTGGTTACTATTTTAAGTCCGGCGAGTTGAGTGAACGGGACGACCTCGCCTCTTATCGCCAGAGGGTTCATCCGCGCGACGGCGTTCCACTGAAAATTAACGAAGTCCTCGCCTCGACAATCGGCCAGGACAGAGACTTCTCTGGTTCTTATGTCCTTACCCTCGACGATGGCTCTTGAGACTTTAGTATTATGTCGCCAGGCCTGATTCGATGGATCGTTATCGGCGGCCGGACGCGACCAGGATCCGAACTTAGTCGGTTTCCCGTCGAGATAATCGAAGCGCCAGCGTACAAGATATCGCCGCTCCGGTTGATTATGGGTCGTCGATAACATCGTGTCGCCTTATGCAGTAAACGAATACGCGATTACCCATTCGACCTGTAAAATACCGCCATCGGTTTCGTCCGTCCTGAGTAGAAACCTCATTCGCGGATGTGCCCGGTCGCCGAGTACAGTGTCTCCGGTCTTACCGATCTTCCCGGTGACTGGTGTTCCGGCGTCGACTTCGACGCCGCCATTATTTCGCGACATCGCGTCAACGTGCATGTCAAAGGCGGTCGCCAGGTTCCGGCCTTCGCCGCTGGCGGCGCCGCCGTTATCTCCATAAATTCTGACATTCGTCCCGATCCGCGCTGGCGCGAATTGGCTGGCCTGGGAGACCTGCCAGTCCATGTCGAGATGAAGACCGTTTCCGAGTCCGTCAGAGTTGTTCGCGAAGGCCGTCGCCGACGCGTTCCCCATGTTGAGGATCTTCGTGTAATCGGCCGCGGCGCTGTTGGCTCCGCCGTAAGTGAACCCGGTCCCGACGCCGTAAGTTTGGACGAATGTCTTAACCGCCGTTATCGGATCGACGGTCGCGTCATGGCGAATGTATATGTCTTGCTTGCCGTCGTTCGTTACCTGGTTCACGACTGGCGCGAACGATCCTGAGATCACTGAACCAAGGTCGATACCCGTTCCGCCGCCGCTTAAAGAATCCGCGAAGGCGGCGCCCGTTAGCGTTTCTGATACTGTGAGAAGAACCGCCACAACGAAACCTCCTTCGTTCTTAGAACGAGCGACCTGGGTCTGTCACTCTGTTATAATTACCGCATTGTATCCGCCCACTATACCAGAATAAGCAGGGACATAGCCAGGGAAAGGCGTCATCTGGGTCGACCAGACCTTGACAGGTATCTTCAGTCCCGCGGGATCATATCCGATCTCTCTGATCATACATGGAACGCTCTCAAATATCGCCGATCCGATCTGGATGTCGACCATGGTGAAGTCGCCGATGTCTCGAAGGAGCGCGCGCCAGGTCAGAGATCCGTCCAGGATCTCCAGGGACGACGACGCCAGGCGAAGGATCTCGATGACCTGGGTCGTCACGACCGCCAGTTCATACAGATTCGGGAAGACGATCTTCTTCGAGATCGGTTTCCCGGCCTGGATGATCGCCGCCGCGTTACGATGGATCTCGGTCGCCCGTGCGTTCTCGTTTCGGTCAGGTAGGAAGTTGAAGTTCCCCTGGGCGCGATTGAAGTTGTTCTTCTCGTCGATCGAGGTCTTAAAAGAATTCTCTTCGATATCCCAGTTTCTAACGACATGCGTCGGAGACGCCGACCAGTCCTCGAAGTGAAGGGAGTTGATCTTGACCTTCAAGTTCCTGTCGATGAAGGCCTCAAGGCGGACTTGTTCCAGGAGTGACAGAGCATAATTCATGGCGGTCTGGGGTTCCTGGATCCAGACCCTCGACCTAAACGTCGAGATCGCCGACTGGGCGGGACTGGCCTTCGACCTAAACGTGTTCCAGTTCGCGTCGAACTCGCCAGACGTCAGGCCGCCGTAAGTGATCAGGATATCTCTGGCCTGTTCGACAATATTGTCATTAAATCCAGAGAGGTCCTTCCCCTCGACTTGAACCAGGAACTCGTCACCAGCGTCGAACTCGTATTCGACCAGGGCGGTTCCGTTATTTACCCATAAAATACCTGACTTATTTTTTACTTCGAACTCGTTTTTGTCGGCGTTTATGTTCATGATCTCGGACGTCGGAACTATGGACCATAAGTCTCCGCGTTTCAGATAAACGCGTTCGGAGTCGAAGACCCGGTTCACATTGACCGAGATTCTAAACTGAAGGTTCCTTCTGGCGGCCGCCGCCAATGCTGCGACCCGATGTTGACCCGTCTGGGCGCCCGATGTGTTTATCGCCGCGCCGAACGGCGCCGCCGACAGATTGAACGAGTTCGGTCCTGGCGACTTGATGTAATAGGTCGTCGCCGTCGCCAGACCAGTCGGGAGAGTTCCGTTCGTCGTCAGTTCGACCGGATCTCCCTCGTCAAAATTATGATCGTCCGACGATAAAACGGCCGGAGAGGCGATCGTAATATCGACCGGACGGTCCTTAAAGTCGACCAGCGGGTCCTTCCCGTTAACGACGTAAGCGGGGACCGCGGACGGCGATGGTTCCAGGTCTCTTGTCCAGTCCCCGAGGATGTACGGGATGATTTTTCCGACGTTCTTATCTTCGATCTTCGGGAAGTCGTCCTCCTTGAAGGCGACGTTCGGAAACGAGATGTTGACGCGGTCGTAATCGTCGCGCGCGATGACCGTGATCGCCTTGGTCGACCGCTTTAGTCCGCCGATGTCGGTAACGTGTCCGCTGAATATGGTCGTGTATGTTGCCGACTCCTCTGATACTCCGACTTTTACGTTTACTTCTCGGCCGATCCATCCGCCGAAGTCGTCTCCGGCCTGTAAATAATTATTAAAACGGCCGTCGACGTTCGACAGTTCAAGAGTCAGCGTCGAGAACTGGAGATCGCTTGATAACCATTCGCCGACCGTCCTGGATATCACGGGGAAGTTTAGTAAGGCCTCGTAAAATGTACCGCCGACATACTTGTTTCGGTCGCTGGCGTATATAGTTCCGGTCGGAGTCTCGATCTCGCACACCATCTCCAGGCGGTTTTCCAGATTGTCATGACAAGCGTCCAGGAAGTCCTGGGTCAAGACCGTCGTCGTTAAATATTGGCGCCTGTTCTGGTTACTCATAAGGACTCGTCAATCTCCAGAGAGAAGTCGACCCTGTCGGCGTCGGTTCCAGACCCAAGGTTACGATGTGTCTCGTCCGGGATCTGAACCATCTTCGCGAACAGGCCGAACCGCGGCGGATCCGTTGGATCTGGGATCCAGAGACACTTAAACGAGGTCCGCGCGAACTCGAAGATCTCTTTTAGGTTCTTATAGTTCCCTCTGTTGTACCGAATGTTTCTGAACTCCAGTCCGACCGCCGTCTTCAGCGCGCGATCGTTCGAGACGTTCGTGAATCCAGCGGTCGGGACCCTGTCGACGAAGTGTTTCTGGCGACGTTTTACTTCGTCGACGAAACATTCGCCTTGCAGAATAGTCGTCACGCCGAAGACGATCGTCCCGATCTTTATTCCGTCCGGATCTGAGTTCGTCGGATCGGAGATATTAAAGCGCCAGTATCTAAACTGAGTCGTCGGATACGTCGGCGCTATATACCAGATGTTCTGTTCCGTCCATGTCGGCGTGATCGTCTGTCCGACTGGCGCGAATCCAGGGTCGTTCGATCCTTCGATGACGACCGTCGCCGAAGACGTCAGGTTATGTTCCAAGATCGCCAGCGTGTCGACGCCAGTTCCTTGTGCGACCTCGGTATCACAGATAAGAGTCGCCGAGAACGCCGCGGCCGTCTGGAACCGCTGTTCGACGATGTCGGTATTCAAGTTAAAGGGCGAGAAGTCTCCGGCCGCGGTCGATGTCGACGACCAGTTCTTCCCGGTTCCCTTCGGGTTCCCCATGAGATTGTTACCGCCGCCCGTTACCTTGGCGCCGCGCGACGGGAACTCGACCATGACTCTCAAGTTCGTCGTATTATAAAGGACCTGGCGTATTTGAATAGCCATCGACAAGGCGCGGATCAACTCGACCTGGAGTCCGAACGGTTTCTGAGCGTTGATCGTCCGACTGATCTGGGTCCCTATAGACTTAGTCGAGTCAATGGTTCGATGAATCTGGAGACCGTTCTCCTTCTTAACTAAGATCGTCCGCGCGACCTGGAGAGGACCAGGAACACAATAACCGCGAACAAGATAACCGCCCTCAAGATACGGTCCTTCGAGATATCCCAGTTCCTCACATAGTAAATGGGGAAACGACTTGTCACGGCGGATCTCGAATCCAGTCGACTTCATGAAGTCGATGACCTGGCGATGTACCTGAAGACCGTTCTCCTTCGCCTTCGTGTTTATCATGTTGACCTGGACGCCGCTGAACGCCGAGGCGCCGATCGCGCGTTCGACCTGGAGACCGACCTCCTTCTTATTATCCGGTATCGTGCGGTTAGTCTGGACGCCGTTCTCGGCGAGTCCATTCGTTATCAAATTGACCTGGAGGCCGAAGTGATCCGTCGCGGTTCCTCCCAGATAGTCCGGAGGATCTTGTAAATAAGGGTCTTCTAAATATCCAGTGAACGCGGGGTTCGTCATCTTATTCCCTTACCAGAGATAACGAACTGACCGTCGAGAGACGCCCTTCTGATCTCGTCCCTGATCCTCGGCATGAGGCGGTTACGGACAAAGTTCTCGTCAATCGATTCGGTCGTGTCGATCTTCATCTCGATGTTGACAGTCGTTCCGCCAGGGGACTGACCAGAGTTTATGGACTTCATGAACGGGAGTCCCAGTTCTCCGGCCGCGCCTCGGTTCATGGCGAACTGACCAGACTGGAGACTCGACGGGACTTCGCCGCCGAAGGCGTATCCGGGGACCTGGCCGCCCTTATAAAACGACGATCCTTGAACCATCGCCATGAGTGACGACAAGGCCTTATCCTTGAACATCGACCAGAGTTTTTCCGGATGACTCAGTGATCCGTCCATGATCCCGCTTACAAGTCCATTGATCAGCGGATCGTTCATTAGTGACCGCGGGATCACGACCTCGCCTGGCGACAGCATGGCGGCGACCGTGTCGTTTATCTTGGCGTCTCCGGCTACCTTCGCCAGTCCTGGGACCATGCCGGAAACAAAACCGCCGCGGGCGAACGAAGTGAACGGTACGTCGAAGTTCCCGCCAGCGATCTTCGAGAGAGCGTTCTCGACGTCGCCCTTACCGCCGCCGCTGAACGTGAACATCTTCGACAGAAGGTTCGACGGATTTATCGCATTAAGAGCGTCGGTCATAATTTTGCCGAGTCCGCCCAGTCCATCCTTAAGACTGTTCCAGATGGATGTGCCCATATCGCTGAACAGAGTTCCGACTCCTCCGGCCGCCTTCTTCAGGCCGTCCCAGATCGAGGTCCCGAGTCCAGTGAGGACGTCAGTATACTTCATGAAGGCCGAGGACAGTCCGTCCCAGATCGTCTGTCCCATCTTCGTGAACGTCTCGATGACGCTCTTGAAGGCCTCATCGATTTTACCCTTGAGAACGAGACTAAAAAAATCTTTTATCCCAGAGAAGGCGTCAGTGAAGACGGCCTTCATCGTGTCAAATATTCCCTTGAAAATATCTAAGGCGCCGCTGAAGGCCTTGATGATCCCGTCCCAGATGTTCTTAATGAACTCCCAGACAATGGATAACTCGGATATGAACGCGGTGAACATTGTCTTGACGACATTCCAGACGGTCTTCAGCGCCAGGATGACCGCGTCCCACATCAATTTGACGCCGTCCCAGATACCGCGGAGAAGATTTATGATCCCGTTCCAGACGGCCTTGGCGAGTTCCATAACGAACTCCCAGACGGCCTTGAGCATGTCGACAAAGGGTTTCAGGATCTTGTCGTATATCAAGCGCCAGGCCGTGACCAGGCCGGAGATGAATTTATCCCAGATTTCCTTGAGCCATTTTCCGGCCTTCTTTAGGATGTCTTCAATCGAGTTCGCCGCCTTGTCCAGAGGACCGCCGCCGCCAGCGACCTTCTTTAGGCCTTCGGTAAGATCCATAACGGCGAACAGTTTCGACGCCTCTCCCGTTAACTTCTTGCCGAAGTTCTTCAGGGACTTCGTGTCGATCTCAGCCTTCGGTAATTTTACGCCCTTAAAGAAGTTTCCGAACATTGAAAAAAGTTGTTTAAAGGCCTCGATCAGCGACTTGATGATGATCTTCGGAAGGGTAATGTACATAGTCTTCATGATCGCGATCGCGATCTTCGGAGCGTCCGAGATAAGGAACTCCATTAAAGCGATCGAGACCCTCGGCGCCGCCGTTACCAACCCATTAATAAGTTTTTCTAAGATGTCTGGAAGGCGGTCGATTACGCCGCCGATAATTTCGGGAAGACTGTCCATAAGTTTTATGATCGCGTCGGGGATCGACTGGAATACTCCAGTTACCAGCGTGTCCAGGATCTCAGGTATCGACTTTAGAAGATTCGGGATGAAGTCCGTTATGAACTTGACGATCGACTTCATGACGTCCTTGATACCGGACGCGATCTTAAGCGGGAGTTCTGTCAGAGTGTTAAAGATATTGGCTATTTTACTGAGAAGTTGAGGGATGATGTCGATCAACTGTTGAACGAAGTCGAGGACTCCGGATACCGCGCCCATGACGGCGCCAGCGCCAGACATCATTCCAGTGATCACGCCTCCAGCGCCAGACAGTCCCCCAGTTATAGAACTTGAGATCGAATCCGCGACGTCGGTTCCGGCCTTCTTGGCCGCCTCGAACTCGGCGCTGGGCGCCTTCTTCCTCTGTTCGTCGGCGATCTCTTTTATAATGGTTTTTTGTTTTTGTAGTTGTTTGATCGCCTCGTCATGGATACCGGATTCTCTCTCATATTCCTGGATCGTCTTATCTATAGCGTCGAGGCGTTTTCCTTCTTCTATCGCGATTCTCTCAAGAGAATTCGCCGTCATCGCTGCCTTAGTCAGTTCCAGTTCTTTAGTCTGGGCGATCTGTTCCTTCAGTGAGGCCTTCGATAGTTCCGCCAGTTGAAGGACGATCGACTCTCCGGCCATCTGGCGGCCGACCGCTAGAAGTCTTTTAGCCTCGTCGGTTAAGGCCTTCGACTTAATTAATTCCTTCTCTTTAGCTTCCAGCGCCTTGAAGTTCTCGGCGCCTTGGATCCGGATGACGTCGGCCTGGGTCGCGCCGATCTGGGCGTTCTTCGAGGCGAGGTCCCCGACCATCTTCGCGAGTTCGACGAGTTGTTTTTTCGCCTCCTCCGTCAGTTGGTTGAACTCCTTAAACGACTTACCTGGGTCCTTCGCCTTCTTCCCGGTTTCATCCAGAGTCGCATTAAATCCCTTGAGGAACCCGGTCCCCTTGTTTATCAAGTCCCCGGCGAATCCGAAGTCGACCTTCTTGGCCGCGGCCGACAAGTCGCCGAACGCCGCGCCAGCGGCGGCGGAGTTCCTCGCGATCAGCGTGTCGGTCGCCGCCGACAGGGAGTTGATCCCCGCGACCGCGGATTTGAATCCCAATATCCCGGCGACCTTCGTGAAGGCGCCGCCGACATTGTCGAGGACGATCTTCGCCAGACCCAGATACAAGTCGGCGATGAACCTAACTCCCGTCTCCATGGACTTCTTAAGGACCATCCAGACGTTGCCAAGATTACCGAAGTTTCTGACCAGAATGTCGACGGCCGCGGCGACCGCCAGGACTCCGACGACGATGGCGGCGAACTCGGCCGCCATGAGAATTAAGGGCGCGTTGGCGGCGCTTACGGCCGTTACCCAGGCGATCACGGCGGACAAGGCGGCGGGTCCAAATACCAGCGCCGCGGCGGAGGCGACCGCGATCAGGAGCGGAGTAAAGTCGGCGGCGGACTTGTTCGCCGCCTCGATCCCACTGGCGAACCGCTTTAGTCCGTCGATGACCGAGATCAAGAAGTCCTTGACCGCCGTCCCTGGTCCAGCCAGATCGAACGCCGTGACGAAGACGTTCCCCAGTTCCTCGAACGCGTCTCCGACCAGGTTCGCCATCTGTTTCATCTGGCCGCCGAAGGTCGCGGCCTGGTTCGCGGCGGCGCCGCTGAACCGTTCGTTCAAGAAGTCGACGGCGGCTCCGGCCTTTAGTTGTTCTTCGGTGAAATTCTTGATGTCTGGGACGACCTCGGCCAGGCCGCGGCCTTGACCCTTGAGAGATCCCTTCAGGAGATTGAACGCCTCGTTTACATCCTTACCGGTGATCGCGGCCAGGTCGGCTGACGTCTTGATCAGTTTCTCGGTCGCGTCGTCGGAGAGTCCGGCCGCCTTCGCCAGGCCGACCATCCCGAGGACAGCGTCGTCTTCGACGACAGTCGTCTTCTGGATTTCGGTCGCGAAGGCCTTCCATCCAGCGGCCGCGCCGACGACGTCCTTGACGCCCATGACTCTAAGCGTATTATTCAGTCGCTCCGCCTGGGCGTCGGCCTCCATGAAGGCATGAATCGACTTCGAGACGAATCCCTCGACCAGTCTAAAGGCCGTCTTCCCGATCTCAAGGACCTGGTTTAGGACGACCAGTTTCATGCCCAGGCCTTCCGTCGCCTTCGCGGCGGAGTCCAGGTTCTTCGCGCCTTCCTTCGCCGCGGCCAGTTTCACCTTCGACTCGAAGTCCGCGTTGACCGCGTTCCTCTGGGACTGGAGTTGATCCAGGATCGACTGAGTCAGGCGACCCTCGGACGCCAGTCGTTTTTCCGTATTGTCCAGGGCGGTCAGAGCATGAGTATGCTCGACCGCAGCCAGGTCGGCCGCCGACTTCCCGCGTTTTTCTGTCGCCTGGACGATCGCGATGGTTCTGGATTTTAATTCGTCGAGGATCCCGGCCTGGTCCATGGCCGCGGCGTTCTTCGCCGCCTCCGCGACGGCGAGATTCTTGGCGGCCTCGGCCGCTGCCTTCGAGGCGGCGGCCGCCTTGAGTTCTTCGGTCGCGATTTTTTCCGCGGCCGCGATCGTTTCCTTCGCGACTCCGAGTTGAGACTTCATCGAGTCAGTCAATTGACCGTTCATCGACATGAAGGATTCTAAGTATCGAATCTCCTCCTGAGCGGCCTTCGACTTCGACGCGATGATCTGCATCTCAGTTTGGCCGCGAAGTTCCATGACCTTCATGAGTTCAATATTTTTCCGAATGATGTCTTCGGCGGATCCGAGGAGAGACTTCTTCGTCTCGGCGGCGGCCTTGTCGGCCGAGTCTCCCATTCCGGAGAATGTCTCGGAGAGTTTCTCGACGCCCGCTTTTAGTTTTTTCAGGGACTCGGTCGCGCCTTCGGCGGTGACTTTAATATCAACGGTGAGCTGATCGGTTGTTACCGCCACCCTGACGACCTCCCTGGTTTCCAGCCGTGATCTTCGCGGTCGTTCGTTCGTCTCCGAGTATCATCTTCGCCCTTGATACGAACTGAGCGTTTTTATAACGCGGTACGAACCAAGTCATCGAGTCAATCCACCATTCAGGCTGATCGACTATTCCCCCGGAGTATAGTAATATGTTACCCGATTCGGTCGCCAATGACATCAAGCGATATAGGTCCGAGACTTCCCTGTCCCAGGTCGATTTACCTGGACAGAATCCGAAGGATTCTCCGCCCTTCTCGACGAAGATCGGCCAGTTCATTCCGTCCCTGTTGTCGGCCTCGACGAAGTCGTCTCGGTCCTCCTGACAGCGCCTCATTTTCTTGTTTCGTTCAGGACAGACCGAACAGTCGAACGTCTTCTGTCGTTCGACTGTCGCATGAGTCAACTCGAACAGGGCGATCAACTTTTTTTTAAGGAGCCGGAGCCGTGTTCGACGAAGTTTTTTCGGGCCGTATATAGGTCGTTTACGATCTCCAAAGCGGACAGGAGTTTCATCGTCTCGTCGGATGCGACCGTCAGACCGTCGACCTTGAATCCTTCATACTTTAGGGCGGATCCAGGCGGGACCGACGACGGGTTCTCGATGTCGACAAGAGAGTATTTCACTTCCTCGGCGATGAACGACGAGTTCAGGAACATCTCGCCCTTGTCCATTCTGATCTGTTGAGACTTGACCTTCTGGCCTAATTTATATGGGAGAGTTTTCCGAAGGACGAACCTGGTCGGTTCCTCGCCGTCTTTGAAGTTCAAGACCTCCTCGTCGAGTGTCTCCAGATAATGAGCATACTGATCTTCATTACAATCAAGCGCGCCATCGATTCGGGAGATCACCTTGATCGTTCCCTCTCCCAGAATATGGTCAATCTTAATCGCCATTTTATCCCCTAAATTGAATGTTCAACAGAATGTAACATCTGGAACAAGAGAGGTCGATACCCTTTCGAGTACCGACCTCTCACGGAGAACCCTGTCGGATGGCGAGAACCGACCCGGTAAACCTACTTGAAGTGAACCGAAATCTCATCTTCCGCTTGTAATGCTGTCTGATACGCGTTCCCCGTGAAGGTCACAGGGATCGACCCGGTATCAGGTAAGGCGAACGAAGGGACTGGGAAGAATACCTTCGGTAAGTCCAGATCGAGGCGTCGACCAGTCGCGGATCCCAGGATCACTTCGACGACCTGGGCTTCGAATCCTTGGACACGGTTAAAGAACTTCAAGAGTTCCTTGTTCATGTTTAGTTCCATCGAGACCTCGGCGGTCAAGCGTGAACCAGGGACATAAAACGGCGCGTCCAGGGAGTCGTGACCATAACAATAGTTCACCAGTTCATGGTCGTTCTGGATGTTGACACTGATCGACCTGGCGCATACCGAACCGATCGAGGCGATCGAGGCGGAACCGACCAGACCAGTCTGGGGATTGTCGATCGCGACCGGAGTCGCTGGTTCATAATATGACAGGTAAACTGGAGTCAGCGCGACGGATCCGTCCGCGTCGGTCAAGACGGCGCCCGATAGCGTGACGACGTCGCCAGCGACCGACACGATTGTCCGAGGAGAACCGTCAGGAGTGTCGGCCGACCGAGTCGTACCGTTCGCCTTGATGATCATGACCAAGCCGCCGATCGCCTCGCGGAACGCGTCTCCGTCGCCAGTGGCGAGGGTCACGGTATTCGCCGCGTTCGCCGTCGTCGATTTACCGATCCCGAGATACAGGGCGTCCTTCGCGTTTCCGCTCCATTCG
>Ga0315284_10013142_pt1 | contig 11779 bp, 21 predicted proteins | sample YL17G09_16_MG_FD_203696 | JGI IMG/M metagenome (GOLD analysis project Ga0315284, IMG submission 203696) | Sediment microbial communities from Yellowstone Lake, YNP, Wyoming, USA - YL17G09_16 | ecosystem: Environmental > Aquatic > Freshwater > Lake > Sediment | place: USA: Wyoming | collected... | reverse complement strand
CGAGGTCGGGTTCCACCAGACCTCCCCGAGGGCGAGCTGGGTCCCCGAGCGAAGCCAACCGATCTGCAGGGGGACCGGCTCGGGGCCCAGACGCGCGGCGCGCACGACCCCGCGCGACCCACGCGGCTTCTTGGCCTGGACGTACTCGGCGCCTGTCGCATCGACCGCGCGGGCCTCCATGTCGTACCAGGCGGAGCGCTCGGTCGTCGGCCAACGCAGATCGATCGGCGCCGGATCTTGTTCCAACTCCTCCAAGAGCAACAGGTCCTCGAGGAGCTTCCGCGGGACGTGGTCGTGGGCGACGAGGACCTTCGGCCGGGTATCCTTCGGACGCGCGTGCCACGGGTACCAGACCGACGGCATCCCGTCGTCGCTCGCGCCGGGACGAACACAGAGCTGGTTCTTCCGATCGTAGAGGACCACGCGGGTCCCGGAAGGCCCAATGCTCCCCGCCCTGCCCATGTACCAGGACGACTCAGCGTCGGACGGGAAGACAGGGACCTCGAGCAGCGCGAAGCGCGGACGCGGAGGCGGTGCGGTACGTGCAGCGCGAACCACCCCCGTCGATCCCCGCGGGATACCGATCCTCCGGATCGCGTCCAGGCCGCGCGCGTCGTACCAGTCGATCGATGTCCCCTCCCGGACGACTGGAACCCGACCTTCGGCCGTGCCGCTCGCGTTGAGCTCGTCGACGAGGATCTGGGGCCACTTCGCCTCGCCCCAGGTGCGGACGACGATGCCGCCCCCGTGCGGGACCTTCGGATCGACCCTGAGCGCACGGCCCTCCTGGGTGTCGAAGACGATGTAGAACGTACCTGTCGGGCTCTTGCCGAACCCCTTCGGATCACAGGCGACGTCGAGCAGCCGCCAGCGGGAAGGAGGAGGAGGGCTCTCGCCACGCCCACGCCGGACCACGCCGCGGCTCCCTCCTTCGGCCGCGAGCAGCGCCTCGATCTCGACCGGGAGCGGTTGAGGATCGCCCAGGATCGTCTCTCCGGTCCACGTCCAGGCCTGCCAGGGGGGCTTGATGTCGATGAGGTGGTAGAGCGCCACCGGGATCGTGTAGGCGAGCTTGTTCGCCTCGGCCTTCGCCCGGTAGGCGTCCGCCGTTCGCCTCGTCTTTGCGCGTCCGATGCCTACGATGGTCAGCGCTCGGCTCGGCCCGATCACGACCTGCACCATGTAGCTTTCCTTCGCCTTCGGCGTGACCCCCCGCTCGACCCGGATCCGCGCGAGTCGCGCCGTCTCGAGGACGTCGCTCGCCTTGACGCCCGGTGGCAAGGAGGGCACCTCGGACGTCCGACCGGCCCGAACAACCCCACGGCTGCCGCGCACGAAGCCTGCGGCCGCGAGCCCGCCGACCGCGAGCAGCGGCCAGAACCGTCCGTCGTCGTCGATCACCGGGACACCTCGACGCGGACGAGGTGACGCGGGCCCATCGGATGCGAGCTCGGGTACACCCCGGACACAATCCGGGCGAACCCGTGATGAACGTAAGGCTGAGCGGCGACCCGCGCGGCATCGAGGAGGACGCGTGGATCCCGGAGCGCTGAGGCGTCCGCTGCGCCGAGGATCACCTCGACCCGATCGATCGCGTGAGGATCGTGAGCTTTACCGCGGGAGAGCGAACGGACCACCGCGGGGCCCGCGAACCCGACGCGGTGGGGGGTGACGCGGACCACGGTGATCCCTGCCGGATCGGTCGTCCGGCTGCCTCTCCGTAGCGCTCCCGCGACCGCCAGTCCTCCGACGAGGAGCCCGACTCCGATCCGTCCGTCCATCGAATCCCCCCGCGCACTCGCCGCCCGGATCTTATCCTCTCCCGAGGGGCGACGACGACATGCCGGCCATCCGGGATCCACGACAAGATCCAGAAGCGGGCGATCGGGTCCTGATCCGTTCGGAAGGGACGCCGCGGATCGTCGTCGAGATCCAGGGGGCCCTGTACGAGCGAAAGGTCGTCTGGCGCTGGCTCGGAGGAACGGTGCGGCGCACCTCGACGCTCGCCGAGTGGCGGCAGCAGATGGAGGCCGCTCATCCATTCTGGGGCTAGTCCGGCCAGCCGTAAATGGGCTCCGAGCCGCGATCCAAGGTGTACCTGGAGCAGAAGCTCGTGAGCGGCCGTGTCCACTCGAGTCCTCCCGATCGGTGCACATACCGAACCGAGATCTCGGCGTCGAAGGCAGATCCCTCGGGTGGCATGGCGAGGAACGTGTGTCCCGTGACGATGGCAGGCGTGTCTTCCTGGATGTGCCGCCACCGTGAGCCGAGAGGGGTCTGTCGCTTCGCCTCAGCCAGGATCGACAGCAACGTCTCCTCTGAGACCCTCGGCGCCGCCGTGCCGTCACCTGGCCATCGTGGGAACACTGCACCGGCCGTGACGGCCTCGTAGAGGCCGAGGAGGCCCGACGCTTCGAAGTGGGGGCGCCAGTCCGACCAGTTGCCTTCGATGATCGGTGTTCCTGCCGCACGAATGAAGGTCACGAGCCCGCGTTCGATCGCGGTCCCCAAGGACGGGGTCCGATCGTCCTTCAAGAGCACGAACAGCGTGAGCTCCGAGATCTCACTCGCCATCAGCGCGGCGAGTCCGCTCTCCTGATCCGCGCCGTAGCTCGCGTCCCGAGCGAGCCGATCGGGCTCGGGGTGGCCGTGCTCCCCGAGCAGCAGCGCTGAGCAGCCGATGGTGAGGTGAGGTGTCACCGGGACGAGCCCGCGGGTAAGCGCCAGCGCCCCGAGCGCCGTCGCGCGGGCGACGTTCTGGGCTTCGGTCCGATCTTCGCCGGCGGCATACGGACCGATCACGTAGCAGAGCTTTTGCACGATCTGGTTCCTGGTTTAGAGTCATCAGGGAGAGAGCGGAGAGCGGCGAGCGGTGAGCGGTGAGGCCGGGCCCTCCCGAGAGTGCTTTCAGAGGCTCACCGCTCACCGCTCTCTGCACAGCGCGGACAGGTCTTGTGGCCGCAACGGGTGAGCCGTCCCGGACCGTCCGGGATCCCGCAGGTATGATCACCGCATTCGGGACAGAATGTCGAGCCTGGACGCTGGCCCTTCTCTCGCGGATCTGGATGGTCCCCTTTCACGGCGAGCACGCCGCGGGTCAGGATGCGACGCATCGCGCGACGGATCATGCGGTGCGCGGCCTCACGGTCGTCGCCGAGATCGACGAGCAGCGTCGCGGCGAGCTCGTGATCCGAGAAGTCGCCCGTCAGATCTTCGTTGTCCACGATCTCAGACAAGATCGCGAACGCGACCGTCACCGCCTCGCTCTCATCGCTCATCGCCGACCCCGCCCGAGGGAGATCTTGGGGAGCATGGGTCCGGTCTCCTTCGCGGAGACAGACGATCGGGCCCCCTTCTTCTCGGCGGCGTCCACGTAGAAGTTGTCCTCCCCGCTTGGACACTTCTCGTGAAGCATGGCAAGGCACCGGGTAATGCTCGGCTTTCCAGTTCCGAACGACTCGGCCTCACAGCCGCAGCGTGAGCAGGTCACTCGTACCGAGTCGACCATCGTGAAGTCGCCCGGGAGCAAGATCTCCTCGACCGCGCAGGGGACACTCATGGGCGTTCTTCCGGAAACAAAGTGAGGTAACGGGACAGCCTGCGATCCCAGGGCTCAACAGGCTGCCAGTCGAAGTTGATCCGAACCAGAAGACCGTCGCCGAAGACAGCCGCAGATCCGAGGGTGCCGGTCGCGCCCGGATCGAGCTTCTCGAGGGCCCCGCCACACAAGAGATCTCCTGTTGAGGAAGGAGCCCGCACAACTGCCGCCATCTGGATCTCGACAGGACCGCACGCCGTCGGAAGCGCGTACACGTCGACCTGGATCTGCTTAGTGAAGGGAACGGGGCGATGAAACGACATCCCCAATCCGGTGCTCTGGAACATTGTCAGAGATCCAGGGCTCACCATCAGGTTCAGGCCGTCCACGGTGATCTGATCAAGGATCACCGCGTCGCGCCCAGACCAGTGGACCCAACCGACCAGGACCCGATCGAGCGCCAGCCTCACCGCCCGACGGAGCCGATCGGGACGTCGCGCCGGTCGATCTGAATCACTGTCCCGCCTCGGCCGGACTGCGACCTCGACGATCCGTCCCCAATGGACCTCGGCCTGCGTCACCCACTCGTGGGGCGTCAGCGTCCAACGTCCACCGCGACGCTCCCGCTCGTCGACTCGGTTCACGACCCGGTTCAGCGCCCGCCGGGTCGCGCGGCGAACGACGCGACGTTGCCTGGCGTTCAAGCGAGCCTCCCTGAGGCTCTCTTGAGCCTCTCGACCCTGCGTCTCTCCACGAGATCGCGTAGGCTGAGGGTCGCATGTAAAGGACAGCAGTCGAAGCGTTGATCGTCGATCTCGTGCCGTACCCAACCGAGAGTCTCGGCCGCCTCGGCAGCCTCAGAAGCCCCGGCGCCCACGTCGGCAGCGACCGCTCCACAGTTTGGGACATCACAGGTGAGCCGGTACAGCTTCTGGAAGCTCATGACGCCCACCGGATCTGCGCGTCGCGCCATCGGATGCTGGCACGCCGCGCCCCGGCGCGCCGCAGGCCCGAGCGACGGTTCAACAGGTACTCGGCCAGCGTCGTCCGCACGAGGATGCCGGCGAACGCTGATCCGTGGATCGCACGAAGTGACGCACGGGAGCTCATGGGCGGATCGCCGGACCCGGTCGCCCCGCGGTCGGCGCCGGTGCGCCGAAGTTCGGATCGATGTCGGGCAGATCGAAGGGCGCCGGCGGCAGGGCTCGGTGGTCGACGACGACGACCGTTCCGTCTCCAGCCACCAAAAAAAGCATCGACAGGAGCTCGGTCTGGTCAGCGACGTTGCTCGCGACGACGAGCGCTCCCGGGAACGATCCTTCGGTGCGTCCCCCGCTCGCTTCGACGGCCTTTCGGAGCGCCGTGTAGCGGGACTGGGTCGGCGGCGTGTAGCGGATCACGCTCCAGGCGTGAAAGACCCGCGCCTCGACTCGGCGTACGAACGGTAGCTCGTCCCGACTCTCCGGCATCTGGAGCCGAACCACGTCCTGCAGGTTCAGCAGGCCACCGTCGAACGGCAGGTTGTCCAGCGTGAGCGTCCCGTCCTCGTGAGGGAGGGCCCAGCCCAGCTCGCCCTGGTGGTATCGGATCTTGACAGGCTCATCGGTCATGGGAGGCTCCAGAGTCTACGATACTATCGTGTAATATACGATGGGTCAAGGCTTGACCGCCCAAGCGGCGACCTCGGTGCAGGCCACCTCGCCGAACCCGTCCATGAACACCTCGCCGGGGATCCGACCGTCGACGTGCATCTGGATCGACTCCCCACAGACGTCGCAGCACCAGCAGGCCTCAGCGTGATCCATCGACGCGCGCAGCAGCGCCAATATCTCAGGAAACTCGGGGTACTTCGTCGCGAGCTCTCCGTACTGACGTGCATGGGCCGCGATGAACCCGTCATAGTCGACGACCACCTTCGCGGCCACACACCGGTTCAGCGCGTGAGTGAGCTTCGGCATCACCTTGTCGAGGAGCCGCACGTACCGCGCCTCCGGCTCCACCTGGGCCTCGTAGCGGCCGATCGTCTGGCAGATCCAGGACTGGGCCCCGAGCTCGGCGACGAGGCGCTCCCGCGCGGCCATCTCGCGCTCCTCCTTGCTCGCGCGCTCGACGGATGAGATCTGGAGCGTCGGGGTGTCACCGGCGTACACCTCGACGAGATCGTGAACGAGAGCGAACCGTGCGACGAGGCCGACATCGAGCGTGATCGGCGCGAGCTCGCACGCGACGATCCCGAGCATCACCGTGTGGTCGCTGTCCGTCTCCCATCGGATCCCGTCCTCGTGCTTCGTGATCCGCTCGACCCGCGCGAACTGCAGCGCCATGCGGCCGAGCGCGATGGCGCGCTCGAGGACCGGGAGGACCGACGGCATCGGTCGTTGACCGCCGCCGCCGCAGGAGAGGCTACGGGTCAACGTGTGAGGTTCGATGAGACCTTCAGGGGTCAGGTTCATCACCTCGAGGCAGCGAGGACAGAGACCGCGGTTCATAGGGGCACCACGACAGCACCCGGAAAGGTGATGGTTGCGAATGCGCGCTGCTCTCCCTCATCCGTCAATATTCGAGAACCTGTCCAGATGACCGTGCCGTCCGAATGCACCGTCATCGTGACCGTATTGCTCCCATTGACGACCCGTGTTGGATGGTCGAGGACGAGCAGGGTGTAGGTTCCCATCGCCGGCAAAGGAATATGCATCGTCTCAGGTCCTGTACCGTAGATCGCGTCCACGTCGAGGTTCGGATCGTCGGTCGCCGAGGCGGTACCCCAGTGCAGATGATGGGTCTCGCAGTTGCCCGAATAGCAGTCTCCATCTCCGTTCAGGACGCCTCCGGGTTCGAGAACATGCAGGTCCATGTCATCGTCCGGCAGATCCCAGGAGATCTCGACCTCGAGTCCGGGACCGACCGCCGTGAGCGTCGCGAGACAGGGATCGGACACCCGACCATCGGTCGCCATGACTGTCAGGCTCGCCACGTACACCCCCGGAACGTCCGGGGTGAAAGCCTTCGTCGCGCTCCCGCCCAAAGCGAGATCGACGACCGACCCGGCCGGGCGTTGGATGAGGCTCCAGTTGAAGTTGGTGATCGGTTGTCCCTCCGGATCTGAGCTGCCGCCACCCCGGAACTGCATGGGGACTTCGACGTTGACGATCGCTGGAGAGGCCTCGCACACCGCTTCCGGCAACGAGCGGATCGTGGTTGTGTCGTCTGCTGAATCCGACAGATCCGAATCTGACGTATCCAGACCTGTCCGATCCGAATCCGTTGGAGCATCCGTTTCGGTCCGATCGGTATCGTTGCTGTCCGTAGTGTCCCTAGAACAAGCCGAAAGAACCAACAAGCACCACATCCTGAAGACCCGAGTCACGAGATCACCTGTTCAGCGGCTTTCTCGGCCTTCTTCGCGGCTTTCACCTGTTCGGCCTCGAGCGCCATGCGGGCCCGGTCGAGCGTCCTCTGGCCGGTCGTCGTCAGCGCCAGCGGCCGATCCGCCCCCCGCTCGGAGATCCACCCTTCCTTCGCGCACGCCCAGTAGTCGTCGTAGGGGACTGGCTCGCCCGTGCCGGTCACCCAACTGAGCTTGTAGTGACCCTCTGGGGTCCGGAAGCGACGGACGTCGCCGACCGCGACCGCCTCGAGCGTCTTGTGCTGTCCCGGATCTGCCTTTGAAACCTTCTTCCCGCTCTCGCTCATGATCGTTCTCCTCGGTTAGCCCGAACTAAAAACTAAAAACCAGCCACTAACCACTAATATAAGTGATCCACTCGTCGCCCTGGCTCTTGAACGGACTGTCCCCCGACGACGCGCCCTCCCGGAGCGCCTCCGCCGTCCAACCGTCCCGGACCAGATCTGAGATCGGCTCCCGCTCAGACACGATCACCGCCGCCCCCCGGGCGCGGGCGACGCGAGCGAGCGCGACCACGTTCGCGCGGCCGAGGTGGCCATTCGGGTACTTCGTCGATCCCGCGTAGGGCGGATCGAGGTATTCGACGACCGGCTGATCCGACGTAAAACTCTCACCGTCGGCCAGATGATCGAGGGAGGCGGGCCCTCGGGCCGTGAGCACGTCGTCAGCCGGGAGCCGGACCAGGCTCTCCTCGTAGCCGCGGAGGACCGCGACGAGCGCCGGGATCATCGGCTTTATCTCCCCGAACTTCTCGGTGCCCGCGATCCCGTAGGCCGACGTCCGGTTGAAGCCCGGCGACCGCCAGCGGGTCCCGTCGAGCGAGATCCCACAAGCCTTCCCCGAGTGCGCGAGTCGCTGCAGGTACAGGAACTCGGCGGTGAAGTCGATGGGGTGGAAGGACGGCGGCGCCTCCAGGATCGCCTCGTACCGCTCCCACGCCTCCTCCTTCGCCCAGGCCTCGAGGCGGTCGGCGACGGCGGAGCGACCGCCATGGGGGTGCCCGAGGAGCACCCGCACCACCGTCCCCCAGGGTCCTGGATCGGTGAGGATGACGCGGGACGGCGGCCCCTCGAACCCGAGCGCGTCCAGGCGCTTCCCGAGCAGGCGGCGCACACGCCACTTGCTGCCCTGGTAGGGCACGACCGCGCGCCGCGCGCCGAGGCGGAAGAAGGTGAGCGCTGCGCTGCCGCAGCAGCGCTCGACGAGGGTGTAGCTCATGGGGTTTCCGGGGGCCGAAGGGTCGTTCGAAGGCGGGCCAGGACCACGTCGTCTTCGACGGAAAAGATCGGGTTCGGCCGGGCGTCGAGCAGGTTCACGAGGAGCTGGGTCAGGCGCAGATCAGGACTCTGCTCCCAGGCGGCCCGCAAGGCGTCGAGGAGGACGGGGATCCGCGCCGGATCTCGAACCGGAGCGCCCCGCAGCCGATCCGCCCACCCTGCATGATCCTCGGCATGGTCCCGATCCAGGACGCAGACGTACCCCTCCCGATCGTGGTAGTCGCATTGGCGCGTCGTCGCGTGGGCTGGCCGGGGGACGCGCATCCACCGGGAAGAGGGATCGGAGTCCATGATCAACCCCGCTTCGCGTCGGCGAGCTCGCGCTCGGCGCGCATCTTCAACCGAGACAGCTCATCGACGATGTTCGGGATCTGCTTCCCGAAGTCGGCGAGCAGACGAAGGGCCTCCTGGTGCTCGGCCTCGGTCATCGGATGGTTGTTCTGGAACACACCCGCGATGGCGTTCGCGTAATCTCCGAGCGCCACGAGCCGGTAGGTCGCGCTGTACCGCGGATCGGGATCCCGCATCGAGCGAAAGCCGTCGGCGACCCGCCGCCAGGTGTCGAACTCCCAGGAGGAGCCGAACCGGGCCGCGTAGGGCATCCGGGTGTCATCCAGGTACAGCGACGATCCGTCGAACGACGTGCAGACGATCGCCCCGAGCTCCCCGTAGAGCTCGGTGATGCTGTCGCCCTCGTCCCAACGGACATCGGGCTTCGTGTCCGCGAACGAGGCTCCAGTGAACCCCGAGAACGCATGCTGGATCTTCGTCGCCGTCGGGTCGTTTCGGAGGCACTCGTCCTCCTGAAAAACCCGAACGAACCGACGCTGCCCGTAGTAGATCGCCTCCTTTTCGTAGACAGGCTGGCTGTACTCGCCGCGCGCTTGGGCCTCGGCCGTCAGCGCGTCAGCCGCTGCGCGCGCTGTCACAGAGGGACGGGCGACGAGAGGAGCCCCTCCATGGCCCTCCTCACAACAGGTCCCTCCTGGAACCCGACGGACGGGACCGTCACAGACCGAGCAACACACGTCAGGAAGGAGGGGCCAGTCCTTCCATTCGCGACGAGACTCGAGGAGCTCGATGCCCTCGCGGAGTTGCCTGGAGTCATCGGGATCGGTCGTCGTGTCAGCCGCCGCGAGAGCAGCCGACGGAGGGGGGGAAGCGAAACCCTTGATCTTCATCGGTGCTCCAGGGTGGCGATGATGTCGAACTGGTCGAGGGAGATCTCGATCCCTGGAGGATCACGCCAGGCTCCATCGACCAGAGGATCGGCGTCGGGATCATGGTGGGGACGACAGAAGCTGACGGTCCCCGTCATCGGCGACACGCTCTCGATCCGGACCCGACCGACGCCTTCGAGGCGCCATACCTGCTTCGGGACCGGCAGCGGCAACGTCCGGGCTGTGAGTGCGTGCCAGCGTTGGCGCCGGATCGCCAGGCCCATCCCCATCGGGACCCCAGCCACCACTCCGCCGAGCCATGCCATCAAGAAGAGGCCGAGGCCGAGAGCAGTCACTTCAGCTCCACGATGACACGCGACGTGATCGTCGGTCGGCGGGCAACGAGCGCCACGAACTCCCTCTGGTAAGAGCTACGATCTGCTGTGCGCCGTTCGATCTCCTGTTTCCAAGAGGCCTCGTCGCAAAACACGATGTAACGAACGGACGTCTCGGTGTGCTCGGGGTACCCGTGACCCGGGTTCGTCCGGCTCCGCTCATCGCCCGGAATGAAGATGCTGTCGAACTCGAGGATCGCCCAGTGCGACCCTTCCGGGATGTCTTTGGCGGAAGATGCGGTCACGGGGACTCCTTCGGGAGGGCCGCTTCGACGGCCTTCAGCAGCGCATCGAGCATCTCGCCGTCTGTCGCGTCCGACATGGGACGCCCCTCTTCGAGGTGGGAGCTGGGGTCGAGCAGGTCGTACAGGAGAGGTCGACCGTCGATGAACAGGGACAGGCCCTGTCCTTCGTTCCTCATCGCGATCGACCGTCCGGGCATCCGCCTTTCCAGTCCCTCCACCAGGAAGCGGTAGGGGACCGGCTCGGCCCGTCGAACGAACGCCTCTCGCGAGGTTCGCTCGACCTTGGTGATCTCCCCGAACTTGCAGCTTCCTCGCGTAAGGGAGACAGCATGAAGGAGATCGGTCGCGATCACCGTGTAGGTGTCGCTCTTGTCGACCGCGTCACCCGTCCGGTCCGGCCAGAAGCCGAACTGCGTCACCGTCACCTCGAACAGGTACTTGGGGAGCGGTGGCGGGGGCGGCGGCTCGGGCTCCTGCGCGAGCTCGGCCTCATAGGCCTCCCAGGTACAGGCCTGGCACTCGGGACCCTCTTTACGGCCGTGGGTCGGACAGACCACGCTCTCATCCTTGACCCAGGTGAATCGGGCTGTCTGGCCCTCTCGAACCAGCGTTTCGAGGTGATCACCCTCGTGGTTCGAAGGCAGGTCGCAGCGGATCGTCGTGGTGTTGTCGCCGTAGTCGTCGCCGAGCAGCAACCAGGCGTTGCACGCGCCATCGACGTCTTGGGGAGGTCCGTGCACGTTCGCTCCATCGTGTACCCTACGATGTTACACGATGCCAGCCGGACGTCAAGGGGTTTGGCCCCCCACCCTACCGCAGGCCATCCGCAAGGCCGCGGCATCGACCCAGCGCGAACCGTCATCCAGGAGCCGGGGGTCAGCGCCATTCAGCGCCATGAAGCCTACGAAGCGGATGTAGGACTCCAGATCTTTCGGGCCTCTCCGCTTCTTTCGTCCGCCAGTAGCTGTCAACAGCCAACGACACCGCCACCAGACGTTGTCACCGAAACCCGGCAGCCAACGGCCGCTCGCGTCGTGGGTGGGTTCAGCCACGATCATCGCCAGGAAGCGGGCCGGCTGGCGCAGTAAACCCTGGATCCAGACGATCATGGACCCTCCTCGACCGAAGGGGCTCCAGGCTCCCCTCCGTACGGAGGTGCGTCATCCTCCACGTTCCCGCAGTCCCCAGCCCGCAGGGCGACGGTCTCCTGGTGAAGCACCTCGACCTCGAGGCTCAAGCGCTGGACCTCGGCTCCCAGATCGTCGACCTCGATCTCGAGCTCGGTGACCCCGTACACCTTCGTTCCGACAGCCAATGAAAGCTGCGCGATCAGGAACAACAACATCCCGGCGGCCGACAACAAGAATCCCAAGTAGGAGAGGCAGAAGCCCAGGCGGAGGATGAGATCACGCCAGCCGGCGACATGCTCCATCCCCAAACGAAGGCCGAGACGTTGAGGGTTCATGAGACCTTCCGGGCCGGCGCGGGGCGTGGGGTGAGCTCGGGATCTCCCTCGACGGGACCCCGGGCTTCGAGGTGATGAACGAGGCGCCAGAGCGCCGCTTCGACGCGACTCGCGTCCCGGTTGTTCTCGTCGTACGCGTTGGTGAACCCCTCATCGAGGTACTGGCGAACAAGCGTCGCCGCAAGCTCGTGAGCGCGTCGGGTGGCCTGAGATCGGTTCATCGACGTAGCTCCTCCTGTCCAGACTGGCGGCCCGGTCGGCCACGGGTGTCTTCGAGCGCGAACACGAGGGCC